>Ga0233377_1000084_pt1 | contig 59785 bp, 58 predicted proteins | sample ElkDunMinimDraft_6_FD_191540 | JGI IMG/M metagenome (GOLD analysis project Ga0233377, IMG submission 191540) | Fecal eukaryotic communites from dung pellets of Tule Elk in California, USA - Elk Dung E36 | ecosystem: Host-associated > Mammals > Digestive system > Large intestine > Fecal | place...
GGGCCGTCACCGCGTTGAAGGTCGTGGCTGGTCATGGTCACTGTGCTCGATACCCGTTCTCGCCCTACTCGTGCCAGTTAAGGAACTTAGTCCCTTTTTGTCTCACTTGAGCCTGACACAGAGGGCTCACCTCCTTCACGACCTGGGCCGGACGCCAGGAGATCCTCACCACCAACCCCGCTCGCCGCCTGGAGCGCCGCAAGAGCGCCCGGCGCGGCGACCGCTCGATCCCGCGCGCCCGCCTGGACAAGCTGTTCACCGACGACCGGCACGGCCTGCGCGAGCGAGTGCTGTGGCGGATGCTGTATGAGACCGCCGCCCGCGCCGAAGAACTCCTGTCCCTCAACATCGAGGACCTGGACCTGGAGTTCCGGCGCGGCCGCGTCCGCTCCAAGGGCGGCGCGATCGAGTATGTCCACTGGGCCACCGGCATCGCCCGTCTCCTGCCCCGACTGTTGCGCGGCCGCACCCGCGGCCCGGTCTTCCTCGCCGACCGGCGCGCCCCCACCTCCGGGCCACGCACCCCGGCAGCCGCCGACATCTGCCCCGAGACCGGACGCGGCCGGCTGTCCTACCCGCGCGCCGAGCACCTCTTCAAAACGGCGACCGCCGCCCTCGATCCGCACAAGAACGGCTGGACGCTCCACCAACTACGACACAGCGCACTCCAGCATCTGGCCGCCGACGGCCGCACCGCTCCCGAGCTCCAAGCCAAATCCCGCCATCAGCACCTCGCCAGCCTCGGCCGTTACGTCCACCTCGGCGAACAGACCTCCGCCCAGGTCACCGCCGACACCGACCCCGCCGCACGCCGCAAACTCCGCTGACCCGCATCGGAACGGTGGATGGCGGCAACTCCACCCGATTCCACTCGCTAACGCCACTGGCCGTTCCGTTGTCGCTCAAGGCCCGACGCAGCACTGGGGTGCGGTGGGCTTGCCGCTCGATCCCTGCGGCCGAGGGGCAGACACCGTCGAAGGTGACGGCCATGGTGAATCCTCAGTGGTCGGCGTGCGGGAGAAAACGACCGAAACGTCCCTGGTGATAGAGCAGAGGACGGCCCGAAGTCACCTCTACCTTCTCGACCTGGCCGACCACCAGAATGTGATCCCCAATCTTCTGGGCGCCGTGCGGCAGGCATACCAGGTGAGCCGAGGCCCCGTCCAGCAGAGGAACGCCGGCGGGCCCCAGATGTAACCGTTACAGCCAGAGTTGGGGGAGACTCTTTCTGTGGCTGAGAGACCTGAGGTTCCCCCTGCCTGGGTGCGGCGACTGGCCGCCGTCCTGGAGGGCCTTCCCAAGTGCGTCGAGGAGGATGCCTGGGTGGGAGTGCGCTGGCGGGTGGGATCCGCCACGGTCGCCCACGTCTTCGGCGGCGAGGACGGACTCTTTCGCATCACCTTCCGTGCGGAGACCGCAGAGGTGATGGCCTTTGAGAAGCTTGGCGAGCCCTACTTCCGGGCGGGCTGGGGCGAGAACGTCGTCGGTCTCCTCCTCGACGGGGATACCGACTGGGAGGAATTGGCCGAGCTTCTCACCGATTCCTACTGCCTCCAGGCCCCGGATCACCTGACCGCCATGGTTGACCGGCCTGATCGACCGGATTTATCACCCGAGTTGTGATTTGGTTCGGGCCGCCCGAGGATCTGCGCATAGCCTGGATCTATGGGTCGCGTCACCGCTCGCCGCAAGATCGTACGGCTGCACGGGGGAGCCGTCTCCGAACGGCCGGATACCCTGGTCGTTGAGGAGCCGCTGGAGATCCGAGTCGGCGGGAAGCCCTTCTGGTTTCGTTCGCGTGAGCTGACCGCGGTTGTTCGTGGCATGTGACCGCGGGCACGGTTGGGCGAAGTCGTTGTTCGCGGGATTCGACCGCACTGATGATGGACCGCATCGCCGACCTCCAGGGCGGCGCACCTCTACGAGCTCGCCGCCGTCCCGGCGGGCCGCCCGCACCTAGCTCAGGCCCGCCGGATGCTCGAGAAGTGCCGCGTGAGTCCGTAGCCGGTCCTACTCAGCGTCCTGTGCCTCGATCAGGTCGAGGTCGCGGACGCAGAAGCCGTGGTGCTCGAAGGTCTCGTTGAGCACCGTGCCGAGGCACTGCCGCACCGAGCGGCCCCGGGCGTACGGCGGCCAGACATCGTCGTCGGGCACCGGCGCTCGCCCGGCGAGCTGCTCAGCGGTGACCTTGTCGAGCCAGGCCTCGAGCTCGGCGGCCTGTGCGTCACGCACGCTCACGATCTCGTCGAGGGACGGATCGAGCGAGAGGTCAAGCCCGTGCGCTCCACGGTAGGGCTCGACGGTCGTCCCGATGCCCATCGGCGTGAACAGCTCCGTCGAGCCCAGGCAGCAGCGGCGGAACCACGAGTCGTGGACGAAGACCAGGTGGCGCATCGTCTGCACGGCCGACCACTCGTCGTTCACGCTGCGGCGCTCGATGCCGGGCGTACGACGGATTCGCTCGATCGTGGCGGCCCAGCCGGCATGGAGCTGACGCGCTGCCTCGCGCAAATCGGCAGGGTCCTGGGAGCGGATCAGCAGCCGCACCGGATTACGCCGGTCGAGCTCTGCCTCGACGTACTCGGTGACCTCGACCCCGTTCACCACGAGGTTGGTGATAAGCCCGTCGATCACGGCGTCCTGCATGACGACGCCGATCAGGCGTGCCCCGGTCAGATCGCACTCGCGGAACTCTGCACCGTGCAGGTCCTCGTCGACATACCGCTTCATGTTCATGCTCCGCATGCTAGGGCCGAGTACTGACAAGCTGGCCTCCCTGACCCCTCGACCTCCATCCCATGGTGCGGTCGGCTCTCCCGAACATTGATCATGGTTCCAGCCCTCAAGTGCGGTCAGAACTCACGAACAAATGCAGTTACTTCTCACGAACGAAACCACCCCTCGCGGTCACCGTGCGTACGCGGCCGCGAGCTCGGCTACCTCGACCGGCCCGCCCGGCACCAAGCCCTGCAGCACACCCCGGTAGGTGGACATCAGGCTCTCCACCACCTGCCGCTGCCGCTGATGGATCTCCTCCAGCTTGGCCTTGGCCTTCTTGGCAGTGGCCGCCATCCGCTTGCACAACATCGCGGCCAGATCGTCGCGAGCCCGCGCCTGAGCGGTGTGCACCAGACACACCAGCAGCACGATCCGCTTGGCCTCCACGCCGTAGCTGCGAGCCAGCACATCGGCATCGGCCGCCTCCGCCTCTCCCGCGAAGTCGGCGATCTTCGAGGCGGCGATGCCCTCCAGCACCGTCTCGGTATCGCACAGCCCTTCCACCCACGCCAGATGCGCGACTTGATCTTTGAATTTCGACCAGGACGCCCGTCGCGCCGGTTTCTTCAACCGGTCCAGAGCGCTCTTTCCGCCCGGCCCAACCACCAGCAACGCCGCAAGCCGTGCGCGGTCCTCGGTATTCAGCCGCCGTCAGATCGTCTGGAAGATCTGCCCGTTGACCTGACCGCGGATCGTCGACTCCATGCTGTCCAGCGTGGAGAACGCCGGCGGCTCCAGCCGGGCCTGGGCCAGCCGCTCCAACGCGACGTTGATCAGGTCCGGCGGATGGTTCTTCACCCACGCCGCCCGGGTCATCGCCTTGGCAGCGATCTTGCGAGCCTTGCCCGGCGCATACGCCACCCCCTCCCGGCGCCGCACCAGCACCCGATGCGACTCAGCCGTACGCGGCGAGGCATACACCGCCGCGACGTCCTCACCCAGCTCCAGGCACCTCCGCACGTGCTCCACCACCACAGGTGATATCTCGCGGGCCTTGGCGAAGCGACCCAGCCGCTGGAAACACTTCAGCGCGAGCGTCAACGCCAGCAGGTGCTCATCGGTGTCGGTCTTCTCCCTCGTCCAGCCCATCTCCTCAGCCGATGGGGAGTAGAAGAGGTACAACTCACGCGGCATCATCAACCGAGGAAACACCCGGTAGGCGGTCCGCTCCACCGACGTCACCGCACACGCCTCCAGGCTCACCCCGCCAACGGATGAGACACGCCGTAGCGAGACGAACACGCACGCAACGGGCGAAGAAGATCACAGATTCATCAACCTGCTGCTCAACCTCTTCAAGATCATCCCAATGTGGGTTTTGGGCTTATGTGGGCTGACCCCCCAATGCGCTCGCTCGCGTGGACTCGATGCCCGGCGCCGTGACATTCCTCGCTGTTGACGATAGTCGACGCCGACCCTGGGGATCGGCTCCCTGTGATGCGTGCGGCAGGCCGCACGCCTCTCCTGACAGGAGAGGCCCATGACAGACCGGTGTGTCCCCCTGCGACGGCGCCTGACCGTGTGGCTGGTTGCCGCCCTGCTTCACGGAAGGCCAAAGGGCGGCAGAACCGCTGCTCAGCGGCCGCCACCGGCGGCGTGCTCCCGGCGGTCGAGGGCGGCCTGCAGCTGGGCGAGCCACTCCCGGCCCCTTCCGCGCCCGTCAGGGAGTTGGTCGTCGCGGTCCCACCGCCAGGAGGCCACGAGGGCGAGGCTGAGGATCCGGCAGTCGGCGAGCAGTCCGGAGTCGACACCCGGGTAGTGCGCGGCGACCTCCTCCGGAGCATGCGCGAGGTCGAACTCGACAGGTCCGCGGCAGGCGGTCTCCAGGTCGATGAAGAGCGGTCCCTCGGCGGTGGCGAGCAGGTTGCCGGGGTGCGGTTCGCCGTGCAGGAGCTGTTGCCGCGTGCCGCGGCGATCCTGGATCGCGCGGCTGATTCCGTGGAGGGTGCCGGTCAGCAGGGCGCGTTCCGCGGCACCGAGGTCCGGGCTGACGGCGGGGTCCTCGACCACCCGGAGGGCGTCGGCGACGCGGTCGGTGAAGTGCGGTGCGGCGAGGTTGATGCGGCGCAGGCCGGCGTGCAGCCGGGCCAGGGCGTCGGCGTAGGCGGCGGGCGGGTGGTTCTCGGGTGCGGCGGTGGGCTCGTAGTAGGTCCAGAGGGTGACGGCGAAGCCGTCGCGGACATGGACGCGGGGCTCGGCCCTCGGATCGAGGCCCGCCACCGGGCTGCCGGTCCCGGCGAGGTGCCGGGCGATCTCGACCTCGACGTCGAGGCGGTGCGCGAGGGGCGCGACCCGGGCGAGCACGCCGCTGGGCCGCAGCCGGACGGCGATCCGGTTCGAGTTGTGCAGCACAGCGGCGTCCTCGGCGCCCAGACCGTACTCGGCGGCCGTGTCGACGGCCGCCGCCACCGCCCGCGGGATCTCGGTGTCCTTCATGTGTTAGGTGCCTCTCCCCGCCGGAGTCGATGTGTGCGGCGCAGGTCCTGACTCCCGCGCCGACACGGCCCGCGCGAACCTCGGGTACGCCGTCCGGTCGATCGACGCCCCCCGCAACCATCACTGACCGGCGTGAAGTCAGGAGCTTAACGACCGGTGATCAGGAGCGCGACCCGTTTCTGCCGTATTCCGCAGGCACGGGTCGGCGGGCTGCGCCGAGGACGCCCCGGTGAACAAGACCGCCAGCGGCCGCCGGTCGGCGAGCTGGGTGGTGTTGTGATGGCGACAGCGCCTTCGATCGGAAGCGGGTGAGGGGTGTGGTCCGGCACGGCGCGAAGCAGCAGGACACGACGTCCTGAACTGTCATCCATCAAAACCGGGACGATCTCTGGAACCCACGGCGATCTCCCAGTGGCCCGCCACCCCTCGCCCGAGCAGCACGATTCCTCCGTCGCTCTGCCGCACCCGCACCCCGTCACGGTGCTGGAGAGCACGGCACGGTCCTGCGGAGTGGTCCCAAGACGCGCCCTGCGGCGGCGGGCAGGCCGAGACGGCGCGACCGTGACGGGACTTTTCGTTCCGCTGTTCTCCGAGCCCGGTTGCACAATCATATTTCCATATGGAAATATGAATGTGTGAGCGCCTACGCAGCCCTGGCCGAGCCGCATCGCAGGCAGATTCTCGACCTGTTGCGCGACGGCGAACAACCCGCCGGTGAGCTGGTGAAACGCCTCGATCTCAGCCAACCCGGCGTGTCCAAGCACCTCAAGGTGTTACGCGAGGCCGGGCTCGTCACAGTGCGCACGAACGGCAAGCAGCGTGTGTACGCGCTGCGCCCAGAACCCCTCGCCGAGGTCGACCAATGGCTGGAGCCCTATCGCGTGTTCTGGGCCAGGCACCTCGACACCCTGGAACGACACCTGGAGGAGAACCCATGACCGACGGAACCCTGGAAACCATCGACGGCCGCCCAGCGCTGCGTTTCGAGCGTACGCTCGCCTACCCCGTCGAGCGCGTGTGGCGAGCCGTCAGCGTGCCCGCAGAGCTTGAGCGCTGGTTTCCCGCGGCCGCCGACTGGACACCGGCGGTGGGAGAGATCTTCGAGGCCGCGGGCGCGACCGGCGAGGTGACGGAGGTCGATCCGCCCCATCGCCTGGCCTGGACCTATGCCGGCCAGTCGTACAGTTTCGATCTGGCCGCCCACGGAGACGGCTGCCGCCTGATTTTCATCCATGTCATCGATGACCGTGACCTCTCGGCGCAGAGCGCCACCGGCTGGGACGCCTATCTTTCGCGGCTTGAGCCTTATCTCGCCGGCAAGGACCTCTCCGAAGAGGACGCCCACGAGGGATGGGAGAAGAACCACGAACGCTACGCCGAGCGCTTCGGGGTCGACCCGGCACCGGGCCGGCGCTTCGCGGCGGCTCTGCGGGGGGACAACCGCGCCGGCTGAGCCGGCGCACCGCGGTGTCGCCGACCGTAACGGTTTTCCTGCCGGGACGGCCCGGAACCCCTATAGCCACGGCGAGGGGCAGGGAAGCGGTGAGCTATCTTGCGGGTCCGTCGCGTAGCCGAAGGCGAGGTCTTTCTCGCCGACCTGGCTACCGAGCACAGCGTCGGCCGTTTCTCGTCACTATGGACATGCCACTCAGCGATGGATCCAGGGCTGGCCGATGTCGCGATGCTCCGCAAACCGCTGGACTCCGGTGCGTTCATCGGCCAGCTCCGGCAGGAGATGCGCGTCGAACTCGCTGCGCTGCCGCCGCCCTGGCTGGAGATACGCCCAAGGCAGTTCGTCAGGGTGCAATCAAGCTCAGCCCGCTGGGAGGTGTTACCCGAACCACGAAACCTTGGCTGGCCGAGGAAGGTCATCGTCGGCCAATGGGACGCCGTACCGCTGATCGACGCGCCGAAGGGGGCGGTACCGGCCCGGTGGCGGCCCAGGTGACCGGCAGCCCTCAGTCGCACGCGTTCGCCGCCGGGCTGACCAGCGAACTTTAGGCCCTCTAGGCGTGGAAGGCGCGGTCAGTCGGGGTGGGGGCGCAGGCGGTTTCGGGCGGTTGTCCGTCCTCGATTCGCAGGATGGGTGCGCCGGCGAGATGCCGTAGCGCGCTCCTCAGCGCCGCCCGTGCCGGGGCGTCGAGATCGGTCAGTAGCCGGTCCTCGATCGCCTTGATGTCATCGCGGGCGGCCTTGAGCGCGAGGCTTCCTTGAGGCGTGACCTCGATGATGCGGGCTCTGCGGTCCACGGGGTCCGGCCGGCGGAGAACCAGTCCGGCGCTTTCCAGCTCATCGAGGATGACGACCAGTTTGCTCTTGTCGACCGACACGGCCTGGGCGAGGGCGAGCTGGGTGCGGGCGGGAGCTTCGACGACTGCCATCAGCACCGTGTAGCCCCAGAGGTTCATGCCGTGCTTTCGCACCGCTACGGCCTCCGCCCCGGCGAGGCCCTGCTTCAGCCGGGCGAACAGCCAGTGCAGATCCTCGTGCAGCCGGCTGCCGGGCGAACTTTCGGGCGAGGGAAAAGCGGCCATGGCTTCATGATAGCAAGCAGAAACCTTCTTGACTTGAAACTATCTTGGATTATATTGATTTCAATATAAGATCATCTGAAACGAGAGGCAGCCCGTGCCCCATCTGCTGCACCTGGACGCCAGTGCACGAAGCGACTCGTTCTCGCGCAAGCTCGGCACGAGCTTCGCGACCGCCTGGAAGGCGTCCAACCCTGAAGGGACCTACACCTACCGCGACCTAATCGCGGAACCGGTACCGCCCCTCGACGAAGCCCGTGTCCAACTCGCCATCCAGTCCTCCCTGAACGGGGTGCGCGGCATCGAGGCCATGGACGAGGTGGCCGACACCGCCTCCGAACTCGCTGCGGCCTGGGCAGCCACCCGCCCGCTGGTGGAGCAACTGCTCGCGGCGGACGTCCTGCTCCTCGGCGCCCCCATGTACAACCTCTCGGTGCCCGCCGCACTCAAGGCATGGATCGACCGCGTGGCCCTGCCGTGGTTGCCGCTCCGGGGAAAGTCGGCCGTGATACTGAGCGCACGCGGCGGCGCCTACGGGCCGGGCACCCCCCGGGAGCCCTTCGACTTCCAGGAGCCTTACCTGCGCGCCTTCCTCTCCTCGCTCGGATTGGACGATGTGGAGTTCGTCCATACCGAGCTCACGCACGCCAAGGTCATGCCCTTCCTCGCCCAGTTCCGCGAGACGCACGAGGCATCCCACGCCGCGGCGCTCGACGCGGTGCACGCCCTGGCCACCCGTGTGCGTGCCCAAACGCCGTCTTGAGCCTGGCTTTCATCCCGCACCGGCTGTACCCGATCAGCGAAAACGAGAGGACACCCCACCTCATGGACACTGAACTCGAAGACCGCGTGGTCCTGGTCACCGGCGCGTCGACCGGGATCGGAGCCGCGACCGCCCGCGCCTACGGGCGAGAGGGCGCCCGGGTGGCGATCACTTACCGCAACAACCCGGACAAGGCCGAGCAGGTGGCCGCTGACGTCGAGGCCTCAGGCGGACAGGCGCACATCGTCCGGCTCGACCTCGAAGATCTGCCGACCATCGACCAGGCCGCCGCAAGCGTCATCGAACGCTGGGGCGGGATCGACGTCCTCGTCGCCAATGCCGTCCGCTGGGGCGGTGACGGCCCGCCAGATCCCAGCGTCCGGTTCGAGGACGTAGCGCCGAAGGAATGGGAGGCGATGATCAACGCCAACCTGGTCGGAACCGCCGCGTCGGTCCGCGCGGTCCTGCCCAGCATGCGCACCAGAGGCTGGGGCCGCATCGTGCTGATCTCCTCCAGCGTCGCGGAAGAGGGACTGCCCGGGCCGGGCCCCTACGGGACCGCCAAATCGGGCCTGTACGGACTCGCCCGCAGTCTCGCCTGGAACGGCGGCCGGGACGGGATCCTGGTCAACGTCGTGGCCCCCGGCCTCACCCTGACCGGCAGCCGGGACATTCCGGAGTTCGTCACCGACGCCCTCGCCGCCGCCACGCCCAGCCGCAGCCTTTCCACCTCCGACGATGTGGCCAAAATCATCGTTTTCCTGGGCTCGGGAGCCAACGGCAACCTCACCGGTGAAGTGATCCGAGACGGCTCCTCCGCCGCACGCGCACCGCATCTCGGCGGGTAACCTGCCGCGCCCCGGGACCACGTGGACCGGGTTCCGTCCGACCGGCCTGGGCGGAGCCGATCCACACGTACCCCGCCGCCCACGGCGTGCGGCAGGCGCTGCACGCGATCGACGAAACCTCTGCCGCAGTTGGCCCAGTGAGCAAGTTCGCCGATCTGCTCGTCTTGGCCGACTGACCCAGCCCAAAGGACCCCGTCTCACCGGGAGTTAAAGATACCGCGGATGCGGTAGCCGACAACTGGTTCGCGCGCAGGAGTCGCCCGCGGGGACATCGGGCTAAGGTGCGCCCATGAGGACAGGACGGCCCGGGGTGCGGGCGGGTGTCACGGACTGGGCGATCGCCGTCGGTGTGACGGCGGCACTGCTGGTCACCGGGCTGTCCGGGCGGCACTTCGCCACCTACCTCGACCTGCTCGGCCACGCGCTGCTGGCGGCCGGCGGCTTGGCGCTGGCCGCGCGCCGCCGTGCTCCCCTCGCTGTCCTGGCTGTCACCGGACTGTGCGCGGCGGGCTACCAGGCGGCCGGTTTCGACGTGCCCGCCGTCGCGTACCTGTTCGCGGTGTACGCGGCCGTGCGGGCGGGACACCGCGCCTTCACGGTGGCGGCGAGCGTGATCATGCTGGCTCTTCTTCCGCTCGCGGCCCTGGTCGCGGGGTCGCACGACACGGGTGAGGCGTTCACGCAGGCCCGAGGTGCCCTTGAGCTGGCCTGGCTGATCGCGGCCGGCGCCGCGGGGGAGGCGCTGCGCCAGGCCGAGCGGCGGGCGGACGAGGCCGAGCGCACCCGGGAGGAGACCGCGCGGCGCCGCGCCGACGCCGAGCGGCTGCACATCGCGCGGGAGTTGCACGATTCGCTCACCCACCAGATCTCGATCATCAAGGTGCAGGCCGAGGTCGCCGTCCACGTGGCCCGCAAGCGGGGTGAGCAGGTGCCGGAGGCCCTGCTGGCGATCCGGGAGGCCGGTCGTGAGGCGACCCGGGAACTGCGAGCGACCCTGGAGGCGCTGCGCGAGGAGGATCCGGCCCCGCCGCCTCCGCCTCGCGGCCTCGATCAGGTCGCGGAGTTGGTGGAGCGGGCCCGGACGGGTGGTCTGGAGGCGACGCTGACGATCGAGGGGCGACGACCTGACGTGCCGGCCGCGATGGAGCGGACCGTCTACCGGATCGTTCAGGAGTCACTGACCAACATCGTCCGTCACGCCGCCGCCGCGACGGCGTCGGTCCGCATCGACTACCGTCCCGACACCCTCGCGATACGCGTCGACGACGACGGCACGGCCAGGCCGGACACAGCCCCGGTGCCCGGTGTCGGACTGCTCGGGATGCGCGAACGGGTCGCCGCCCTCGGTGGTCGCCTGCGGGCGGCACCGCGGGAGGAGGGCGGCTTCACCGTCCAGGCCGAACTTCCCGTGGAGCGGACGTCGTGATCCGGGTCCTGCTCGTCGACGACCAGCCGCTCGTTCGCGGCGGATTTCGCGCGCTCCTCGACCTCGAAGACGACATCGAGGTGGTGGCCGAGGCCGCCGACGGAAGGCAGGGGCTCGCCCTGGCCAGGCAGCACCTGCCCGACGTCGCTCTCGTCGACATCCAGATGCCGGTCGTCGACGGCATCGAGGCGACCCGGCTCATCGCCGCGGACCCGGCCCTGGCCGGGGTGCACGTCGTCATCCTGACCAACTACGGCCTGGACGAGCACGTCTTCAACGCGCTGCGCGCCGGCGCGGCCGGATTCCTCGTCAAGGACATCGTGCCCGAGGACTTCCTGCACGCCGTGCGCGTCGCCGCCCGCGGCGACGCGTTGCTCGCCCCCTCGATCACCCGCAAACTCATCAGCCGATACCTCACCCAGCCGCTCCACACCGGCCTCGGCACCGGGTTGAAGGAGCTGACCAACCGCGAACGCGAGGCCGTCGCCCTGGTCGCGCGAGGCCTGTCCAACGACGAGATCGCCGACCGCATGGTGATCAGCTCACTGACCGCGAAAACCCACATCAACCGTGCCATGACCAAGCTCCATGCCCGCGACCGCGCCCAGCTCGTGGTCCTCGCCTACGAATCCGGCCTGGTAACCCCACCCGGTCCCTGACCTTCAGGGGCGCCCGTTTCGTGTGCCGGCGCCGGTCGCGGGCCGTACCGGTGCAGCGCCTCGGCCTGCTCATAGGACGGCACCTCGCCGATGACCGGTTCGCCCCGAGCCACCGCCAGCGCCGTGGTGACGGCCGCGCCCAGCGCCGCCCGGAACAGCAGCGATCCGTAGCTGAGGCGGGCCACCCCCAGTTCGGCGAGCCGTCGCATCGGCACGCCGGGCTGGACGAGCACGTTCAGCGGCACCCCGGCCCCGGCCACCAGCGCCTCGATGTCCCTCTCGGCGCCGGCGCCCGGCACGAAGACCCCATCGGCCCCCGCCTCCTCGTAGGCGCGGGTCCTTTCCAGCGCCAGAGCGAGGGCATCGGGCAGGTCCAGCCAGAACGCGTCGGTACGGGCGTTGAGGAACATCCCGGGAACCCGTCTCTTGACCACCGCGACCAGTTCGGCCTGTGCCGGGAGGTCGGCCAGGCGGTCGCCGCGCCCGTCTTCGAGATTGATCCCCGCCACTCCCAACTCGGCCAGCTCCGCCACCAGGTCGGCGACCCGCTCGGGCGCCTCGGCGAACCCCGCCTCGATGTCCACCGTCACCGGGACGCCCAGCCTCGTTATCGTCCGTGCCAGCCTCAGGGTCTCCTGCCGCGTCGCCCGTCCGGCGTCGGGCTTGCCCGCCGCGGCGGCCACCCCCAGGCTCGTCGTCCCGACCGCAGCGAACCCCGCCCGCACCAGGGCCGCGGCGGAGGCGTGGTCCCACGCGCAGGGAAGCAGCAGCGGCTCGTCCGCGTGGTGCAGCGCCCTGAAGCGCGCGAACGTCATCGGATCGCCGCCTCGATCGTCCCGGCCGCCAGGGCCAGCGCGACCCGCCTGCCCGGGCAGGCGCGCGGCCCCGCCCCGAACGTCAGGTACTCCGCCTCGTCTCCCGCCCGCACGAGGTCGCGGTCAGGGGGTGGCCGCCGATCCCGGCCGGCCGCCGTGACGTCGAGCAGCACGCTCCTTTCGTCGCCGGGTGCCCTGCGGCGCAGCGTCCGGACCGGAGGGTCGTGGCGCAGTGTCTCGTCCAGCAGCCGCTCCACCGTCCACGCCTCGGCCAAGGGCGACTGCACAGGCCCGGCCTCCGCTCCCGCCGGAAACCGGGCCGCGGCGGCCAGCGCGCCGCGGACCAGGGCGACCGTGGGAGCGTAGGCCTGGGCGAGCAGTCCCGCCAGCACGGCCAGCCGCTCAGGAGCCGGGTCACCCAGCAGGCGTGAGAGCCGCACCAGCCCTTCGTCGGCCATGTCCCCACCCTCCTGGTCAGGTCCGGCTCCGGGGCCCGGCAGGTAGGCCGGGGCGATCGCCGCGACGGCTCGCACGGCACTCGGCCCGTCCTCGGCGGGTACGCCCAGCGCGATGGCCAGCACCAGCACCGGAACCTGCTCCGGGGGGCAGGGGGGAGGATCGATGTCCCGTGAGGCGAGCCGGAACGCCTCGGCGCGCAGCGCGCCCGGATCCAGCCCTGCCAGCACCGCCACCCCCGCGGCCCGGCGCTCGGCGTGCGCGGATCCCTCGGCGAAGCGGCCGACCGCTCCGCGCAGCCACGCCACGGTCAGCGCGAACGGCGGGCGCGGTACGGGATCGACGGCGAAACGGGGGTCGGCCAGCACGGCCCGTATCTCGGCGGGACGGGTCACGATCAGGGGATCGGACGTCATCGGCTCTCCTTACGGTGCGGCCTTCCCCCTCGGGTGATGGGCGAGGGGGAAGGCGCGGGACTCGGCGATCTTCAGAAGGTTAGACGCCGGACGTTTCGGCGCCCGCCGAAACGTCCGCATCCACCCACCCTCCCCTGAGCCGAGACGAAGACGGCGACGACCGGGGACGGGCGGCTGCCGTGTGGAGGCCCGCGTACACCGAGCGCCGCGGCCCCTGCCGCGGCGCTCGACGCTCAGCCGCGCCAGCCGCCCTCGTCCACCCCGCCGGGCACCTCCGCCTGCGGGTCGTAGGGGGTGCGGGTGAAGACGAAGGTGTTGAGGTCCAGGTGGCTGAGGGAGCCGTCGGGCCTGCGGACCACGCGGAGGGTCTCGCCCGCGTAGTAGCCGTCCAGGCCCAGCCAGGTCCCGTCGTCTTGGGCGGTGAACCGCGAGGCCCGGCCCGCGCCGCCGATCGGGTTGAGGGAGAGGCCGCCCTGGGGCAGCAGCCGCAGCGCGTAGGCGCTGGGCCCCCAGTACCACGGGCCGGTGAGCTCCAGCAGGCCCGCGGTGTCGGCGACGGGCTCCCACTCCTGGGGCAGGCGCGGCTCGTGCTGGTCGAGGATGGCCAGCAGGTCGGTCAGCAGGGTGCGGCCGACGCCCGCGGTGGAGTTGGCGGTGAACAGCACGCCGACCTTGTCGGCGGGGTCGGCCCACACCGTGGCCAAAAACCCCGGCATGGAGCCGGTGTGACCGGCCAGGCGGCGCCCGCCCGCGCGCGCCAGCTGCAGGCCCAGGCCGTATCCGCTCGTCCAGGCGTCGCCGTCGTCGACGATCGCCGGCTCGCGCATCTCCGCCACGGTGTCCGGGGCGAGCACGTCGCCGGTGTCTCCGGCGACGAACGCCGCCCACCGGGCGAGGTCGGCGGGGGTGGACCACAGCTGCCCGGCCGGGGCCATGGCGACCGCGTCGTGTTCGGGTTCTGGCAGCAGTACGTCCGCCCAGGGGTGCACGGCATAGCCGGTGGCGTGGGGCGCGCGTGGCCGGGGGGTGGTGTCGCGCATGCCCAGGGGCAGCAGGATCTCCTCGTGCACGGCTTGGGCCCAGTTCACGCCGCGGTGGCGGGCCACCAGTTCCCCCAGCAGGGCGAAGCCCACGTTGGAGTAGTGGTAGCGGCGTCCCGGCCGGTGCCTGGCCGCCTCGGGGCCGAGCGCGGCGACGAGGTCCGCGGCCGGGACGCCCGCGGTCCGCTCCCACCACGGGCCGGGGGACTCGGCGCTCAGTCCCGAGGTGTGCGACAACAGCTGGGCGACGGTCATCTCACCGACCCGCAGGCCGGGAAGGTGCTGGGTGACCGGGTCGAGCAGGCCGACCTTCCCCTCGTCGCGCAGGCGCATCACCACGGCGGCGACCAGGCTCTTGGTGATCGAGCCGATGCGGTACTGGGTGCCCGGGGTGGGGGCGGCCCCCTCCACCTTGCCCCGCGCGCCGAACCAGGCGAGCTCCCCGTCACGGACCACGGCGGCGGTCAGTGAGGGCAGGCGTCCCTGGGACTGCTCGACCGCGATCCTGCGCAGCAGCGCGCGAGCCGTACTCTCCAGAACCGGCGACATCAGATGGCTCCTCACCCGACACGAAACCCAACGCGAAAAAGTGCCCCCAGGTTAATGCCGCCCGAACAGGGAGGGCGTCGCCGGCGGCTCGGCGCGACGGGCGACGGCCGTTGACTCCTCGGTCAGCCCGTGCCACGGGGGATCGGCCGCGGCCGCGGTCGCCACCTGGAAGGGAGCCGCTTCTCGCTGGGCCGCTCGCACAGCCCGGAATCGCCGGCGGGACCGAGGGTGGCGGGTGCTCAGCGGAGCCGGGGTGGATGAAAACCAGAAAGGCCGGTCCGTCCACGGCGGACGACGAAGAAAGGGGAATATCCACACCTTTCCACTCTCAACGTATAGCGCACCGGGGGGCTTGCCACAAGGCCCGGGTCATGCCGCAGAATCGTCGGCCGAAGCCGGAACCTGCGCGAACGGGGGGATGCGAAGTGAGTGTGTTGCCACCGAGGCATGAGGGGGCCGGGAAGGCCCCTCGTCCGCCCCGGATCGGATCCGATGACGTGAACCCGCTGACGAACCCGCGGACCACCAGCGCGTTCGACCTTCCCGCTCACCTCGCTCCCAAGGCCGACCCGGCGCTGATCGCCGACGACGAGCGGCACTTCGCGGCCATCGCGCGAAGCCTTGAGCACACGATCGCCGACCTGTCGGGCCGCCTTGCCGCCGAACGCAGGGCGCCCGGCGGCAAGGGCCGGCAGGCGCTGGACCGGGACCTGGAGATCCACCGGCTGTCGGCGCGCCTGCGTACGCTGCGCCGCTTCGGGCTGGACCTGTGTCTGGGGCACATGGTCGGAGTGGACGGCTCCGAGCCCGTGTACATCGGACGGCTCGGCCTCACCGACAGCGCGGGCCGCCGGCTGCTGCTCGACTGGCGCTCCGCCGCGGCCGAGCCGTTCTTCGGAGCCACCCACGCCAACCCGATGGGGCTCGCGAGCCGCCGCAGGTACCGCTGGAGTCGCGGCCGGATCAGCGACTACTGGGACGAGGTGTTCACCCCCGAGGGGTTCGAAGGGCACCGCGCGGCCCTTGACGACCAGTCCGCCTTCATCGCGAGCCTGGGCACCGACCGGTCGGCCCGGATGCGAGACGTGCTCGCCACCATTCAGGCCGACCAGGACGCCATCATCCGCGCGGGATCTCGCGGGGCCCTCGTCGTCGACGGCGGCCCGGGGACGGGCAAGACCGTCGTCGCCCTGCACCGCTCGGCCTACCTGCTCTACTCCGACCCCCGTCTCGGGAACCACCGGGGCGGCGTGTTGTTCGTCGGCCCGCACCAGCCCTATCTGGCCTATGTCGCCGACGTCCTGCCCAGCCTCGGCGAGGAGGGCGTGCGGACCTGCACCCTGCGAGACCTCGTCGCCGAGGGAGCCGGCGCGACGGTCGAGACCGACCCGCGGGTGGCCCGCCTGAAGTCGTCCGCGGACCTGGTGAAGGCGATCGAGCCGGCCGTCAGGTTCTACGAGAACCCGCCCCCCACGGGGATGACGGTCACCACCCCCTGGTCCGACATCTGGCTGAGCCCCGACGATTGGGCCGAGGCGTTCGGGGCGGCCGAACCCGGTATCCCGCACAACGAGGCACGCGACCGGATCTGGGAGGAGCTGCTCAAGATCCTGATCGACAAACACGACGACGAGGTCCCGGCCGACCTGCTGCGCGGATCGCTGCTGCGAGACGAGGAGCTGCTCACGGTCTTCAACCGCGCCTGGCCGCTGCTGGAGGCGGCCGACCTCGTCGCGGACCTGTGGTCGGTGCCGGCCTACCTGCGGATGTGCGCTCCCTGGCTCGGCCCCGACGACGTCCGGCGGCTGCGGCGCGCCGACGCCCAGGCCTGGACGGTGTCGGACCTGCCGCTGCTGGACGCGGCGCGGCAACGCCTCGGCGACCCTGAGGCGTCCCGACGCAGGCGCCGGCGCGAGGCCGCTCTCGCCGCCCAGAGTGAGCGCATGGCCCAGGTCGTCGACAACCTGATCGAGGCCGACGACGACGGTGAAGGTCTCGTGACGCAGCTGCGCCGGGCGGACCTCCGGCGGAATCTGGTCGACGACTCCGAGCTGCCCACCTTCGAACCAGATCTGCTCGCCGGTCCGTTCGCGCACATCGTCGTGGACGAGGCTCAGGAACTCACCGACGCGCAGTGGCAGATGTTGCTGCTGCGCTGCCCGTCGCGGAGTTTCACCATCGTCGGGGACCGCGCCCAGGCCAGGGGCGGGTTCGCCGAGTCGTGGAGCGAACGGCTGGAGCGCGTCGGGCTCGACCGGATCGACCTGGCCTTTCTGACCATCAACTACCGGACGCCGAAGGAGATCATGGCACAGGCCGAGCCGGTCATCCGGGCCGTGCTCCCCGACGCCAACGTGCCGACCTCCATCCGCGACGGCGCTGTCCCCGTCGTTTACGGATCCGTCGCCGAGCTGGGCTCGGTCCTCGATGCCTGGCTCGCCGAGCACGCCGAGGGGATCGCCTGCGTCATCGGTGACCCCACGTTCCGGGCGACCCCTCGTGTCCGGTCGCTCACCCCGGAGCTGTCGAAGGGGCTGGAATTCGACCTGGTCGTCCTCGTCGACCCGGAGGCGTTCGGCCCGGGGGTCGAAGGAGCGGTCGACCGCTATGTCGCGATGACCCGGGCGACCCAGCGGCTCGTCATCCTCTCCCCACCCTGATCACCACCCTGATCACCACCCTGATCACCACCCTGATCACCACCCTGATCACCACCCTGATCACCACCCTGATCACCACGGAGTCCGGCCGGGCCCGCCGAGTGTCCGGCGCCGTGTTCGGTACGGCAGACCGGCGAGGGGGTCAGGCGCCGGGCTCGGGGACGGCGAGGTCGATCCGGCGCAGGCGCTCCGGCTCTGCGATCACGTCGATCTCGGTGATCTCACCCTCGGTGATCGTGAAACCGAGCACCAGACGCAGACGGCCATAGGGGGCCATCGCGAGCCCGATCGCCCCGTCGAGCACGACGGGGCCGGTGAACCAGGCCCGTTGCATCGCGGCCATCGCCCCCTCGGCCACGGAACGGGAGCCGCGGACCACGAAGGGCTCGGGGGTGGGGACGACCGCCCTGTCGGCCCGGAGCACCACGTCGGGATGGAGCAGGGTGACCAGCGCCTCGAAGTCCCCTGTGCGCGTGGCGGCCAGAAAGGCGTCGACGACGCGGCGCCGGCGGGTCAGGTCGGTGTCGAGGGCCGGGGGGACCCCTTTGACCCGGCGGCGGGCGCGGCTCGCGAGCTGCCTGGTCGCGGCCGGCGACCGCTCAAGCATCGGGGCGATCTCCTCGAACGGCACGGCGAACATGTCGTGCAGCACGAAGGCGAGACGTTCGGCCGGTGTCAGCGTGTCGAGCACCACCAGCAGCGCCACCCCGACCGCGTCGGCCATCAACGCCTCCCGCTCGGGGTCGCCTCCGGCCTGCCGACCGATGACGGTGCCGGCCACCCGCGCGTCGATGGGTTCCTCCCGCCGGTGCTCGCGCGCGCGCAGCATGTTCAGGCACACGCGCGCCATCACCGTGGTCAGCCACCCGCCGAGGTTCTCCACGTCGCCGGCACCCGCGCGGCTGACGCGCAGCCATGCCTCCTGCACGGCGTCGTCGGCCTCGCTGAGCGAGCCGAGCATGCGGTAGCCCACCGACCGCAGACGGGGCCGGTGTTCCTCGAAACGCCCTGCCAGCCATTCGCGTTCGTCCACCGTGTCACATTCCTTCACCACCGGGGGTCATAGCAGTAAATCCGAAAACACCAGCCGAAAGTACCGGGAGAGGTCGACTCCCGGCCGAACGAACACTGGAGAGGCCATGACGCCACCCATCCTGGTCACCGGAGGCACGGGCACGCTCGGCGGCCATGTCGTCCCCCTGCTGCGGCAGGCCGACCGCGGGGTACGGACCCTGAGCCGCCGTGAACGCGGGCCCGGAAACGGCGTCGAGCACTTCTCCGCCGACCTGCTCACGGGTGAGGGGATCGAGCCGGCGGTCAAGGGCGTCGAGACCGTCCTGCACCTGGCGGGCGGCGGCAAGGGGGATGACCGGGCGACGCGGAACCTGATGAGGACCGCCTCGAAGGCCGGCGTGCGGCACGTCGTGCACATCTCGGTCATCGGGGCGAACACGATGCCACTGGGCTGGTTCAAGACCCAGCTGGAGGCGGAGCGAGCGGTGACGGACTCCGGCATCGCGTGGACGATGCTGCGCGCGGCCCAGTTCCACGACCTCGTCTTGAAGATCGCGGAGAAGATGGGCAGGATGCCGGTGATCCCGGTCCCGGGCGGGCTGCGCTTCCAGCCGGTCGACTCGCGCGAGGTGGCGGCCCGGCTGGTGCGGCTGACGCTGGGGCGGCCGGCCGGCCTGGTCCCCGACCTCGCGGGACCGGCGGTGTACGGGATGAGGGAGCTGATCGGCGGATACCTGCGGGCACGCGGCAAGCGCCGGATGATGATGCCGATACGGATGCCGGGAAAGGCCGGCGAGGCCTACCGGGCCGGGAAGAACCTGTCGCTGGAGGGAGCCGAGGTGGGCAGGCGGACCTGGGAGGAGTTCCTGGCGGAGCGGGTGCGCTAGCGCACGCGTCTTCGTCCGTCTTCGTCCGTGGCACGCGCGCGGCTTTCGGGGGTGTCCGGCTCCTCACCGCCCGGCCCCGGCCTGGGCCCGGGACGCCGGCCGCCTCGGTGCGGCCGGCGGGTCAGGTCGGCGTCGGGGCCCGGAGGGTAGGAGTGGGGGATCGAGCCGGTCAGGGGATCCTCCGTCCGGCGGCGGTGGCGCGCCGCCGGGGGCGGCCGGTGCTCGGGGACGGCCCGCCGGGCGCTGGCCAGCGCGGCCAGGGCCGTGGTGATCGGGACGGCCGCGATGAGCCCCAGCGTGCCCACCACACTGCGGACGATCTCGGTGGCGATGACCGGGTTGGTCACCACCTCGCCGATGGGCTGGTCGCCGACGCTGACCAGCAGGAGCAGCGGCAGGGAGGCGCCGGCGTAGGCGAGGATGATCGTGTTGATCACCGAGGCGATGTGGGCGCGGCCGACCCGGGCGGCGGCCCGATACAGCTGGGCGAAGGTGTAGCCGGGGTTGGCGTGCGCGAGCTCGGTGACGGTGGCGGCCTGGGTGACGGTGACATCGTCCAGCACGCCGAGCGAGCCGATGATGATGCTGGCCAGCAGCAGGCCCTCGGTGTTGATCCGGTAGCTGACATCCAGGTAGAACGAGCTCTCGTCGGTGATCCCGTTGAGCTGGGCGATACCGATGGCCGCGTACGACAGCACGCCGGTCAGGCTGAGGCTGACCAGGGTGCCGACCACGGCCATCGAGGTGGGGACGGTGAAGCCGTGGGTGAGATAGAGCACCGCGAGCATGATCGCCGCGGCGCCGACGATGGCGACCAGCAGCGGCTGCTGCCCGGTCAGGATCGCCGGGATGACGAACAGCAGGAGCAGCACGAAGGTGACGGCCAGCCCGATCAGCGCCATCACCCCGCGCCAGCGGCCAAAAGCGATCACCGCCGCCGCGAACGCGACACCGGCCAGCCACAGCGGCGAGGAACGGTCATGGTCGGAGATCTGGTACGGCGCCACCTCCAGCTCACCGTCGCCGCCGGGGGTGTGGAGCAGGATCACCTCGTCACCCGCGGCGAACCTCTGTGAGCCGGGCCCGCTGGGAAGGCCGCTGGTGACGAAGTGGCCGGCCTCGGGCCCGCTGGTCAGCTCGACCTTGGCGTCGCCGCAGGTGGCGGGGTCGGCCGGCCGCTGCTCGCCAGGGGGGCGCCCGTCGGCGGGCGGCTCCTGCGGGCACGGGGTGAGGGTGACGGCGGTGATCGTCCCGGTCACCCGCTGCGGGCCGGCCGGTTGCTCACCGCCCGAGGTGAGCTCTGCGGGCCACATCCAGATCAGGGCGATCAGCGTGACCAGCGCCAGGGGGACGATGACGGCCAGCGTCGCCCACACCGTGCCACGGGAGCTGGGGGCGGCCGGGCCGTGCGAGTGGTTGGCACCCATGGTCGAAAAGGCTCTCCTCTGGGACGGTAAAGGCGAAAGTACCGTACCTGGGAGGTGGTCGTCGCACCGTGGCGGCGCGGGGAGACCGGCGGCGACCTGGGCGAAGGCACCGGTGAGGAGGCGCTCGATCGGGGGAGGCGAATCGGCGCTGTCGAGACGGTGCCGCACGGCGACGGCGGCCGCGACGAGTCTCGGATACAGGTTGGCGGCGAGGCCGGTGCCGGCGCGCCCGGCGATCGCGGCGGCGCGCCGCCGCTCCTCCTGCAGCGCGCGCCCGCCGCGTCAGTCCGGTGTGACGGTCTGTTTGAGGAAGACGACGCCGTCGATCATGCCGAGCTGGGCCGGGTCCAGCGGGAAGTAGGCGAAATCGCGGGAGAGGCGGGGGGCGGGCTTGGTGAGGGTTCGCGCCAGGCGGCGGGCGTCGATGAGAGAGCGGTCCCACGGGAGCGTGGACAACAGGCCCTCGACGGTGTCCGGGGGCGGGGTGTCGTCGTCGAGCGTGCCGAAGGCCGAGGCCACGAAGGCGTACCGGTCGCCCAGGTGCGCCGCGGTGATCGCTCCGGCGCTCCACCACCGCAGTTGCCGCTCGCCGAGCGACATGAGGCTCTCGGTGCGCTGCAGGTGGAGGTTGTGGGCGAAGACCAGGGCCGGGCCGTGGTCGGCGACGGCGCGCAGGTTGGCGGCCATCATCGCGTCCCGCAGGCCCGACAGCCTGGCTATCCGGGCCGGGGAGGTGTCGGCCATCCAGTGGTGGTAGCGCAGCAGGCCGACGGCGGTGCGCCCGTACAGGGCCGCCCGCTCCCTGTCGTGCCGGCTCAGCCCGGGGGCCTGGGTGTCGAGCAGCGCCACCAGGTCATCGGTGATCAGCCGCAGCCGCCGGGCGTCGGCGGACTGGCCGATCGACTGGGAGGGGTCCATCACCGTGGCCTCGTTCGTCCACCGCTCGTCCGGGCCCAGCAACGCCTCCAGGGTTTCCCCGGTGCAGGGCAGGGGGCCGTCCAGGAGGGCGTGCAGGGCGGTGAGCGCCTGGCGCGGGCTCTCGGCCCAGTACTCCAGCGGGCCGTCGACGCCGAAGAAGCGGAGCTTTTCCTCATGCTGCTCGTTGTGGGCGCGCATCCAGCGCACGAGTTCGCGGTTGGCCGCGACGGTGCCGAAGTCGTGGCTGAAGCCGCGGTCCATGACGTCGTCGAGCGTGCCCGCGCCCGTGGTGACGTAGTCGTCCACCACCAGGCCCCTGAGGCAGTCGCTCTCCAGGGCGAAGGACCGATACCCCTCGTGTTCGGCCAGATGCCGGAAGATCTCGTTGCGCAGCTCGCCCAGCTCCGCCACGAAGTGCCTGGCCTCGCCCAAACCGAGCAGCAGGGGGGTGGTGGCGAGTGAGCGCAGGAACGCCGAGACGCCCGCGCCGTCGAGTGGCCGGGCCGTGTCCTTGATATCCATTCCTTAAACGGTATCGTTGAACATTCGGTGTGGACTTTTTCGAGATTTATCCGCTTTCATCGCGATGGACCTTCAAACGGTGATGTATGCATGAGGCCGGTGGACCTGGCGCGTGAGCACGGCCTGTCCACCCAGGCGATCAGAAACTACGAGGAGGCCGGCATCCTGCCCGCCGCCGGACGCACCGTCCACGGCTATCGCCTCTACACGCCGTTGCACGCACAAGCCCTGCGCGCGTTCCTGGCCCTGGTGCCCGGTCACGGCCACCAGCGGGCCGCATCGATCATGCAGGCGGCCAACCGGGGTGCCACCGAGGAGGCGCTGCGTCTCATCGACGACAGCCACGGCCAGCTCCTCGGCGATCGCCGCACCCTGCAGGCCGTCGAGGCCGCGCTCGGCGACCTGGCGCCCGTGCCGTCGGAGCGCGGTGACATCTTCATCGGCCCTCTGGCCGGCAGGCTCGGCGTCCGCCCCGCCACCTTGCGCAAATGGGAGAAGGCCGGTCTGGTCCGGCCGTGCCGTGACCCGCGGACGGGTTATCGGATCTACGGCCCGGCCGACGTGCGCGACGTCCGGCTGGTCCACCAGCTGCGGCGGGGCGGCTACCTGCTGGAGCAGATCGCTCCGCTGATCGCCCAGGTCCGCTCCGCCGGAGGCGTCGCGCCGCTGGAGTCGGCCCTGCGCGACTGGCACGCCCGCCTGTCGGCCCGGGGCCGCGCCATGCTCAAGGGCGCCGCCGGCCTGGACGCCTACCTGCGCGCCCGCGACGACTGAGGGCGGCTCGCGAGGTCAGCTCGTGCCCCGGTGGATGAGCCGCAGCCGCAGTGCCGTCTCGCGGACGGCGCCGGGCTGGTCGAGGCGTTGTAGGAGAAGTTCCATCGCGGCCCGGCCGGACTCCTCCAGGGGCTGGCGCACGGTGGTGAGTTCCAGGGCCTCGGCCAGGTCACTGTCGTCGAAGCCGACCACCGCCAGGTCGCCGGGGACGGTGAGACCGAGGTCGTGGGCGGCCCTCAGCGCTCCCGCCGCGAGGGTGTCGTCGGCGGCGAAGACGGCCGAGGGGCGATCCGGCGTCGACAACAGCTCTTCGGCGGCGGCGCGGGCGGGGGCGACGCCGTGTTCGGCCAGGCGCACGTCGCCGTCGAGGAGAAGGTGGCCCGCCTCGGCCAGGGCCGAGCGGTAGCCGGCGAGGCGCCGCTGTGACGGTGAGAGGTACAGGCCCGATCTCTGCCTCTCGCCGAGGAAGGCGAACCGGCGGTGACCGCGGTCGATCAGGTGTTCGGCCACCAGTCGGCCGCCGGCGCCGTCGTCGGTGTGCACGGAGTCGAAGCGGGGGTGGCGGACGTCGATCAGCACCGTGGGCAGCCGCATGCCGCTCAGGCGCTCGGCCACCGCCTCGTCGAGGGTGAGACTGATGACGATGAGCCCGTCCAGGCGCCCGGTGATGGGCAGGCTGGCGAGCAGGGGGGAGGAGCTCTGCGCGGCCGACTCCTGGTCGAACAGGACGATTTCCAGGGGCCGGTGGCCCACGGTGCGCAGGATGCCGTTCAGGCGCCGGGCGATCGACGGATAGGAGGTGAACGGCGCGATGACGCCGATGCGCCCCACCCCGCGCCGCGCCTTGGCGATCGCGTCCTGCTTGGGGACGAAGCCGAGCGCGTCCGCGGCGTGCAGGACCTTCCGCCTGGTCTCCTGGCTGACCCGGGCGGGGGAGTTGAGGGTGAGCGAGACGGTGGAGATGCTGACGCCCGCCGCGGTGGCGACGTCGTAGATGGTCACTTTTGCCGCCACGCGTCACTCCTTCCGGCAGGAGGTGCTCTCGTCGTCGGCAGGAATCGTATCAAGCGCCCCCACTCATCGAAGTGCTTCGATAAAAGTATTTGACATTTTTGCGGGCGACCCCGTCTCATGGGAAGGAAACGGATGCGCGGCCGGGGCCCGGATGGCGCGGGGATACCGGCCGCGCGCGGCTCGCGCGCGTCCTCGCGGGCAAACGCATCGAGGGGAAGGGGAGGGCATGAGCCGGTCGTACGTGGTGACGGGAGGGGGCCGCGGCATCGGCAGGGCCCTCGTCGAGCGCCTGCTCGGCGAGGGCGCCGCCGTGGTCGCCGTCGAGCGCGATCCGGCCGCCCTGACCTGGATGGAGGGCCATGTCGCCGGCCCCCGCCTGGTCGGTGTGGTCGGTGACGCGGCCGACGAGACCGTGGCGGGGCGAGCCGCCGACGCCGCGCAGGCCGCGGGCACCCTCACCGGCTGGGTCAACAACGCCGCCGTGTTCGGGGACGCCTCCCTTCACTCGGCCACCACCGCCCGGGTGCTGGAACTCATCGCGGCCAACCTCGACGCCGCCGTCGTCGGCTGCGCCACCGCGGTTCGCCGTTTTCTCGCGGCCCGGACACCGGGGGCGATCGTCAACCTCTCCTCACACCAGGCGCGCCGGGCGGTCCCCGGCTGCCTGCCGTACGTGACGGCCAAGGCGGCCGTCGAGGGGATGACCCGTGCGCTCGCGGTCGAGTACGGCCCCTGGGGCATCCGCGTCAACGCCGTGGCGCCGGGGTCGGTGGACACCGAGCGCCACACGCGCCTTTTGGGCTCCCAGCGGCCCGAGGCGGCCGCCCGCATCCAGCGGGAGATGGCGAGGCTGCACCCGCTGGGCCGGGTGGCGCGCTCCCAGGAGGTCGCGGCCGCGATCGTCTACCTGCTCTCGGACGACGCCGGCTTCATCACCGGCGCGACCGTGCCCGTCGACGGCGGCCGGTCGGTGCTCGCCCACGATCCCGAGTCGTGATTTCCGGCCCCCGCAGCCGCCGGGCGGGCCCGCACCGGCCACGAGTGATCGTGCGTGATGAGGCGCTTCGCGGCCTCCGCCCCGACGCGGCGATCCGGCATCGGGAACGACACCGGCCGCGTCACGGTGGAATCAGCCCTTTCACCAGGAATGGTATGAATTTTTTCGGCAGGGTAGCCCCCGGTTCATGAACGGGGAACAACAGGATGGCACCACCTGGCGCGGTGAGGTGGAAAGAAGGTTCGCCGCCGAGGTGGAGTCGGGGCGGCTGGAGCTTCCGCTGCCCGGTGCCGGGCAGACCCGGCTGCGCTGGGAGGCCCTCAGCGCGCTGGCCAGGCGAGACCTGTCGCTGGCGCGGCTGTGCGAGGGACACCTCGACGCCGTCGCGATCCTCGCCGAACTCGCCGGCCCCGCCCCGGCAGCCGGTGGGGCGTGTGGGCCGCACAGCCTGCCGGCCCGTCCCTGTCGGCGCGTCCGGTGGCCACCCGGTGGCGGCTGCGCGGGACCAAACGCTACTGCTCGGGAGCACGGGTGTGCACCCACGCCCTGGTGAGCGCGAAGACACCGGACGGCCCCCGGCTGTTCGCCGTGGCGGCCGAGGACCTGCGGCCGGTGGAGGGCAGCTGGCCGGCGACGGGAATGGCGGCCAGCGACACCCTGGACGTCGGCTTCGACGACGTTCCCGGCGAACCGGTGGGGCCGGTGGAGGGGTATGTGAGAAGGCCCGGCTTCCACCACGCAGGCGCGGGCGTCGCCGCGTGCTGGTACGGAGGTGCCACAGGCGTGGCCGAGACGTTGCTGGCCGCCGCGGCCGAGCGGGAGACCGGCCCGCACGCCCTGGCCCACCTGGGCGCGGTCGACGTGGCGCTGCGGACCGCGAAGGCCGCCCTGAAGGAGGCGGCCGACGAGATCGACGCCGACCCCCGCGACCTCAGGAACACGGCAAGGACACGCGCCCTGCGCCTCAGGGCGCTGGTGGAGGCCGTGGCCACCGACGTCATGGGACGGGTGGGCAGGGCGCTGGGCGCCGGGCCGCTCTGCCACGACGCCGCGCACGGCCGCCGGGTCGCCGACCTCACGGTCTACCTGCGCCAGCATCACGCCGAACGCGACCTCGCCACGCTGGGGGCCGCCGTCGCCGAGCAGAAAGCCGGCTGGTGAGCCGCGAACGAGCCGGCGGCGCCGAGTGGGAGATCACAGACGGGCCGGCCGGTCCCGCCCCCAATCTCATCGACGCCCCCGGAACCTTGGAGGCCCGGTGGCGCGCCTGGCCGGGACTCGGCGCCCTGCCGGCGCTCGCCTACGACGGCTGGCGCAGCGCGGTGGTGGTCGCCGCCCATCCCGACGACGAGGTGCTGGGCCTGGGCGGGCTGATGTCGCTGCTGGCGGCCTCGGGCGTGCGGCTGCGGCTGGTCGCCGTCACCGACGGCGAGGCCTCCCATCCGGACATCGCCGACCGGGCGGCGCTGGCGGCACGGCGGGCGGGGGAGACCGCGGCCGCGCTGAAGGCCCTGGGGGCCGGCGACATCGAGACCGTACGGCTGGGCATGCCCGACACCGGGCTCGCGGCCCGCCAGGACGAGCTCACCCAGGCGCTGAAGGAGGCCTCGGCCGGCTTCCAGGTGTGCCTGGCCCCCTGGGAGGCGGACGCGCACTCCGACCACGAGGCCGCCGGCAGGGCCGCGGCCGCGGCGGGGCTGAGCCCCTACTTCTACCCGATCTGGGCCTGGCACTGGGCCAGGCCCGGTGACAGGCGGCTGCCCTGGGAGCGGGCGGCGCGGATCTGCCTGCCGCCGGCGGTCCTGGCCCGCAAGCGGGCGGCCATCGGCTGTTTCACCAGCCAGCTGGAACCCCGCGCCGCCGGCCTGGAGCCGGTGCTGCCCCCCGGCATCGTCGCCCACTTCACCCGTGAGTGCGAGGTGCTCTTTCGTTGACGTCCCTTCCACGGCCGCAGCCCGCCGGGCTCCACACTGGAGGCATCCGATGACGACCCGTCCGCAGACGCTCGGGCCGCAGTACTTCGAGGACATGTACTCGGCCTCACCTGATCCGTGGGGATTCACCTCCCGCTGGTACGAGGAACGCAAGTACGCCATCAGTGCCGCGCTGCTGCCCGCGCGCCGCTACCGCAACGCCTTCGAGGCCGGCTGCTCCATCGGGGTGCTCAGCGCCCTGCTCGCCCCGCGCTGCGAGCGGCTGCTGGCCTGCGACCTGTCCTTCGCCGCGGTCGAGGCGGCCTCGCGGCGCACCGCCGCTCACCCCGGAACGCGGGTGCGGCGGCGCGTCCTGCCCGAGGAGTGGCCCCACGACGAGGGCGGGTTCGACCTCGTCGTGCTGTCGGAGGTGCTCTACTACTTCGGCGACGCGGATCTGGAGCGGATGCTCGGCCTGGCGATCGGCTCGCTGAGTCCCGGGGGCACCCTGCTCGCGGTGCACTGGAGGCATCCCGTCGCGGAGTATCCGCGCGGCGGAGAAGACGTGCACCGCGCCCTGGCCGTCCTCGCCGGGCGGGCCGGGCTGAGGCGCCTGGTCGACCATCGTGAACCGGACTTCCTCGCCGAGGTCTACCTGTCCGGCCCCGGGGCCCGCTCGGTGGCCGAGGCCGAGGGACTGGTGTGATCCAGGCCGTCGGAGTCGTGGTGCCCGCCCGTGACGAGGAGCGACTGCTGCCCGCCTGCCTGGCCTCGGTGAAGCTGGCCGGGCGCATGGTCCCCGGCGTGGCGCTCCACCTGATCGTCGTCGCCGACACCTGCACCGACCGTACGGCGTTCCTGGCCGCGCGGGCCGGGGCCACCGTCGTCGAGGGGGCCATGACCAACGTCGGGCGGGCGCGGCTGGCGGGCACGCGGGTGCTGCTGCGACAGACCCGCGCCCTGGATCCGGCCACCGTCTGGATCGCCACCACCGACGCCGACACCCTGGTCCCGCCCTGCTGGCTCAGCCATCAGCTCAGGCACGCCGCCCAGGGCTGGGAGGCCGTCGTCGGCACCGTGACGGTCACCGACTGGTCCGGCTACCCGCCGCACTTCCCGATCACCTACGACCGGAGATACGCCGCCGCGCCGCGAAGGAGCCCGGTGCCCGGGAGAACGACGCCCGGGAGAACGACGCCGCCGAACGCCGCCGGTGCCGCCGGTGCGAAGAGGATCGGCGGGGCGCGCTGGCATCCGCACGTGCACGGCGCCAACCTCGGCGTCACCGCCGCCGCCTACCTGGCGGCCGGCGGGTTCGGCGCGCTGCCGACCGGCGAGGACGAGGCCTTGGTCAGGGCCCTGGAGTCGGCCGGCCGCCGGGTCCTGCGCACCACCGGGGTGAGCGTGGTGACCTCGGCGCGCCGCGACCCGCGGGCGCCGGGTGGTTTCGGCCACTTCCTCGCCCGGCTCGAAGCCGGCACCGCCGCCGACACCGCCGCCGGCACCGCCTCACAGCAGCAGGCGTAGCGCGGCCAGCAGGGTGAGCCCCAGGGTGATCCACTCAAAGAGGGTGCGGTCGATGCGGCCGATGACCGCGCGCCCGAGCACGGCCCCGGCCAGGACCGCCGGGGCGCCCAGCGCGGCGAAGACGAGGCCGGAGGGGGTGATGAGGCCCAGCGCGACGCTGAAGGGCACCTTGAACGCGTTGATCGTCAGGAAGAACCAGGCGCTGGTGCCCAAAAATCCCAGCATCGGCAGGCCCGCCGCCAGAAGGTAGACGGCCATGATGGGGCCGGCCGCGTTCGCCGTCATGGTGGCGAAACCCGCGAAGACACCCGCCAAGGCGGCCACCGGGCGGCGGTGGGCGAGGGAGTCTCCCGGCGCGCGGCGCCGGTTCCACAGGTGCACCACGACGATCACCAGCAGGATCGCCCCGATGAGCCGTCTCATCTGCGCGTCGTCGACCCAGCGCACCACCACGGCCCCGCCGACCACGCCCAGGGCGACCCAGGGCAACAACCTGATCAGCCTCGGCCAGTCGGCGTGACGCCGGTAGGAGGCCACGGCGACCAGGTCGCCGACGAGCAGAAGCGGCAACAGCGTGCCCGTGGACTCCCTGGTCGGCAGCACGAGCGCGAACAGGGCGATCGCCACCGTCCCGGTACCGGAGATCCCGGTCTTGGAGAAGCCCACCAGGAACAGGGCGGCCAGCAGGACCACCCACTGGACGACGTCGAGGGAGGGCATCAGCCTCGCCGACGAGAGAAAAGGGGAGATGAGGTCACAGATGACCGTACAACGGGCGCCAATCGGATTCGCCAGAAAAAGGGGCGGAGCATGAGATGTCTAATGGTCACAGTGGCGCGGGCGGCCTCGGTGATCGCGCTGCCCGTTGACGAGGCCGCACATTCCCGAGCCCGGGTCGGCCACGGTCACGGCCGTCTTCGCCTCGTCTTCGCCGCCAGGCCGTGGCGCTCGCCGACAGCCCGGCGGCGGGGCCGGGCGAGCGCGCCGAGCGCCTCCCAGCGCGCCTCCCAGAGCGTTTGTCAGCCGCGGTCGGGCCGGATGGCGATGTCGAACACCTGCCGGCCGGCGGGAAAGAGACCGTAGTTGTAGTTGACGGCGCCGGTGAGCAGGTTGATGCCGTAGAACCCGTAGCGCGCGCCGACCCTCAGTGCGGCGAAGGCGCTGTTGGAGACGGTGACGCCGTTGCGCAGGGAGCTGTGGACGTCCAAGCCCGCCGCGCCGGTCGCCGCCACCCGCAGGTTGCCGATCGTCACCAGCGCGCCCGCGTCGGCGGGGGACTGCAGCAGCACCCGGGAGGCCGCGGTGTCCACGACGAAGAGCGTGGTGGCGGTGGCCGGGCTGAGGTCGTTGTTGGTGTACCCGGCGCCCGTGACGCCGGTCGCGGCCACCGCGGCGACAGCCGGCGGCAGGGACGGACCGCTTGGGGAGCCGGCCTGCGAAGCGGTGAGCGCATCGGCCTTGGGTCCGGGCCGCGGGCGGGTCAGCGGATCGTCGGCCACGCTCTGCCCCGCCGCCGGAACGCCCCGCGGGTCGTCGAGGTTGTGGCGCAGATTCTGCCCGATGTCACTGATCACCCGCAGCCGGTCGGTGGCGGGGTCGAAGTCGACGCCGAAGCCGGCGCCGCTCAGCGGCACGGTCAGCTGCGAGACCTTCGCCGCCCTGGCCCGCCCGCTGAGCGTGTAGACACCGCCCTGGTCGCCGACGCCGTACAGCCTGCCGTCGCGCACGCGGTAGTCGATGCCGACCAGGGCGGTGTCTCCGACGAGCCCGCGGACCCTGCCCAGGTCGCGGGTACGGCCCGGGGAGCGGATCTCGAACCCCACCAGACGCCGGTCGGCGGTCAACCCGATGACGTCGGCACCGCGCCTGGCCGTCCCCGGCGCGGTGCCGGTCGCGGCGCCGGTCGCGGGGTCCGCCACCGTGCCTGCCACGGGGCCTGCCACGGTGCTCAGCGCCACCGCGGCGGCGACGAGTGTCCTTCGCATGTGCCTCTCCTTCGCGGCCGGACGCAAGGCCGGCCTGTTCGACGACCCGGTCGTCACAGATCGCGAAGACCTCATCACACATCGCGGCGGCCCGCACGCGAAAGGCGCGGCCGGCCACCGGCGTGTCGGGGATCGGCGGGCAAGCCACCCCGCCCACCCCCGGACGGAGCCCGTCGAAACCCGCGAAACCCCGCCCCCGCGCTCCACTGAGCATCCGATCTCGGCGCGGATGATCCGGCCCGGTCCGGTGACCGTGGTGGAAAGGGCCGCGCACGCCCGTGCCGGGGCGCGGCGGGAGACCTCCGACGTGCCTGCCCCTGGTCACCAACGCGGTGGGCACCTGGAGGACCGAGTACTACGGCCTGGCGGTGGAGTCGATTGTGACGTGCCGGCCCCCAGGGCGGGGGCAGGGAACCCGTCGTCAGATGAGAAGGCCCGTCGCTATCGCTGCTCCGGAGTCAGGACGTGCCGGGTCCGCTCCCCGGTCCAGGCCGCTTCGAGGATCGCGGTCAGGCTGGCGGTGTCGGTCGGGCCTGGATGGTTCTGGATCAGGCGGGTGACGCCGCCGGCCATCTCCGCGAAGCGCGGGAGGTCGGCGCGTGCCACGCCGATGTCCGCCAAAGTGGCGGGGATGCCGATGTCGGCGAGGAGCCCGTCGAGCCAGCTGAGGAACGTATCTGCGGCCTCGGCATCCGAGGCGCCGGTCACGTCGAGCCCGCACACCCCGGCGAGGATGGCCAGCCGGTCGTCGATGGCATCCCTGGCCGCCTCCAGCGCGTAGGGCAGCAGCAGCCCGACGCCCAGGCCGTGCGGCGTGTGGGTGGCCGCGCCGATGGGGTACTGGAGGGCGTGCGGAGCCGCGTTGCCCGCGTGGGAAAACGCGAGCCCGGCCAGCATGGACCCATAGGACATGTCCGCGCGCGCCTCCTTGTCGCCTCCGTTCCTGACGACGTGGGGCAGGCTGCGGGCGATCCGCTCCGCGGCCAGGAGCGCGTAGTGATCGGTGATCGGGTTGCGGCCGAGGAAGACCTGCTCCACCGGGTCGCGCGGTCCGTGGGCCCGGGGTCGCGCGGTGTAGCTCTCCACCGCGTGACAAAACGCGTCGATGCCGGAGTGGGCGGTGACGGTCGCCGGGCAGGTGTAGGTGAGCTCGGGGTCGACGATGGCGAAGTCGGGCACGATGTGGACGCTGGAGACCCCCACCTTCAGCTCGCGGTCCGGGTCGGTCAGCACCGAGACGGGCGTGAGCTCGGAGCCGGTGCCTGACGTCGTCGGGACCGCGACGAGGGGAATCGTCGGCCCGGGCACCCTCGACTCGCCGTAGAAGTCGCGCGGTGTCCCGCCGTGGCGCCGGATGACGCCGACGATTTTGGCGAGGTCGATCACCGTGCCGCCCCCGATGGCGAGGATGACGTCGGCGTCCACCTCCGCGGCGACCGAGACGGCCAGGGCGACATCGGTCAGCGGCACGTCCGAAGTCGCGTCGGCGAACACCCCGACGACCGCGACCTTCTCCCGCACGGCGGCCACGATCTCGGCCACGCCCGGCTGCCCCACAAGCACCCGGTCGGTCACGATGAGGACTCGCGAGCCACACTCGGCCACCACTCGCGGGATGTTCTGCGCGACCCCTTCGCCCACGATCAGCTGGCGTGGTCCGCGGACGGTCTCAAGCATGTCGGTGCCTTTCTGGAACGTCGGCGGTGATTCGCTGAGCCGGCGTCCAGGTCACCTGCGAGACCGGGACGACGTCGGCAAGGCCGGCTGCCGGGTGGCGCAGGCGCGCGCCGGGCTCCCGGACTCGGCCGTGCCCGGGGGCCGGCGGATTCGTGCCGGCCCTGGCCCGGGGCCCGGCCCACGGGGAAAGGCCGGTCAGGTCATGTGTGCCCAGGGCGCGGTGATCCTCGGCGGGCACCCGGGGCAGCAGGCCGGTCACGGCAGGTCGATCGCCGCGTAGGTGACGTCGAGGTACTCAAGGATGCCCTCGTGCGACCCCTCCTTGCCGATCCCGGACTGCTTCACGCCTCCGAACGGAGCCGACGGGTCCGAGATCAGGCCGCGGTTGATGCCGACCATCCCCGTCTGCAGTCCCTCGGTGAACCGGAGCGCCCGCGCGAGGTCACGGGTGAAGACGTATCCGACCAGGCCGTGCTCGGTGTCGTTGGCCTTGGCCATCACCTCCTCGTCGGAGGTGAACGAGATGATCGGCGCCACCGGGCCGAAGATTTCCGCCTCCAGCATCCGCGCGTCCTCGGGCACGTCGACGAGGACCGTGGGCGGGTAGAAGTGGCCCGGCCCATCCGGGCGCTCGCCGCCCACCAGGACGCGGGCGCCGCGATGGACCGCGTCGGCGACGAGTTCGTCGAGTTTGGTGACCGCGGCCTCGTCGATCAAGGCCCCGACGTCCACGCCGTCGTCGAGACCATGGCCCACCGAGAGCGCGCCCATCCGCTTGGCGAAGCGCGCCGTGAACTCCTCGCGCACCGGCTCCTCGACGTAGATTCGGTTGGCCGCGATGCAGGACTCCCCGATGTTGCGCATCTTGGCCACCATGGCACCGTCGAGCGCGACGTCCAGGTCCGCGTCGGCACACACGATCAAGGCCGCGTTGCCGCCCAGTTCCATGGAGGTGCGCAGCACGTTGTCCGCCGCCTGCCGTAGCAGCACGCGCCCGACCTCGGTCGACCCGGTGAACGAAAGTTTACGGGTCCGGCGGTCGGCCAGCAGAGCTGAGACCACCTCGCCGGCACGCTCGGTGGTCACGACGTTGACGACGCCCGGGGGAACGCCGATCTCCTCCATGATGCGGGCCAGGAACAGCATGGTGAGCGGCGTCTGGGCCGCCGGCTTGGTGATCGTCGTGCAGCCCGCCGCCAGCGCAGGAGCGATCTTGCGGGCCCCCATGGCCAGCGGAAAGTTCCAGGGTGTCACGAAGACGCACGGCCCGACCGGCTTGGGCACGGTGAGGATGCGATATCCACCGGCGGGAGCGGTGTTGTAGCGCCCCTGGACGCGCACCGCCTCCTCGGCGAACCAGCGGAAGAACTCCGCGCCGTAGGCCACCTCTCCCCGAGCCTCGGCGAGCGGCTTGCCCATCTCGAGCGTTATCAGCCGGGCGACCTCCTCGGATCGCCCGGTCAGTGCCCGGTAGGTCGCGGTCAGCAACTCCGACCGTTTTCGCGGCGGGGTCGCCGCCCACTGCGCCATCGCCTTGCTCGCCGCGTCCAAAGCGGCGAGCCCGTCAACGACGTCGGCGTTCGCCACCTCGGCGATGGTCTCGCCGGTGGCCGGGTCCTCGACGGCGAAGGTGGCTGCTCCGGCGGCGTCGCGCCAGGCGTCGCCGATCCGGAGCCGCCGGTGCTCGGGGGCCAGGACGTTCATCGGGTCACTCATCGCGTCGCCTCCTGTGATGTTCTTGGTGATGTCCGGCGTGACCTCGGCGATCGCGCCACGGGCGTTGACGAACGGGTCACACGACCTCGTCGGGGCCGAGGTCACCGAGCGGGTCGAACATGCGGGTCGAACATGGCTTTGGCCCTGGCCGCGGGGCGAGGCCCCGCGCCGCCGATCACCTTCTCGGGCCAGGGCTGCTTCGGCGTCGTCAGGCCGTGCTCACCGGTGACAGTCCGCCGAGGCTCGATCGCCACGTGCGGGCGCATGCCGACGCCGCCGCCCCGCGCGGGTTACCTCCCGGCCTCCGACAGCGCCAGCCCGGTGCCCGCATCGAACAGGTGCGCACGGTCCAGGTCGACCGTGACAAGCAGCCGCTCGCCCGGCGTACCGGTGACGGTGGGGCGTGCCTTGATCTTGAGCATCTCCGTCCCCACCCGGACGTCGACCACCGTCCGGTCACCGAGCGGCTCAAGGCCGTAGAGCTCACCCGGCAACGAGGCGTTCCCACGCCGCTCGACGGACAGGTCCTCCGCGCGCAGGCCCAGCAGCAGCGGACGGCCGTCCTGCGCCGTGCTCCAGCGGGGCCGCGGCAGCGTCCAGCCTTGCGCCCCGACCAGACGATCTCCCTCGGCGTGGCAGGCGAGCAGGCTGATCGGCGGGCTCCCGACGAAGCCTGCGACCCACTGGTTGGCCGGACGCTCGTACACCTCGGCCGGCGTTGCGACCTGCTGCACCTTCCCCTCCTTCAGGACCGCGACCTGGTCGGCCATGGACAGGGCCTCGACCTGGTCGTTGGTCACATAGACGAAGGTTCCTCCGAGGCTCCGGTGGATGCGGGTGAGCTCGGTGCGCATCTCGACGCGGAGCTTGAGGTCGAGGTTGGTCAGTGGCTCGTCCATGAGGAACGCGCGCGGGCGACGGACCAGTGCCCGGGCCAGGGCGACACGCTGCATCTCACCACCCGACATCTGCGCGGGACGACGCTGCAGCAGGCGTTCGATGTGCAGCAGGCTCGACATCTTCTCGACGGCGGCGGCGATCTCGCTGGAAGACCAGCGGCGTGCCCGCAGTGGCGAGGCGATGTTCTCGTAGGCCGTGAGTCGCGGGTAGAGGGCGTAGCTCTGGAAGACCATGGCCAGGTCGCGTGCGGCCGGGCTGTCACCGGTGGCGTCTCTCCCGTCCAGGTGCACCGACCCGGCGTTGAGCTTCTCCAGGCCGGCGATCGCTCGCAGGGTCGTCGTCTTGCCTGCCCCGGAGGGCCCCAGCACGACGAAGAACGAGCCGTCCGGCACCTCCAGCGTCACCCCGTCGAGGGCCTGGACTTTACCGAAGGACTTCGACAGCCCGTGCACTGCCACGGTTCCCATCAGGCCACCAGCTCTTCCGTGCTCGCGTCGTAGACGGGCGGGGGCCCGCCGGTGTGCCGCAGCCCGACCGGCGCGTCGGCGGCGAAACGGACGGTCAGTGGCATCCGAACCCGTACCTCGCGCCGGTCGCCGTGATCGACCACGTAGATGATCTCGTCGCCCAGCCACTCCGCCGAGATCACGCGGGCCGGGACCGAACGTTGCGCCCCTGGCTCCGTGACCTCCAGCGCTTCGGGCCGGACGCCCGCGATCAGAGAACGGCCGCGCGGCAGGTTCGGCGGTGGCGTGAGGGCCAGTCCGCTCTTACTGCGCAGTTGCCCGTCGGCCGGCTCCACCTCGATCAGGTTCATCGGCGGGGAGCCGATGAACGCGGCGCAGAAGAGACTCGCCGGACGGTCGTAGACCTCCAGCGGCGTGCCGATCTGCTCGACGCGGCCCTTGTTGAGGATGGCGATTCTGTGGCCGAGCGACATCGCCTCGACCTGGTCGTGGGTGACGTAGACCATCGTCGTCCCCAGCTCCCCCTGCAGGTGCTTGATCTCGGTGCGCATGTCCGCCCTCAGCTCCGCGTCCAGGTTGGTGAGGGGTTCGTCCATGAGGAACGCGCGCGGTCGTCGCACCAGGGCGCGAGCGAGTGCGACGCGCTGCTGCTCCCCGCCCGACAGCCGGTGCGGTCGCCGGTCCAGGAGCGGGCCGAGCCGCATCAGCCGGGCGGCCTCCTCGACCCGCTCCTGCACCTCCTGCTTGGGCAGTCCCTCGGCGCGCAGGGGGAACGCCAGGTTGTCGCGGGTTCTCAGATGGGGGTAGAGAGCGTAGAACTGGAACACCATGGCGATGTCGCGCTCGGCGGGCGGCAGGTCGTTGACCAGCGTGCCGCCGATGCGGATGTCGCCCGTCGTCTGCCTCTCCAGGCCGGCGACGGCCCGCAGCGTGGTCGTCTTGCCGCAGCCCGAGGGGCCGAGCATCACGAACAGCTCGCCGTCGGCGATGGACAGGTCCACGTGCTCGACCGCGACCGTCCCGTCCGGGTAGCGCTTGTGCAGCGCGGTCACCTCGATGCCCGCCATCAGCGTCGCACCGCCCCGAGCGTCACACCGGCGACGAGGTGCTTGCGCACCAGGTAGGCGAAGACGAGCACCGGCAGGGCGAACACTATGGAGGCGGCGGCCACCAGACCCCAGTCCACGGTGGTTCCGCCGATGAGGCCGGCGATGGCGGGCGGGGCCGTCCGCACGGCGTCGCTGGAGGTGAGGAAGATGGCGAACACGAACTCGTTCCACGAGAAGATGAGGGCGAAGACCGCTGTCGCGGCGATGCCGGGCAGAAGCAGGGGAAGGGTGAATTTCCAGAACGCCTGCAGGCGGGTGTAACCGTCGAGCATGGCGGCATCCTCGTACTCCGCGGGCACCTCGTCGACGAACCCCTTCATCATCCAGATCGTGAACGGGACGTTGAACGCGGTGTAGATGAGGATCAGGCCGAGCTTGGTGTCGAAGAGCCCGACCTGGCGGTACATGAGGAAGATCGGGATCACGACCACCACGGGCGGCATGAACCGGGTGGACAGGATGAAGAACAGCTGGTCCTTCTTGGCCTTCACGGCGAAGCGCGAGTAGGCCCAGGCCGCCGGGACCCCCAGCACGGTGGCCAGCACCGTGGAGATTCCGGCGACCACGACGGAGTTGAGGAACGCGCCGGACAAGGTCGAGGGACCGCCCCCGGAGGCGACGAACACGTCCTTGAAATGGTCCAACGTGACCGTGAAGTCGAAGAACTTGGCCGGGACGGCGTAGACGTCCCGGTTCTCCTTGATGGACGTCTCGATCATCCACAGCACCGGGAAGAGCATCACGGTGGCCAGCACGGCCAGCAACGCGACCTCCAGCACGGCGCGTCCCCGGCCGCCGAAGCGGCGAGGTGGGGGCCGGTGATCCCGGACAGGACCTGGGGACACGGCCTCGTCGACGGAGACGGCCATCAGTCCTCCTTGAGCTTGTTCAGGTAGCGCATGTAGAGCTGCGCGAGGACGATGACGATGACGACCATGAGAATCCCGTACGCCGAGGCGGTTCCGGTGTTGAAGCCCAGGAACGCGACCTTGTAGACGTGGAACGACAACGTCTCGGTGGAGACCCCCGGACCTCCGCTGGTGAGGATGTAGACGAGGTCGAACAGCCGGAAGGCCTCGATGGCCCTGAACAGCACGGCGATGAGGAGCAGCGGCCACACCAGCGGAAGAGTGATGGTGCGAAACCGGAACCACTCGGACGCCCGGTCGATCGAGGCGGCTTCGTACAGGTACTTGGGGACCGCGGTAAGGCCCGCGAGTGCGATGAGCATGATGAACGGCGTCCACTGCCAGGTGTCGACCACGATCAGGGAGATCAACGCCGTGTTCTGCCGGGTGAGCCACTCCACCTGCCCCAGGCCGAGCGAGCCGAGCATGCTGTTGATCACGCCGAACTGCGCGTCGAGCATGAATCGCCAGAACAGCCCGACCACGACCGGCGACAGCATCATCGGGACCAGGAACAGCGTGGTCAGCAGTCCTCGCCCGTGCGTGCGCCGTGAGATCAGGTAGGCGATGGAGAAACCGAGCACGGTCTGCAGGGTGACCGCGCCGACCACGTAGATCAACGTGGTGAAGGCCCTCAGGTGGACCTGCGCCGAGGTCAGGATGGCGGTGAAGTTCTCGAACCAGACGAAAGTGGCGGGCCCTCCGCGGGTGGCCGAGTAGTCGGTGAACGACAGGTACAACGCCCACAGCAGCGGGAACACCGACATCGCGAGCAACAGCAGCAACGCGGGGGAGATGAAGGCCACCGTGAGCCAGCGGTCGCTCAGATGGCGGGACCGCCCCGGTGCGGGAGGCGTCGCGGACGCCTCCCGCACCGGGTGGTCCGTCGTCACAGAGACGGGGTCACTCACAGTCCGCCGCCGCCCTTGCCGCCGGCGGAGTCGAGTACGCCCTGCTGCTCCTTGGCGATGTCGTTGAGCGCGTCCTTCGGGTTCTTCGCGCCGTTGAGAGCCGCGTTCACGTTGGTGTTCTCGATGTCGATGAGGCGCGCGTACTCGGGCACGTTCCACATGTCCCGCATCCGCGAAACCGAGTCGGCGTACACCTGGTTGAACGGCTGGGCGTTGAGGAACTCCGGCGACTCCAGGGCGTCGGTCCGCGAGGGCACCCCACCGGCCGCGGCCCACTTCTTCTGGATGTCGGCCTGCTCGAACCACTTCATGAAGTTCAGGGCCTCGGCCTGCTGGGCCGCGGGGGAGTAGGCCGACACGTGCATCCCCATGCCGCCGAGCGGCACCAGGTCCGTCTTCTGCTTCGGCAGGGTGGCAAAGCCCAGCTTCTCGAGGATCTCCTCCCGCGTGGTGCCGAGCGTCGACTCCTTCGGGTCGAGCAGGCCGCCGCTCGCGGCGATCCAGTTGAACGCGATGCATGCCTTGCCCTGGGCGACCGCCGCGTTCACCTCGTCGATGAACCAGTTGCCGGAGCCCGCGGCGGTCAGCGGCTTCATCTTGTTGACCAGGACGTCCATCGCCTCCTGGCCCGCGGCGTCGTTGATGACGCCCTCGATCTTGCGCGTCTTGGAGTCCCAGAGTTTGCCGCCGTAGACGCCGTTGACCGTGTTGTAGGTCACGGCCGCGGCGTCGGAGCCGTTGGCCTGGTGGAAGGCCAACCCGCTGACGCCGGGGTTGTCCGTCTGGCACTTCTCGGCGACTGCGATCATCTCGTCCCAGGTCTGCGGCGGCTTGTCGCCGATCAGGTCCTTGCGGTAGATCATCGTCCAGGTGTCGCCGAGCAGTGGCAGGCCGTACAGGCTGGCGTTCTCGTCGCGCTGCCCGGTCTCCGCCTGGGGGAACTGGCCGTAGGCCGCCAGGAGGTACGGGTTGTAGGCGTCGACGTCGATGTTCTTCTTGACGAAGTCGGTGATGTCGAGGATGTTGCCGTTCGTCACGGCCTCACCGATGTGCTGCGAGTCCAGGATCGGGATGTCGAAGTCGGTCTTGCGTGCTGCGAACTGGGTGAACATCGCGTCGTGCCAGTTCGCGTTCGGCACGGTGTTGACCTTGATGGTCACGTTCGACCGCTCCTTGGTGTACTCCGCGTTCGCGAAGTCCTCCAGAGCTTTGGCGGGGGGCCAGTCGAACCAGATGAAGCTGAGGGTCAGCGGGTCCTTGGTGAGCTCCGGGATGTCCGCCGGCGCCTTGGGGGCGCTCGCCTCCGTGCCGCCGTCCTGGCCGCAAGCCGCCATGGTCGCGGCCATCAACATGGCCACCGTCGCCAGCTGCACCTTTCGACCGGGAAGGGACAGTCGTCCTATTTGCTTCGGATACCGCATCCTCTTGCCTGCTTTCTGGGGGGTGGGGACTTCTCGGGCCTTGCCGCGTGCTTCGCCGAGAAGTTGCTGAGCTGTTCAGGCGTGTTGCCGGCTGTCGCAGGGGGCCGCGGACCGGCGTCACGAGTACGCCGCGACGTAACGGGGCTCCAGGCAGCCGAGAGGTCCTTCGGTCCTTGTGCGGCGCGGAGGTGAACCGGGGAGGACGTCGAGCATGCTCATAGGAGCTCCAACTGATCGAAGCGGAGCGATGGCGGGCGGTTCCGCGATGAGTGAAGGATGACTGGCATCCGCCACCTTTCCTATACGATCCGGGTGGAGGCGTCAACATCCCTTAGCGTTGCGACCGATGTCAACAGGTTCCTGAAAACGCAAGAAAGGACCTCACGTCACGATGGACGACGAAGCGATGATCGTGCGGCGCCGTGGGGCCATGACGGGGGGAACACCGCCGGGAAGATCTCGCGGCCGGCTTGCCGACGAGGTGTACGACGCGCTGCTCGGACAGCTGATGTCGCTACGGATCGAGCCTGGCTCCCGCGTCACGATCGACGCCCTGGCGCGAGAGCTGGGGGTCTCGCAGACGCCGATCCGAGACGCTCTGAACCGCATGGAGGCCGAGGGCCTGGTCGTGCGGGTGCCCCATGCCGGCTATCGCATTCCCCCCCAGATCACCCGCCACCGATTCGAGGACATGATTGAGGTCCGCCTGCTCCTCGAGCCGGCGGCGGCACGCAGATCCGCCGAACGCGCCTCCTCGGAGCAGGTGGCCGGTATGCGACGGCTGCTGGAGGAGATGGCGGAGCTGGAGGGGGGTGAGGGGGCCACGGCCTATGGCGCCTTCGGGCTGCGCGACGCCGCCTTTCACGATCTGGTCGCCCTGAGCGCGGAGAACCAGGTCATCCGCGAAGCGCTCGCTCGCCTGCACACGCACGTGCACCTGTTCCGGCTTCACCACGACACCCAGGTCACCCACCTGGCCATGGCCGAGCACGAGGAGGTTCTGGCCGCGATCGCCGCACGTGACCCCGACGCCGCCGCCTACGCCATGCGCCGGCACATCCTGCTGTCCGGCCAGCGGTTCCGGCGACTGTTCGACGAGGCCCAGGACGCCGACGCGATGGTGGCAAAGGCTTGACGGGCGGGCCGGAGCGAGGAATGCTGACCCAACCGGAGCGGATCAGATCGGATCGGATTGGATCCACCTCACCCGCCCAGATGCGAGGAGAAGCAGGTGCCCAGAGCGCTGCTCCTGACCGGCGACGCCGCCGAGGAGCTCGACACCATGTATCCCTACTACCGCGTGCAGGAGGGCGGCTGGGACGTTGACGTCTCATCACGCACCATGCGCGACGTTCAGCTGGTCATCCACGAGTTCGACCCCAACTCCGACGCCTACGTGGAGAAGAACGGCCGAAAGCTGCCGGTCGACGTGCCCTGGGCCGACGTCGACGTCGAACGCTATGACGCCCTCATCATCCCCGGGGGACGTGCCCCCGAGTGGATCCGGGTCGACGCCGACGTCAGGCGCATCACCGAGCACTTCTTCGCACGCAACCTACCGATCGCGCTGGTGTGCCACGGCGCGCAGGTGCCGGCCGTGTACGGGCTGCTGAAGGGGCGAAAGACGGCGTGCTTCCCCCCCATCACCGGTGACATGGAGAACGCGGGCGCGACGGTCATCGACGCCCCCGACGTCGTGGACGGCAACCTCGTCTCCTGCCGCGGCTGGCCCGACATGCCGCAGTTCGGCCGGGCGATGATGGAGGTCTTCTCGAAGTCCGTCAACTCCGCGTCGGCATGAGCACGCCTGGCCTGTCTCGGTGACGGCACTTCGGACCGTCACCGTCGACGGCTCCCCCGTCCAGGTCATGGAGAGCGGCACCGGGCCCGCGGTGCTGATGCTGCACGGCTCCGGACCCGGTACGACCGGATCCGGAGCCTGGGCGACGACGGCCCAGGCGCTGGGCGCCTCCTGGCACCTGGTGGCTCCCGACCAGGCGGGGTTCGGCCGCACACCGATCCCGGCGGGCTCCAGAGGCGGGCTCCGGCTGTGGACGGAGCAGGCCGCGGGCCTGATGGATGCCCTCGGTGTCGAGCACTACGCCGTGGTGGGCCACTCCATGGGCGGTGCCGTGGCGCTGGCGCTGGCGGCCGCCCGTCCCCAGCAGGTCACCCGTGTCGTGGCGGTCTCGACGATGGGCGCCCCCGGGGCGCCGCTGTCGGCCGAGCTCGACGCGATCTGGGCCGCCCCCGCCGGCCCGCCCGGGGCACGAGACATGCTGAGCCGCCTCCTCCTGGACCAGGCGCTCGTGACCGACTCGGCCGTCGCCGCCCGGGCGGCCGCGATGCGCGCGGGGGCGGCCGCATACGCGTCGTTGTTCCCTCCGCCCAGGGCACGCTGGGCCGAGGAGCTCACCCTCCCGGCGCGAACGCTGGCGGAGGTCCGCGCGCCCGTGCTGCTCGTCCACGGCGCCCAGGACCGAGTCACCCCGCTGCGGACGGCGGCCCTGCCCCTGCTCGAACACCTGGCCGATGTCCGTCTGCACGTGCTCGGCCGATGCGGGCACGTGCCGGCGCTCGAGCACCCGCACGACTTCAGGCGACTCCTGGCGTGCTTCCTCGGCCGGGAACGAGGTCACTGATCGCTGCGACAGGTCCGCAACCCGCGCACAAGCAGATCAGCGAGTCGGCGGCAGCAGGCCGATGAGGCGCAAGCCGATCACCCGGACGTCCTTCCCCGCCGGTGGCCCTACACTTGCGCGAGCGGATTCAGGGCGGAGGGCGGTGGAGTGCAACCGGAAAAAAGCGGGGTTCCCGGTACCTGTCTGGACGCGGTCCTTGAGCGCATCACCTACGCCAACGAGGAGACGGGCTACACCATCGCCCGGGTGGCCACCGACCGCTCCGGCGCCGACCTGCTGACCGTGGTCGGGCCGCTGCTGGGCGCCCAGCCCGGCGAGTCGCTGCGGCTGACCGGACGCTGGGCCTCCCACCCCAGGTACGGCAAGCAGTTCGAGGTGTGGTCCTACACCACCGTGCTGCCCGCCACCATCCAGGGCATCCGCCGCTATCTGGGCTCCGGACTGATCAAGGGCATCGGGCCGAAGATGGCCGAACGGATCGTCGACCACTTCGGCGCCGACACCCTGGAGGTCATCGAGACCAGCCCCGAGCGGCTGGTGGAGGTCCCCGGGCTCGGCCCCAAGCGCACCAAGATGATCGGCGTCGCCTGGGAGGAACAGAAGATCATCAAAGAGGTGATGATCTTCCTGCAGGGGGTCGGCGTGTCCACCTCCATCGCGGTCCGCATCTTCAAGCAGTACGGCGACAAGTCCATCACGATCGTCAAGAGCGAGCCCTACCGGCTGGCCGACGACGTGTGGGGCATCGGTTTCAAGACCGCCGACACCATCGCCCAGGCCGTGGGCATCCCCCACGACAGCCCCGAGCGCGTCAAGGCGGGCCTGCGCTACACCCTGTCGCAGGCCGCCGACGACGGCCACTGCTACCTTCCGGCGCCCAACCTCATCGGCGACGCGGTGAAGATCTTGGAGGTTCCCGCCGAACTCACCGCCCGCTGCCTGGAGGAACTGGTCGCCGAGCAGGGCGTGGTCCGCGAGGAGGTCCCCGTCGGCGACACCGGCGTCCCCGCGGTCTACCTGGTGCCCTTCCACCGCGCCGAGCTGTCCCTGGCCGGCGCGCTGCGTTCCCTGCTGGCCTGCGAGCACGATCGGCTGGAGGCCTTCACCGGCGTCGACTGGGACGCGGCGCTGCGATGGCTGCGCACCAAGACCGGCGCCGACCTCGCCGAGGAGCAGACCCGGTCGGTACGGCTGGCGCTGACCGAGAAGGTCGCGGTGCTGACCGGCGGCCCGGGCTGCGGCAAGAGCTTCACCGTGCGCTCCATCGTCACCCTGGCCCGCGCCAAGAAGGCCAAGGTGATCTTGGCCGCGCCCACCGGCAGAGCGGCCAAACGCCTGGCGGAGCTGACCGGCCACGAGGCCACCACCGTGCACCGGCTGCTGCAGCTGCGTCCCGGCGGGGAGGCCACCTTCGACCGCGACAACCCCCTGGACGCCGACCTGGTCGTGGTCGACGAGGCCTCGATGCTGGACCTGCTGCTGGCCAACAAGCTGGTCAAGGCCATCGCCCCGGGCACCCACCTGCTCTTCGTCGGAGACGTCGACCAGCTGCCCTCGGTCGGCGCCGGCGAGGTGCTGCGCGACCTGCTCGCCGCCGAACAAGAGATCCCCCGGGTGCGGCTGACCCACATCTTCCGCCAGGCCCAGGAGTCGGGAGTGGTCGTCAACGCCCACCGGGTCAACACCGGCCTGCCCCCCGCGCTGGAGGGCATGAGCGACTTCTTCCTGTTTCCCTGCGAGGAGCCCGAAGAGATCGCGGCACTGACCGTGGACGTGGTCGCCAACCGCATCCCGCGCAGGTTCGGCCTCAACCCACGCCGCGACGTCCAGGTCCTGTCACCGATGCACCGGGGCCCGGCCGGGGCCGGCAACCTCAACAACGCGCTGCAGGAGGCGCTCACCCCCTCCCGGGAGGGCATACCCGAACGCCGCTACGGCGGGCGGGTCTTCCGGGTCGGCGACAAGGTCACCCAGCTGCGCAACAACTACGAGAAAGGCGCGGCGGGGGTGTTCAACGGCACCGTGGGCACCGTGGTCGACATCAAGCCCGACGAGCACAAGCTGACCGTGCTGACCGACGAGGAGGAGAACGTCGAGTACGCCTTCGACGAACTCGACGAGCTGACCCACGCCTACGCGGTGTCGATCCACCGCTCCCAGGGCAGCGAGTACCCGGCGGTGGTCATCCCGCTGTCGACCAGCGCGTGGATGATGCTGCAGCGCAACCTCCTCTACACCGCGATCACCCGGGCCAAGAGGCTCGTCGTCATCGTCGGCTCACGCCGCGCGCTCGCCCAGGCGGTACGCACCCGCGGCGCCGGACGCCGCCACACCAGCCTCACCCACCGGCTGCGCGCCCACTGAACGCCTCGGGGGGCCGCGACGCCGCGGCGCCCGCCAGGGCGGTGAGGCCCAGCAGGCGTTCCAGGGCCTCGCCCCCGGCACGGGTGAGGGCCACCGCGCGGCCGGAGCCGACGCGGGTGACCCAGCCGCGCTCCAGCACGGTCGCACACAGCACGGCCCCGGCGCCGCCGGCCAGGTGGGGGCGGCGTTCGGTCCAGTCCAGGCAGGGCCGGGCCAGCGGGCGGCGTCCGCCGCCGGGCAGCGGCGCCCCCAGCTCGACGGCGAACCACGACAGTCCCTCGTCGCTGAGCGCGAACCCCGCGTCCTGGCACAGCAGACCGCGCGCGGTGAGCGCGTCGGTGATCGCCACGCCGAGCCGCCCGGCCAGGTGGTCGTAACAGGTGCGGGCCGCAGCCAGCGCGCGGGCCGCGCTCAGGGTGCGCAGCGTCGCGGGCCGGGCTCGGTCCCCACCGCCGGCATGAGCCGCGTGGGAGGCCAGATCCTCGATGAGCTGGGCCACCCGCGGCCCGGCCAGGCGCACGTAGCGCCGACGTCCCCGGCGCTGTTCGGCCAGCAGCCCACCGGCGACGAGCCGCGACAGGTGCTCGCTGGCGGTGGAGGCGGCGACCCCGGCGTGAGCGGCCAGCTCCCCGGCGCTCCAGGCGCGCCCGTCCAGCAGGGCCAGGCAGAACGTCGCGCGGGTGGCGTCGGCGAGCAGCGCGGCCAGCGCGGCCAGCGGCACCGGGCTGCCCGGCGTCACGGCCGGCGTCATGTCCGCGTCATCGGCCGACCACACCTCAGCGCCACCCGAAGCCTTCGGACGGCCCCGCGACGGCCCCCGAGGCCCTCCCGCCCCTGTCGGCACCGCCGGCGCTCACTCCTGCTCCTGGGGAAGCCTGAAGACCTGGTCCAGGGCGGTCACCCGCAGCAGATGACGCAGATAGGGGGTGAGGGCGACGATGCGCATGCCGATGTCGTGCTCGCCCGCGGAGTTGTAGATGTTGATCAACGCCGCCACCCCCGAGGAGTCGATGAACTTCAGGCCCGACAGATCCAGATCGAGGTTGCGCACCTGTCCCGACAGCAGCTCGTCCGCGAACCCGAAGAACTCAGGGGCCGTGTCGTAGTCGAGGTCACCGCTGAGGACGAGCAGGGTGGTGTCCGAAGCGCTGACGCGCACCTCGGTACGGAACGGGGTCTTGTCGAACATCGAACGTCAGGTCTCCTGATCAGGGCCGGGGACAGGGGCCGCCTCGGCTGCCTGGACCAGCATGTGGCGGGAACGAGGGAAGTCTCGCAGCTCGTCGTGGAAAACACGCAACCCCACCGTCACGGCCTCGGCGGGGACACCGCGTGCCGCGAGCACGGCACCGGTCCAGCCGATGAAGCCGGTGAACAACCGCGCGTCGTCGACGTACAGGGCCGCGGCCAGAAAGTCCAGCAGATGGCCCAGATCGGCGGCGGTGGCGTCGGCCTGCTGCGGATCGTAGGCCGCCATCGGCGGGTAGGCGCGGGCCAGGGCCCGCAGGGCACGGGTGAGCAGCTCGGCGCGCCGGCGCGTCAGGTGGGCGTACTCCTCATCGGCCAGATGGACCGGCGCGCCGGCCTGGTTGGGCGGGCCGGTCAGGTCACCGCGCTCCAGCAGGCCGGCCGCGACATCGGCGCTGGGCGCCCAGGCGTCGGCGCCCAGCAGGCGGGCGTAGCGGCCGTCGGCGCCGAAACCGGCCCCGCCGGCCATGACCGGCACCCCGACCGCCTGGCAGGCGGTGATCGTGGCGTGCGCCCGAGGCAGGCGGATGGCCAGCGCGCAGCCCAGCGCGACCGCATCGGGCCCGCTCTGGTGCAGGTGGGTGATCAGATGCGGGCCCGGCACACTGGCGCCCAGGAAGTCGACCCGCCAGCCGCGCAGGCGCAAGACCTCGGCCAGCAGGCGGGTGGGCAGCGCGTGGTACTCACCGTCGGCGCAGGCGACGGTCAGACGCCCGCGGGTCGGCTCGGGCCGGACACGGGCGGCGATCGCGGCCACGACGCGCTCGCTGACGGCGGTCGCGCCGTGCTCACGGGCGATGGACCACTCGTTGGCCGCCCACAGCTCGCCGACGTGCCGCTGGGCGGGGGCGATGAGATCCAGCAGCAGCCGCTCGGCGTCCACGCCCTGCTCCAGCAGGGCGAGCACCAGATCGATGGCCGCGAACTCATCGGCCCGCCCGATGTGCTCCAGGTATCGCCCCAGGGCCTCGTGCGGGCCCGCGCCCCCCGGCGCGGTGCCCGCCGTGCCCGCCGTGTCCGCCGTGCTCATCGGGCCGGCCTCGCCCGCACCGCCAGCAGGGCCCGGTCGTCTTGGACCTCGCCGCCCAGCCAGTCGGTGCTGAGCTGCTCCAGCCGCTCGACCAGGGCCGCGACCGGCATGCCCGCGCAGCCGGCCAGGGCGGCCTTCAGCCGCTGGGTGCCGTACATCTCCCTGCCGCCGGGGCCGCCGAAGGCCTCGGTGATGCCGTCGCTGTAGAACAGGCACACCTCGCCGGGGGCCAGGTCGACACCGGCGGGGGTCAAGACGGCGTCGGCGAACGCGCCGAGCATGGGACCGTGGGCCTCGCACTCCTGCACGGTGCCGTCCAGGCGCAGGATCAGCGGCGCCGGGTGCCCGGCGACCGCCAGGTTCACCCGGACGTGCCCGCCCGGGGCGGCGCTGAGCACGCCGAGCACCAGGGTGGCGTAGGAGTTGGGCGTGGGCGAGCCCCGCAGAGAGCGATTGAGCAGGGCGACCAGCTGCTCGGGACGCTCTTCCAGCAACAGCAGGGTGCGCAGGCAGTGGCGGAGGTGCCCTGCCAGGACGGCGGCGCGGGCGCCCTTGCCGCAGACGTCGCCCAGCACCACCAGCGGATCGCCGCCCTTGCCGGACTCGGGCGGGTAGACGTCGTAGAAGTCGCCGCCGATGTGCCCGGCCTGGCGGGCGGCGCGCAGCGATCCGGCCAGCTCCGCCCCGGCCAGCGCCGGCAGCGGCGGGGGCAGCAGGTCACTGCTGAGGATGGCGTTGGTGGCGCTTTGCTCCTGGTAGAGGGCCGCGGCGGAGATGGCCGCCCCGGCCCGCGCGGCGAAGATCCGCACCAGGGTCTCGACGTCCTCGTCGAAGGGCGGCCCGTCCTCGTGACGGGCGAGCACGAGCGCTCCGGCGGGCACCCCGTTGCCCGGCAACGGGGTGACCAGCAGGTGCCCGGCCGCCCCGAACCCGTCGGGCAGCAGCCAGCCCGGCACCTGCCCCGGATCCAGCCAGCGGCTGGGCACGGGCGGAAAACCCGCCAGCGCCTCGGCGAGACCGGGCACCTGCGCGGTGTCGGCGACGGCGACGTCGCCCTCCTGCAGGCGGCGGTCGGTGCCGGTCAGCCGCAGCCAGCCGGCGTGACGGCGCCCCGAGGGCGGCAGCACGACCATGGCGGCATCGGCCAGGAAAGGGGTGGCCAGCTCGATCGCGGTGCGGGCACAGCGGCGCATGTTGAGCGAGGCCGACAGCCTGCGGCCCGCCTCGATGAGGAAGTCGGTGCGCCGGCGCTCGGCCAGCACCGCGTCGGTCCTGGCGGACTCGGTGGTGACGTCGCGCAGGTACCAGGCCCGATGGCCGAGGCCGAAGGCCTCGCGACGTACCCGGATCCGGCGCCGCCCGTGCTCGCCCTCACGGCTCTGGCCGTCGGGGTGGCCGTCTTCGAACAGGGACGCGGCCGGGCCCTGGCACAGGGAACGGCCCACGACGACCTCCGGCGCCATCTCGGCCGCGGCGGCGTTCAGCATCACCACGACACCGTCGGCGCCGCACAACACGACCCCCTCGCCGCTGGCCTCCACGATGGCGCGCAGCACCTCTTCACCCGGTGAACGCGAAAGGCCGCGTTCACCGGGGCCGGGGCCGGGGCCGAGGCCGGCCGCGGCGGTGAGCGCGTGGCCCGGGCCGCGCGGCGGGGGAGGTCTTGTCATCACCCAGGGCTTCCATGTGAAGAGGGATCGATCAGGCTATCTTCCCGCCCGCCGTCGAGACGGAACAGGACCGGCGCACGAGGCCGAGGGGTCCTTCACCGCCCATGCCCCCCTCAGGGCCGTTGATGCGGCCGGGCCGCGGCGGCTTGGGGCCGCAAACCGCACCCGTGATCACCTGCCCCCGTCCCGGGCGGCTCTTTCGCGGTCGTCGCCGGCGACGGGCACCTCCGCCCTTCCCTGACTCTCGGCTGGCGTTTTCCGGCTTTACGAAGAACCCGAAACGTTACCAAACCCACCGCAACCATGCCGAGTCACCATGCATCTCCTATTAGTGTTTAAGAGCTATTTGCTGTAGTGGGGGAGAGACTTGTGCTGACCATGCGACACCGACGCCTCAGGACGCCGCTGGCCGCTCTGGCCCTGGCGACCACGACGGTGCTGGTCACCGCCTGTTCCACGGGGACGAGCCCGAAGGATCCCGCCGGACCCGGCGCCGCACCCGATACCGCGGCCACCACCGCCCCGGCCGCGACCCAGATAAAGATCAGCCCCGTCCAGGGCAGCAAGACCGTACGCCCCGACAAGAAGGTCGTCGTCGCCGCCTCCAGCGGCGCACTGGAGGAGGTCACCGTGCAAACCGGCGACCGGGTCCTGCAGGGCGACTTCAACGCCGAACGCACCAGATGGGTCTCCACCACGCCCATGGAACCGGCCAGCGACTACACCGTGTCGGCACGGGCGGTCGACGGCACCACCGCCGCCAGCGCCTTCAGGACGCTCAAGCCCAAGCACGAGCTCGAGGTGGCGGACGTGACCCCGGCGATCAAGGGAGAGAAGGTCGGCATAGGGGCGCCGATCATCGTCACCTTCAACCAGCAGATCGCCAACAAGGCCGGGGTGGAGAAGGCCCTGAAGGTCACCTCGCAAAAACCGGCCCAGGGCGCATGGCGGTGGATCAACGACACGACCGTGATCTACCGGACCGCGAAGTTCTGGCAACCCCACCAGAAGGTGACCTTCACCGCCCGCCTCAAAGGCGTGCAGGGCGGCAAGGACATGTACGGCGTCAAGGACATGACCAAGGTCATCCAGATCGGCCCGGCCCAGATCTCCACCATCGACACCCGCAAGCACAAGATGATCGTCAAACGAGACGGCAAGGTCGTGCAGACCATGCTGATCAGCGCCGGCAAGGCCAGCACCCGCGAGTACACCACCACCAGCGGCGTCCACCTGGTGATGGGCAAGGCCAACCCCGAACGCATGATCTCCCCGGGCCGCAAGAAGGGCGACCCCGACTACTACGACCTGATGATCAAGCACGCGGTGCGGTTCTCCAACAGCGGCGAGTACGTGCACGCGCTGAACAACGTCTGGGCCCAAGGGCGCCAAAACGTCAGCCACGGATGCATCAACGCCCGCCCCGACCAGGCCAAGTGGTTCTACGACCAGGTCCAGCGCGGCGACGTGATCACCATCAAGGGCACCGACCGCGAGATGGAGTGGAACAACGGCTGGGGCTTTTGGCAGCTGTCGTTCAAGGAATGGCGCAGCGGCAGCGCCCTGACCTGAAGCCCCCAGTCCTCGAAACGCTCCCGAGCCCCTCGGGGCTTGGGAGGCTGACGACCGCATGAGTTCACCGGCTGCCCGGCGCGGCGGAAAAGGCCCGGGAGAAGTCTTGGCAGCCGCTCTCTCGCCCGAGCCCGCCGAGCCCGGAACGCGAGGACTACCCGCGGACGCAGATCGCCCACCGATTAGGTTTCCGCGCCGTCCCCGTCTGTAGACGTGAGATCGACTCACGAGAGGCTGGCACGATGCGGAAACTGATCTTCGGCATGAACCTGAGCCTGGACGGCTACATCGCCGCACCCGGCGACAACCTCGGCTGGAGCGTACCGAGCGACGAGCTGTTCCAGTGGTGGTCGGACCGGGTCGCGGCGACCGGCCTGGCGCTGTACGGGCGCAAACTGTGGGAGACGATGAGCTCCCACTGGCCAACCGCCGACCAGCAGCCCGGCGCCACCCCGGCGGAGATCGAGTACGCCCGCCGCTGGCGGGACATGCCGAAAGCGGTGTTCTCCTCGACGACCAGCACGGTCGACTGGAACACCCGCCTGGTCACCGGCGACGCGGTCACCGAGATCACCCGGCTCAAGGCCGAAGACGGCGACCCCATGGACATCGGCGGCGCCACACTTGCCGGGGCGGCCATGCGGGCCGGGCTGATCGACGAGTACGTGCTGGTCACCGCACCGGCCTTGCTGGGCGGCGGCACGCCGTTCTTCACGGCCCTGGACAGCTGGGTGAACCTGAACCTGGTGCAGACACAGACGTTTCCCGGCGGAGTGGTACTGACCCGATACGAGACGAGGCGATGAACACGGACCAGCTGCCCGGCTCGTGAGACCGGGCAGAAAACCTTCCTGGCGTGCTCACCGTGACCCTCGGCTTGAGGGAACCTTCCCCATCCCCAGATGAGGGCGACGGCGTCGTTGATCACGGCGATGATCTTCGAGCATGAAGACGCCCCGCCGGCGTCGCCGGCGGGGCGGTGGTGTTCAGCCGGGCGGGGCGCTCATTTCGCGGCGACCACGGTGACGGCGGCCCGTGCGCCGGACTCGCCGACGATGGGGACCCATCCGATCACAACGTCGCGGGCAGGCCCAGCCATGGCTTGCCGGTGGCGTCGAATCCGGTGAGCTCGGCGACCTTCCCGTCGACGATGCGCAGAACCGCGATGGTGAACAGCCGGTACTCCGGGTCGCCGGGAGCGCGAAGGTACAGCACGGCGGCAGGCATCCGGTTGACCGTCGTGGCGACGCAGCGCCAGTCGTCGTGGCCGCGCTGGAAGAGCCCATGGCAGACCCAGCCGTCCACCGCGTCCTTGGCCGTGACGATCAAGGTGCCCGGCTCGGGCAGCATCGTGAAGCGCAGGTCGTCGCGCAGCAGGGACACCAGCCCGTCGAGGTCGTTGCGCTCATGGGCGTCGATATACGACTTCACCACGCCGCGCTCGTCATCCGACAGCTCGTGGGTGGCGGGGCTCCGCCAGTCGAGACGGCGGCCGGGCAACTGCTCGCGCATCGTCACCCGGGCCCGCTGCAGTGCGCTGGTCACCGATGCGACGGTCAGCCCGAGGGCGTCGGCGGCCTTCGACGCCGGCCAGCCGAGGACGTCGCGCAGGATGAACACCGCCCGCTGCCGCGGCGGCAGGTGCTGGACGGCGACGATGAACGCCAGCTCGATCGTCTCCCGCGCCACCACCGATTCCTGCGGGTCCTCCGGGAGCATCCAGTCGGGGTAGGGCTGCAGGTACCGCACCTCGGAGCCGGGGTCCGGCAGCTCGGACGGCACGGGCGTGCGGTCGTTGCGCTTGTCCAGGAAATCGAGGCAGGCGTTCGTCGCGATCCGGTACAGCCAGGTCCGCAGGGCCGCGTGGCCCTTGAACGACTCCCGCTTGTGCCACGCTCGCAGGAACGTCTCCTGTGTCATGTCCTGGGCATCCTCGTAGTTCGCGAGCATCCGGTAGCAGTGCACCTGCAGCTCGCGCCGGTGGCGCTCGGTCAGGAGCGCGAACCGCGCTGTGTCACTTGAGCGGGCCGCCGCGATGAACATGGCCTCGTCGTCGCCCAGCAGTCTGGCGTCGGTCATGGTCGTCAATCCTTTCGCGGCTGGCAAGGGGTCAGCAGAACTGACGAGGTGGCGGAGGATTTCTGATCGGTGAAGCCGCTGACACCGGGCCGTTGGTCAGGCCGGATGGGCCGGGATCGATCCAGAGGAGGTACTCGGGCCGGGCACCCCCTCGATGTCGACCCGAACCGGCCGTAGCCCTCCACCCCCTGGCCGATCACGGCGACATGATCGCAGACCTGCCTGAACAGCCCACGACGAGGGCCTTACCGTCAGATCTCACGGACGGGTTCCTCACAGGCCGAAAACAGGACGCGCCGGGCCCGGCGGGCGCGGTAGCGTGTGCGCCGGGCACCGTCCAGGCACGGTGGCGGACACATCGAAGGCACGTGAAGGCACGTGAAGGCGGCCAAGACCGCCGATGACGACATTCTCGGGGGAGGACCGGGTGAGACTCCAAGGACAGGTGCTCATCTTCGACGCCGACGACACGCTGTGGGAGAACAACGTGCTGTTCGAGCGGGTCGTGGAGGACTTCCTGGACTGGCTGGCGCACCCGACCCTGGAACGCCCCCGGATCCGCGCCGTCCTCGACGACATCCAGGCGGCCAACGCCGTCACCCACGGCTACGGCAGCACGATGTTCCTGCGCAGCCTCGGCGAATGCTTCGAGCGGCTGCGCGAACGCCCGGCGACCACGGCCGAGCGCCGCCACATCGACGAGCTGGCCCTGGCCCTCCTGCAGCGCCGGGTGGAGCTGGTCGCGGGCGTCACCGAGACGCTCACCGCCCTCGGCGAGCGCCACGAGCTGCTCCTGCTCACCAAGGGCGACCTGGAGGAGCAGCGGCACAAACTGGAGGCCTCACAGCTGGCCCACCACTTTCGCGACGTGCACATCGTGGCCGAGAAAGACGTTTCCACCTACCGGTGGCTGGCCCGCGAGCACGCCCTGGCGCCCACGACGACCTGGATGATCGGCAACTCCCCGAAGTCGGACATCCTTCCCGCCCGGCAGGCGGGCCTGAACGCCGTCTTCATCTCCAACGACCACACCTGGGTGCTGGAGCACAGCGACCTGGACCCCGACGACGAACGGGTGCTGCGGCTGGAGCGGTTCTCCGAGCTGCTGGACCACTTCTGAGGGGCCCCTTCTCAGGCCGGACGGCCACAGGGGAAACGCCACCGGCCCGCAGGCCCTACAGGAGGGTGAGCTGGGCCTGGCGGGGCAACGCCAGCGGCAAAGGCTGCTCGGGGCGGGCCGGCCCCATTCCGTAGCGGGCGGCCAGCTGCAGGACCTGACCGGTCAGGCGGCGCACATAGCCCGGTTCGGCGTCGGCGCCGCGGCCGTACAGCTCGGCGTAACGCGGCTCAAGCGCCGGATGATGCTCTCGAAGCCAGGTCAGATACCACTCGCGTGCCCCGGGGGGCAGGCGCAGCACCTTCGGAACGCAGCTGACGGCCCCGGCGTCGGCGATGCGGCGCACGGTGGCGGAGAGCTGGTCGGGGGAGTCGGTCAGCAGCGGCAGGATCGGCGCCATCGCCACCCCGCACGCCACCCCGCGCTCGTTCAGCTCCGCCACCAGCTCCAGGCGCTTTTGCGCGCCGGGAGCCCCCGGCTCCACCGTACGGCGGATCCGGTCGTCGACGAACGCGATCGAGACCACCACCCCGGCCCCCGGTGTGGCGGCGAGCAGATCGGTATCGCGCAGGATCAACCGGCTCTTGGTGTGGACGGTGAACGGCGCCCCGGCCTCACGCAACGCGGTGACCAGGCCCGGCATCAGCCGGTAGATCCCCTCCACCTCCTGGTAGCAGTCGCCCCCCAGCCCCACGGTGACGTGCTCGCCGTCCCAGCGTGACCTCAGCTCCGCGCGCAGCCGCCGCACGATGTTGGTACGCACCACGATCCGCGCGTCGAAGTCGCCTTCGGCGTCCAGCCCCAGGTAGCGGTGCCCCCGGCGCGCCGAGCAGTAACGGCACGCCTGCGCACACCCCCGATACGGGCTGACCGCCCAGCCCCCGGGCGTACTGTCCAGCGCGGTGCGCGCCTGCACCTCGTAACAGGTCAGGGCCCCGTGCACCCTGGTCAGCGCGGAGCGCTCGATCCGCGGCCTGGCGTCGGGCGGCGCGGCGAGCAGGGGAGGCGCGTCCCATCGCATACGGCTCAGTGGAACACGCTTTCGACGCCGCTCGCAAGCCGGGCAGGTCGTGGCGCCGGGTGGCCCTCCCTCCGGGCACCGCCCCTCTACGATCAGCGAAAAATGGTATCTTTGGCCCGATTTGCGGGGGAGTGGTAACGGTGGCGTGGTTAATCCTGGCCGGGGCGATCATCGCCGAGATCGTGGCGACCACCGCCCTCAAACTGAGCGACGGATTCACCCACAAAGGCTGGTCGGTCCTCGTCGTCGCCGGCTACGCCGCCGCCTTCGTCCTGCTGGCCCAGGCACTCAAGCTCCAGATGGAGGTCGGCACCGCCTACGCCGTCTGGGCCGGAGCCGGCACCGCCGCCATCGCCGCCATCGGCGTCCTCTTCCTCGGCGAGACGATCAACCTCGCCAAGATCGCCGGAATCGCCCTCATCATCGGCGGCGTCGTGGTCCTCAACCTGGCCGGAAGTACCCACTGACCTCCCCACCCGCCCCCCCTCACCCCGCCCCCCCTCACCCCGCCGCGAAAATCCCCTCGCCCTCCACCTGGCCGCCGCCCGGACCATGCTCGACCTCGGCTTCGAGCACCTGAACCTGCACCGCATCGTCGGACGCCTCGACGCCCGCAACCAGGCCTCGGCCCGCGTACTGGAAAAACTCGGCATGCGCCGCGAGGCCCACTTCCTCGACAACGAGATCGTCAAAGGCGAGTGGACCAGCGAGCTCGTCTACGCCATCCTGCGCCGCGAGTGGCGCCCCCACCGCTGACCTCCGGTTGAACCACGGCGACACACACGGCACTATGTCTGCGATGACCATCCTGCATCTCGCCCTGGCCTCCGACTGGGAGGCCGCCCGCCAGGCGGGGGAGTACCGCGTCTCCACCCTCGGCCGCACCCTCGACGACGTCGGCTTCATCCACGCCTGCACCGACCACGAACAGCTCCACGGTGTCGCGCAACGCTTCTACCGCGACGTCACCGACCCCCTCGTGCTGCTCAGCGTCGACCCCACCGGACTCGACGTCCGCCTGGAGGTCCCCGACGACACCCCCGAGGCCTTCCCGCACATCTACGGCCCCCTCCCTCTCAGCGCGGTGACCTCCGCTCTGCCGTTCACCCCGCCCGGCCCCGACCCCACCGGCAGGGCCCTCGCATGAGCGACCTATCCGGACCGACGATCCGCACCCTCGGCTCCATGGTCGTCTACACCAACGCCTGGATCAGTGTGCGCGAGGACCGCATCGAACGCCCCGACGGCTCCCACGGCATCTACGGCGTCGTGGACATCCCCGACTTCGCCATCGTCATGCCCATGGAGAACGACGGCTTCCACCTCGTGGAGGAATACCGCTACCCGCTCAGACGGCGCGCCTGGAACTTCCCCCAGGGCGGAGTCAAGGACAGCCCCTCGCCCCTGTTCACCGCCCACACCGAACTGATCCAGGAAACCGGCCTGCGAGCCGTCTCGATGACCCATCTGGGACGCCTGGACAACGCCCACGGCACCTCGGGCCAGAACTACGACATCTTCCTCGCCACCGGCCTGACCGCCGGCGCTCATGAGCGCGAGCACACCGAACAGGACATGCGCCAGACCTGGGTCACCCGCACCGAACTGGAACGGATGATCCTGCGCGGCGCCATCACCGACAGCAACTCGATCGCCGCCTACGCCATGCTCCTGCTGCGCGACGCGACCCGACAGACCTGACAAGCCCCAAAAAGAGCGCTCCCGCGCCTCCGGTGTCCGGAAACGACCGGCCGGGCACACCCGGCGCCCCCAAAGCCGCATCACCGTCAAATCCGGTGATCTCACCCCGCCACATACGGGCCTCGCGGCGGTACGCTCACCCCATGTCGAACCTGATCGTCATCCTCCTCCTGACGGCGGTCATCGTGGTGGCGCTCATCGCCCTGATCGTCTTCGCGGTACGAGCGGCACAGCGCCCCAGAAACGCCCTGGTCGGCGGGGGAGTAGGCCCCGAACTCATCGAACGGCTCCTGGAACTCAAGGCCACCGGCCAGTTCGACCAGGCCGTCTTCCTGGTGCGCGGCGAAACCGGCATGAGCCACCGCACCGCCGCCCGCTTCGTCAAAAGACTCAAACCGGCCCCCCCACCCTGACCCCACCCCCACCTCGGCGACCTCCGGCCGACGCCCGCGACGGCGTCCCAGGCGAGCGGACGTCAGCCGGAGGTCACCGACGGACCGGGGGAGCGGCTCATCGAAAAAACACCAATAAATGACTTGATTCACCATGAATCAATATGAATTTTGATAAACCGGGGAGATTTACATGCCGATCCTGAGGCGATATGCGCCACCATTAAAGATGCGTCGGGAAAAACGCAGAAGGAGAAGAGACGATCAATGGTGGCCGCCGAAGACGACGCCGCCACCGTCGGTGAGCGCTTCATAGCCGCCGTCGGCGGCGACATCGCACACCCCCCGCGCAAACAGCACTCAGACCACACCTGCCCTCCCCGGCCCCCGCCCGGCGCGAAGCCCTCCACCCAGGGCGAGGAGACCGCACCAGGAGACAGCGCCGACACCCCCCTTTCGGACCCCGGCGCATCTCCCGAGACGACGGCGAACCCCCCAAACACCGCGGACCCCGCCACAGCCGCCTCCCCCCTCCCTCCCGCACCGGCCGACAGATGGCTACTCGCCGTGAGCGAACCAGGCATCGGCCGGCTCGCCCTGCAGGCACGCGAACGACTCAACCTGATGTGCGACGCGGGCTCGCACATCGGCACCTCGCTGAGCGTGACCCGGACCGCCGAGGAACTGGCCGAAATCGCCGTCCCCCGATTCGCCGACCACGTCACCGTCGACCTGGCCGACCGCGTACTGCGCGGAGAGGAACCCACCGGCCTCGACGAGGGACTACGCCGGGTCGCCTTGACCGGCGTACACCAAGACCCCTGCCTGCATCCGGCCGGCACGCTCATCCAGCCACCCGCCTCCACACCACAGGCCCGCAGCGTGACCACCCGGCAACCGATACTCCAACCGGCGCCGCCCGCCGCCCCCGACCGGACAGCACAAGATCCCCAAAACCGCCGGAAAACCTGCGAGCACGGCCTCCACTCCCTCCTCGCGGTCCCGATGCGAGCCCACGGCATCACCCTGGGAGTGGTGAGCTTCTACCGCCGCGACCCCAGGCAGGCGTTCGAGGAAGACGACCTCTCCCTCGCCGAGAACCTGGTCAACCGTGCGGGGATGTGCGTGGACAACGCCCGCCTCTACACCCGCGAGCGCGCGATCTCCGCGCGACTGGAACAGACCACCGTGTCACTTCGGGACACGCTCGACCGCCAGCGGCGCTTCACCGCCGACGCCTCCCACGAACTACGCACCCCCCTCGCGGGACTACGGGCCCAACTGGAGGAAGCCCGGCTCCACCCCGGTGAGACCGATCTCACCGACCTGCTCGGCCACGCGCTGGGCGATGTGGACCGGCTGCAGGCCATCATCACCGACCTTCTCTCCCTGGCGCGCAACAGAGCGGTCCCGCTCACCGCCCTGGAGCCCGTCGACCTGGCCGGACTCGTCGAAACCGAAGTCGCACACCGGATCGGCGACCTTCACCCGACCCGGCTCGAACTCGCCCCCGGCGTACTGGCCGACGCCGTCCCCATACAGATCTGCCGGGTGCTGAACAACCTGCTCGACAACGCGCAGCGGCACACCGCCCACCGCGTCACGGTCGAGGTGCGCCACGTCGGCGACCTGGCCGAACTCAGCGTCACCGACGACGGTCCCGGAGTCCCCCCGGCGGAGCGTGAGCACATCTTCCAGCCCTTCACCCGGCTGGACAGCGCCCGCAGCCGCGACCTCGGCGGCACCGGACTCGGCCTGGCCATCGCCCGCGACATCGCCTTCGACCACCACGGCACCCTCCACGTCGAGGACGCATCCCCCCACGGAGCGCGCTTCGTCTTCCGCCTTCCCCTCGCCCTTCCCCTCGCCACCCCCTGAAACGACCGGCCCACCGGCGCGTCCGGCCGGACACCCCAAGAGGGCGACCATGGAAAATCAATACCAATTTACCGACCCAATAAAGAAAATTGACCCAATGCCCTCATATATTCACATGCGGGGGATTTGTTTATCGTGAGGACGTCATGACCATTGACCAAACAACACAGATCGCGAACCGCGGGGGACAGGACGCCGACAAGATCATGGAGCGCTTCCTGGAAGGAAACCTCACCGAAGGCGAGATCCGCACCCCGATCCTGAACTCATGGCGCCGCTGTCAAGCCACCGGACCACCCCCCGGCGGCTTCCAAACACACCTGCTCGACGACCTCGACTACGACAGCATCCTGGTACGCGCGGCCCAGCCCGTCCTCGACCGGCTGCAACCGGCCATCGCCGGCACCTCGTCAAGCGTGTTCCTCAGCGACCCCTCCGGAGTGCTCTTCCTGCGCGTCCTGGGCGAGACCTCCATGCGGACGGCAGCCGACGCCGTCGGCGTCATGCCCGGCTCCAGCTACGCCGAGTCCGACATAGGCACCAACGCCATCGCCTCCGCGCTGCTGGAACGGCGAACCTGCCAGGTCTCAGGCCATGAACACCTGTGGCGGCAACTCCACAGATTCGCCGCCACAGGAACACCGGTCCTCAATCCTCTCAGCGGCCGCGTGGAAGGAGCCGTATGCGTCGCCTCCCTCACCGAGACGGTGAACCCGCAGATGACGGCGATGGCCCAGCGATCAGCCCACGACATCGAGCAAAGACTGCTCGAATTCAGCACCGCCCGCGAACAAACCCTGCTGAAGAGGTTCCTCGGCGCGGCACGAGAAAGCGGAACCGCGCCCATCCCAGCAGGACCCCTGCCCCCAGACCTTCGCCAACGCGACCGGCTCGCCCTGGAAGACGCCGCCGTGAGACTGGTGGCCCAGGGCCAGGAGGCCACCGTGAAGATCGCCCTGTCCGACGGGCGGACGGCCATCCTCGCCGCGCACCCGGTGACCGACTCCGCCGACCTCACCGGCATCGCCGTACAAGCATGGCTCTCGCAGGAAACCCCGTGAACACCGCCGGGGAAACCCCCAGACCAGCCACGACCATCAGCGGCCCGGAGGAGACCGGCGCAAGGCGCCCCCGGACAGCGTCCGCCCGAACGGATCGAGCCAGGAGTCCCACGCGGCGTATACGGGAGGAACCTCGCCTCCTTGATCGTTTTTGGTGATTCCGGCGACTCGTGGATCTTGCCCAACAAAACGATCAAGGCAGGACGATCATGCACGGAAAGGGGTTCCGGGCCTCATGGCGCACCGGGCGCGACGTGGACCCGCCCCCGCCCGGAAGGAGACCGCACCGCGCGGGAAAGAACACCCGGCACAACCAGCACAACGCCCCGAACAGGCCCTATTCACACAAAACCCTTTATACCAGACAGAAGCTCAATTCTGTCTGGTATCCAGTTAATAGTACAAGTGCGCCACTCTTCGTCCCGGTCGTCTTACCTCAAGCGTCCGGCGTAACTCTGGGTTCATCTCGCCGAATCTGTGTAGCGGCGGCCGCTTAAGGCCGCTTTGCATAGAAGACACTCTTGGTAGATTCGTGCGATCATGATC
>Ga0233377_1000085_pt1 | contig 59701 bp, 50 predicted proteins | sample ElkDunMinimDraft_6_FD_191540 | JGI IMG/M metagenome (GOLD analysis project Ga0233377, IMG submission 191540) | Fecal eukaryotic communites from dung pellets of Tule Elk in California, USA - Elk Dung E36 | ecosystem: Host-associated > Mammals > Digestive system > Large intestine > Fecal | place...
AAGAAAAACACACTGTTTCTCGATTGGTGGGAGCTCCTCCGGGATATGTTGGTTACGATGAAGGTGGACAGTTAACAGAAGCAGTTCGAAGAAAACCGTATTCAATCATTTTATTGGATGAGATTGAGAAGGCACATCCGGATGTTTTCAATGTTTTATTGCAAGTATTAGACGATGGTCGCTTGACTGATAACAAAGGTCGCGTGGTGAATTTTAAAAATACCATTATCATCATGACTTCCAATTTAGGTTCTCACATCATTCAGGAAAAATTTGAAAACATTTCTGAGTTAGATTACCCTAAAGCTGCTGATAGTGCGAAACGAGAAGTGATGGAATTGTTGAAACAAACAATACGACCAGAGTTTTTGAATCGAATTGATGAAACAATCATGTTTAATCCACTTTCAAAAGGAAATGTTCGTCAGATTGTACGCATTCAATTGGATGAATTGAAGAAACTACTTCTTGAGCAAGATGTAAAATTAGTTGTGACAAACGACGCGTTTGATTGGATTGCCGACAATGGTTATGATCCATTCTTTGGCGCTCGACCAGTGAAGCGTTTGATTCAGCGTACAGTATTGAAAGAATTATCTAAAGCAATTTTAGGTAATACGCTTGATAAATCTCATAATGTTGTCTTAGACATCTTCGATGGTCAGATTGTATTTCGAAAACCGATCAACGAATTAGAGGAGGTTATAAACTAAAAAGTAAGAGCCCAAACAAAATCTGTTTGGGCTCTTCTACTTTACCTAACTACTATATACTACCTAACTACTAACTTTAATTTTTGGAAATCTTTCGAGTAATTACTGACGATTCTGAGCGAACAGTAACTAAATAAGTCCCCGATTTTTCTTCACTTAAATCAATTAGATACTCTAAGTTTCCATTTACGTTATCAATGCTATCAAAATATTGCACTACTTGTCCCAATTGATTTGTTACCTCAATCGTTACATCTTCACTATCTGGGCTGATAAAATGCAAGTTAAATAGTCCATTTGAAGGATTTGGAAATAGACGTAAATCTGTCATTTCTTCCTTTTGGATTTGATCAACATTTAACGCATGACCAACTGTAAAATAATATTCAATTTCGGTACCGAAATCCAAAGGAAATGTTTTAATAAATGATCCATCCACAATTCTTAATCGTGCCAATCCAGACCCATCACTGTTCGCCCAAAATGCTAATCCATTTTTTTGGCTATCCTCCATTTTAAGCAAATAACATCCCGGTTGCAATTCAAATGTATCCTTGTACAAGGTGTTTGCGACCATATTAGGAATGTTTTGATACAATACGTTTCCATTTGCATCATATAATTTCCATGTAGTCTCAGCAGGTTTCGAATTCGTTCTAAAATAAAACTCAGTTGAACTAGCAATCATTGGTGTATTTTTAAAAGTCGATTTCATCTGATTATTTACCAAATTCTCATCCACTTCGCCATTCGGATTTTCAATTATCACTTCAAACACAGAAGAACTTCCAGTTGCTCCACTCCATTCCCACACTTCATTAATCGGCAATTCTACAATTTCAGTCGCATCGAAAGCTAAATTACCTGTCCAACTAAATGTTCTCCAATGATTACCATTTACCGCATACTTTATAGTTGCCGACGTCAAATTTTGAGAACCATAATTCCTAATTTTTACTTTGGCCGTCTTGCAGATAGGATTTAAACGTTTGTAATCATCTTTATCAGTCGGAGAAATAATGTCCTCAATTGCTGCATCTACTAGGTGATTTTTCTCACCATAAATGAATAATTGCGTTTCCAGAATATAAACCGGAGCTTGCGTACCTGACCAATAAATCGGGTCAATATCTATATCAAATTGATGTGTTGAACCAGCAGTAAGTTGATTGTTAAATTCGAAATCAAAAGCATGAGCTCTCAAACCTGGACACCAATTAGCTCGATCGTAAAGCCAAGTTCCACCTTGCGGAAAGATTGGATTTAAACCACATTTATCATCCCACATCAAACGAGAATCCAATTGTGTACCATCCAATTTAAACTTATAATTACGCTCACAAAATTCAGCACAGCCTGCATTATTATCAAAACCATGTCCCGAAGGAATAAATCGAAGTTTTGCGTGTTCCATTTCTGCAGGAATGGCAACATCAAGAGGTTTTAAAAAATTTTGTTCGAAATCAGTTGTACTTTGATAATTCCAGCCATTTCCACCAGTTTGCCATAAATTTTTCACAGCTAATACTTCTCTAGGAGGTGTTCCTTCAATAAACTCAAAATCTATTGTCACGCTAAAACCACTTGACCAACCTCCGTAAAAAGCACGTATTTCATTCGATCCAACAAAAAGAGGTGCGTAATCGGTAACATCAAATGTGTGTACATGTTTCCAATTAGGTGTATATCCATTTTGTGAGGTGCGCATATATCCACCGTATGGCGTAATTACACGAGCTAATTCAAATGCTTCTTTTAATTCAAAAACATTCCAAGTTGTATCAACAACAAATGGCTCTAATGAAATCGTATCTATGGAAGCAACTGTTGAATCCATCACACCAAGAGCTTTCAATAATTCAATTTTAGTTGTGTAATCCCAATCACTGCATCCTGTAGATGCGCATCCCATTGTGTAATGCATTAAAATTTTAGAATAAGAAGTTCCAGCAGTTGGAAAAACCACAGGTCGATCGTAGTTTTCATACCATACCATATCTACGGCATCATGAACACGGATACGCGTTGTATCACCTGGAGCAGCGAACGAAAATAAATGGGTAAAAATTAAAGTTAGAGATAAGAAGAAATAAATCCGCATAAGTAAGTTTTAAATTAATATCACAAAGATGTAATTATTCTCATGTGAAGAAAAAAAATGATGAAGACAAAAATGGGACAAAACCTTAATCCCCTGTACAAAAGACCTATTACTTCAAAATAAACCTATTTATTTCACCACTAAAACTGGCGCAAGAGATAAAAATGATTTCAGATTTAACCAAAAATAGGAACAGAACGAAACAACTATTTTAAGTCTAATTTCTTTTATTTAATTTTACCTCGAAATGGTGAATCAAGAACAATTAAAATCGCTTATAGAAAGAGTTAAGGCGATCGAAGGATATTTGAACATTCCAGCAAAACGCATGGAATTAAAGGAAGAGGAATTAAAAGCCCAAGATCCTGAGTTTTGGAATGACGCAAAAGCTGCTGAAGCCAAAATGAAAATAATACGTGGACTAAAATTTTGGGTTAATGCCTATGATACCTTGCAAACACAATTAGGTGACTTAGAAGTTACGATTGAGTTTGTAAAAGAAGGAATGGCAACTGAGGAAGAAGTAGACCAACTTGCTGTAGATTTAACGACATCAATTGAAAATCTAGAATTGAAAAACATGCTATCTGGCGAAGAAGATGCATTGAATGCGGTTTTACAAATTACTGCTGGAGCTGGTGGTACAGAAGCGCAAGATTGGGCAGAGATGCTTTTTAGAATGTATAAAATGTGGGCAGATAAAAATGGCTACAAAACACAAGAATTAAACTTTCAAGAAGGGGATGTTGCAGGTATTAAAACCGTAACTATCGAAATTGAAGGAGACCACGCATTTGGATATTTGAAAGGAGAAAATGGAATTCACCGCTTGGTGCGTGTGAGCCCATACAATGCACAAGGTAAACGTATGACCTCTTTCGCTTCTGTTTATGTTTATCCGTCAGTTGATGATACAATTCACATCGACATTAACGCAGCAGATATTTCATGGGACACTTTTAGATCAGGTGGTGCAGGTGGACAAAACGTAAATAAAGTTGAAACAGGTGTTCGATTACGACACGCGCCTACTGGAATTGTAATTGAAAATACAGAAACGCGTTCGCAATTAGGAAACCGTGAAAAAGCAATGCAGTTACTTCGTTCTCAATTATACGAATTGGAATTGCGCAAACGCATGGAATCACGTCAAGAAATTGAAGCAGGAAAAAAGAAAATTGAATGGGGATCACAAATTCGTTCGTATGTATTAGACGATCGACGTGTAAAAGATCACCGAACAGATTATACGGTAAATGATCCTGATAAGGTGTTGAATGGCGATTTATTTCCATTCTTAAAATCATACTTAATGGAATACGGAAACTAATTCAATCGTTATGTCAAAAATTCAAGTTTATCACAATAAACGTTGCTCCAAAAGCAGTCAGGCAGTTAATTACTTGATTGAAAAAGGAATTAAAGAGGAGGATTTAGATATCATTTTGTATTTGGATAATCCAATTTCAACTGAAATAGCTACTTCGTTGGTAAACATGCTTGAAAATCAATTGGATGATTTAATCCGTAAACCCGATGCTAAGAAATTGGAAATTGAGGTACCAAAGCAGTTAACGAAAGATTGGGTAATTAAAGCAATCGTTGATAAACCAAAAATTATGCAACGTCCTATAATTGTTTCGAATGGTAAGGCTGTTATCGGTCGACCAACTGAGTTAATTGATCAATTATTTTAAAGAATAATTCACCCACATTCAACAAATTACTTAAAAGTTAATAAGGAAGCACTTACAAATCATGTAGGTGCTTTGTTTTTTTAACACTAAAAACAACATCGCAACGTTAATAACTTCAAATAGGTGATAAGTTAAACCATATTCTAATCCTCTACATTTGTTATTAATGAACAAACAACAAATTTTTCGCATCTTAAAATGGTTTGTAGGAATATTCTTCGGATTACTTCTATTGATTAGTGGTGGCTTATACTATTTCAAAGATGAAATCATCGGAATGGTGTTGCAAGAAGTCAACGCGCATTTAAAAGCGAAAGTTAAAGTTGAAAAGGTAGATATTGCGTTTTGGAGTAGTTTTCCCAATTTATCTGTTGATTTTGATCGTGTGTTTATTCCTGACACCTACGAAGATGCGAAAGATACGGACACTTTGTTCTACTCTGATAAAATACGCTTACGCTTTAATCCAATGGATTTATTTCGTGAGGAATACCGCTTGAAGCAAATAGATATTCACCCTGGAACACTGCAATTAAAAGTAAATGATCAGGGTGTAAGTAATTATGACATTCTGAAAGAAACCTCTGATACAACCAATACAGCGTTTGAATTTGATCTTCAAAAAGTATTTATAGAAAACATGCGCTTTTCTTACACAGATCGTCAAATTAATCACAGGTATGCAACCGATTTAATCCATACCGAACTAGAAGGAACTTTTGCTGAATCAATTTTCACCTTGCACGCTAAAAGCGAACAAATGGTGCGAGAAACGCGAAGTGGACGTGTGAACTTTGTGAAAAACAAGAAAATTAACTTAGATATCAATATCAAAATCGATAAAGAAAAAGGAATTTTAGATATTCCACTTACAACCATTTACATTTCAAATTTACCTTTTCAATTCTCTGGTTATCTAAGTCCAGAACAAATGAAATTCACCATCGATGCAAAAAAATTAGCATTAACAGACGTAGCAAATAACTTTGCAATGCAAGAAATTGAGCACGTTAGAAACTATTCTGGAAATGGTAATGTATTTTTCAATTTACTGATTGAAGACAATCGACTAGACAACAAAAACATCAATTTTGAATGTGATTTTGGAATTTCAAACGGACGATTGACTGAACCAACACAAAACTTTCAAATACGTCAATTAAGTCTAAACGGTAAGTTTTCTAACAATCAAGGTGGCGGTAGAGAAACTTTAATCTTTAAAGACATCAAATTTGAAACAAATACAGGACCTTTCAATGGTAATCTGAAAATCAGTGAATTCAATGCGCCCAAATTTGAAGGTAATGCCAATGGTAATTTAAATCTTGCGGCGGTGCAAATTTTATTTCCTTTAGAAAAAGTGGATAAAATTGGTGGAAACCTCATCATAAATACACAGTTCGACGTTAAAATGCTACCAAAAGAAAATGGTAAGGCTGCATTTAACATCATTAAATGCGAAGGTGGATTGGAAATGGTCAACAACTTTGTGCAATTGGTTGATGATCGTAGGTACATTAGCAATATAAATGGTACGGTTTTCTTAAAAAACAATGATATAGGAGTAAATAACTTAACGGTGAAAATCAATCAGTCGGATCTTAATTTCAATGGGCATTTCAGCAATGTAATCGGTTATTTCAAAGATGAATCTAAGTTGATCGCTACTGCTTCTGTTACAAGTTCAACTATACAAATTGAAGATTTAGGAACAACGAGCAAGCAAGTACAAAAGCAAACCAACGCCCCAAGAGCATTTGTCTTACCACAAAACATAGATGGAAACCTTACGATTCAAGTTGGGAAGTTGAGTTACGAAAAACACTCTTTTCAGGATATTCGTGGACAATTAGCTTTGAATAACAGAACTGTAAGTTTCAACAACATTCAATTCAAAACGTCGGGCGCAAATGTGAATGGTTCAGTAAAAATTACGGAGCAATCGGAAGAATATTTCCATACAGTGAGTAACCTTAGTTCATCTAATATTCAACTAAATCAATTGATGAAAGATTGGAACAACTTTTCACAAACTGTTATTCGAGATGAACACATTTCTGGTCAAGCCGCAGCTGTTTTATACTTGGAAGCACCATTTGATCTCAGAAATAAAGTCAATTTCAAATTAGTGAAATCGAATTTGCAACTGAAAGTATTAAACGGTCGATTAAAAGGTGTTGAAGCATTTAAAGACATTGTAAAAAGTTTGCAAACACCAGCAGCGAAAGTTTTAATCGGTGCAAACAACATCAAAAGTTTGGGTGATAAACTTTCAGATCTGCGTTTTGAAACATTGGAAAACACGTTGATTATACGCGACGGAATCATTACCATTCCTGAAATGAAAATCAATTCTTCTGCATTAAACATTGAAACCAGCGGAACACATACCTTCGATAACAAAATTGATTACCGTTTTGCTTTTAGATTCCGTGAATTGAAAGAGAAAAAAACATCTGAATTTGGTGACATTATCGATGACAATAGCGGATTAAAAGTCTATTTACGAATGTTTGGAACAATGGCAAATCCTCAATTTGCGTGGGATAAAGAATCAAAAGCAGAAGATCGACAAGCCTATAACGAGCAAGAAAAACAAAATTTAAAAGGCATGCTTAAGTCTGAATTAGGCTTATTTAAGAAAGATTCAACTGTTCAGAATTACCAAGAGACGAAAAAGTCAAAGGAGATTTTGGAAGTTCAATATGGCAATGACACCAAGGCAACTGACGAATTTGAAACAGAGAAAAAGAAAAAAGATACCAAACTCAACAACTTCTTAAAGAAAATGGAGCAAGAGGAAAAAGGTCGAAAAAAGGTCGATGTAGAATTTGAATAAACTATCTAAATAAGAAAGGCAAAAGCGCTGGAATTTCATTCAAATTTCGAATGCGCGTATCCATGTTTTTATTACTCATTTCCTCTTCTGGATCAAAATGTATTGCGCGCATTCCAGCACGCTCTGCTCCCATTACATCCACATTCCAATCGTCGCCAATCATTACCGAAATCTCTGGTGTAGCGCCAGCTTCCTTCATTGCATGTTGAAAAATTCGAATATCAGGTTTATTTATACCGATTTCTTCCGAGCTAACAATTACTTTAAAATAATCGATAAGATTGCAATTTTTCAGCTTTGTCAATTGCACCTCCTTAAAACCATTTGTGATGATATGCATGTGATATCCCTCTTCTTTCAAAGCCGACAAAGTTTCATGCGTATTGGGCAATAACACAGTTTGTAAAGGAGAAATTTCCAAGTACTGGTCGTTGAAATAAGTACTTAATTCATCATTGACAATGTCAAATTTCAAAAAAGTCTTCGAGAAACGGGTATCACGTAGTTCTTCCTTCGTAATTTTCCCTTTCCCATACTTCTTCCACAATTTCGCATTTACCTCTTTATAAACAAGTAAAAAGCGATTGAAACTTGGTAAATGATGCGTATCTTTCGTCTCTTCAAACAAGAAACGAAGAGCACTCTCAGAATTACGTTCAAAATCCCAAAGCGTGCGGTCTAAATCAAAAAATAGGTGACGGTTCATTTAAAATAGGTACACTAAGCTAACAGTAATGGTATTATTCAAGACGCAACCTAAAACCATCAAAGGATAGGTAATTGATCGCTTTCCAAAAAATTTAGCAGTGATTATTGAACCAATTGGAATAGACAATAAGAATGGTGCCCAGAACGCAAATGGAATCACGCCAATTTTACTTTTCATACGAATAATAAACTTGTTCTTTTTGGTAAATATAGGTTTTTTAGGAAGCGCTTTTCCTTGTTCGATAGCCAACTTATTTTTTAATACTTTCGCATTATGCGAACGTTTCAGGAAAAATTCTGCTGCATAATAAAATACTGTCATGGATAAAACTGCTCCAGCCAAATTTGCTAAGTATGTTTCAGTATACGACAATTTCAAAGCCGGACCTAAAGCCGGACTGAACATAAATTTCACCATAGCCGTAAAAAATACGGTACTCAAAGCTACCCACTGCATAAATTCTTGATTATAATTTTGTTCCGTATGCTAAATCACCTGCATCTCCCATTCCAGGAACGATGTACGATTGAGCAGTTAATTCTTTGTCGATTGATCCAACCCAAATCTCTGTTGTGTCTGGCAAATGCTTTTGTACAAATTGAATGGCATCAGGATGTGCAATCGCTGATACGATATGAATTTTTGATGGTCTACCTTGTTGCAATAAAGCCTTATAAACGGTAACCATCGAATTACCTGTAGCCAACATCGGATCACTAATGATTAAAACTTTTCCATCCAATGAAGGAGAAGCAATATACTCTACATAGATTTCAAAATCTTCAGCGGTAGTATGTTTTCTATAAGCAGAAACAAATGCACTTTCAGCACGATCAAAATAGTTCAATAAACCATTGTGCATCCCTAATCCAGCACGCAAAATCGTAGCCAAAACCGGTTGATTTTTCAAGGCATTATATTCGGAAACTCCAAGTGGCGTTTCTACTGATTTCTCTTCAAAATCCAATGTTTTAGACACTTCGTACGCCATAATCTCAGCTATACGTTCCAAATTTCTTCGGAATCGCATCGAATCATTTTGAATGGTTACATCACGCATTTCAGCAATGAAAGCGTTAAAAATAGAATTGGTTTTTGAAAAATTATGAATCATTTCGATCGATTAACTTCGCTAATATACGATAATTAGGCGAGGACAGAGCTATCCCTTCGAAGTCAACTAGGATTTTACAATAAATTAGGAAATAATTATACCGATTGGAAACAACTACATTTCGTCATTCCAAATCTTCCAAGCCATCAAAGCTTGCTGTTTCAACATGGATTCTCCATTCAAAATTTGAGCTCCAGCATTCTTTGCTTGCTCTAAGAATTTTGTTTGAACAGGATTGTAAATGATGTCAACTACCAGATGATCTTCTGTCAAATACTCAAACGGAAAAACAAAACAATCGTCTACATTAGGATACATGCCAACTGGCGTACAATTCACAACCAATTTACAAGCATTCAACATATGAACGTTTATATCAGTGTAAGCAAATTGATTATCTCCTTTAGGTTGACGGGAAATAAAAATACAATCAATTCCGAGTTGCTTCAACACATAAGCGATTGCCTTTGATGCACCGCCTGTTCCAATGATCATTGCACGTTCGTGCTTATTCGTTAGAAATGGTTTAATTGATTGCTGAAACCCATATGTATCCGTGTTATATCCGATGGTTTTCCCATCTTTAAAATCAACACAATTCACTGCTCCAATTGCGCTAGCTTCAGGCGATAATTCATCTAAAAAAGGAATAATCGCTTCTTTGTATGGGATAGTAACACTGATTCCTGATAATTCTTCTTTTAACAAATCAGGGATAACATCAGCTGAAGCCAATTCAAAATTAGAATAAGTTGCATCAACTTGTTTCTCGATAAATAATTCTGTAAAAAAAGCCTTTGAGAAAGAATGTCCCAACGTTTTACCTAGCAACCCATAACGTTTCATTATGCTTCTTTCTTTGAAAATTTATTGCGTACAAATTCGATGATAATTGGTACTACAGAAATTAGAATAATTCCAAAAATAACAGTCTCAAAGTTCTTTTGAACGATTTCCAATCCACCAAAAAAGTATCCTAACAATGTTAAACTTACAACCCACGCAAATGCTCCAATTACATTAAATCTTAAGAATTTAGCGTATTTCATTTCGCCAATCCCAGCAACAAATGGTGCAAACGTTCTTACAATCGGTACAAATCGAGCAATAATGATTGTTTTTGGTCCATGTTTGTCAAAAAAACCATGTGTTTTGTCAATGTATTCTTGCTTCACAATTTGTCGACCGCGAATATTCCATTTCAACATCTTTAGTCCAACGTTTTTCCCCAAATAGTAATTCAACGCATCCCCCAAAATCGCTGCTATCAATAGTAGAATGATCACTAACCAAAGATTAAGTTCGGCAGTTTGACCATCTTTTGTAATACCAGCGCAGAAAGTTCCAGCGGCAAATAACAAAGAATCACCAGGAAGGAAAGGCATAACAACCAACCCCGTTTCTACGAAGATGATTAAAAATAAGATCACATAAATCCAAACACCATAATTCAAAATCATTTCAAAAAGATGTTGGTCTAGGTGCAAAAAGAAATCCAAAAAAGAATGAATTAATTCCATAGTAAGTTTATTAATCGATTAAAAGTGTTTGATCTACTTGTTCTTTCCATGCTTTGATTCCGCCTTCCATTACTGCAACATTTTGCAATTCAAAATCAACAGTAAGCAAATTTCCTAATGCTGAAGCACGATTTCCTGATTGACACATCAACACAACGATTTTATCCTTAGGTAAATCATTTAATTGATCACAAACTTCGGCCATTGGGATATTAGGACATTTAATATTTGCTACTTCATACTCATAAGGCTCACGAATATCAATAATGTAATAACCATCGCGATTAGCACAAACTTCATTAGGAGAAACTATTTTCATGGAATACAATTTAGGACAAAGGTAATTAATTCTTAGGGAAACGAATCGTCATATTATCAATCAACCGAACCGAACCACAATAAGCGGCAACGCAACAAACAGCTTCATCTATCCACGTATCTGTCAACTTCTCCAATGTCGTTGGATGAACAATCTCTAAATATTCCGTTTCCAGTCCAGCTGCGTTAATCAGTTCAACACCCTTTTTCATCCATTCATTGGGAGTAAACCCTTCGTAATTGAGTTGAATTTGAACCATCGTTTGGTAAACAACCAATGCTTGTTCTTTTTCTTCTGCCGATAAACGCATATTTCTAGAACTTAAAGCAAGGCCCTTTTCACTTCGAATAATTGGACACTCAACAATAGTTACTGGCATCTGAAAATATTCCACCATAAACTTGATAACAGCTACTTGTTGGAAATCTTTTTGACCGAAGAACGCAAAATCAGGTTGAGTAATTTCAAATAAACGTTTCACAACTTCAACAACACCTTGAAAGTGCCCCGGTCGATGTTCGCCTTCCATTACACGATCTAATTTCCCCAGTTCGATTGTTGCAGCTTGGTAATTTGCAGGATAAATTTCCGAAGTTGTTGGTGCAAATACCACATCTACACCATACGGTGCAAGCAAACTCATATCGTTCTCTAAAGTACGTGGATATTTTTCTAAATCAGTGGCGTTGTTAAATTGAGTAGGATTCACAAAAATGCTCACCACTACAACATCACACAAAGATTTCGCCTTTTCAACTAAAGAAACATGTCCTTCGTGTAAAGCTCCCATTGTAGGCACCAAACCAACAGTTTTTCCCGTCGCTTTAATTTGCGAAATATAGTCACCAATCTCCTCTACAAGCTCTATTTTAATCATCATCTAGAATTACGCAATGCTGCAAAAAGGCAAAACTATTTTTTTTTCTTGAAGTTGCGCTTTTTTTTCTGTAATTTTGTAGTGTTTTTTCAAACTAAAAACAGAAAATGGAGAAGAAGAAGATACTATTTATTTCGCAAGAAATAGCCCCGTTCTTACCAAAGTCTGAAATTTCATCTACTGCCAGAAGATTACCTCAATCAATACAGGAATCTGGCAAAGAGATTAGAGTTTTTGCACCACGATTTGGTAGTATTAATGAAAGAAGACACCAATTACATGAAGTCATCCGTTTATCGGGAATGAATATTGTTATTGATGATACTGATCACCCATTAATCATTAAAGTAGCTTCTATTGCTCAAGCGAGAATGCAAGTTTATTTTATCGACAATGATGAATTTTTCAAAAGAAAGACAAACATTGCCGACGAAAACAACGAGTTTTTCAAAGACAATGATGAGCGCGCAATCTTTTTCTGTAGAGGAGTGCTTGAAACAGTTAAGAAATTAGGTTGGCAACCAGATGTGATTCATTGTCACGGTTGGATGACAATCCCTATGGGTTTATACTTGAAAAAGGTATACCAAAAAGACCCTCATTTTTCTGACACAAAAGTAGTTTACAGTATGTACAACACTGAGTTTAACAAAAATTGGGATACTAGGTTGTCTGAAAAACTTAAATTTGATGGTGTTGACAAGGATACAGCTGCTAGTTTTGAACAAACAGACATGTATTCTGTAACAGAAAATATGCTTAAACATGTGGATGGAGTTAACATTGCTTCAGAAACAATCGATCCAAAATTGATGGAAATCTATAATGGTTTAACTTGTTTAAAGCAAGATTACGTTGCCGAAGAACACCAAAATAAAATCATGTCAGAATTTTTTGATAAAGTAATTGAAGAAGTACTTATATAATTCTATGTTAAAAAACATCTCAATAGGGTGGCGAAGAGGCTTTGTTCTTTTCGCTACTTTTTTGTTTCTAACGGCTGTTGGAACGAGTACAACAAGCTGTAAAAAGAAAGACAATAAATTGGGTGCAGATGCACTTGATCCTAACAACCTATTAATTTCAGGTGGCGTAGATACATTTAAGTTAATTACGTATACTTCAGAAGACAACGAAGTCATAACTGCTGGTGCGAGATATTGCTTACTTGGTATAATGAACGACCCTGAATTTGGAATTGTTGATGTTGGTTTTTATTCACAAGTACGATTATCGGGCTTAAATCCAAACTTTGGTGATCCAAATCTAATTACGATCGATTCGTTTGTACTTGCAATGGAATATGTAGGTGCTTATGGTTATACAGGGAATCAAAAATTCGAAGTATACGAAGTGGATGAAAGAATGTATGCAGATACAAATTACAAAGCAAATCAAGATTTAAACCTAAAGCCTGACAATTGGGTTGCTGGTTCTGGTTCTTATAACGTAAATCCTGAAGCCATTACTGTTGTTGCTGCTGACACTGTTAAATCGCAATTACGTATCAAATTGGATCCAGCAAAAGCAATGCAATTGATTCAAGATCGTTATAACAACCCTAATTACTTTACATCAAATACAGAATTTTCAAGCAACTACTTGAAAGGTTTGTATATCAAAACAGATGGTACAGTTCCTCCAACTGAAAAAGGAATGGTTGCCTACTTTGATATGACAGACAATGATTCTAAAATGATCATTTATTACAAAGAAGATGGTGTTGTTCGTCCTTCTTTTGATTTAGTATTCAATCTTGAAACGACAGATTACAATCGATTTAAAATTGACAATACTGGTAAACGTATTCAAGCTGTTGTAGCTGATTCTACTTTAGGTAATTCAGAATTTTACGTGCAATCTGGAAAATACAGAGGTAAAATTGATTTCCCATCAATCAAAAAATTACCAAATAACATTGTGGTTCATAATGCCCAATTGTACCTTCCAATCCAACAATTACCAGGTAAAAAATTCACAGCACCAGCTAAAATTTATTTGACACACCCTAACATTGGTGCACCAATTGAAGGAATATATGATAATTATCTAAAAGGATATGTTGCCGAATTAAGAGGTTTTGTACAGAATGTTAAATTGGGAAGTATAACCACAACTACACTTAACATAAACACACCTGCATTTGTTGCATCAACTGATAGAATCATATTTAATGGTCAACTTACAAACAACAAAATCAAACCGAGATTAATCATCTCATATACCGAATTTTAATATGTGTGGAATTGTAGCTTATATCGGAAAAAAAGAGGCCTATCATATCGTTGTTAATGGTTTAAAACGCTTAGAGTATAGAGGTTATGACAGTGCTGGTATTGCATTGTTAAACAACTCTGGCGAGTTAAACATTTACAAAAGAAAAGGAAAAGTTTCCAACCTTGAAGAATTGACTGCAGATAAAGATATTACAGGAACAATAGGAATTGGACACACGCGTTGGGCAACTCATGGTGAACCTAACGACGTAAACTCACATCCTCATTATTCTGAAAATGGTGAAATTGCATTAATTCACAATGGAATTATCGAGAATTACGATAGCCTAAAACATGAATTATTAAAAGCTGGATATACTTTCAGAAGTGAAACAGATACTGAGGTATTAGTTCACTTAATAGATGATATCCAAAAAAATAACGATGTCTCATTTGCTGAATCAGTAAGATTAGCCTTGGAACAAGTAGTTGGAGCATACGCAATAGTTGTGCTTTCCAAAAACAATCCAAATAGATTGGTAGCTGCAAGAAAAAGTAGTCCTCTAGTCGTTGGAATTGGAACAGAAGGAGACTTTTATCTAGCGTCTGATGCAACACCTATCGTTGAGTACACTAAAGATGTAGTATACTTAAACGACATGGAGATTGCAATTTTGGATCGCACAGAAGGATTAAAAGTATACAATATTCACAGCAGTGAAGAAAAAAGTCCGTACATCCAACAATTGGAATTGAAACTGGAAGCACTTGAAAAAGGTGGTTACGACCATTTCATGTTGAAAGAAATTCACGAACAACCACGTTCTATCCGTGATTGTTTCCGTGGTCGTCTAAATATTGAAAAAGGATTAGTTTCATTAGGCGGTTTAAAAGATTACGAAAACAAATTGGTGAACGCACCACGTTTAATAATGGTTGCGTGTGGAACATCTTGGCATGCTTGCACCGTAGGTGAATACCTGATTGAAGATCTAGCTCGAATCAATGTAGAAGTTGAATACGCAAGTGAATTCAGATATAGAAATCCGATAATCAATGAAAACGACATCGTGATCGCTGTATCTCAATCTGGAGAAACTGCAGATACATTGGCTGCCTTGGAGTTGGCAAAATCAAAAGGCGCAACGATCCTAGGAATTTGTAACGTTGTTGGTTCTTCTATTTCAAGAATCACTGATGCAGGTTCTTATACGCACGCTGGACCAGAAATTGGTGTAGCATCAACTAAAGCATTTACTGCACAAGTAACAGTTTTGACTTTATTGGCTTTAATGCTTGGACACAAAAAAGGTACAATTTCAGAATCTAAATACAGAACTTTATTGCAAGAATTAGATGCGATTCCAGAAAAAGTACAAAAGGTGCTAGACACATCTGACAAATTAATTCAGGACATTTCAGCGCAATATTACCAAGCATCAAACGCCTTGTATTTAGGTAGAGGAAACTGTTTCCCTGTTGCACTTGAAGGCGCATTGAAGTTAAAAGAAATTTCATACATCCACGCTGAAGGTTATCCAGCAGCAGAAATGAAACACGGACCAATTGCCTTAATTGATGAGGAAATGCCGGTGTTTGTAATTGCAACACAAGGTCCATCTTACGAGAAAGTACTTTCAAACATTCAAGAAGTAAAAGCACGTAAAGGTAAAGTAATTGCTATTGTTACCGAAGGTGATGTGCATGTTAGAGCTATTGCTGATCAGGTAATCGAAATTCCTGATACGGATGAGAATTTAGTTCCTCTTTTGGCAACAATTCCTTTCCAACTATTGTCATACTACATCGCAGTATTACGAGGAACAAATGTAGATCAACCGCGTAACTTAGCGAAATCTGTAACAGTAGAATAAAATGAACATCAATGAACGACACGCAGACTTTTTTGAAAATGTATATGCTATCGTTCGACATATTCCGAAAGGAAGAGTAACTTCATACGGTGCCATTGCGAAAGCTTTAGGCACCGTTTCTTCTTCTAGGATGGTAGGATGGGCAATGAACGCCGCACATTCTAAACCAGATATCCCCGCTCATAGAGTTGTCAATAGAAACGGATTTCTAACCGGTAAAATGCACTTCTCAAGCCCAACTGAAATGGAAGAGAAACTAACTTTAGAGGGAATAGAAGTTATCAATGATCAAATCCATCAATTTAATATTGTTTTTTGGGATCCTTCTGAAGAATTGACATTTTAAATAAAGTATTATTGAGTTCTAATTACTTAATTTCTACTACTTAAAGTCCTAACTTAACTTTAGATGCCCATCTGTAGTGCAAATTAATGTATCTGCTTGCAAAATAAATCTCAAAAATTCATGTTATTGAAGGTGTCAATGGCTTTTTAACAAACTTAAAAATGTATAATTAAGCAATTGCATACTAAGTAATTAAAGCAAAAAATAGAGGATTATAAAACGCGTAGAATCCAATTTAAAATGTTAAATATCAAGTACTTTAGACATTAAATATGTATGTTTGCAACCTAAAACCAGAAAAAAATGATTAGAAGGGTAAAATATTATTCCTTTCATGCATCTGAGTTGGTTTATCTTTTACAAATGAAAAAGGATTTCAAGCAATTCAAACCTTCTGAGCTTCGCTTAAAAGATTTGTCGCCACTAGATGACTTAAGTTATTGTTACGAAGCACTCAAAAAAGTTTCTAGATCTTTTGCTGTGGTGATACAGCAACTACCTGAAGAACTGAAGAACCCTGTTTGCATGTTTTACCTCATACTAAGAGGTCTTGACACTATAGAAGATGACATGAACCTAGATAACGCTGTAAAAAAAGATATGTTACTTTCTTTTGCAGACAGAATAAATAAGGAAGAATTCGTTTTAGAAAATGTAGGCGATACAGAGGATTACCAAGATCTAATGCTTCATTTTGACAAAGTGCTTCGTGAATATCAAAAACTTTCTCCACAATATAAGGAGGTAATCACAGCTATTACCAACGAAATGGCAATTGGAATGAATAAGTATGCCAATGAAACGGTTGAAAGTTATGAAGATTGGGATGACTATTGTTATTATGTGGCAGGATTGGTTGGAATTGGTTTGAGTCGATTGTTTCTCGCTTCAGATTTAGAAACAAGTCATAAGCTCCAAGATAAAGAACTTAGTAACCAAATGGGTTTGTTCTTACAAAAAACAAATATCATTCGCGACTTTGCTGAAGATTTAGAGCAAGGACGTATTTTTTGGCCTGAAGCTTCATGGAAAAATAAAGCGAATACCTTAAAAGAACTCCAATCGAATGAGCAAAAAGGTCTTGCTGCATTGAATGAAGTTGTACTCAATGCACTTGAACATGCTCCTGCATGCCTTGAGTTCCTAGAATGTTTGGAAAATAAGCAAGTATTCCGTTTTTGTGCCATTCCGCAATTAATGGCAATTGCAACACTAAAAGAATTGTACAACAATCCAGAAGTACTAAACAAAAATGTAAAAATCAGAAAAGGAAAGACTGCAAAGTACTTTGTTTTCATTCAAGATTTTACTAGTACAAAAAAAGAGTTTATCTCCATTTTGAGAAGCTTAGAGAAAAAAGATTCAACAGGTAAAGTGCAATCAATATTAGCCAAAATTCAACTATGAGTAGAGGTGAATACGATATAATTGTAATTGGCGCTGGTGTAGCTGGAGGTGTATTTGCAGCTTCTCAACCAAGTAGTACCCGTATCCTTGTGATAGAACGTGATTTTTCTGAACAAGAACGAATCATAGGTGAATTGATGCAACCAGGAGGCATTCTTGCATTGCGTCATTTGGGCTTAAGTCATTTACTTGAAAATATTGATGTAAAAGAAGTCAATGGATACAACATCATAATGGGAAATGATCGTTTCACAATTAATTATAGCGAAGTAAAAGAAGGACTTTTTGGTGTAGGTTTGAGAAACGGTAAATTTCTATTAAACATTCAAGAAGAACTTCGCAATCGATCTAATATCACTTTGGTGCAAGGAAATGTAAATCAACTCATCGAAGAAAACGACACCATCATTGGCGTAAGTTATACACAAGATGATGGAACTACATTCACTAAACATGCTAATTTGACAATAGTTAGTGATGGTCCGATGTCTATTTTACGTGAAAAACTATGTAAATCAAACAAAAAGGTCGTTTCCTATTTCATGGGGCTTGTCTTGAAAGATTTAAATTTAGAATTCCCGTCATACGGACACATGATATTATCGGGCAAATCACCAATATTGGTTTACCCAATCCACACAAACGCATACAGAATTTTGATTGATTATCCTGGAGGGAAAGCGCCTAAAATGGGTAAATCCTCAATGGAACAATTGAAAAATAATGTAATCGAATGTTTGCCTTCAGAAATGATTCCTTCTTTTTTAGATGCATTCGAAGAGGGAAATTTGAAAGTGATGCCAAATCATTCCATGAAAGGACAAGCTATTTGCAAAAAAGGAGCAGTATTACTTGGCGACTCACTCAACATGCGTCATCCTCTAACGGGAGGTGGAATGACGGCGGCTTTCTCAGACATCATTTGTCTTAATGAAGAATTAAAGAAAATTGATTTTCAAGACAAAACGAAAATAGAAGAAGCAATTAGTGAGTATTATAAAAAACGAAGCAAAGGTGTTGAATCAATCAACATTTTAGCAAATGCCTTGTATGAGGTGTTCATCGATAATGAATTGAAACACGCTTGTTTCGACTATTTAAAAAAGGGTGGAGAACAAGCCACAGGCCCTCTTTCCATTCTTTCAGGAATAAATAAAAGCAAACCACTTCTTTTGAAGCATTTTTTTAAAGTAGTTTTGCAGCATCCAGTACATTTTGTTACCAGACCTGTAAAACAAATTCGCATGTATAAAAGCGCATCAAGAATTATGCATTCAATATTAAAAGATGAAGAAATTCAAGCAATAGTATAATGGGAAAAATTGAACATGAATCGCTTGAAGCGGCAGATTTAAGAAAAAGAAATCATTTGGATTTGGCGTTTGATTCACAAAATGCCTTTACAGACCAACGGTTTTATTACGAGCCAATGTTGGCTGGTCACCCCGAACAAAAAGATCTTTCCATCCAATTAGGAAACAAAACTTTGCGTTACCCTATTTGGATATCAAGTATGACTGGAGGTACATCGGCTGCTGGTCCAATTAATAAACAATTGGCTCAAACTGCGAAAAAATATGGTTTTGGAATGGGTTTAGGTTCTTGCCGAATAATTTTGGAAGACAATACATATTTCGATGATTTTAATTTACGTCCAATACTTGGAGAGGAAAGTCCACTTTATGCTAACGTTGGAATAGCACAAATTGAACGCTTAATTGACAGTGGTCAGACCAAAAAATTAAAAGCATTAGTAGAAAAACTAGATGCAGATGGACTAATCGTACATGTCAATCCATTACAAGAGTGGTTGCAACCAGAAGGAGATCTAATCAAGCGCTCGCCTTTGGTAACAATTAAGCAATTATTGAATGAAATCGATACAAATATCATCGTTAAAGAGGTTGGACAGGGATTCGGTCCAGAAAGTATGAAGGAGTTGTTGAAACTACCTATTTTAGCGATCGATTTTGCAGCAAATGGAGGAACAAATTTTTCCAAACTGGAATTATTGCGTAATGAAGCTATCAAAGCACATTACGAAGGTGTTGTTTCACTAGGTCACTCCGCTAACGAAATGGTAGATTTTTTAAATGCAGCTATTTTAGAGTTGGGTACTTATCGAAAATGTACCAATGTCATTATTAGTGGTGGGATAAAGAACTTTTTAGATGGTTATTACTTAACTTCTAAAGCAAACATGCCAGCTATTTATGGACAGGCAGCTCCATTTTTAAAACACGCAAATGAGTCTCAAGAAGCCTTGGATACATTTGCTGAAACACAAATTAAAGGGTTACAAATGGCCCAAACATTTTTAAAATTAAAATAATGGGAATATTAATGGAAGGGTTCTCTAAAAAGAGCCAGCAGGAGAAGTTGGAAGCAATCTCAAATTATTTTAAATCTCCAGAACAAGCGCTAGAAATTTTTAAGAGTTTTTATCATCCAAATACGGCTGTTCAAGAAGTAATAAATGAATTCAGTGAAAATACAGTTTCAAATTTTCATCTGCCATATAGTATCGCACCTAATTTCTTAATCAATGGAAAAACATTTGCAGTTCCAATGGTAATTGAAGAAAGTTCGGTAGTTGCTGCAGCCTCAAAAAGTGCTAAATTTTGGTACAACCTAGGTGGTTTTCATACCGAAATAGTTGATACGGAAAAAGTTGGGCAAGTACATTTCTTGTGGCACGATGATATTGAGAAATTAAAAAGTCGTTTTGATGAACTTAAACAACTATTGATTACTGGTACGGAAGACATTACAGTTAACATGCGTAATCGTGGTGGTGGAATCAAAGACATAATCTTAAAAGACCTTTCAGACAAAGAGCCATCATTAATGCAATTGTTTGTAACATTCGAAACAATCGATTCAATGGGTGCAAACTTCGTTAATTCTTGTTTGGAAAGATTTGCTGAAATTTTCAGAAACTGGCACCAAGATCAACCAGAATTTAAAAAAGACGGATTAGAAATTATCATGTCTATTTTATCCAACCTAACTCCAAATTGTGTGGTTAAATGTTGGGTAGAAACGGAAATAAAAAATCTTGATGGAATAGTAGCTGGAGTCTCTGGTGAGGAATTTGCAAAGAAATTCCATACAGCTGTGAGAATCGCACAAGTGGACCCTTTTCGTGCAACAACGCATAACAAAGGAATTTACAATGGTGTGGATGCTGTTGTTTTGGCTACAGGAAATGATTTTAGAGCAGTTGAAGCTTGCGGTCATGCCTATGCTAGCATGAATGGAATCTATTCATCTTTAACAAATTGTACACTTTCAGATGGTATATTCAAATTTGAATTGACTTTACCACTTGCAATGGGTGTTGTTGGAGGTTTAACAAATCTTCATCCCTTGGTAAAACTGTCACATGAATTATTAGATTTTCCAAATGCACGCGAACTTATGGGAATTGCAGCTGCTGCTGGATTAGCAAATAATTTTGGAGCAGTAAAATCACTAACAACTACGGGTATCCAACAAGGACACATGAAAATGCACTTATTCAATATCATGAATCAGTTGGAAGTTGCAAAAGAAAACCGTGAAAAAGTTGTAGCCTATTTCAAAGACAAAAATGTCTCTGTATCTGCTGTCCGTACGTTTGTTGAAACCCTACAATTTGCATAATTGACAGATTCTCAAAATACGACAAAAAACTATAGTGCTTCAGGAAAACTGATGCTTTTTGGTGAATATTTGGTCCTTAATGGAGCAGATGCCTTGGCGTTTCCATTAAAATTCGGCCAAACACTTTCAGTAACCAAATCCGATCACTTGGTGTGGGAAAGTTATGCATTAGATGGAAACTGGTTCTTTGCCAAATTGAACGATGACCTCTCAATTTTAGAAACCAATAACCAAGAGGTAGCAGAAATTTTGAGAAAACTGTTATGCGTAATCAGAACTGAAAATTCAACTATTGATTTCAAGCAATATTTTAGAGCTGAAGCTAACTTTGATCTTAAATGGGGATTGGGATCAAGTTCCACTTTAATCAGTTTATTGAGCCAGTGGTCAGGAGTTGAACCAAGAACATTACTCGATGTTTCATTTGGCGGATCTGGTTATGATGTCGCGTGCGCTACGGCAAATGCACCAATCATTTATGCAAATGGTCACGTCAAAAAAGAGATAAATCTACCAACTGCAATCACAGAAAACTTGTTGTTTATTTACTTAGGCCATAAGCAGAATTCTCGTGAGGAGATCAAGCGCTATAAAAAGAAGACAATCACTAATAGCGATGTTGATACAATAAATGAAATTATTTCCAATGCGCTTCAAACCGATAAAATTGAAGTTTTTGAACAACAATTAAATCAGTCGGAAGAGTTAATTTCATCCATTATTGGTACGACAAAATTAAAATTGCAACTGTTTGAAGATTATCCGTACAGCATTAAATCTCTAGGCGCTTGGCAAGGCGATTTTTTTCTTGCTACGTTCAGAGATTTGGATTCAGCTAAGCATTATTTTCAACAAAAAGGATACAATACTATTTTCACCTATAACGAATTAATAAAATAATTTAAACAACCGATGAATACGACCAAAGTAACGTGGACATGCCCTTCGAATATTGCAATTGTAAAATATTGGGGAAAAAAGGGAAATCAAATTCCTTGTAACTCCTCTTTGAGTTTAACATTATCAAATTCATTTACGCAAGTTGAAGCTGAATTATCGGCAAAAACAGCTGATGACTTGGTGCAATTAACTTATTATTTTGAAGGTGAAATAAACGAAAAATTTGGTCAGCGCGTTGCTAAATTTTTAATAGATAATCGTGAGTTTTTTCCCTTTTTGAGTGAAAATGCTCTAACAATTCATTCGTCAAATAGCTTTCCACATTCTGCTGGAATTGCATCTTCAGCTTCAGCGTTTGGCGCAATTTCATTGGCACTTCTAGATATTGCTTACACATTAGAAAATAAAGAGCTTGACGATGAATTTTACGCAAAAGCAAGTTATTTAGCGCGTCTAGGAAGCGGGAGTGCATCACGTAGTATGTTTCCAGGATATGCAATGTGGGGAGAAAATGACAAAATTTCAAATTCTTCAAACGAGTATGCAATTGAGGTGAAAAATATTCATCCAACTTTCCGAAATATGAAAGATGCAATTTTAATCGTAGAAGACGAACCAAAAAAAGTTTCTAGTTCTGTTGGACATTCATTAATGAACAACCACCCATACGCAGAAAACCGCTTCATACAAGCAATTGACCGCACTTCTGAATTAGTAGAAATACTAAAAACAGGAAATATGGAAGCATTTATTCATATGTGTGAATCCGAAGCATTGACATTGCATGCCATGATGATGACATCTATGGATTATTACTTATTAGTTAAACCTGGTACAATCACAGCAATTGAACGATTGATTGAATTCAGAAAAGAAAACAACATACCAGTATGTTTCACGTTGGATGCAGGACCAAATGTTCATGTGCTTTATCCAAAAGCATTTGAAAAACAGGTTGAAGATTTCATTCAAAATGAATTAAGTGATACTTACAAAAATGTCATTTATGATATGGAAGGAAACGGACCAAAAAAATTGAATAATTAACAGATGGATAGAGTTAATTCAAAAGTTCTTGTATTTGGCGAGTACAGTGTCTTACACAATAGTATGGCGCTCACAATTCCATTTACAAAATTTTCTGGAAAATTATGTTTTCCTAAAAACAAAGAAGAAAGTGCAATTGCAGTGCTTTCAAATAAGGGTATTCGTGAATTTTTTAAACACATTTTAGAAAATCACACGGATGAGAAATTCAAACTGAATGTGACCAAATTATCACAAGAATTGGATAAAGGTTTATTTTTCAGAAGTGATATACCACAAGGTTTTGGATTGGGAAGTTCAGGTGCACTAGTAGCTGCTGTCTTCCTCCGTTACATTGAAAAAGCAGGCGATTTCAAAGATGAATTGAAAGATTTAACGATGGATCGCATCCAGCATTTGAAAAATTACCTTGGTACCTTGGAAGGACATTTTCATGGGAAAAGTTCAGGCATTGATCCCTTAAGTATCATTTACAATCAACCATTATTGCTCAAAGCAAACAAGGAAATTGTAAAAGTTGATATACCAGAATTTGATGAAAATGGAGAAAATGTACTTTTTCTATTGAATACTGGATTAGCTAGAAATTCAGAGAAGTTGATTAAGAAATTTAATTCAGCTTGTGAATCCGCAGAATTTAAGCAAAAATTAGACACACGATTGATTGAATATACCAATGCAGGAATTACTGATTTCTTAAATGGCGATTCAGAAAATTTGTATTTAAATCTTGAAAAAATCGTTCAATTCCAATTGGAAGAAATGAACTATTTGATTCCACCAAAATACCAGGATATTACCAGACAAGGGTTGGATTCTAAGGATTATTACCTAAAAATCTGTGGTTCAGGTGGTGGAGGATACATGATCGGATTCACAAAAAACTGGGAAAAAACCCAACAATTATTAAACGAAGAAGAATTAGAAGTTCTTTATAGATATTAAAACAAAATGGCGACAATTAAGCACGAATTAGAAATACAAAAGGAAGCAATTATTTCCTTCTTGGAGACTAAAGCACTAGAAGGATTTCCAAGTAATTTGGCAAGTCCTACGCACCATATCATGACACTTGAAGGCAAGCGATTAAGACCAATTATGGTTTTGATGGCAGCACAAAGCTTTGGTGTAAGCATTGAAAAAGCAATGTCTGCAGCAATTTCAATCGAGGTATTTCACAATTTCACATTGGTTCACGATGACATTATGGACAAAGCACCTTTGAGAAGAGGAAAAATCACAGTTCATGAAAAATATGGTGTCGACAAAGCAATCGTTACTGGTGATGCAATGCTTCCACATTCGATAGAATTATTAATCAAAGGCAATGAAGATAAAGCCGCTGATTTGATAAAGAACTTCTTGAAAATGGCAAAAGAAGTGATGGAAGGTCAACAATTTGACATGGAGTTTGAAGTGCAAGAAAATGTTTCAGTAGATGAATACATGAACATGATTCGCTTAAAAACATCTGTTTTATTTGGATGTGCGTGTGAAATTGGAGCTATTATTGGAAGTGCTTCAAAAGAAGACCAGCAAAAATTATACAATTTTGGTTTGTATTCTGGTTTAGCGTTCCAAATCATGGATGATTATTTAGACACGTTTGGAGATGATACTTTTGGTAAAAGAATTGGTGGAGACATCTTGCTGAATAAAAAAACATTTTTGTTGATTAACGCATTGAATCATGCAAATGCTGATCAGAAAGCACGAATGGAACAATTATTCGGAGAAACAAATGAGGAAGCAAAAATCAGCGGATTTCAAGCTATTTACAAAGAAATCGGTGTTGGAAAAATCGCATTGGACAAAATGGATGAATTGCACCAAAAATCAGTAGACGCCATCAAGTCGTCAAGTATCTCTGAAGAAAATAAAAACAAAATGATTGAATTGGGTGAAATTATGCTTCGCCGAACAACTTGATGAACAATGAACTTTGATCAAAAAGAGCAATCCTACTTTTGGGAAACTTGGAAATTTACTTCAAATAATGGTCAGCAATACTGGGATTTTGAATTACCTGAGGAATTAAAAGGTGTTATTCAAACAGAAGCTGATTGGTCAAAACCCGAAGGGAAAGCATTCTTAAAAGCGTTCGATCAAGCGTTTATTTTTGATAAAAAAATCAATCCAAATGCAGGCGACCGGGTTTTTCGTCACCTAAGAAATAAACAAGTTGGAGATCCGAAAATTGTACCATTTCAAAGTTCTAAATCGATAACAGATCGTGCTAATATCAGTCTTTTAAACGGTTTTTCTTTTTACGAAACATTGCAGGAACCAGACGGAAATTGGGCTGGTGATTATGGCGGACCAATGTTTTTAATTCCAGGATTGGTTATCGCATCCTACATTTCAGATACACCTTTCGATCAACCAATGCAAGTGCTGATGAAACGCCATTTATGGAATCATCAAAATGAAGATGGAGGTTGGGGATTGCACATCGAAGGTCACTCCACAATGTTTGGAACAGTCATGCAATATGTGACGTTGCGAATTTTGGGAGAAGATTTATCTAACCCAGATTTGAAACGAGCACAAAATTGGATTTTAAACCATGGAGGAGCTGTTGAAATTCCGATGTGGGGAAAATTTTACCTCTCCGTACTCAATGTTTACGAATGGGAAGGAAACGATGCATTGTTACCTGAACTATGGAAATTACCCAAATGGGCGCCTTTTCATCCAAGTAAATATTGGTGTCATAACCGTATGTTGTATTTACCGATGTCTTATTGTTATGGTCACAAAGTAAAAGCCAAGGAAACAGATCTTTTGAAGGATTTGCGTAAGGAATTGTACATTACAAATTACCATTCAATCAACTGGAAAAATGCGCGCAAACAAGCATGTGAAATAGATATCTTTAAACCAGTTAGTAGTTGGTACAAGGGATTGAGTCATGTCATCAACCGCTACGAAAAAATGCACTCCAAGAAATTAAGAAAAAGTGCGTTAAAATATGTGGAAGACTACATCGATCACGAAGATCTACATACGCGTTACATCAATATTGGTCCCGTAAATCAAGCCATGAACTCCATTTGCGTTTGGCATAAATATGGAAAAGATTCGGAACAATTTAAAAACCATGTTAATCGTTGGAAGGATTATTTGTGGATTGCTGAAGACGGTGCAAAAATGGGTGGCTATAATGGTTCGCAATTGTGGGACACTGCATTTGCCGGTCAAGCATTGGTAGAAGCAGATATGGAAACAAGCTTTCCTGAAATGGCTGAAAAAATTTACCATTTCATGGATATTACACAAATTGATCGCGACCCAATTAATCATGAAAAATATTGCAGAGACGTAACGAAAGGATGTTGGCCTTTTTCAACGATAGATCATGCGTGGGCGGTAACGGACTGTACTTCCGAAGGAATGAAAACAGCTTTATTATTCAATAATAGAGAACACATTAAAAAGCAAAACACAGTTGATTTAGAGCGATTAAAACCTGCAATTGATTGGTTATTGTTCATGCAAAATAAAAATGGAGGTTGGGCTTCGTACGAAAAACAACGCGCACCAAAATGGATTGAAGTCTTGAATCCTTCCTTGCTGTATGAAAATATCATGACAGAAGTTACTTACACCGAATGTTCGTCGGCTACAATGCAAGGATTAAAAGAATTCTCGAAAAATTTCGATTATAGAAAAGCAGACATTGAAGCAGCAATTGAGCGAGGAGGCAATTTTTTGTTGACAAAACAAGAAACAGATGGATCTTATTACGGATGTTGGGGCGTTTGTTATACGTATGGAACATGGTTTGGAATCGAAGGACTGTTGTGTGCAGGATTAGTTGGATACAAAGACAATAAACCTGCCATTCAAATCAAAAATGCATGTGATTTTTTATTGAGCAAACAGCGTGCAGACGGAAGTTGGGGCGAATCGTTTGAATCGTGTGTACAACATAAATACATCGAACACGAAGACGGACAAATCATCAACACAGCATGGGCATTGCTAGCACTCATGAAAGCAAATCACCCTGATAAATTGGCGATTGAAAAAGGAATTGAATTTATTTTATCTCGTCAAGAAGAAAATGGAGATTTTCCGCAGGAAGGAATTTCTGGAGTATTTAATGGAAATTGTATGGAAACCTATACTGCATATCGAAATGTTTTTCCATTGTGGGCAATTGCAAGATATAAGAAATTCTATGCTTTATAAATTAACATAAAGAGTAAAGTACTTGCTAGTCATCTATTCGTTAATTCAACAATCAAACAGACTGTATGTAAAGGAAGGTGCAAAATCGTTGCTAACAATGAAATAAATCTAGTAAATATAACTACCTAAATTCAAACGTAATACAGGGAAAACCAACACTATTCAATAGACTATAAACACCTCCATTTTTTTTCTACCAATAAATTATCTTTTGTAGAATTAATACTACTTCCTTTATTATCTTTGCAACTTATGCGTAATCTCATTGCTTTTTTAAAACGATTTCAAATCTTCTTGGTCTTCGCTATTTTACAAGTGGTGGCCTTATATTTCTATTTTTCGTTTTACTATTACCCCCGTTCTGTGTATTTATCTACAGCAGCGACAACTAATGCTAAAGTTTGGGAAGTAAAGCATGCAGTTAGCAAGCAATTCAATCTGAGTAACACCAATACTGAACTTCAAAAAAACAACGCTGCTTTGATGGAGCAAATTCCAGCAAATTATTTTCGAATCGATGATCAAACAATTAAAGTGGATGACACCATTTACCGTCAAAAATTTGAATACATCATCGGAGAAGTTATCAATTCAACTGTGGAAAAACGTAACAACTATTTCACGATAAACGTTGGCGAGAAACATGGTGTGGAACGTGGTTTAGGTGTAATTTCTGATAAAGGCGTGGTGGGAGTAATTCACAGAACGAGTGAACACTATTCCATTGTAAAATCTGTTCTGACAGAGAATATCAATATCAGTGTTGTTATTGAAAATATTGGTCTGTATGGATTGTTAAAATGGGATGGAATCGATGAAAGAAGAGGTTCAATTGCAGGTATTTCAAACGATTTAGAGATCAAAAAATGGTCGAAAGTGGTGACGCGTGAAGGTACCGGAATTTTCCCGAAAGGAATCATGGTTGGAAAAGTTGAAACTCTAAAGAATGTAGAAGGTGAAGCTTTCTGGGATGTTTCCATACTTTTTTCAGAAGATTATCGAAAACTTCAACGCATCTATGTTGTAAAAAATATTTTCGCTGACGAACAAGCAAAGATTGAAAGTTTAATACCAGAAGACCCTAAAAAATGAGAGTAATTGTTATAAATATCATCCGTTTCGTCTTGTTGGTTTTAACCCAAACACTGGTATTTAATCAACTGGAGGTGGGTCTAGGTATTCACACCATGATTTACCCTTTGTTCATAATGCTCTTGCCATTTCAGACAAATTCGGTAGTCTTACTATTATTGGCTTTCGCAATGGGTATTTCAATCGACGCTTTGTCTAACACTGGTGGATTACATGCTTCTTCCCTACTCGTATTCGCCTTATTTCGACCAATTATATTTAAAGTTTTTGGTCCACGTGAAGGATACGATCCAGGAAAAGAAGGTTCCATTTATGAAATGGGGCAACGTTGGTTCTTCTATTGCTTCGGAATTTTATTGATTATTCATCATGCCTGGTTCTTTTTTATGGAAGTTTTCAAATTCAGTGAACTATTGTATGTGTTGAAAAAACTGATTTTATCAGTACCAATCTCCTATTTACTGGTTATTTTGATTCAATTCTTATTTCTTAAAAAGAAGCAATCCTAATGAATTTAGATAATCGTAAATACATCATTTTCATTTTCATTTCCTTAATTGGAGCCATTTATATCTTGCGACTTTTCCACATGCAAGTATTAGATGAACAATGGAAATTGCGTGCACAAGAAATTTCAGAAAAGAAACGCTATATCACTCCTCCCCGAGCTGTAATGTTTGATCGATACGGTAAAAAAGTAGTATCCAATAAAGCATATTACAACTTAATGTTCATCGAAAAAGACATTGAGGAATTAGACACACTTGCCTTTGCGAAATTAGTTGGAATGAATCCTGAGGATATCAAAAAACGCTTCGAAGAAATCAAAGAACGTGAAGGTTATTTCAAAAGAAAAGACGGAAAACGCATTCCAAATTACCAACCTGGAAGAGCGTATGCATTTTTGAAAGAATTAACAGCTGATGAAATTGCACACATTGCACCACACCTCGATAAATTCCCTGGATTTTATGAGCAAGTGACAAGTATGCGCGATTATCCGTACGCTGGTGGAGCAAACATCTTGGGATATCTCGCAGAAACAAATCGCGATGAGATTGAAAAAGACCGCTTTTATCGATCTGGAGATAACATCGGAAAAGCAGGAATTGAACGTTATTACGAAAAAGAATTGCGCGGACAAAAAGGTGTACATTACATCGTAACATCAGCATTAAACAATGCAATTGAATCATATGCTGGTGGAAAATACGACACTTTAGCCATTCAATCAGATCCATTAAAATTAGGAATGGACATCGATTTACAGGTATATGGAGAACAATTGATGAAAAATAAAATGGGGTGTATTGTAGCGATCGAACCGTCATCAGGTGAAATCCTAGCTATGGTATCTGCTCCATCTTATGACCCTAATTTATTTGTAGGTAAATCGAACATCGCTAAAAATTATCCCATTTTAGTGAATGATCCTAAAAAACCATTATTCCCACGACCGCTGCAAGCAGAATATCCGCCCGGTTCAATTTTCAAGTTGACCCAAGCACTTATTGCAATGCAAGAGGGATTAATCGATCAAAATGCATCGTTTCCTTGTACACAAAGCATGGTAGGATGTCACCCCCACCCTACAGCAACCAGTGTTTCAAGAGCAGTACAAATGTCTTGCAACCCCTATTTTTACTACGTAACACGTAAAATCATTCATCAGGGGAAAAAGAAAAATGCATTCGCTGATGCAGAAGAAGGACTAAAAGTTTGGACAGATTACCTACATACATTTGGACTTGGTGTAAAATTAGATTCAGATATTTCAGCCATTCGACCAGGTTTGATTCCAACAACAAAATTTTACGATAAATGGTATGGCCATCATGCGTGGGCATTCTCGACAATTCGATCTATCTCTATCGGTCAAGGTGAGGTAAAATTAACACCTTTACAAATGGCTAATTTAGCAGCTATCATGGCAAACAGAGGCTGGTATATTACACCACACGTTGTAAAATCAATTGGAGACAAAGGTCCAATGCCAGAATTCCTAATAAAACACAAAACCAAAGTGGATGCTAAGCACTACGAACCAATCGTGGAAGGAATGCGTATGGCCGTTAATGAAGGGGGTGGTACAGCTCGAAGAGCCATCATAAACGGAATAACAGTTTGTGGAAAGACAGGTACTGCACAAAATCCACATGGTGAAGATCACTCCGTATTTATCGCATTTGCACCAATGGACAATCCTAAGATCGCTATTGCTGTATTTATTGAAAACGCAGGATTCGGTGGAACTTGGGCTGCACCAATAGCAAGTTTGATGATGGAAAAATACATCAACAGAGAAGTGAAAGACGTCGAAAAAGAAAAAAGAATTTTAGAAGCAGTGCTTGATAATTTGAAGTAATGAGAGAAGGAGATAAACTTACATCAAACGTTGATTGGCCAATCTTATTGACCTATTTCACAATTCTAGCAATGGGATTGATGACAGTTTATTCTACTGCTTATGATGAAGACCATCCAAGTATTTTTGATTTTTCAATGCTGTATGGTCGACAAATTATGTGGATCGGAATTTCATTATTTTTAGGCCTAGTCGTATTCCTTATCGATTCAGAGATTTACAGAAAATTTTCTTTCCCTATCTATCTGGGAACTTTACTTCTATTAGTTATCGTACTATTTACACCACCAATTAATGGTGCGCGTGCGTGGTTAGGAGTTGGATCATTCGGTATTCAACCTGCAGAGTTTGCCAAAATTGGAACGGCAATATTATTAGCTAGTCAAATCAATCGAATTAATATAAAACAACAAAATATAAAAAATGTTTTGATTTGTTTGGGCATCATTCTGGTTCCAATGGCATTGATTTTATTGCAACCCGATGCTGGTACATTTGTGGTATTTACCGCATTCTTCTTTGTACTATATCGTGAAGGAATTACTTTCGACCCACTTGTATTATCCTTAATAAATTTGATTCCCGGTGTAAAATTCAAACAAACTTGGATTGGAACGCACTTTATTCCATTATTATTTGTGGTTGTTATTATATCTGTCATCACACTTTTACTAAGTAAAACTACATTCGATCTGACATTTTTCGGATTATATGAACTTCCCTCCATTTATGGAATCATTACCTCTTATATTGTATTAGGTGTTATCTTTTACTTCATCGGCAAGAAAGTGGTAGGTAACAGAAACAAAAACAAGTTAATTTTAGTTGTCACAATTTCAGTTTTCATTTTATCAACGTTATCAGCCTCGCTATCTACAGCATTTAATTCATTAAAATCGCATCAAAAAAGTAGAATTGAACTTTTACTAGGCCTAAATGAAGAAGATCAACGCGATGGTGACGATTATAACCGAAATCGTGCAATGACAGCCGTTGGATCTGGTGGTTTAACCGGAAAAGGTTATAAAAAAGCAACCCTGGCATCTGTAGAATCGAATCACGTTCCAGAAAGTGAAACAGACTTTATCTTTTGTCCATTCGCTGAAGAATGGGGATTTATGGGGACAGCAGTACTAATGTCCTTATACTTATTTTTCCTACTAAGAATTTTACACATTGCAGAGAGACAACGATCAGTCTACAATCGCGTATATGCCTATTCCGTTGGAATGATACTCTTTTACCACTTTGCGATCAACATCGGAATGAATATTGGATTTGTACCTGTTATTGGTATACCCCTACCCTTCTTTAGTTACGGTGGTTCATCAATGATGTCATTCTCAGTAATGTTTTTCATCTTATTAAAGCTAGATAGCCAAAGAAGAGATACGCTGTTCTAGTAAATTATTCAATTTTCGTTGTTAACAAGTTCTGCCAATCATTCAATTTTAAGCAGATATACTTCTCAATTTTGTAAAAAAGAGAACAATGAAAAAATCCTTAGTTATAGCATCCGTTACATTATCGCTATTTACAGCTTGCGTACCAGCAAAAAAATACAAAGATTTAGTAGAAAGAGAACGTATTTGCAATGAAGAATTAGAGCAATTTAAAAATCGTGCCTTAATTAACGAAGGAAAAGCAACTGAGTTGGAATCAAAAAATGGTGTTCTCTCAAAAGAATTAGCATCATTGATCGCTGACACAACAAGATTAGGTAATGAATACCGTGAATTACAAGCTCAGTACGATAAAATAGTTAATCGTGTAGAAACCTTAGAAAATGCATTTGATAAGTACCGTTTAACTGGCGAAAGACAAACAGCGATGCTCCAAGCAGATCTTGATTCAAAAGGATTGGAACTTCAAAGAAAGCAAGATGAATTAAATTCATTAGAAAATGAATTAAAAAATAAACAACAACTACTCATGGAGCGAGAACAACGCGTAAATGAGTTAGAAGAAATGATTGCACGACAAGAGCAAGCTACAAAACTTCTAAAACAAAAAGTTACCAATGCTTTAAAAGGATTTGAAAACAAAGGATTGACCATTCATGAAAAAAATGGAAAAATCTACGTCAGTTTAGAAGCAAAACTATTATTCGCATCGGGAAGTACTAAAGTAGAAGATGCAGGTAAATCAGCTTTAATTGAATTAGCAAAAGTTTTGGAAAATGAACAAGAACTTGAAATTATCGTAGAAGGACATACCGACACAGATAAATTAGTTAGTTCCATCCACCCAAAAAGCAACTGGGAATTGTCCGTTTTACGATCCACTTCAGTAATTGATATTCTTTTAAGCAATTCAAAGATGAATCCAAGACAAGTAATGGCCGGAGGAAGATCCGAATTTTTACCTGTTGACCCTTCAGATAAAGCTAAAAATAGAAGGATTGAAATCATCATTTCACCTAATTTGAACGAACTATTCGAATTAATTGGTGGATAATCGAAAAAAAAATCAAATTCAGTAGATTAGGTAAAACCTCATGTATATTACTATTAATAAAGGATTTGCACATGTTTAGGTTAATAAAAAAACAAGTTCGAAAGAAAAAAAATGAAATTAGATTAAAAAAAATCCACTTTACCTATTGCAGATACAGAATAGTTGTGTATCTTTGCAATCCAATTTGACGAAGAAATTGGTTGAAAAAGTTCTTTAATTATTGCAATTATCAACATCAATAAGCCGATGTAGCTCAGCTGGCTAGAGCAGCTGATTTGTAATCAGCAGGTCGTGGGTTCGAGTCCCTCTATCGGCTCAATATTGATTGATGAAAATATTTTTTTTGGGGAGATACTCAAGTGGCCAACGAGATCAGACTGTAAATCTGCTGACTATGTCTTCGCAGGTTCGAATCCTGCTCTCCCCACCAAAAAAAGCGGGAGTAGCTCAGTTGGTAGAGCGTCAGCCTTCCAAGCTGAGGGTCGCGAGTTCGAATCTCGTCTCCCGCTCAATAAATTAAAGGTTGTTTCAGCCGGTGTAGCTCAGTGGTAGAGTACTTCCTTGGTAAGGAAGGGGTCACGAGTTCAATTCTCGTCATTGGCTCGTAGATAATTTAGATTGATCTTCACTCAAATTATGGGTGAATTTTGGTATATATATGAATTTGTTTTTTTATTAACTAAGTAACAAAATATAAACAATGGCTAAAGAAAATTTCGACCGTTCCAAACCACACGTAAACATTGGAACAATTGGTCACGTTGACCACGGAAAAACAACATTGACTGCTGCTATTTCTAGCGTATTAGCAGGACAAGGATTGGCTGAACAACGCGATTTCTCTTCTATCGATAACGCACCTGAAGAAAAAGAGCGTGGTATTACAATTAACACATCTCACGTAGAGTACCAAACTAAAAACCGTCACTACGCACACGTTGACTGTCCAGGTCACGCGGATTACGTAAAGAACATGGTTACTGGTGCTGCACAAATGGACGGAGCTATCCTAGTTGTAGCTTCTACAGATGGACCGATGCCACAAACTCGTGAGCACATCCTTTTAGGAAAACAAGTAGGTGTTCCAAGAATGGTTGTATTCATGAACAAAGTTGACATGGTTGACGATGCTGAATTATTAGAATTAGTTGAAATGGAAATCAGAGAGCTATTGTCTTTCTACGATTTCGATGGAGATAATACACCAGTTATTAAAGGTTCTGCATTAGGAGCTTTAAACGGAGAAGAGCAATGGGTAGCTACAGTAAACGAATTAATGGATGCTGTTGACACTTGGATCGAATTACCTCCACGTGATACTGAAAAACCTTTCTTGATGCCAGTTGAAGACGTATTTACGATTACAGGTCGTGGTACAGTAGCAACAGGACGTATCGAAACAGGTATCATCAATTCAGGTGAGGCAGTTGAAATCTTAGGAATGGGTGAAGAGAAATTAACTTCTACTGTTACTGGGGTTGAGATGTTCCGTAAAATTTTGGACAGAGGTGAAGCTGGAGATAACGTAGGTTTATTATTACGTGGTATTGATAAAGCTGACATCCGTCGTGGTCAAGTTATCTGTAAGCCAGGTTCAACTAAACCAGTTAAAGTTTTCAAAGCTGAGATCTACGTTTTGAAAAAAGAAGAAGGTGGACGTCACACTCCATTCCATAACAAATACCGTCCTCAATTCTATTTCCGTACAACAGACGTTACAGGTGAAATCATCTTAACTGACGGACGTGAAATGGTAATGCCAGGAGATAACGTATCTATCCAAGTAAACTTAATCGTACCAGTTGCGATGGATAAAGGTTTACGTTTCGCTATCCGTGAGGGTGGTAGAACAGTAGGTGCTGGTCAGGTTACTGAAATCGTTGAGTAATTTTTAATTACTTACTAAAATAAAAGAGGGAGTTAAAGCTCCCTCTTATACACGGGCATAGCTCAGCTGGTAGAGTAGTGGTCTCCAAAACCATTGGTCGTGGGTTCGAATCCTACTGCCCGTGCAACTTTAAAAACATACAAAGTGTCAAAAGTAAAAAACTACATAAACGATACTGTAACCGAGATGGTTCATAATGTATCGTGGCCTACTTGGAAAGAACTGCAAAGCAACACAATCATTGTTGTTATTGCATCTATACTAATTTCTTTGATTATCTTCTTAATGGACTATGTAGTTGGAATTGTTCCTGTTGACGCAAATGGATTCTGGAAAGGACTTCTTGGTTTCATTTACGGAGGGTTTTAAAATAAACTGAAAAAATGGGAGAAATTAAAAAACGCTGGTACGTCGTTAGAGCTGTAAGTGGAAAAGAAAAAAAGGTTAAAGAATATTTAGACCTTGAAATTTCACGTTTGAAATTAGGAGATTATGTTGATCAAGTATTGATCCCAACTGAAAAAGTATTTCAAATTAGAAATGGGAAAAAAGTAAGTAAAGAAAAAGCTTACCTTCCAGGTTATGTATTGATTGAAGCAGCCTTAGTAGGAGAAGTTTCTCACGTTATCAAAAGTATTCCAAATGTTATCGGATTCTTAGGAACTGAAAAAGGTGGTGATCCTGTTCCAATGCGTTTATCTGAAGTAAATCGCATCTTAGGAAAAGTGGATGAGCTTTCAGGATCTGAAGAAGAAATGAAAATTCCATTTGTTGTAGGTGAATCAGTTAAAGTAATTGATGGACCATTCAACAACTTCTCTGGAACAATCGAAGAAATCAACGAGGATAAGAAAAAATTGAAAGTAATGGTAAAAATCTTTGGAAGAAAGAATTTACTAGAGCTTAACTATATGCAAGTAGAAAAAGAAATTTAATTTTTTAACCCGTAGGAGTGGGTGACGACTAAAGCTTCCCGTCTATACCCATGTTTGACTACATAATTTAAAAACAAATGGCAAAAGAAGTATCAGGCTTGATTAAATTGCAAATCAAAGGTGGTGCTGCTAATCCTGCTCCTCCAGTAGGACCTGCATTGGGTTCTAAAGGAGTTAACATCATGGAGTTCTGTAAGCAATTCAATGCTAGAACACAAGATAAAGCTGGGAAAGTAGTGCCTGTAGCTATCACTGTTTACAGTGATAAATCATTTGATTTTGTTTTAAAAACAGCTCCGGCTGCTTACCAAATTCTTGAAACTGGAAAGTTTAAAAAAGGATCTGGTGAGCCGAATCGTGCTAAAATTGGTTCTATAACTTGGGATCAAGTACGCGCAATCGCAGAAGATAAACTACCGGACTTAAATTGTTTTACAGTTGATTCAGCTATGACTATGGTTGCAGGAACTGCACGTAGCTTAGGTGTAACTGTAAAAGGTGGTGAAGAACCTAAATCTAAAAACTAGTAATTATGGCAAGAGTATCTAAAAAAAGAAAAGAGATTTTAGCGAAATACGATTTCACTAAGTCTTACACTTTGGCCGAAGCTAGCGATTTAGTTAAGGCAATCTCAACTACAAAATTTGACGCGTCAATTGACGTTTCTGTACGTTTAGGAGTTGACCCTCGTAAAGCAAACCAAATGGTTCGTGGAACAGTGGCACTTCCTCATGGAACTGGTAAAGATGTTCGCGTATTGGTATTATGTACTCCTGACAAAGAAGCTGAGGCTAAAGCGGCAGGTGCAGATCACGTAGGTTTGGACGATTATATCGAAAAAATCAAAGGTGGTTGGACAGATATCGACGTAATCATTACGCTTCCTTCTGTTATGGGTAAAGTTGGTGCTTTAGGTCGTATTTTAGGACCAAGAGGATTAATGCCAAACCCTAAAACAGGTACAGTTACTATGGACGTAGCAAAAGCTGTTGAAGAAGTAAAAGCAGGAAAAATCGACTTTAAAGTTGACAAATTTGGAAACATCCACGCAGGAGTTGCAAGAGCAAGCTTCGAAGGTGGTAAAATCAAAGAAAATGTTAACGAGTTGGTTCAAACGCTTGTAAAATTGAAACCGTCTGCTGCAAAAGGGACATATATCAAAAGTATTTACTTGAGCGCTACAATGAGCCCAAGTGTACAAGTTGATATTAAGTCTGTTGTTGCTTAAAACTGATTTATAATGAATAGAGAAGAAAAAGCAAAGTATATAGATGAGTTAGCAGTACAATTAAATGACGCTAACGTTATCTACCTGGCAGATACGGCAGATTTGACTGTTGATGTAATTAACCAGTTAAGAAGAAAATGTTATAACACTAATATCGGTATTCGCGTTGTGAAAAACACGTTATTAGCTAAAGCATTTGAAAAAGTTGAAGGTAAAAACTTTGGTGAATTACCAACAGTTCTTAGTGGATCTACATCAATCTTGTTTTCCGAAGTAGGAAATGCTCCTGCTAAGTTAATCAAGGAATTCCGTGCAAAAAATGCAAAACCATTATTGAAAGGTGCATACATCGATGAAGCTATCTTCATTGGTGACAACCAACTAGATATGTTAGTTGCAATCAAAAGCAAAGAAGAATTACTTGGAGATATCATCGGATTACTTCAAAGTCCTGCTAAAAATGTTGTTTCCGCTCTTAAAGGGCAAGGAGGCAAGATTGCCGGGATTCTTAAAACGCTCGAAGAAAGAGCATAAGTTTATTAGTACAATTATTTTAGAACCTTTTTAAAATTTAAATAAAATGGCAGATTTAAAACAAATCGCAGAAACATTAGTTAACTTAACAGTTAAAGAAGTTAACGAATTAGCTACAATCTTGAAAGATGAGTACGGAATTGAACCAGCTGCAGCTGCTGCAGTAATGGTAGCAGGTGGTGGAGCTGGAGCTGGTGAAGCTGCTGCTGAAAAAACTGAATTCGACGTAATCTTGAAATCAGGTGGTGCTAACAAATTGGCTGTAGTTAAATTAGTAAAAGAATTGACTGGTCAAGGATTGAAAGAAGCTAAAGAATTAGTAGATGGAGCTCCTGCAACATTGAAAGAAGCAGTTTCTAAAGACGAAGCTGAAGGTTTGAAAAAATCTTTAGAAGAGGCTGGAGCTGAAGTTGAGATTAAGTAATTATTACTTTATATTTAAGGAAGGTGTCCCGATTTATCGGGATGCCTATTCCTATTTTTAGGCGTAAGTACGCTAAAATGCCCAAAATCATAAACAAAAACGTTTGACATTGGCAACACCAAATAACATTTCAAAAAGAGTGAACTTTGCATCAGGCAAAGCTCAATTTGATTATCCAGACTTTTTGGATATTCAGTTAAAATCTTTCCAGGAATTCTTTCAATTAGAAACGACTCCTGAGAATCGTGAAAGTGAAGGATTGTTTAAAGTATTTGCTGAAAACTTCCCTATTACGGATACACGTAATCAATTCGTATTGGAGTTTTTAGATTACTTCATTGATCCTCCTAGATATACTATCGAAGAGTGTATCGAACGTGGTCTAACTTATAGTGTTCCACTTAAAGCAAAGTTGAAGCTATACTGTACAGATCCTGAACATGAAGATTTTGAAACGATTGTACAAGACGTATATTTGGGAACCATACCTTATATGACTCCTAAAGGTTCATTTGTGGTAAACGGAGCTGAACGTGTTATCGTTTCTCAGTTACACAGATCACCAGGTGTGTTCTTCGGACAAAGCAGACACGCAAATGGAGCAAAATTGTACTCAGCTCGTGTAATCCCTTTCAAAGGATCATGGATTGAGTTTGCAACAGACATTAACAATGTAATGTACGCTTATATCGATCGTAAGAAAAAGTTGCCAGTAACAACTCTTTTCAGAGCTATCGGATATGAAAGCGATAAAGATATTTTAGAAATTTTCGGACTAGCTGATGAAGTAAAAGTTTCAAAAGCTGCTTTGAAAAAATTAGTAGGTAGAAAACTTGCTGCACGTGTATTGAAATCATGGATTGAAGATTTCGTAGATGAAGATACAGGAGAAGTAGTTTCTATTGAAAGAAATGAAGTTTTATTAGATCGTGAGACTATTATTGAAGATGAGCACGTAGATTTAATCTTGGATGCAGGAATCAAAACAGTAATCTTACACAAGGAAGATTCTAATAGCGCAGATTTTACGATTATTTACAACACACTTCAAAAGGACACGTCAAACTCCGAAAAAGAAGCTGTTGAACATATATACCGTCAATTACGTAATGCTGAACCACCAGATTATGAAACGGCAAAAAATGTATTTGAAAAATTATTCTTCTCTGACACTCGTTACGATTTAGGAGAAGTTGGTCGTTTCAGATTAAACAAAAAATTAGGAATTGATGCTTCTGAAGAATCAAGAGTATTAACAAAAGATGATATTATCTTAATCATTAAGTATTTGATCGAATTGATCAATTCTAAAGCTGATGTAGATGATATCGACCACTTATCTAATCGTCGTGTTAGAACAGTTGGTGAACAATTATATGCACAATTTGGTGTAGGTTTAGCTCGTATGGCTCGTACAATTCGTGAAAGAATGAACGTACGTGACAATGAAGTCTTCACTCCTATCGACTTAATTAACGCAAAGACTTTGTCTTCTGTGATTAACTCATTCTTCGGAACAAACCAATTGTCTCAATTCATGGACCAGACCAACCCGCTTTCTGAGGTAACTCACAAGCGTCGTTTGTCTGCACTAGGGCCAGGTGGACTTTCTCGTGATCGTGCAGGATTTGAGGTACGTGACGTTCACTACACTCACTACGGTCGTTTATGTACTATTGAAACACCAGAGGGACCAAACATTGGTTTGATTTCTTCTTTATGTGTATTCGCGAAAGTAAATAAATTAGGGTTTATCGAAACTCCTTATAGACATGTTGAAAATGGAATCGTAAATTTAAAAGACGAACCTATTTACTTAACAGCAGAGGAAGAAGACAATAAAACAATTGCGCAAGCAAATGCAAACATCGATGAAAAAGGTGCTTTCTTAACAGACTATGTAAAAGCTCGTTATGAAGGTGACTTCCCATTGGTTAATCCAGGTACATTAAATTTAATGGATGTTGGAGCAAACCAAATCGCATCAATTGCAGCATCTTCAATTCCATTCTTAGAGCATGATGATGCCAACCGTGCACTAATGGGATCAAACATGCAACGTCAAGCAGTTCCGTTATTGAAACCACAATCTCCGATTGTAGGAACAGGTATCGAACGTTTAGTTGCTAGAGATTCTCGCGTATTAGTAAATGCAGAAGGAAATGGTGTTGTAACATATGTTGATGCAAACGAAATCGTTATTACTTACGACTGGACAGAAGATGACAAATTAGTTAGCTTCGAAACAGAAGAAAAACGTTACGGTTTAACTAAATTCCAAAAAACAAACCAAAGTACATGTATCAACTTAAAGCCAATTGTAAAAACTGGTGACAGAGTTGAAAAAGGACAAGTACTTTGTGAAGGATATGCAACACAACAAGGAGAATTGGCATTAGGTCAAAACTTGAAAGTAGCGTTCATGCCTTGGAAAGGATATAACTTTGAGGATGCGATTGTAATTTCTGAACGTGTAGTTCGTGATGATATCTTTACATCTATCCACATCGATGAATATACTTTAGAGGTGCGTGATACGAAACGCGGAATGGAAGAATTAACTTCAGATATTCCTAACGTTTCTGAAGAAGCAACTAAAGACTTGGATGAAAACGGATTGATCCGTATTGGAGCTGAAATCAAAGAAGGAGATATCCTAATTGGTAAAATCACTCCAAAAGGAGAAACAGATCCATCTCCAGAAGAGAAATTATTACGTGCAATCTTTGGTGATAAAGCAGGTGATGTGAAAGATGCATCATTGAAAGCTGGACCGTCATTGAGAGGTGTAGTTATCGACAAAAAATTGTTCTCAAGAGCAGTGAAAGATCGTAAAGCTAAAGCGCAGGATAAACCAATCTTGGAAACGTTAGATGCTGAATACGAGAAAAACTATGCTTCATTGAAAAAACACTTAGTTGATAAGTTGCTTAAAATTATTGGTGAAGAGAAATCTGCTGGAGTTTTCAATAACTTCCGTGAAGAAATCATCAAAAAAGGATCTAAATTCTCAGAAAAGAACTTGTTCGCGATTGATTATACAATTATCAATCCTACAAACTGGACTGCTGATGCGCGTTTGAATACTTTAATTGGTCGTGTTCTACACAACTTTACAATTAAGTCAAATGACATCCTAGGAACGTACAAACGTAAAAAATTCCATATTTCAGTTGGAGATGAACTTCCAGCAGGAATTATCAAAATGGCTAAAGTTTACATCGCTAAGAAACGTAAATTGAAAGTCGGAGATAAAATGGCGGGACGTCACGGAAATAAAGGTATTGTTGCCAATATCGTTCGTGCTGAAGACATGCCTTTCCTTGAAGATGGAACACCAGTTGATATCGTGTTGAACCCATTAGGGGTACCTTCTCGTATGAACCTTGGGCAGATTTACGAAACCGTATTAGGATGGGCTGGAGAAAAATTAGGAATGAAATTCGCTACACCAATTTTCGACGGTGCTGAACCGCGCGAAATTGATGAATACTGTGTTCAAGCTGGAATTCCAAAATCAGGTAAAACTTACTTGTATGATGGAGGAACAGGTGAACGTTTCCACCAACCAGCAACGGTAGGTATTATCTACATGTTGAAATTATCTCACATGGTTGATGACAAAATGCACGCTCGTTCTATCGGACCGTACTCATTGATTACGCAACAACCGTTAGGAGGTAAGGCACAATTTGGAGGTCAACGTTTTGGAGAGATGGAGGTATGGGCATTGGAAGCATTCGGTGCAGCTAACATCCTACAAGAGATCTTGACAGTGAAGTCTGATGACGTTATGGGTCGTGCGAAAGCTTACGAAGCAATCGTTAAAGGAGATAACATTCCTGAACCAGGTATTCCAGAATCATTCAATGTATTATTACATGAATTGAGAGGTCTATGCCTAAACGTATCATTGGATTAATTTTGAACTAAGAAACAAGCATTAACATGGCTTTTAGAAAAGAAACACCAAAAAAACAAAGTAGCTTCAACAAAATAACGATTTCCTTGGCTTCGCCTGAGGTGATCTTGGAGCAATCTAGCGGGGAAGTGTTAAAGCCGGAGACGATAAACTATCGTACATATAAACCGGAACGCGATGGTCTTTTCTGTGAACGAATTTTCGGTCCAGTTAAAGATTACGAATGTCACTGTGGTAAATACAAAAGAATCCGATACAAAGGAATCGTATGTGACCGTTGTGGAGTTGAAGTAACAGAGAAAAAAGTACGTCGTGAGCGTATGGGACATATTTCTTTAGTAGTTCCAGTAGCACACATCTGGTATTTCCGTTCACTTCCAAATAAAATTGGTTACTTGTTGGGATTACCAACAAAAAAATTGGATCAAATCATTTATTACGAACGTTACGTAGTAATTCAACCAGGGATTGCATCTTCGGTTGATGGTTCAATGTTGACAAAAATGGATTTCTTAACAGAAGAAGAGTATTTGGATATTTTAGATACTCTTCCAAAAGAAAATCAATATTTAGAAGATACCGATCCAAATAAATTCATCGCAAAAATGGGTGCTGAAGCACTTTATGATTTGTTGAGAATGATGAATTTGAGTCAAACTTCTTACGATTTGCGTCACCAAGCAAATACAGAAACTTCAGTGCAACGTAAACACGAAGCATTGAAACGTTTGCAAGTGGTTGAAGCAATGCGTGAATCTCAAGAGCGTATTGACAACCGTCCAGAATGGATGATTGTTAAGGTAGTTCCTGTTATTCCACCAGAATTACGTCCGTTAGTTCCATTAGATGGAGGTCGTTTTGCAACTTCAGATTTGAACGACTTATACCGTCGTGTAATTATTCGTAACAATCGTTTGAAACGTTTGATCGAAATCAAAGCTCCTGAAGTAATCTTGCGTAACGAGAAACGTATGTTACAAGAGGCGGTTGATTCATTGTTTGATAACTCTAGAAAATCTTCTGCAGTTAAAACTGAATCAAACAGACCATTGAAATCTCTTTCTGATTCATTGAAAGGTAAACAAGGTCGTTTCCGTCAAAACTTATTAGGAAAACGTGTTGACTATTCTGCTCGTTCGGTAATTGTTGTTGGACCAACATTGAAATTACACGAGTGTGGATTACCAAAAGACATGGCAGCGGAACTTTACAAACCGTTTATCATCCGTAAGATGATTGAACGTGGAATTGTAAAAACGGTAAAATCTGCAAAGAAAATCGTTGACCGTAAAGAGCCAGTTGTTTGGGATATCTTAGAAAGCGTATTGAAAGGACACCCGGTATTATTAAACCGTGCCCCTACTCTACACAGATTGGGTATTCAAGCGTTCCAACCTAAATTAATTGAAGGAAAAGCAATTCGCCTTCACCCATTGGTTACAACAGCCTTCAACGCCGATTTCGACGGTGACCAGATGGCGGTTCACTTACCATTAGGTAACGCTGCAATTTTGGAAGCACAATTATTAATGTTGGCTTCACACAATATTTTGAACCCTGCGAATGGAGCACCGATTGCGGTACCTTCACAAGACATGGTTTTGGGTCTTTACTATATCACAAAAGGTAAAAGAACGACTGAAACTGAAATCGTAAAAGGTCAAGATAGCATTTTCTATTCTCCAGAAGAAGTAATTATTGCCTACAATGAGAAAGCATTAGATTTACATGCACACATTAAAGTTAAAACGTACGATTTAGATGAGAATGGTGTACCAACTATTCAAATGCTCGATACAACTTGTGGACGTGTATTATTTAACGAAGTTGTTCCTCGCGAAGCAGGATTCATCAATGATGTAATGACGAAAAAAGCATTGCGTGATATCATTGGACACGTATTAAAAGTATGTGGAACTGCTAAGTCAGCAAAATTCTTGGATGATATCAAAGAATTAGGATACGATATGGCATTCAAAGGTGGTCTTTCTTTCAACTTAGATGATATTATTATCCCTAAAGAAAAAGAGATTTATGTTAAGAAAGCTGAAGAGGATGTTCAAGAAGTAATGACGAACTATAACATGGGTCTTATTACAAACAACGAGCGTTACAATCAAATTATTGATATTTGGACAATTACAAACTCTAAATTGACACAAACGTTGATGGATCAGTTAAAATCTGACCGTCAAGGATTCAACTCAATTTACATGATGTATGACTCTGGAGCTCGTGGATCTAAAGAGCAAATTCGTCAGTTATCTGGAATGCGTGGATTGATGGCGAAACCACAAAAATCTGGTGCAACATCGCAAGAGATTATTGAGAACCCGATCTTATCTAACTTTAAAGAAGGATTATCGATCTTGGAGTACTTTATCTCTACCCACGGTGCACGTAAAGGTTTGGCCGATACAGCCTTGAAAACTGCCGATGCGGGTTACTTAACTCGTCGTTTGGTTGACGTTGCTCAAGATGTAGTTATCAATGCTGACGATTGTGGTACTTTAAGAGGATTACATGCAACAGCATTACGCAAAAATGATGAAATCGTTGAACCGTTATATGACCGTATTTTAGGTCGTACATCAGTACACAATGTATACGAACCAGAAACGGATAATTTAATTGTTGCTGCTGGTGAGATCATCTCTGAAAATATCGCAGCTGCAATCGATGCACACGGTATTGAAGAAGTTGAAATCCGTTCAGTATTGACTTGTGAAATGAGAAGAGGAGTTTGTTCTAAATGTTATGGACGTAACTTATCAACTCACCGCTTGGCAGTACACGGGGATGCAGTAGGTGTAGTAGCAGCTCAGTCAATTGGTGAGCCAGGTACACAGTTAACACTTCGTACGTTCCACGTTGGGGGTACAGCATCTAACATTGCAGATGAATCAGATTTGAAAGCTAAAATTTCTGGTAAATTAGAAATTGAAGAGTTAAGAACGATTACTTCTGTAAATGCGAATGGTGAAACAGTAGAAACTGTAGTTGGTCGTTCAGCAGAATTGAGAATCATTGACGAGAAGACAGGAGTTGTTGCAATGCTTGCAAACATTCCTTACGGAGCTGAAATGAAAATCTCAAACAATACAAAAGTTAAGAAAGGTGATGTAATTTGTAAATGGGACCCGTACAATGCGGTAATCATTTCAGAAGTAGCCGGAGTTGTTGTATTTGATGGAATTCAAGAAGGTGTTACTTACCGTGAAGAAATCGATGAGCAAACTGGATTTGCTGAAAAAGTAATTACAGAATCTAGAGATAAAAAGAAAAACCCTGCAATTCACATCGTTGATAAAAAGACGAAAGAAGTGTTGAGAGAATATTCTTTACCTGTTGATGCACACATCTCAATTAAAGAAGGTGAAGTACTTGAAGCTGGTAAAATCTTGGTTAAAATTCCAAGAAAAGCTGGTAAAACAGGGGATATTACTGGAGGTCTTCCACGTGTAACTGAGTTATTCGAGGCAAGAAATCCTTCAAACCCTGCAACAGTATCTGAAATTGATGGTATCGCAGAATACGGTAAAATCAAAAGAGGTAACAGAGAAATTCAAATTACTTCTAAATCAGGTGAAGTACGTAAATACTTAGTTCCACTTTCGAAACACATCTTGGTGCAAGAAAATGACTTCGTACGTGCTGGTCAACCATTATCTGATGGAGCAACAACTCCAAATGATATTTTGAACATTCAAGGTCCAACTGCTGTACAAGAGTACTTGGTAAATGAAATTCAAGAGGTATACCGTTTGCAAGGGGTAAAAATTAACGACAAACACTTTGAAGTTATCGTTCGTCAGATGATGCTTAAAGCTGAAATCGTTGATGCTGGAGATACACGCTTCTTGGAAGGACAATCCATCCACAAAGCAGATATCATGGAAGAGAACGACTCTATCTACGGAATGAAAGTTGTTGTAGATGCAGGAGACTCAACTGAATTGAGAGCAGGACAAATTATTTCGGCACGTAAATTAAGAGATGAAAATTCTCAATTGAAACGTTCTGATAAAAAATTGGTTGACGCTAGAGATGCAGTTCCAGCAACATCTACTCCATTGTTACAAGGTATCACAAGAGCATCATTACAAACACAATCGTTCATTTCTGCGGCATCGTTCCAGGAAACAACAAAAGTGTTAAATGAAGCTGCGGTAGCTGGTAAAGAAGACCACTTGTTAGGATTGAAAGAAAACGTTATCGTTGGACACTTAATCCCAGCAGGAACAGGAGTTAGAAGATTCCAAAAAATGGTTGTAGCTGACAAAGATCAGTACGAAGAAATGTTAGATAATAAATAATCTTCATTCAATATTGGAAAAGGGCGTCTATTTTAGACGCCCTTTTTTTGCGTTAAAATCGACCAAAAAAAATAAAAAATAGTACAAGCTGTAATGCACCTATATTAACTAAAATGTATTCTTATTAACTTTGCAGTATGTCAATAAATCAAATAGATTTAATTCAAGAAATTTTTGAGATTTGCACAGAGGAGCAGTTCAATGAAACAGCTTTAAAAGTGTATCAATACCAATTAAGTAATATCCAAATTTACCGCGATTTTGTAAAGCTTGTAGGCCGAGAGCATCCAAAACATTACAGTGAAATACCATTTTTACCCATTTCTTTTTTTAAAAACTCTAAAATAATTGCAACAGGTAAATCAGAAGAAATCCTATTTCAGAGTAGCGGTACGACAGGAAGCATTAGAAGCAAACATTATGTGGCTGATGTAACTATTTATGAGCAATCATTTTCAAAAGCATACAAACAACTTATAGGTGATCCCACGGATCAAGTAATACTGGCATTATTACCGAATTATCTAGAACAAGGGAATTCAAGCTTGGTTTATATGGTTGACCAATTAATCAAACAAACAAATAATGAACTCTCCGGCTTTCTTTTAGATGATTTAGAACAAATTGAAACTAGATATCTGCAAGCAAAAGCAAGTGGAAAAAAAATCATCATTTTTGGAGTTTCTTATGCACTTCTTGATTTAGCAAGTAAAAATATTGATCTATCTCAGGCATTAATAATTGAAACTGGAGGGATGAAAGGAAGAAGAAAAGAATTATCCAAGTCAGAACTACACAAAGAACTCCAGAAGGGCTTAAATGTACCTTATATCGCTTCTGAATATGGTATGACAGAACTTTTATCACAAGGATACAGCAATAAAAACGGAATATTTAAGACGCCAAATTGGATGAAAATCTTCTTACGAGATATTAACGATCCTTTTTCTCAACCACAGACAGGAAAAACAGGAGGAATAAACATTATTGATTTAGCAAACATACATAGCTGTGCTTTTATAGCTACCGAAGATTTAGGTAAAATTACTCCTGAAGGATTTCAATTAATGGGAAGAATTGACCTATCAGATATCCGAGGTTGTAACTTATTACTTCATCAAGATTAATTGTTTAAAAACTAGGTCAAAAGTTCGTATAAAAAAATTTCTTGTGTTAAAAAAACAGGGTTTCTCATAAAGAATTTGAAAATTATAATGAAAAACTCAAAGTAAAAAAACTTTAAAACATTAATAAACAGTACATTTAACCAACCACATGGAATAAAACTCATCAAATAATTTTGATAATTGGATGTTTGTTTTTTTCTTTGTTGCCGATTAACCTTTAAAAATTAGAAAAGATGTCTGATATTAAAACAAGAGTAGTAGCGATTATCGTTGATAAATTAGGAGTTGAAGAAAGTGAAGTAACAACAGCTGCAAGCTTTACAAATGACTTAGGAGCAGATTCTTTGGATACTGTTGAGTTGATCATGGAATTTGAAAAAGAATTCAACATCGCTATTCCAGACGATCAAGCTGAAAACATTCAAACAGTAGGTGACGCAATTTCTTACATTGAGAAAAACGCTTAATCTCATTTAAAATTGAATTAATATTATCTTGAATTAAACTATATGCAGTTAAAAAGAGTTGTTGTAACAGGTATGGGCGCATTAACGCCAATAGGTAATACCTTAAACGAATATTGGAATGGTTTACTTGCTGGAAAAAGCGGTGCTGCTCCAATTCAACAATACGATGCAACTTTATTCAAGACTCAATTTGCTTGCGAACTTAAAAACTTCAATATTGAAGAATTTATGGATCGTAAAGAAGCAAGAAAATTAGACCCATTTGCACAGTATGCCATGGTTTCTTCAACTGAAGCTGTGGCAGACTCTGCAATAATGGAGTCGAACCCAAATTTAGACCGAATTGGTGTTATTTGGGGATCAGGAATTGGTGGATTAAAAACATTCCAAGATGAAGCACAAAACTTCTTCGGGGGTGACGGAACACCACGTTTCAATCCATTTTTCATTCCGAAGATGATTGCTGATATCGCAGCAGGACATATTTCCATCAAATATGGTTTTAGAGGTCCAAATTATGTTACAGTATCTGCATGTGCATCTTCAACTAATGCAATTATTGACGCATTCAATACAATTCGTTTAGGAAAGGCTGACGCAATCATCACTGGTGGTTCAGAAGCTTGTGTTAATGAAATGGGAATGGGTGGATTTAATGCATTAAAAGCTCTATCTACTAGAAACGACTCTCCAGAAACTGCTTCTCGTCCATTTGATTTAGATCGTGACGGCTTCGTATTAGGTGAAGGATCAGGAGCTTTAGTATTAGAAGAATTGGAACACGCTATAGCTAGAGGCGCAAAAATCTATGCTGAAGTTATCGGTGGAGGTATGTCTGGTGATGCTTATCACATTACAGCACCACACCCGGAAGGAATCGGAGCACGCAACACTATGTTGGCAGCATTGGATGATGCTGAGATTTCTCCATCTGAAATTGATTATATCAATGTACACGGTACTTCTACTCCACTTGGAGATATTGCTGAAGTAAAAGCGATTCAACAAGTGTTTGGAGAACATGCGTACGATTTAAATATTAGTTCTACTAAATCAATGACTGGGCACTTACTTGGTGCCGCAGGAGCTATTGAAGCAATTGCTTGTATCATGTCAGTGAAGAATGATATCATTCCTCCAACAATCAATCACTTTACAGATGATCCAGAGTTAGATCCGAAATTGAATTTCACTTTCAACACAGCTCAAAAGAAAACTGTAAACGTAGCTCTTTCTAACACATTTGGTTTTGGTGGACACAACACAAGTGTGATAGTTAAGAAATTTACAAAATAATTGCATCTATTTAATCTTTTATTCAAGCGAAAATTAACTGAAGAACAGCAAGCGCTGTCTAACTTCATATTGACTCGATTTGGATATAGACCAAAGAAGATTTCTTATTTTGAACAAGCAATTACGCACCGATCAAATACAAATAGTAAATACGTAGACTCTAACGAACGACTTGAATATTTGGGTGACGCTATTATTGATGCTGTAATTGCTGAATACCTTTTCCTAAAATTCCCCAATGAAGATGAAGGATATCTTACCAAGATTAAATCCAAGTTAGTAAGTAGAAAAACACTTTCTGAGATTGCGGAAGAAATGGATTTACGGTCCGTATTGAAGTATCACAAAGGACGTTCAATCAACATCAATACACTTGAAGGAAACGCTTTCGAAGCAATCATAGGAGCAATCTTCTTAGATGGAGGTTTTCAACAAGTGAAAAGAACTCTAGAATATCACGTTTACAATAATTACCTTAACGTAAATAAGGTACTAGAAGAAGAAATCGACTTCAAATCCAAACTCTTTATCTGGAGTCAAAGAAATAAACTAGCAATCGAGTTTGAAACACTAAATGAAATCAACAAAGGAAATTGTTGGGAATATAAGGTTGCAGTAATGATCAACGACCAAAAATACGGAATTGGTGTAGGATCTTCCAAAAAAGCAGCTGAACAAGTTGCTTCCAAAGAAACATTAGAATTAATCGGCGTTATTTAAAATAATAGCAGGAAAATAAATCCTGTTTAAATCAAACAATCTTTCTACAAAATCGATTTAGTTAACTGTTTATAGCTACAAAATGCCTAATTTTGCAGTTCAGAACAACTCATTATGCAAATTTTAGACGGTAAAAAAACATCTGCAGATATTAGGGCAGAATTAGCTGAAGCAGTAAATAAAAGAAAATCAGAAGGAAGGAAAATCCCTCATTTAGCTGCCATTCTAGTTGGTAACGATGGAGGATCACTTACCTATGTAACTGCAAAAGTAAAGTCGTGTGAAGAAATCGGTTTCCAAAGTACCTTGATCCAATATAATGAGACGATATCTGAAACGGAACTATTAGCTAAAATTGAGGAACTAAATTCAGATCCGAACATTGATGGTTTCATCGTTCAATTGCCTTTACCAAAACACATTGATGAATTGAAAATTACGCAAGCAATTTCTCCAACTAAGGATGTGGATGGTTTTCATCCCCAAAACTTAGGTAACATGGTATTGAATTTACCTGGTTTCTTACCAGCAACACCAGCAGGAATTATTGAATTAATAAAGCGCAATGGAATAGAAACTGCAGGTAAACATTGTGTTGTAATTGGGCGAAGTAATATTGTAGGATCTCCTATGAGTATTCTTTTAGCAAGAAATGAAAATCCAGGAAATTGTACAGTAACTTTAACTCATAGTAGAACTAGCAACCTAGTTGAAATTTGCCAACAAGCTGATATCATCATCGCGGCCATCGGTCGACCGGGATTTGTCAAAGCTGAAATGGTTAAACAAGGTGCTGTAGTAATTGATGTTGGAACAACACGAATTGAGGACGCTTCTAGAGAAAGAGGTTGGAGATTAAGTGGTGATGTAGATTTTGAAAATGTTGCACCAAAATGTTCTTTCATCACTCCAGTACCAGGTGGCGTTGGTCCAATGACAATCGCTTCATTAATGATCAATACACTTCGCGCTGTAGAATTAAAAGGATTGTAGAACACAACCAACAATTAGCTGTTAATCAAAAAAGGACATACGAATTTTACGCGTCTAATTCTACCTTATTTTTACGATTGCATACTTTTTTACATTCATTTTCGTTTGTTTAAAAAAGGACAACAATTTTGGTAACAAATTTGCATGTTTACCGTAAATAGCATTATAACGTAAAATTATCATGGAACTAATTGTCATATCAAATAAGCAAGACATCACTAAATCGCGCATTATAGCGTCGGGAACAATTGCTATTTTGTTGTTTTTAATTAGTTTGATTCACATCACAAGCGTAACAGATCCTCCAATTCAATCTCCGATTACAAACGAAGTTCCATTGGAATTCTTGGACTTAAATTTTGAACCTAAAGCACAACAAGGAGGTTCTCCTGGTGGAAGCGGAAAGGCATCTGATGAAGTTCTTAATAAAACAAATCCTCCACAGCAACAAGCACAGGTCACCACAAATGACCCAAATGCGACTGCTATTCAAACTGGTAGCTCCAACAAAACAACTTCAGATAAACCATCTACTAACACCCCATCCACAACCAACAATACTAAACCAATTTTTGGTGGTAAAGGCGGTAGTGGCGGCGGAAATGATTCAGGTAGTGGCGGTTTGATTGGAAATGATAACGGTAAAGGTGGAAAAGGAACTGGAACAGGAAGTGGAGATGGAAGCGGCAGTGGTAAAGCACGCGTTCGATACAATGAAATTTCAACAGATAACATTTTTACAAATACGCTTATCAAAGTTACATTGATTCTAAACGTTGATGAAAGTGGAAAAGTTATCGGTCATAGAGTGGTTCAAAAAGAAACAACTACGAGCGATCAATCGATCATTTCTAAAGTAGCATCTGCTTGTAAATCGCAGTTAAAATACGCAAAAGGAAATGGTGTAACTGAAGAGTATTACCATATCTGGATTCAACCTCAATAAAATTATCGTGCAACCTACATCTTATAATGAAGCAATTGATTGGTTGTTTCAGCAATTTCCTTCCTACCAAAATATTGGAGGAAGGGCTTACAAACCTGGACTAGAGAATATATTTAAATTACTTGAACATTTCAGAAATCCTAACGAGGAACTAAAATTTGTTCATGTCGCTGGAACTAACGGAAAAGGGTCAACGAGTTCAATGCTGGCGTCAATTTTAACAGAATCAGGTCAAAAAGTAGGATTGTTTACGTCACCTCATATTCAAGATTTCAGAGAAAGAATTCGTGTGAATGGATCAATGATTTCAGAACAAGAAGTACACACTTTCATCAAAGATATTCAAGCTGCTTCACTCGATTTTGAACCTTCTTTCTTCGAAATTACTTTCCTAATGGCGCTTGTGCATTTTAAATCACAAAACTGTTCGATCTGCGTTATTGAAACAGGTTTAGGCGGTCGATTAGATGCAACAAATTGTATCACTCCACTCCTATCCTTGATTACAAACATTAGTTTAGAACACACACAATTTTTAGGAAATACATTAGAAGACATCGCGTTTGAAAAAGGGGGGATTATAAAAGAAAATGTTCCCGTGATTATTGGTGAACGCAGTGCCGATACAGAAAAAGTATTTACAACCATAGCTAAAGCTAAAAATGCTTCCATTACGTTTGCTAGCGATGCAGAATTAGACATTCCTGCACATTTTCCTTTGTTGGGAAATTACCAAAAAAACAATTATAAGTTGGTGGTGAAAGCTATTGAACAATTACAAACGAATTTCAATATTGCGGATGAGCATTTAATCAATGGTTTAAAAAATCTAAGTCGCAACACAGGCTTTTTTGGTCGCATGCAAAAAATACAAAGTAATCCGACAATAATATTCGACGTTTCTCATAATGAAGCGGGCATTAAGTCGACTTTAGCATCATTTCCATCAGAACAAAACTTAATTATAGTTTACGGAACAAGCTCAGATAAAGATTTAGCAGCAATATTTAAGCTATTCTCCAAGCAACACACCTATTATTTTACCGAATTCTCGAATGAACGATCAGCAAAAATTGAACAATTACGAGTATTTGCTCAGAAATTTGAATTGAATGCAAAATTTTTCACTCAACCGAAGAACGCATTAGAATCAACAAAAAGCATTGCAACTAAGGAAGATACAATTTTGGTGTTTGGTAGCTTCTTTTTAATTTCAGATTTTTTTGAAAAAAAATAAGAATTTAGCTTGCAGATACAAAATAATCACTTAAATTTGCACTCGTGTTCAGCGAACGAGTTGAATAAATGAAATAGGGAGATTAGCTCAGTTGGTTTAGAGCACCTGCCTTACAAGCAGGGGGTCACTGGTTCGAATCCAGTATTTCCCACTAAAAAAATCTAGCAATAATTTGTTAGATTTTTTTTTGCCTTAAAAATTTAATTAAAATATTTTTTTAAATTTTTATTGCTAATTAAAATAAATGCATTAACTTTGCAGTCCCAATCGCGAGAGAGCGTTGGAAAATTGAAAAAATGGGAGATTAGCTCAGTTGGTTTAGAGCACCTGCCTTACAAGCAGGGGGTCACTGGTTCGAATCCAGTATTTCCCACTAGAAGTTTACTAACTTAATGTAGACTCCTATACAACAAACCAATCACTGAATACAAAAATTAGCGAAAGCTAGAGAAAGTTCACTTTTTAAGTGGACTTTTTTTATGCCCAACATTTTCTACAAAAAAAAGGTTCCATTGAAAATGAAACCTTCATATTAAAAAGAATGCTTGCTATTATTCTTTAATGTCAAATATCAATTGGTTTTGATTCATTTCTGAGAAATACTTATTTGCAATTTCCATCAATTCCTTTGCAGTTAATGAATCAATTTCTTGGTAGATAGCAGAAATGGTATCGATTTGATCAAATAAAAGTAAGCTTTTACCCAATCCCAACATTAATCCTGCATTTCCTTCCAAAGAAAGCGCAATTTGACCTTTTAGCTGCTCTTTAGCGCGACTTAATTGTAAAGTCGATAATTCCCTTTCTTGAATTAACTTAAGTTCCTTCTGAACCAATCTTAATGATTTTTCTAGGTTCTTAGAATCGGTTCCTAAATAAATACTCCAAAAACCTGTATCTACATACGGCGTAAAATTAGCTTCTACATTATAGGAATAACCATGCTTTTCACGAATCGATAATATCAAACGAGAGTTCAAGGCTGGTCCACCCAAAATATTAGTCAACAAAGTCATTCCACGACGATCATTTTCATTATAACCAGGAGCCAAGCCACCAACAATTGCATGCGTCTGATAGTTACCAACGGATTCAATATTTAAAAATCGCTGATTGGGAACAAACACTTCCATGGAATGGTTAACTACAGCATCACTTTCATGCGAGAAATGGCGTTCTATTAATTGCTTTACCTTTTTCAATGATTCGCTTCCAACATAAGAAACAACCATGTTTTTTAAAGTAAAATAACGTCCAATATAATGTTGAACATGTTCTTTGGTGAAACTACGAATTGAATCTTCTGTTCCTAAAATATTTCCACCTAGCGCATGTCCTTTAAATAAAAGCGATTCAAAGTCATCGAAAATACGTTCTCCTGGTGAATCTAAATAAGAATTAAGCTCATCCAAAATAACTTCTTTTTCCTTTTCTAATTCCTTTTCAGGAAATGTTGAATGGAAAGTAATATCAGAAATGAGTTCTACTGCACGTTGCAAATACGCATTTGTAAACGAAGCATAGATTACAATCTCTTCTTTTGCTGTGTAGGCATTCAATTCACCTCCAACACTATCTAATCGTGACAGAATATGAAATGCACGACGTTTTTCAGTACCCTTAAATATACTGTGTTCAATAAAGTGAGCTAACCCTTCTTCGTGCTTCTCTTCATAGCGAGATCCAGCTAGAATTGTTGCACCAAAATGACCCACAACGGAATCTTTATGTAAATAAACCAAACGAAGTCCGTTGGGGAATTCGATGATTTCAGGATGAATATCGTATGTCATGGATTTAGGCGCTTAACCTTCCAATTATTATTTTCTTTAACAAATACAAATCGATCGTGGAGACGAGATGGTCGACCTTGCCAGAACTCGATTTTATGCGCATTTAATGCGTAACCTCCCCAATGTGGTGGTCGTGGAACATCAGATGGAAATTTTTGAGCGAATTCAAAGACTCTTTTTTCGAGTTCATCTCTAGAATCTAAATCATCGGATTGATTACTTGCCCAGGCACCAATTTTACTTGCGCGAGGTCTTGACTCAAAATAAGCATCACTAATTGCCCCATCAACTCGATTAATTACTCCTTCAATACGAACTTGCTGTTGTAAAGCAGGCCAAAAGAACAGCATCGAAATCTTATTATTCTTTTCCATTTCCTTACCTTTTTGAGATAGGTAATTGGTATAAAAAATAAAATGCTCCTCTAATAACTCTTTTAAATAAACCACTCTAGAAGAAGGTTGACCATTATCATCAACTGTTGAAATGACACAAGCATTTGCCTCAGTTTGATTTTGATCAACGGCATTTTTCATCCATTGACGAAATACAACAAAGGGATTATCACCTAGGACTTCATCAATCTTAGCGAAATCAAAATCCTTGTGATCGTTTTTTAAATCTTCTAAGAAATCTTCCACGTTTACAAATTCCTATTCTTCGTCAGCGTATTCATCTTCGATTTCACTTTCGAAATCGTCTTCTAAATCATCTTCCATTTCTTCTTCCTCATCGAAATCAGATCCTGAAGCTGAAAATACAACACCTTTTCCAGCTGGAGCTGCTTTCTCTTGTTCAAATTCTTCAACAGAACGACGTGCCATTTCACGATCTAAATTTTCAGTCGGAGGGAAAATATCAACGATTGGAGAGAATACAATTGAAGGTATATTGAAATCAACCATTAAAGTTGACAATGATTCTTGGATACGCTCATATGCTTCTTTTGCTGTTTCAGCAGAAACCAAGAAATTTTGAGACACCTTTTTTACTTTTTCTGAATTATGTTCAGCAGATTCGTAAGTAACCTTACATTTCCACCAAGTTGCAGAATCATCGTAAGCAAAAATATCATGCAATTCAGTACGTGAAATACTGATTACATCAAATTCACCTCGAATGATCGCACCTAATTCTTCATAAATGCGAGCTTCAGCATCCGTGAATGTCATTGCAGCTAATAAGTAAGGTTCAGAAACACGTTTAAAAGTACCGTTTTCTAATTGCTTTGTATATTTTACTTTTACTGTAAACCAGTTATTCATCTCAATCTATTTTGGATTATTATCAATATGCAAATATAGTTAGATGGGAAGGATTTTTAAGGAAAATAGAAGAATTTATTTCTACTCCTTTTGCACTTTATCCTAATGATAAATTAACTGACCGACACTGATTTTAAGTCCCAAATTCATTGAAAGAAGTTGATAATACTTACCTAGATTTTTATTCTCATGAAATTGGTCGCCTGTAACATCATTAGTAGAAAATTCTTGATAATCTATTTTCTTTGGAAGAAATGCATACTGCGCGCCCATAAGTAAATGCAATCGCTTACTCAATTGATAACTAACACCTACACCTAGTTCTAAACACAAATAGCCTTTATTATCGAATCCTCTAATTTGTTTTGACAGATAATTATTAGATCCATTTTCTTTTAAACGATAGGACAAATAAAAACCAGATAAAATAGAAGATAAACCAATACCTGCTTGTCCATTGAACATCCATCGATTAACAGATTTACGATAATTTGCACCTAGGAAAAACATGCCCAAATCGATTGATTCATTAGATTCTTTTCCTACATTTTGCACGTAGTAGCTGTCACCATAAACAGTTTGCAAATTGTTTGCTAAGTATGACTTGTTTGTTCGTAACGACGATGAAAATGTTGCTCTCGTATAGATTCCCCAATTTTGATTTATGTATGCGAAAACGCCAAAGTCTAGTCCCAATCCAAACTTTCGTTGATTCATAGCATAATCAGTAGGAGATCCATTGTTAAAAGTGGTCATCTGATAGGTAGATCTGACAGAAGGTATTATTTCTATTCTATGGTAATTATCTTGAGCACTGCAAATCAAAACAAGCAAAAAAAATACTGCTGTACAAATATTAGACTTCATAACTTAAGGTAAACAGGTTCTAGATGATGTACAGTTTCTAAACCACTTTTGTGCAGCAATCTAATAGTAAAAATATAGGTATCGCTCACATCAGGCAATTCTTGTAAGGTAATCAATTGATTTGACGTTAATTCAACCTTTACGGAACCAGAAAAATCGTCTAAAACGGAACCGATACTTTTAAAATCTTTAAACATATGTTGAGTGTAGACCTTAAAAATATTTGACACATCGCTATTAGCTGAGTAATCACTGTTGAATTGAGGATTACAATGAATGGAAATATTTTTTATTGAATCAACTAAATTGTATGAATAAATGATCTTTGATTCACAGGAAGCAAGAGCCATATTTCCAACATTAAAATTAAACCAAGAAGGATTACTGCAAATACTAGCTAAATCCTTAAAAGACTGACTCAAATAGAAGGCAAAAGCTTTAGCTTTAACTGTATCCCCACTCAAATGCTTCGGCTCCGCTCCACTATTATCGACCAACTGTGAATTAATCGAACACAAGGACACCTTGATAACTTCATTCGGCTCATATTTTTTCATGCAAGATGGCGAAGGTCCTAGTATGAACAGTAGAGCAAAAATCAACAAACTAATTTTCAACCTCATAAGCGTATTAAAATAAAAATCAAAAATACAAAAAAAGGCGTCCCTAAATGGAACGCCTTTCAAATATCAAATAAAGGATTATTTTCTAACTACAATTTTTTGCGTTTTAGATCCTTTTTTACCTTCTACAGAGATAAAGTAAACTCCAGCTTTCACATCAGACAAATCGATGTTAGTTACAGTAGAAGCGACTTTTGTTGTCAACACCTTACCTGTCATATCCATTAAGCGAATTGTACTTCCTGCAGCTGCATTTGCTACAGTAACAAATTCATTTGCTGGATTCGGGTAGATAGCTAATACATCCATTGATTCAGAATCAACACTTACTGTTGCGATCGTAATACAATCAGAAACAACCGTACAATTTTCAGCTGAGATGATTAACACACTGTATTCACCATTAGCATCAGCAGTAAATGATTGTTGCGTAGCAGATCCAATTGGAGCACCAGTCGTACAATCTAACCATTGGTAAATAGCTCCATCTTGTGTTGCTGTGATTGTTAAACCATCAACAGTTACAGCGTTGCTAATAGGATTTACTGTAATAACCAACGTTTGTGCGTCAGAAGTTCCACACGCATTATTTGCAACAACTGTGATTTCACCTGAAGTTGCTCCTGAAGTTGCAGCAATTGAGTTTGAAGTACTTGTTCCTGCCCAATCAGCTGGTAATGTCCAAACGTAACTTGTAACATTTGGATTGTTAGCTACGCTATATGTCGCTGCAGTACCTTCACAAAGTACACTTTGACCTGCAATAGCACTTGGTGTAACTGGAGCTGTACCAACTGTAATATTTAAAACACGTACTGGAGAAATACCACAAGCATTTTCAGATTGAACAGAAATTGTTCCTCCGTGCGTATTTGAATGTGCCAAAATACTATTAGTATCACTTAATCCTACCCAATCAGTTGGTAAAACCCAGTGGTATGTATCGATTAAAGGATCATGTGTAACAGCGTATGTTACAATATCATTTTCACAGATTGTTGCTGAACCAGTAATTACAGATGGTTGAGCTGGTAAAGCTGTAGTAGTAACTGGTACAACTAAAGATTCAGAACTTCCACAAACATTTGATGCAATAACGATGATATCGCCACTTGCAGCACCTGCCATGATTCCAATTTCATTTGTAGCGCTTGCCCCATTCCATCCTGTAGGTAAAATCCATTCATAACTTGTTGCATTTGCATCTGCAACTACTGTAAAGTTATCAACTACACCTTCACAAAGTGCAGACAAAATATGATTTGCAACTGGCATATCAGGAACTTTACAATAATTTACCATAATCATTCCATCACCACCATTTCCTCCTGTTCCAGAACCAGCAAGTAGCGCGCGGATTGATCCACCACCACCACCACCAGGGTTGGCACCATTGTTACCGTTCATATCATTAGCATTAGTTGGTGCACCACCATTACCACCTGCTAATTCTCCTCCAGCACCAGCTGAAGTTGAAGTTCCATTATAACCATTTTCAGTTGATCCAGCAGAACCTCCACCGCCTGCTCCATTATCAGCAGTTCCGGATGCACCACCATTTCCTCCAGCAAATGCAAAACCAATACCAGTTGAACCACCTAAACCTGTTGCAGTTCCAACAGCTCCAGCGCTAGTTCTAAAAGCACCACCTTGTCCACCGTCTGCAGCAGCAATAACCGCACCCAATG
>Ga0233377_1000086_pt1 | contig 59571 bp, 55 predicted proteins | sample ElkDunMinimDraft_6_FD_191540 | JGI IMG/M metagenome (GOLD analysis project Ga0233377, IMG submission 191540) | Fecal eukaryotic communites from dung pellets of Tule Elk in California, USA - Elk Dung E36 | ecosystem: Host-associated > Mammals > Digestive system > Large intestine > Fecal | place...
TACGATATGTTGGTATTTTTTAGTCCAGGTGGAATTGAATCATTAATGAAAAATTTCCCAGATTTTAAACAAAACAATACCTTAATTGCTGCCTTTGGTCCAACTACAGCCCAAGCAGTTGTTAAAAATAATTTACGTCTAGATGTACATGCGCCACAACCAAATGCGCCATCTATGCCAGCTGCCATTGAGCAATTCATTAAGAACGGATCAAAAAAATAAATTGATCCGTTCTTTACAACCTTTTAACAGCATTCAATCTTAAAGATCATTACCTTTGAATTATGGTACGAATCATTTTTCTAGTAGTTTTTTGCATTGTAGGTATTTCACTTTTTTATTTCACTAACTCAAAAAAGAGTCAAGAACGTACACTTCCAATTTACAATCCTATAGATATTGACCCCGAAGCAGTTGATCCAGAACTACTTCGTATCGGTCGTGGTCATACCGTGGGTGAATTTGCCTTTTCTAACCAAAATGGAAAAACAATCACGCAAAAAGACCTTAATAATCAAGTTTTTGTAGCGGAATATTTCTTTACTACTTGCGCAACGATTTGTCCGATTATGAACAAAGAAATGCAACGTGTACAAGAAGCATTTAAGAAAGAAAAAGATTTTAAAATTCTGAGTTTTACTGTCGACCCAACGAATGATGATGTAAAGCAAATGAAACATTATTCTTCGCTACACCAAGCAGATGATAACATGTGGTGGTTTCTAACAGGTGATAAAGCAAAGTTATACGAACTTGCACGTAAATCGTTTTTTGTATTAAAACCAGCCGAAGCACAGAATTTAGGTGACGCAGGTAGCGACTTTATTCACACCAATAACTTCGTACTCGTTGATAGAAAAATGCGTATCAGAGGGTATTATGATGGTACAAATTCTACAGAAGTAGATCAAATGATTGTTGATATCGACCTACTTCTAGCAGAAAAGTAAATTCTATTTAGATGCTTCGTCTTTAAACCAACTAGCGTATTTTAAGTAATTATTTGCGATACGTTGAACTTCTCCTTCAAATAATTCGGGACTCAAAGTTTTTACTTTTTTAGCAGGAACACCCGCATACACACTCCAGCTTTCAACGCGCGTATTTTCCAATAAAACAGCGCCTGCAGCAATGATACAATTGGATTCGATATAACAATTATCCATCACGATAGATCCCATTCCAATTAGCACATTATCTTCTACAGTACAACCATGAACCAATGCGTTATGTCCAACAGAAACATTGTTTCCTAATGTAGTCTTCGTCTTTTCAAAAGTCGCGTGAATAACTGCTCCATCTTGAATATTTACACGATTTCCCATGCGGATAGAATTTACATCACCACGAATTACTGCGTTAAACCAAACTGAACAATCATTGCCCATTTCTACATCTCCAACAATAGTTGCATTTTCTGCAAACCAACAATCTGTTCCTTGTTTCGGAAAAAATCCTCTACATCCTTTTATTAAAGCCATTTAAATATAAGTTATGTCATTTCTAGAAGGCAAATTAACCAAAATAATAAAAGCAATATCTCATTTTAGATGAAAATGAATTTCAATCAATAGAAGAAGAATGCCTATTTTCGTTACATCTTAGTAAAAAGAAGGTCAAAGTAATGAGTCGCTCCGTAAAATTTACATTTGGAATAGCAATACTGGTAGGTTTATCAGCGCTCCACCTGTTTGCTGGTACTACGACCTTAGCATTCTCTGATTTTTTTGAATCTCTTTTTCATTACGACCAGTCAAGCACCAATCATATTATTGCAAGAGATCTGCGCATTCCTCGATTAATAATTACCATCATCGCCGGTGCAGGATTATCAATTGCAGGATTATTAATGCAGACAATTTTTAAAAATCCGTTAGCGGAACCTAACATTTTGGGAGTTAGCACAGGATCAAGTCTATTTGTAGCTTTAACAACACTTTCTGGCATTTCCCTTTTTCAAAACGACCTTGGAATTATCGGTAGTGCATTGCTTGGTGCATTCATCTTCGGCGGAATCATATTGATTTTTACAAGATATATGAAGTATCAAGGTTCCTTACTTTTAATAGGAATTATGCTTGGAAGTTTTTCTGCATCCATTATCAATGTTATTCAAACCTACAGCGATGCAAATCAATTGAAATCATTCACAATTTGGTCGATGGGATCGATGCAACAAGTTACGTTCACACAACTTCCATTTATTATTGTGGTATTTTGTTTGGGTTTTATACTGTCTTTTTTCTTAGCGCGACCACTAAACGCAATGATTTTAGGAGATACAAACGCATCGATGTTAGGTATAAACATAAAAAACACTCGTTTAGTAAGCATCATAATTACAGCGATTTTTGCCGGATTGATCACAGCTTATTGTGGACCAATTGCCTTTATAGGAATGGCTGTTCCCAATCTTGTCAAAATGATTTTTAAAACAAACGATCATTTAACCCTGATACTTGGAAATACAATCATAGGAGCATTATTCTTACTTACCTGCGATATTATTGTTCAATTAATAGCAGTTCATTTTATAGTACCTATCAATGCGATAACATCTTTAATTGGTGTACCATTTATCATTTTCATCATAATTAAACGTTGGTCATGATTTCATTTAAGCAGTTACAAATTGGACATAAGCAAGCACTAGCGAGTGTAGAAATTGAGATGCTGAAAAAAGGTGAAATAGTGGCATTAATTGGTAGTAATGGAAGTGGAAAAACAACATTATTGAAAACAATAGCAGGTCAACTAGCACCAATAAATGGTACAATTGATTATGATGGTAAATCCATCACTTCATTGGAAAAAAAAGAACTAGCTCGTTTGATTGCTTTTGTACCTGCACGTTTTCCAGAAACCGACTTTTTAACCGTTCGAGATTTTATCGGCTTAGGACGAACACCATTTTTAAATCAGTTTGGCACTATGAAAACTGAGGACGAAGAAGTTGTATCAAAAATCATCGACAGACTTGGGATTTTACATTTAGCGGATAAAAACACATCTGATCTAAGTGATGGAGAGCGACAATTATGTTCAGTAGCACGTGCATTAGCACAAGATACCCCCATTTTATTATTGGATGAACCAACTGGTTATTTGGATTACAAAAACAAACGCAGATTACTTTCCATTTTGGCAGAAGTTACGGCCGAACTTAATCTCATCACATTGTTTTCAACCCACGATTTGGAGACCATTAAATCACTAAAAATAAACCTTGTTGGTGTCCATGCTACAAAGAAAAATGAAGGTCAAATTCCGTTAATAGTTCCAATAGTTGTAAATTTACCATTGGATGAAATAGTAGACGAATTTTATCGTTGAAGCATTAAATTGGAAAAGACTAACATCATTCTAGCAAGAAAACAAAATCTTTTACTTAGAATAACTATATTTACACCATATTTGAATAACAGATGGACAAACTAATTGCGGCATTTCCGAAGAACATTGAAGATGCATTATTTATTGCGAATAACACACAATTTAAAACTCCTAAAAACGAGATCAGAAACATCGTAATCTGTGGAATGGGAGGTTCTGGAATAGGTGGTAAATTAGTGTCATTATGGGTTGAAAAGGATCTTAAAGTTCCAATTCAAGTTTACCATGATTATGAAGTTCCTGCATACATTAGTGAAAACACACTTGTAATTGCTTCTTCTTATTCAGGTAATACGGAGGAAACTTTGTATTTTGTTGAGGAGGCAAGAACTAGAGGCGCACACATTATTGGTGTTTGTTCGGGAGGTGAATTGAAAGAATTCTGTCACAAATATAACTTTGATGCAGTCATCGTTCCTGGAGGAAATCCACCGAGAACTGCTTTGGCATTTTCTTTAACTCAGGTTTCAAATATCTTGGTGAAGCTAGATTTAATTCCTGATACGATTTTACACGATTTAGCAAGCTCAAAAATCCTAATACAAACGCAAGAAGCGGCAATCAAAGCAAAAGCTACGGAATTAGCTGCATTTATAAAAGGAACTGTTCCAGTATTTTATGCTACAACTCCTTACGATGCTGTATTGACACGCGCAAAACAGCAATTCAATGAAAATTCAAAATTATTGTGTTGGACACACGTCATCCCTGAAATGAACCACAACGAATTAGTTGGCTGGGGAGGTGGAGATGATCGTTTTTCTGCTGTTTATTTTGACACGAAAGATCTATTTGACCGCAACTTAAAACGAGTTGAAATAACATTGGAAGTGGTTGAAAAGAAAACAAAATTAATGGTGATTGAGGCAGAAGGAAAATCAGCTGTTGAACGCTCAATTTATATCATCAATTTAGTAGATTGGTCTTCGTTTTATCTTTCAGAAATGAAACAAGAAGATGCGATGGACATCAAAATCATTGACCGTCTAAAATCTGAATTGTCAAATCTTTAAGAAATGAAACCTCAAGTCATCTTTCAATCATTGGGATTGATAGATTATCAAGAAGCGTGGGATTATCAAGAAAAGCTGTTTAAAGCGACGATTGATTTAAAAATCCAAGTGCGTAATGGTGAATCAACTGAACAAACGAAGAATTATTTACTTTTTTGTGAGCATCCACATGTGTTTACATTAGGAAAAAGTGGTGATCAATCGCACCTATTGTTAGACAATCAAGCACTTTCAGATCACGAAGCGAAATTTTATAAAATCAACCGTGGTGGAGATATTACCTATCATGGACCAGGTCAATTAGTAGGATATCCTATTTTCGATTTAGATCAATTTTTCCCTGATATTCATAAATACATGCGTTTATTGGAAGAATCTGTGATTCAAACATTATCAGAATACGGAATTGAATCTGGCCGTGTAGATGGAATGACGGGTGTTTGGATAGATGGCGACAAACCAACTGCACGTAAGATTTGTGCGATGGGAGTAAAAAGTTCACGTTGGGTAACCATGCATGGAATAGGATTCAATGTCAACTCGGATTTAAGTTATTTTTCTCACATTGTTCCTTGTGGTATTCAAGACAAAGCAGTTACATCTTTGAAACAAGAATTAGGAAGAGAAATTGATATGAATGAAATTAGTGAAATCTTAAAAAATAAGATGGCTGAACTATTCGAATTTGAATTCGCCTCGAACTAGTCTTGTATTAACGTATCAATTTTCCTGTTTTTGTCATTTCAAGTTCTTTTACAACAAGTAAACGTTGCGGAACTTTATAGGTAGATAATCGTTTGCGACAGTAAGTCAACACTGTTTCAATATCGATTGACATTCCTGCATGCAAAACAACTTCAGCTTGGATTATTTGTCCCATTAACGGATGGGCAACACCACTAATTTTTGCCAATTCAATTTCAGGTAAAGACTCAAGAACTCCCTCTACTTCCTCAGGAAAAACTTTATTACCTGAAACATTTATCACCGATTTTTGACGCCCTTCAACAACTATTAATCCATCTGAATGTTTACGGGCAAAATCAGCCGTTAAGAAATATCCGTTTTTAGTTACTTGCGCACGAGTTAATGGTGGATTTAAATAAGCATCAAACATTCCCTTTCCCCTAATAGCAAGATGACCAAGTTCTCCTTCTGGCAATGGATTGTAATTTTCATCCAAAATTGCCACCTCATAACTTGGCAATGTATGTCCAACTGCATTTGGAAACTCCAACGATTTCTGGAAATTGATAATCGGCAAACCAATTTCAATAATTCCATACGCTTGACTAACAGGAACCTTATATTTCTTATAAAAATCAACACAAGCATCCGTTGAAATAGCAGCAGATGTTGAAATTACGCGTTTCATCGTAGGAATTTCAATCTCTTCCTCAACACGTGCAAGCAAACGAATTTGCATTGGAGAGGCATACAATAAAGTACCCTTATAATTATTGATACTTGCTAAAATACTTTGCGGAAGGAAATCACGCGCTATGGCAATTGTAGCACCAAAACGCACATAAAGTAAAATGGAAACCACAAAATGATACGCCATTGGTAGCACCCACACAACAACATCATCCGGACCAAGATTCAACTCTTCATTTGCTCCTTCGATTCGTTCTATTGCAGATTGTTGCGATATTAAAACGCCCTTAGCATTACCAGTTGTTCCAGAAGTGAAACGCATAAAAGCAGGCTGATCAACATGCGGAGCAAATTGAGTCGAAAACAAATCCGTCATTGCCACACGGATTTGCCCATTTTTTAATGGTATAAGATCGGAACTTACAAAGGGATCGATTCCACTCAAATCATCTAAAATAAAACTTAATTGACCGTTGTTAATTTGCTCATCGACTTCTTCCCGTTTCAATTGGTGCGACATTGGCATCACGCAGGCGCCCGTACCAACGATGGCAAAAATTCCGATGATAAAATTTCGACCATTTTTCGCCATCATTCCAACAGCTTGTCCACTGCCAATACCACGATTAACTAACTGCGTACGTAAACTGTCTACTTCACTATAAAGTTCGGAGAAAGTTAAAGAACCTATCTCATCAAATATGGCTGTATTAGTCGGCCATAATTTGGCCGCATTTTCCAAAACTTTATATACCTTATTTTCAGTCATTAGTAGTTAATAAAGACAATTAATTAACAACAAAGATATTGGTTTTGAAATTTAAAAAAATTAAAACGTAAATTTTAAAGTTAAATTAGAAATGAGCAGAAGACTAATCATAAAATTTTGATGCTAAAATTCCTGAAGAAAAACCTGTTTGTAAGCAGGTTCCCATAACGCGTGCACTTGCAATAGCTCGATCTGTAGCAGAAATAATTCTACCAGCAAAAAAGAAATTATCATAAATTGGTGACTGTAAACATGCTTCAGGAATTTCATAGTAATCTCCCCCTTGTATAAACTGTAATTGAACTGCTTGATTGGGAATCCACTCTTCAATTGGCCATGCACTTTTCGCGCAAGCATCTGTAAATTTCCTTCCAGAAACAACATCCTCTTCAGTTAAAATATACTTCCCAACTGGGCGATTTGCAGTTCTCCAACCTAAATCATCTGCTATAGATTCCAATTTAGACTCTTGGAAAATAGCAATATTCTCTTGTAAAGTTTGAAAGTAATTGGTAACGTAATCCTTGGCCTTTTGCGTATGTAATTCTATGGAATCTTTCGCTGGATTAAACTCCCAAGGCAAAGTTAATTTGAAGCCAATTTTTCCATCTATATATGAACCCGGAATGACAAATAATTGAATATTTCCATCATCAATTACACCACTTGATTGCGCTAATTTTAATGCTCGTATTAATTTGAAATTCATCAACTCAGTGCCATCCATCAGGCTATCAACAACATAAAAACTAATTGAAGTTGCTTGAAAATAAGCTGTTTCAACCATTGGATGATTGAGCTTCGAGGCAACAACCGCTTTCCCACTGCAATCTACTAAAGCTTGAAAGTCAATTTCTACTTCCTGATTATTACAAAAAACCAATGCTGATTGAAGAATTCCATCAACATGTTTCACTTTGAGAAATTCTGTATCAAACATGCAAAGAACACCATTTGAAGCTAATTCTTCCTCTAGAAAAAGCTTTAGTTCATCAACTTTATAAGGTAAGTAATGCAAACCCATATGATTTTGCTCACTTCTCAATTGAAAACGATGCATCAATTTTTCAGCGAATTCTTTAGCAAAACCATCTACTAAAAAAGCAGAATTTTCCGTCTTCCCATTTTGGAATAGTCCACAAATAGTTCCCACCTCCGCACCTGTGGCCGCCCCTCCCGGAAACAAATGATTCTCAATCAACAACACTTTACGTCCAGCGCGTGCAGCACCAATTGCAGCAGCAACACCAGCCATTCCAGCGCCAACAATTAATATTTCAGTTGAGATGTTCATCTTCGATTGTCAAAATGTATCAAAGTATCTACAGTTGAACCGCCCAATTTAATGTATTTCATAGAAATCGTAGACTGGTTCAACTTTTTAATTTCATCGATTCGTATCATTTCCTCTCTTGGAAAATCCACTATAACTCCAATTGGCTTATAGAATATAAAGTGTTTCTCAAAAACTGTGGGTGAATAGCTACGACCCAAAACCCCATCAATGTATTTTACTTTAATTAATGAATCATTGTAAACTAATCCATTTTTTTCTGACACAAATGATCTATTAATTTCAAAAAACAAAAAGACTAGCATCGGAACGCATATACATAAAACTGTAAAAATTCCAATAATCCCCAAAAGAAATCGCCTGTAAAGTAAATTAAAAGCATTTTCCAAATCCTTTCGAAAGAGAAAACTAAGTGCCGAAAATAAAAGTAAACTCCATAAAAGTAGTCGCTGAATTTTCCACTCTAAATAAAAAGAATTAAAAGCAAGTAATGCAATCAAAACACTCAAAACAACGGAAGTTATTAGAGCAATATTGATAATGCGAAGAATGATAGGAGAAACCTTAGGCTGAATTCTAAAAATGTAAATAATTAGTAAATAAACCAAGAATAAAACTGTCGGAAACGTTAATTCGATAATATCATTCATACATCAGTCAGTAATTTCAGTTCTAACAAAATTCAAGGCAGTCAAAACTGCTCGTTGAATGAATCGTTCTCTATTGTCGACCAACAAAAATTGCTTTGCCACTACTCCATTTTCACTTGCCACAGCCATCCAAACTGTACCAACGGTTTTTTCATCCGTTCCACCTGTTGGACCAGCAATTCCAGAAATAGAAATAGCGTAATCTACTTGTAGCTTTTCGCGTGTATTTTGAGCCATTTCAATGACCGTTTCCTCACTTACAGCACCAAATTTTTCTAATGTTGTAGCTTGTACACCTGCTAACTTTACCTTTAAATCGTTGGAATACGTCAACAAACTTCCTTGATAATACGCGGAAGAACCTGGAACTTGAACCAACGCAGCTGCAAGAGCACCACCCGTGCAACTCTCACATGTTCCAATTGTTTTATTCTTTGCAATTAATTGTTGACCTAATACTTCACTCAAACCATCTTCTCCATATCCAAAGAAGTTGAATGGGTACGCATTTTCCAATTCCTCAAAATAGCGATCAATTTTCTTTTCGTCTGCTTGCCCAATTTTGGAAGAAATACGCAAACGAATAAGTCCGGGAGAAGGTAAATAAGCCAAATCTAAACCATCGTTGCGTAGTAGATTTTCCCAATCAGACATGGTGTCAGCCAAATATGATTCACCAACACCCTGAATATTTCCTGTTTTAGAAAAATACTGCGTCAACGAAAAAATTTGTTCCAATCGAGGTAAAACTTCTTGCTCCATCAAACCTTTCATTTCATAAGGTACACCTGGTAAGGAAATCAATATTTTACCATCTTGCTCCATCCACATTCCGGGTGCAGTTCCTTGTCGATTAATTAAAACCTGGCATTTACTTGGAACAGCAGCTTGTTGAATATTTACATCCAACATCGGACGATTACTGCGCGCAAAAATCGCTTGAACGATTTCCAAGGTTTCTTGATGGATGATCAATTCATCATTAAAAAATTCTGCAATTACTTTTTTGGTGATATCGTCTTTTGTTGGACCTAAACCACCTGTTACAATCACCACATCGGCACTCGCCAACGTAGCAGAAAATGCATTTAGGATGTCTTCTCTATCATCTTTGATCGTCAAAACACGCTGAATAAATGCTCCGCGAAGGGTTAATTCTTTACCAATCCAACTTGCATTCGTGTTCACCGTTTGACCGATTAACAATTCATCACCGATAGAAATAAGTTCAACTTTCATGCATCCTAGTTTTAACCAAAAATAGTAAGAATTTAATCGCTAGAAGGCATAAAAAAAGGAGTGTCATTCAACACTCCTTCTATTCTTATTTTTTAATGAACTTCGCAATTGCTTCGATATGTCCTGTGTGTGGAAATTGATCTACCAATGAGATTTTTTCCATTTCGTAACCAGCTTTTCGAAGACTATCCGCATCGCGTGCTTGTGTACTTGGATTACAAGAAACGTAAACAATATTTTTTGCTCCCAAATCAATTACTTTTTGCAATGTTTTTGGTGCAATTCCAGCTCTTGGTGGATCCAAGATAATAGTATTGATGTGACCAATGAACTCTGGATGCTCACGTAAGAATTTTCCAACATCAGCAGCATAGAACTCCACTGCTCCTTCTAAGTCATTGCTTTTCGCATTGCGTTTAGCATCTTCAATTGCTTCTTCTACGATATCTACTCCAACGATACGCACATCTGAGCGACGTGTAGCCAAAATCTGTCCAATTGTACCAGTTCCGCAGAAAAGATCCATTACAACATCGTTTTGTGGGATATCTTCTTCAAATACGTAATCGAGTGCTTTCGTGTACAATAATTCAGCACTTTTTGGATTCGTTTGAAAGAAACTTTCCATGGAAATCTCGAAGGACAAGCCCAATAATTTCTCAACGATAACTGGTTTTCCAAAAACCAATCTGCTGCTACCATTTTCAATTTTTGAACGATCAGCAACATCATCGTTTACTGTATGTTGAAATCCTGCAATTCGCTCTCCGAACAATTGTTTCAGTAACAATCCAAATGCATCAACATCAAATTGTTTTAATCCTTCGGAAGAAGTCACCAAATTCACCAACAATTGATCTTGATCAAACGATTTACGCACGATGATATGACGGAAAAAACCTGTTTTCTTAGGTGGATGCCATGCTGGTAATTCAGATAAATGAAGGTAGTTACGAATTTGAATCAACTTCGTTTCCCATTCTTCGTCAAACATACCACTTGGTTTGTTTAAGTTTTCTACTTTCCACCATGTCCCACGACGTTTAAAACCTACAGCAAATGCATCATCAACTTCTTCTCCTGTGAACATATCGTGTTCGATGCAAGAGAAACTGTATTCCATTTTATTTCTATAAAAGAAATGAACAGGCGATGAAATAAACGTATCAAAGCGTTCCTTAATGTCTTGGAAATTTCCAAGTTTGCGGTAAATTTCTAAAGTACTATCTTTCTTCTCACGCTCTTGGTCGGCGATAGGAACGTAAATATAAGGCGCTCCAGAAATCTCTTGAAATTCTGAAACAACCTCTAACGGAGAACGTTCCAAAACTTGAATTAATTTTGCTTCGCAATAGCGCTTTTTCTTCTTTTCAATTTTTGCCTGAACTTTTTGTCCAGGAAAGGTATTTGTAACAAACACAACAAATTCGCCATCATCCGTAGGGATTCTAGCAATTCCATTTCCTCCAAAAGCAAAACCAGTGATGGTTACTTCTACAATTTCTCCTCTGTGAAACATATTCCTTATGTAAAGCAGAAATCACTCCAAAGTTGAAGTGATTTCCTATTAATTTCATTTTATATTAAATCATTCCACGAATAATTCCTTTATCAGAATCTTCAATGAATTTCAAAATTTCTTGCGAGAACTTGCCGTTTGGGATTTGCTCCTTCACTTGCTTAATTCCCGATGAAATATTATTGTTTTGCACGTAAATAATGCGGTAAACATCTTCAATTTCACGCACCTCTTCATCAGAATAACCTCTTCTTCTTAAACCGATGGAATTTACTCCAGCAAAAGAAATTGGCTCGCGGGCCGCTTTCACAAATGGTGGTACATCTTTTCGAATCAAAGACGCTCCAGCTACGAATGCATGTCGACCGATCTTCATAAATTGCTGTGCCACGACTGTTCCTTCTAAAATCGCGTAATCATCGATTTCCACGTGACCTGAAAGTCCGCAGTAAGAAGCTAAAATTACTCCATTTCCGATTTGACAATCATGGGCAACGTGCACATAAGTCATCAGCAAACAATCATTACCGATTCTTGTAGCCCATTTATCTTTTGTAGCACGATGGATTGTAACACACTCACGAATGATGGTGTTATTTCCAATTTCCACAGTTGTTTTTTCACCTTCAAATTTTAAATCTTGCGGAACTACACCAATTACAGCACCTGGAAAAATTTCACAATTACTTCCTATGCGTGTGCCTGGATAAAGTGCAACATTTGAATGGATTTTGGTGTTTTCACCTATTATTACATCTTCATGAATCACAGCAAATGGGGCCACTTCAACGTTAGCACCCAATTGAGCTTGCTCTGATACATATGCCAATGGACTAATCATGTAATTTTAAACTTTATCTTTAATGACTTGCGCCAACATTTCTGCTTCACCAACTAACTGACCGTTTACATAAGCTTTACCTGCCATGTTAACCAATCCTCTTCTAATTGGAGACATCAAAGATAACTCAAACACAATTGTATCACCAGGAATCACTTTTTGCTTGAACTTCACATTATCAATTTTCATAAAGTAAGTTGAATACAAATGTGGTTCATCCACTTGGTTTAAAGCAAAAATTCCACCTACTTGTGCCATTGCTTCAATTTGCAATACACCAGGGAAAATCGGATTTCCAGGGAAGTGACCAGTAAAAATTGGTTCATTCATCGTGATATTCTTGATACCAACAATAGATGTATCTGTGATATCAATAATGCGATCCACCATCAAGAATGGGAAACGGTGTGGCAACATTTTCTCAATCGCGTTGATATCGAAAACAGTTTTTGTTAAATCAAAATTGCGACCACCTTTTTCTTGTTTCTTGATTTGTTCTTTTAGCACCTTCGCAAAACGAACATTACCTGAATGTCCTGGTCGAGCAGCAAGAATATGTCCTTTAATTGGTCGACCAACCAAGGCCAAGTCACCAATAATATCTAATAATTTGTGGCGAGCTGGCTCATTTTCATATTGCAATTTCGTGCTATTCAACACGCCAATTCCTTCCACTTTAATTTCTAAATCTTCTTTTCCTAATAATTTAGCAAGACCATCTAATTCCTCTTTAGAGATATTTTCGCGTTCCACTAAAACGATGGCATTGTCTAAATCTCCACCTTTAATTAGGTTGTTTTTAGCTAAAAACTCCAATTCACGAAGGAAAACGAACGTTCTACACTTTGAAATATTCGGAATAAATTCAGCTAAATTATAAATCGTTGCATGTTGCGTTCCTAAAACTGGAGAATTGTAATCAACCATCACCGTTAAACGGTATTCAGAATCAGGAACAGCTAGGAATTCGATGCCTTTTTCAACATCTTCCCATTTTATATTTTCATTTAAAACAAAATAATCTCTATCAGTTTTTTGCTCTTCATAGCCAACTTCTTCAATTGCTTTTACGAACTGGTAAGATGAACCATCCATAATTGGCACTTCCGGCGCATCGATTTTAATCAAAGCATTGTCAACTTGACATCCGTACAAAGCAGCTAATAAATGCTCAGTCGTATAAACGCGCGCTCCATTATCTTCCAAAGTTGTACCTCTATCAGTTGCAACAACCAAATCAGCATCTGCCTTGATGATTGGCTGACCTTCTAAATCGGTACGTTGGAATTTATATCCATGATTGTCAGGTGCTGGACAAATTTCAATATTTACTTTTTCACCTGTGTGTAATCCAATTCCAGACAACTGGACGATACTCTTAAGAGTTCTTTGCTTTTCAGACATTGCAATTAATCTGCTTTAGTTAATTCTTTTATTTTTTTATCTAATTCTTGTATCTTATTCAAGATAAATGGAAGTTTTCTGAATCCAAAGTAAGATTTCTTAAAATCTTCAATTGGAATTCCAGGTGAACCCATTAAAGTAGAAGCCTTTTTAACTGAATTTGGAATACCCGATTGCGCTACAATCATTGTTCCATCAGCTATTGTTAAGTGGCCAGAGATTCCAGCTTGTCCTCCAATCATGACGTGCTTTCCGATCTTAGCCGATCCAGCAACTCCAACTTGCGCAGCCATAGCTGAATTTTCTCCCAATTCAACGTTGTGAGCAATTTGACACAAATTATCAATTTTCGCACCTTTTCGGATGATTGTCGCCCCCATTGTTGCACGATCAATTGTAGAATTTGCTCCTACATCTACATTGTCTTCAATGATTACAATTCCAATTTGTGGTACTTTGCTAAAAACACCATTTTCATCTGGGGCAAAACCAAAGCCATCAGCTCCGATTACTGCTCCCGCATGTATCACACAATTCTTTCCTACTTGACAGTCGGCATATATTGTTACGTTGGGATAAATAGTCGTATTATCACCAACAAGTACATTATTTCCTATGAAACTATTTGGATAGATTACGACATTGTTTCCAATTTTCGCACCTTCAGAAATGTAAGCATTAGCACCCAAGTAAAGGCCCTCTCCTACAGTTGCATTTTCATCAATGTATGAATTAGCTTCAATTTTTGGTTGCTTACGTTTCATTTGATCATACACTTCCAATAACTTCGCAAAGCAAGCGTATGCATTTTCAACTTTAATCAACGTTAAGGTTGAAGGAATTTCTTTCGCAGGTTCGAAGGAATTATTTACAATACAAATACTTGAAGCAGTAGTATAAACATACTCTTCGTACTTTGGGTTTGACAAGAAAGACATCTTTCCTGCTGTTCCTTCTTCAATTTTAGCTAAACCATTAACAACTACGTTAGCGTCACCAATAATTTGACCTTGAATGATATCTGCAATCTGCTGTGCCGAAAATTCCATGATTCAAAAATATAAAAAAAACAATCAATTAATCATTGCTTAACTGATTTTTAAAACAGTAATAGATTCAATTATTTACAATCTGTAATTTTCCTTGCTTCGAAATTTGAAACAAAAATCTTATTCTTATACCAAACCGACTGTATTCCAATAGTATCCGAGTTTGAAACAAACTCAATATATTGCTCAGCTTTTGGTTTAGAATCAAACGATGATTTATCGAAATTTATCCTTCCAGAAGCTAAAATATTTTTATAAATATCCTTTACGCTTGTAATGTTTAATCGTTCCATCTGACAACTAACTTTTGCTGTTGAATCAGGGTATACCAAATAATCGTCTTTTGGAACAGATAAAAAGTGACCATAGCCCTTTATAGTATTCTTAACCTTCTTGGCACTAACCTCATCCAACCTCACTTCTGAGATAAAACTCTCTTCTGGTAGCGTGAAATAAAAACGAAATTCACCTTTGTCCTTGAATTTTTTATCGATTGCGTAAACTTTGGATTGCCCATCTTTCTTGCTTACATTAAATTTTAACTTGCCATCATCTAAAACTGATAATACGTCTTCTTTCGACAGACCTTTTGATTGGATATAATTCCACTCAGCTTCATTTACAGTTACTAAGCGACCTAAAATCATGTTTTTCACGCGATTTGCTGGCGTCCACGAACAACCTCTATTTGGCAAAATAAAGATGATCACGATGATCCCAATCCCAAAACCAATTCCATAAAATTTTAATCTTCTTAAAAAGGTACTTCCCATGTCAAAAATTTGTGGTAAAGTTACTCAATTTAGTTGAGCTATTAGCTCGTCGAATTTATTTTAAAACAGCAATTATGTAAAACAAAAAAAGCAGGAACAAAGTCCTGCCTTTCCTTTAAATGAGATTTAAAGACTACTTAAAAACGTTCACATTACATTTGTAATCAACACCAAGAACAGAACCGCTATTGTTACATTTATCAGTTGCTTCTTTTAATGTTACATTTTTAATTGTATCATCATACGTTAAATCACCAAGTTTACATTCACATGTGTAATCTTTTTTACAAGACGCTAATGCTAATACTGCTACCGCAGCGAATAATACCTTTTTCATTATATAGATTTTTAGTTGTTACAGCTAAATTACTCATTATCAATTTTAAATTCAAATTTTTTTAACCTATTTTAAGAAAAGTAAATGCAAATAACTTTTTACTACATAACGAAACGACCTTTAAAACAAAGGGGATTGAAGTTAATTGCAACTTTTAGAAAGATGATTTAAAAATGGAGACTTTGCACTCATAATCCCCAACAAATGGTACAGAACTACTTTCATAACACTTTTTATTAGCTTCTTTTAATATAGCATTCTTTATTTTAGACTCTACGATGTCAACACCTTGCTTACATGTACAAGAGTAATCGCTTTTTTTGCAAGACACCATCACCAATATTATAACAGTAACAAACACTAATTTTTTCATTCCGCAATCAGTTTAGAATCTAATATAACAAACTGATAAACAATTAACTAAAAAATTAACAATAAAAGATTTAGGAAAAAATAAAATGGAATTATTTTCTGAGTAGAACAAACCCGTGACGAGCACTTGAAAATTGATTGTACACCAAAATTAGATTTGGTGAAGCTTTTAATTTGATGTCATAAATTGACGATTGACCACTTAACAAATGAATTGCCAAATACATTGCAAAAGCGTTTGATGTGCGATAATCACCACAATATTGCTTATACGTTAAGTTTGAAGCAGATGAAAAAAGTTCATTTCTGAGATCATTGTACCAATGATCCGTTCTACCATCTCCAGCATCTCCAAAAATAACAGCGTCAACATCTTGTACTGAATACCCATTAGATTCAAGGAATTCGATCACTAAAGCATTTAATTCTTGCTTGTCAGGAAAACAGATTTGACGTTGATCTACAATTTCAGCTAAAGCATCTGATGCTTCATTTGAAACCACAAACATAGTGGCACCTTCACCACAGACAGACCCTTCAGTTGATGAAGCAATCAAATGTTCGTTAGAAACAATTTCTTTTTTATAAAAGCCATTGATTTCATCGATATTGTAATTGTAATCAGAAATTTCTTCAAGGGCTCCAATTAGCAACTCTGTACCTTTTGGTTGACTTTCTAAATACAATTGTGCATCCATTAGCACATTATCAAATGCCAGTGAACCATTTGTATGAGTAGAATTATATCCTGTTTTCTCACCCATCACAGCCAATACTCCAGCTACTGCATTCGGCGTACTATTTACAAAATTCGTAGGTGTAAGAACACCTTCTTCGTATTCCACAATTTGATTTAAGAAACGAATGCAATCTTCTAAACCACCATTCGCTGAACCAATGATAATTCCTTTAATATCGGTATGTTGTTTTATAAGGGGCAATCCAGCACCAATCCCCATTCGAACAGCTTTACCCATTCGACGAAGAAGTGAAGCGGGAATAAAGTCCAAGTAAGAAGGTTCAATTGCTTTCATTATTCCATCTGAATGCACTTGAAAATCACCTGAAAGAAATTCATTTTCATAAGTAAGTTGCGGCGATATGGCACGTAAATCTTTTACAAACATTTTGAAAAAATTAAAGTCGTTCCATTTCCTCCAAATCCAAATGAATTGGTCATCACATGATTTATGTCCCCAGTTTTTGTCAATTGTGTAACAGGAATCAAGCTCCTAGAAGTAATTGGCGTCTTGAAATTTAAATTGGGATAAATTTCATTGTTATTGAGACTTAAAATACTAAATATTGATTCGATTGCACCAGCTGCAGCCAATGTATGACCAGTAAATGCTTTTGTAGAACTAAAAGCTGGCACATTCTCACCAAAAACCGTTGAAAAAGCCAAAGATTCAGTTTCATCATTATTTACAGTACCCGTTCCATGGGCATTGATGTAATCAATTTGACTGGCATTTAAATTTGCTGACAACAATGCGTCTGACATTGCTTTCACTGGTCCACGTGCATCATCAGAAGTTGCAGATGGATGAAAAGCATCATTCGCATTTCCAAAACCGGTAACTTCAGCATATTTAAGTTTTTCATGTGCAACATCTTCAGCTTCTAACACCAAATAAGCTGCACCTTCACCCAACGTTAATCCTTCTCGATCTTCATCAAAAGGTGCGCAAGGTTTTTCATTTAAGATTCGAAGCGAATTGAAACCATTCACAGTAAATTTTGCTAAGCAATCTGCTCCACCAACAATTGCTCTATCACACCTTCCAGATTGTATCAAACGTGTACCAAGTAAAATCGCATTTGCCGAAGAAGAACATGCAGTATTGATCGTATCCGTATAACCTTTAAGCTTAAATCGTTCTACTATCTTAAGCGAATGATTGGATCCTTCGTAGGATGAAAAAAATTCAGTTTTATCACCTTTCCTATTTGCATCAGAATACAAGTCATCTGTGTAACACATCCCTCCAACCGTACTTGAAGAGATAAATGCAGTTTTCGGGGAACTGATTTCATTCGAGCTTAATTTACCATTCTCAATTGCCTCTTGAAACGCCTTTATGGCAATCAAAGTAGTACGTGTAACACCAGTCTCAGACAAGCCAGTTAACACTTTAAGTTCCTCATCGCTTGCAGGAATTTCTGCAAATGGCAATGATTCAGTATAAATTGATTGAAAAAATTTTGCCTTACCAATTCCAGTAACACCGTTTCTTAAACTAGAAAGTTGCTGCTCAATATTTAAGCCTAAAGAAGATATAGAACCGATTCCGGTTATAAATACCTTTCTCATCTTACATTATTTGGTGCGATTTGCTTCGATGTAATCAACTATTGTATTCACATCCACCAAAACTTGACGTCCCTCAGTTGGGTTTTTAATTTTAATGCCATATTCACGGTCTAGCAAAACGATTAGTTCAACAGAATCAATGGAATCCAATCCCAGATCTCCTCCAAACAAAGGCTCATCATCCTTAATTTCTTCAGCTTTAACGTCTAATAAATTTAAGTATGTTATAAGGTGACCTTTGAATTCTAGCTTTAATGCATCTCTTGATTGTTCCATAATTAGAGGTAATTCTGAATTTTTAATTTAATAAAGGTAAGAAATTGAAATACTATAATGAACAAAGAAAGAAAAATAATACTAGAACTCAAAGCATTCCAATCTCCATTTTTAAGGAAAAGAACATAATAACCGTCTAAACACCAATGTAAAGGTGAAAAATAAGCTACGGTTTGCATGTAGTCTGGCATCACAAAAGTTGGCACCCAAATACCTCCAATTGCAGCAAATATTACGATTGAAACAGCTCCAAAACCGTTTGCTTGTTCTTGCGATTTTGCATAAGTTCCAATTGCAACAGCGTAACTTACAGCTGCCATTCCACTTAAAACAGAAATCAAAATAAGTTGAAATATTGAAGCAGGAATTTGAAGTTTAGGCAAGCCAATTAAAGGAAATACAAAGTAGCCAATGCAAAAAAGTAAAAACAACTGACTAACTGCAACACCCACATAAACTAACATTTTACTGAGTAATGTAAAGGTAAAGCTTGGCGGAATGGTCATCAAACGAATAAAGCTTCCAGATAATCGTTCTTTCACAATATTCCCTCCCAGAGAAACAACCATAAAGAACATTGCGAAAATAGACCAAGCCGGAACGTTGTGTTGCGTGGAATTTGGATTTAATTTTTGCACACCATCCAGTGATGCTTGCTTAGCTATGATTGGCGTAGTTTCACCAGTTAGTTTACTTGCAATATGTTCTGGAATTTCATCGTAGCCCATTTCAGCAAACAACTGATCTAGCATGACCTTATTCTCTAAACCATCTACTATCGTTTTAAGACTCGAAATGAGTGTAAACTGGAAGTTTTCTTGAAGTATGGGGTCAAAGTAAATTGTAAGATTGGTTCTATCTATCAATTTTGATGCTCCTCCCTCTGAAACACCAAATTCTTTTAATATCAACTTAGTTACTGTGCCGGTATTATTTTCAATTGCTGAACTAAAGTTTTCGGGAATATAGATGCTAGCTAACTTACTTGATGATAGTCCGATTTTTTGCATTTGATTTTCACTCAAATCACTTCTTTTCTCCAAGTTAAAATTTCCGGAACGTTCAAGCATCTTAATTAAAGAATCACCCAATGAACCTTGATCTTTATTAGCTACGAGCAACTCAAGTTTATTGTCATTGACCAATTTAAACGCACTGTCTTGCACAATCGTGATAATGAAAACCAATACAATTGGCATGAGGTACATCAGCAGAAGTCCAACCTTATCGTGGATCAAAAGCTGCAATTCTTTCAATATGGATGCTCCAAGTTTTCTCATTAATCGCGCAAGGATTTACCGGTTAATTCAATTAATAACTCTTCCAAATCATCCACATGATGGTGTTTTGTTAATTCACCTAAAGTTCCCAGTCCAATAATTTCACCTTTGTCGATAAGTGCCATACGATCGCAAAAATCTTCTGCTTCTTTTAGGTGATGTGAAGTATAAATGATTGTTGTACCGGCAGCGCTCAAATCATTCAATAATTGAAAAATGGCGTGCTTACTTTGAACGTCTACTCCAACAGTTGGTTCGTCTAAAAACAAAATTTTAGGATCATTCAAAATACCAATTGCTAAGTTAATTCGACGTTTCATCCCACCCGAATAAGTAGCCAATTTTTTATCTTGTACGTGTGCTAATTCGAGCTTATTTAAAAGATAATCGATTTTTTTCGTTAAATTTTGCGAAGAAATACCATACATCTTACCGAAGTAGGATAAATTTTGTCTGGCAGTTAACTCAGGATAAAACGCAAAATCTTGAGGTACGTAACCAATGTATTTCAATGCAGCTTTGGCGATCAGTACTTCGTCATTTAAATGGTAATTGACGGCTCCACTAGTTTGACTAAGAATTCCGCACATCATAGAAATGAACGTTGTTTTCCCAGCACCATTTGGACCAAAAATCCCAAACTTTTCACCTTTTAAAATAGAGAGATTGATCGATTTTACAGCAAGTACTTCCGATTTATCGTAGGCCTTCGTTAAGTTTTGTATGTCGATTATTGGCAGTAACATTTACTTCCACTTAATTTTATCCAATTGTTGGAACGCTTCCTTTTCAAGTGCACTCACTGCATTCAGCATATCTGCACTCACGTTATAATCTGCTTGCGCTCGAAGTCGACCTTTATAGATTCCAGCCATTTGCACAGCAGAATTTCTCCACATATCGCCTGCTTGGGTCATCTTTTCTGACACAATGAGTAATTCATCTTTACCAGTTATTGCAGCTGCTTCTTCTAAAAATGCGGCATACAAATAGCGGAAACCACCACCACCGGTACCAATTTCTTCTTGCATGCGCACGATTTGACCTAAATGCAAGGCAGCCTTACGATCACCATATTTGTCTTTCCACTTACGGATATTTCGAGCAGTGAAATTAATTCCCGCAACTCCAGCTACACCTCCTGGAATACGCAACATATCACGACAATTGCGCTTGATTCCTTTTTGGATGGCAATTTTTATCTGTTCATCCGTTACATGAATTTCTTGCTTCGGGTAATAAATATGTCCACGCGGAGCGAAAACACCTTTCGCAAAACGCACTTTACGCATATCCTCTTCACTCAACAAAGTTGTTTCTTCCATGATAGGATCTGAAACTTCATACATATCGCCATTTTTTCCGAACACAATCATGTTGTGCGCATTAAAATGGAAACGGTATTCTTTGGGATAGTAAGAAAGATTATAAACGCCAACTTGACAACCAATCGATTTTCCTTGTCGAAGAAGCTCATCCATTTCTTGAATGGCTTTGTCTTCGCTTCGGTATCTATTGGATTGCAATTTAACATCAAATGTTTTACACGTACGTTTAAAAATACTGCCAGGAATACTACGAAATGAGATTGCAGGTCCACTTTGTAGTGTTAGAAAAGGAATTTGAATATAAAACAAACCAGAGCCAATTCCGAAGGCTAATGGTTCAGTTATTTGATGCATACCAGCTTGTTGTAGTAAACCTACAGTTACTCCATTTTCGCAATGTGCGGCTTGGTAATGTTTGAACTCCTTCAATTTATTTAAAGTTTTTTAATTGGTCAATTGTAATTTCGAATGCCTTTGCATATTTCTGTAGGAGTTTGTCATTCAATTTTGCAAAGTGAGTAGGTTTTAAATGTCGTTTAATGCGCCATTTCCAGATGCCGGTGTAATGTGATAATACGCCTTCATCCATCAAAGATTTTTCCATGAAATAAAGAATTGGGCTCGCTTGATTGGAACGCACCAACTGAAGCGCTTCTTCAATTCGTCGATCAACTTCAACCCAAGCTTCTTCCAACGCATCAGCCTTTATGCTCCAACCTGTACTCAGACCGCTTTCATATTTGCCATCTTCGTTTTTAGCATAACAAACCTCACGTGTCCAGCCACGCAATGGACTATCATCTTGTGGAATTTCGCTTTTTTTCATGGTTGTAAAGATAGGGAAAAAGGCGTTTATTTTAGCAATTAGTTACTCATTAGATACAGTAAAAATTATCAGATATGAAGATGTCGCTTTATCTATAAAAAGATAGGTGTCAAAAAGGCGATTGATAAAAAACTATTTGGCACGAAAATTCATTCCATTCTAGGATTCAATTGCAGCACCGTAATGGCCTGTAATGAAATTCCAGATTAAAATATCAAAAAAATGAAGAACTATAATCCTCCTACTTTTGGGAAAAGGCAAAGTTTGTGACAAACAAAAGAAGAAAGAGTGTAGGCTTCATCCTTCAATAACCAATTGAATTAAAATTAATTACAAACTGAACAAAAACGTTCTTTCAAATAAGGATATCGTAAATTTTGAATATTGCTCTTCAACCAATCGCACCAATTTTTAGTATTCGTACGCACACATTCATCCACAATCTGTTTAAATAACTTTGAATCGAGATCACTTTGAAAGAGTACCATATTTTGACATAACAACAAAACTCCTCTTTTATCTAAAACACCCTTTTCATATCCTGATTTAAGAACAAAAATTGCATCATTTAACATGGAATAATTATTTGCAAATCGAGCTAAATTGTAATAATCATCAGCAGAATTTAGGTTAGAAGAAAAGTACTTATAAATGTAATTATAAGAAGCATCAAGCCCTTCATAATTTCCAGTGTGACCGTAATAATGCAACAAATTGATATGCACATTCAACTTAAGCTTAGCATTACTACTTTTTTCCATCAATGGCTTTACTACTTTTGGAGGACTAACCAAAGAAATTGTATAACTATCAATATCCCATTCGCTAATTAATTGACTTGAAATTAGTGTGTATAGATGCAAAGTATTATCAATCGCTTTTTCATCTAGAAGATTTGCATTTTTTAACCAATGATTTACTAATCGACCACTCTGTAAAACATCTCGGTAAAACACCTTACTCAATACCGCCATAAAATTTTGAATAACCTCTGGGTTCTGATAAGCAAACTCCATCATCTGCGGTTCCAAAACAATTTGTGCATCATCTGGATAGTTAAAATAAATATCATAAAGTGCCTTATTGAAACGTGAGGCATTATTTGAACTCAATGCATCGCGCAGATTTAATAGCTCAAGTGGCAACTTAGAGTACGATTCAAAATCAACTTTATAATCTACAATTGCATAAGAAGTTCGTTGCTCCTGTAACATTTTCATCCACAGTGGCAGTTTTGAATTACTATTCACCACCTCGCGAATTTGAGAAAATGAAGGTTCTTCTGGAAATTCATGAAATAAATCATAAGCTTCTAACTGATAAAAAAACAATTCCCAATTTTCCTTTGATTCGATAGTAGTTTTATAAGATGTATTGGAATACTTTCGCAAATGACTTTCTATAAATTTTGCTCGTTCATCTTGCAATAGCACATTTTTTAAGGAATCACCTTCAACCGAACTAAACGCATGAATTGATGCTTGAACTATTGGAAATTTCTCTAAACTTGGAAGAGGTTCGTTGGCAGACGTTTTATTGACTTCAAACGCATAAGGCACAAAAGTTCTTATTACAAAATCCTTCAATTTATACTCCACTTCTTCCGTTTTAAGAACCGGCTCAAATGGTTGAAGATCGTACTCCTTAATCTCCACAGATGAAGGATGTAAATACTTACAAACTTTTCCATTTTTAATCAATAGGATTGAATAATGAAAATCTTGATTTTGCAGGTTGGTTGGTATTTCTCCGACTTTTGTCACCATACGTATATCGCCAACTGCGCGATTTTCTTTGAATAACTCTTCTTTATAAATAGGTTTCAATAAAATTCCATCATAAATAGGAGACGCGTCAAGACTATTCTCTATGCGGCATTCAAATTGTTCACGCTTTACCAAATCAACAGCCAATCCATCATATTTTCCAGAAATAACTTCTCTAAAAATATATTTATCACTAATATGCATATAAATTTCATTTCCTATGCGCTGTATAAAATGGGGAAATTGGTAAACAATATTGAGGTACTTATTAAAATCAGCATCACAATTGGCACCATCTATCTTTAAATTAAATGCGTTATCAGACAATTGGTTTTTTACTGTATAACCATTTTTCGCAAAGACTTGAGTTGCATAAATTTGGTTATCCTTAGAAACTGCAAAACCTAATCCACTGTGAGAATAGTTACCACCTAAAATATTCTTATAATGGGGAGGGGAATTTTTCCATTGCAACACCATCCCTTTTGCTATTGAAACAAGACTGTCTTCAGATAAAGGGAAGGTAATTGATCTTGTATAAAGGATATTTTCTCCAACTGAAGTGAAATTATTTCCCCCAAAATGATTAACGCGATCAGCGGGTTCTTTAAACTTAGCTTCCTTTTGCTGGTGAGATAAACTACCATGCCGCACCATGTATTGACTATGAAAGGCAGCAGCAGCGGAAAGCGTATCATTTAATTTTAAAGCTGGCAAACTTTGACCAATTCGTAGCTTATTAACTTGATTATTGACATGATAGGTCAATCGTTTGACGTGGCTTGGAGTCAATTGCGACCATGCAAATGTAGCTAGAGTTAGACAAATAAAAGTAAGAAATTGCTTCATAAGCCAATAATAGATGGAATAATATCTATGTAATGCAAGAATAAAAAAAAGTCACTCTACTGGAGTGACTTAATCTGTTAAATTAACACAATTATTTCTTTCTAAGTCTTTTATAAATCTTAATTAAAATCATCAAAAGCACTGCTGTTGCAAAAAATCCGATGGTTCCTTTCCACCAAACCATTGCGCCTTTTGTGATGACAATAAATACAATTGCAACCAAAGCAAGTGTTGCCACTTCATTCCACAAACGTAAGCCTTGTGATTTCCAGTTAAACTGCCCTTTTTTCAAATCCAACATGATTTTCTGACAAACAAAATGGTAGACGAAGAGCAAGGCAACAAACCCAAGTTTAACGTGCATCCAAGGTTGGTAAATCAAATATCCGTGACCAGGATAAAGCAACATACATGTACCAAATACAGTCGTCAAAACCATTGCTGGCGTTGTGATAATCCACCACAAACGTAACTCCATTTCTATGAATTGCTTGGACAGAATTTCTTTTTCCAATTGTGGTTTTTCTTGCGCTTCTACGTGGTAAATAAACAAGCGAACGATGTAAAATAAACCAGCAAACCAAGACACCATAAATATAATGTGAAGTGCTTTTATTGTTTCAAAACTCATACTACAAATTTAGTGTAAAATCGCGGGGTGACTTACTGTAAACGCTTATAAAAATGTAATTCATCTTGTTTTCCCAATTCTGGGTGTGCCATGTAAATGTAATCTTGCAACAACAAATGCGGAGAAACAGCACTTTCTTCCCAGTAAAAGGTATCATTATTCATATAACAGAAAACATGTTTGTTATGAAATGCATCGAACAAAACAGCTTTTGGATTATCTTGGGATAATTGTTTTAATGTCTTTGAACCAGGATTAACCCAAAATTTGGCATGACGGTTTTTTGAATACATTTGTTCGATGGTTGACATCACAGAGCCTGTTCCTTCGGAGTTCGCGTCACTATAAGTAATATTTGCATCTTTCATAATCTGCGCAATAAAACTCTCTCCAGCTGGAGCACACCATTCTCCACCAATGATATTTCCACTCATCAATAATTCTGAAGGTTTTAAATCTTGCGCCACTTTTTTAATTTCAGCGTAGCTAGATACAACATTATCAAAATATTCTTTTGCTTGGCCTTCCATTCCGAACAGAAAACCATATACCTTAATCCATTCAGCTTTTCCTAATGGAGATTCTTCTCGCCAATCATAAATTGGCAACACTTGAATACCAACATTTTCAAATTGTTTTTGATGTGCAAATTCTTTGTTGTATCCGCTGTGAAAGATTGCCGCAGGTCGCTTCGCCATCATTAGTTCAATTTTCATTTGGCTATCGTAACCACATTCAAGTACTTTTCCAGATTTATAACCCTTCAAAACCTCTGGATTGTACACATATTTCGTTTCGGAAACACCAACAATTTGATTGGCTAATCCAATTTGATTCATCATTCCAATGAACGTTCCAGAAAGCGCAATAACACTTTTATTTTCTTTAAAAGGAACAAGTTGACACATCACTTTTTTCGTATCAGGATTTAGAATTTCTAATACGGTCTCATTTTCAGTTTTAACGAAGCGAAAATGTTTGGCGTGTGAAACTTCAATTGTTGTACTTGCAGGCACCGCAACCTCATCGTTTGTTGATTTTTGTTGACATGCAACTAAACCCAATAACAAAAAAGCAACTAAATATCTCATATGTGTAAATGTGTATTACAAAAGTAGGGTTTTAAATGCAGGAAAAATAGTGGCTGATTAGAGGATTACAAAAAATTGGACAAAAAAAATCCCAACAGAAACTGCTGGGATTTTTCATATCATTTGAATGCTAATTACTCAGCAACAACTTCAAATTTAACTGTTGGAGTAATTCCTTTGTGCAAGTTTGCAGTTGCTTCAAAAGATCCAACTTCTCTGATTGGTTCGTTTTTGATAGTCAAAGATTTACGATCGATGTCGAATCCTTGTACTTTCAAAGCCTCAGCCAATTGCAAAGTATTGATTGAACCAAAAATCTTTCCGTTCTCACCAGCTTTCGTAGTGATTGTAAGAGAAACATTCTCCAATTTAGCTGCTAACTCTTGAGCTTCAGCTAGAACTTTAGATTCTTTGTGTGCTTTTTGACGCATTACTTCTTCGTGCGCTTTTTTCGCAGAAGCAGTTGCCAAAACAGCGTAACCTTGAGGAATCAAGAAGTTACGTCCGTATCCAGGTTTTACAGTAACAACTTCGTTAGCGTAACCCAATTTATCTACGTTTTTCTTTAAAATTATTTCCATTTTCTTAATGTTTTAATGCAAATTCAACTTGAAAAGATTATTTCAACAAGTCACCAACATATGGTAAAAGAGCGATGTGACGAGCTCTTTTGATTGCCTTGTTAACTCTTTTTTGGTATTTTGCAGAAGTTCCTGTAATACGACGAGGTAAGATTTTACCTTGCTCGTTTACTAATTTCAACAAAAAGTCAGCGTCTTTGTAATCAATAAATTTGATTCCGCTTTTTTTGAATCTACAGTATTTGTCTTTTCTGATTTCGATGTTAATCGGTGTCAGATAACGAATGTCATTTTGCGCCATTTTTCTTCGATTTAATGGTTAATAATTAAGCTTTAGCTAATTTAGCTCTTCTTCTGTCAGCGTAAGTAACGTGATCTTTCTCCATTTTCACAGTTAAGAAACGGATAACACGCTCGTCGCGCTTCATTTGCAATTCGTAGTCTGCAACTACAGAACCTTCAGCTTCAAATTCTACTAAGAAATAAAATCCAGTAGATTTCTTTTGGATAGGGTAAGCCAATTTGCGTAATCCCCAATTCTCCGAGTGCTTAATATTACCACCGAATGATTTGATATCATTCTCGATTTTTTGCACTGCTTCCTTTACCTGATCATCAGATAAAACGGGAGTTAAAATGAAAACAGTTTCGTAAAAACTCATAATTATTAATTGTTTTAATTAAAATTTAAGGGTGCAAAGATAGCACTTTCATCCGAGTATGCAAATAAATACGAACAATTATTTGTGTAAAAAGCATTACATTCATCTAATTACATAAAATCTGTTCCGAAAACTTACTTACTTCAACTCCAATTCAAGGTACTTTGCAGTATGTGAAGTTTTCTTCGCTTTCTTCACAATTTCTTCTGGCGTTCCTTGGGCAACAATCATTCCGCCTCCTCGACCGCCTTCTGGTCCAACATCTATCACATGATCTGCAACTTTAATAATATCCAAATTGTGCTCAATCACCAAAACAGTATTCCCTTCATTCACCAATCGCTGCAAAACATCCAATAAATTCTGAATATCTTCAAAATGCAAACCTGTTGAAGGTTCATCCAAGATATAAATGGTTTTACCAGTACCTTTTTTACTTAATTCGGCCGCTAATTTAATGCGCTGTGCCTCACCACCAGAAAGTGTCGTTGAAGATTGGCCAATTGAAACATATCCCAATCCAACAGAATTTAAGGTTTCAAGCACTCTAAAAATCTTTGGAACTGGCTCAAAAAACACAACCGCTTCTTCAATGGTCATCTCCAAAATATCCGCAATCGATTTTCCTTTGTAACGAACTTCTAAAGTTTCACGGTTGTAACGTTTTCCATTACATGTTTCACATTCCACATATACATCTGGCAAGAAATTCATTTCGATGAGCTTCATTCCACCACCTTTACATGTTTCGCAACGACCACCAGCAACGTTAAATGAAAATCGTCCAGGTTTATAACCACGGATTTGCGCTTCTTGCAAGCCACTAAACAAAGTTCTGATTTCGTCAAAAACTTTTGTGTAGGTTGCAGGATTTGAACGAGGTGTACGACCAATTGGCGTTTGATCGATTTCAATCACTTTATCCAAATACTCAAGTCCTTTGATCTTTTTATAAGGCAAGGGTTTTCTTACACCGTTGTAAATTTCAGCCAATAAAATAGGATATAGCGTTTGATTAATCAATGAAGATTTTCCACTTCCAGAAACACCACTTACGCACGTAAATGTCCCTAAAGGAATTTTCAAATCCACGTTTTTCAAATTGTGACCACTAGCACCAATCAATTCCAACACATTTCCGTTTCCTTTTCTACGTTCTTTTGGAATTTCGATTTTTTTAATTCCCTTCAAATATTGCGTTGTCAACGATTCTGTTGCCATCATTTTATCAACCGTAGTAGCGTTAATGATTTGTCCACCATGTTTACCAGCTCCAGGCCCGATATCCACTACAAAATCTGCCGCTTCAATCATCTCTTTATCGTGTTCAACCACAATTACCGAATTTCCAGTATCGCGCAAACGCTTGAGTGAATTAATTAATCGCGTATTATCACGTTGATGCAAGCCAATCGAAGGTTCATCTAGTACGTACAATACATTCATCAATTCAGAACCAATTTGTGTTGCCAAACGGATGCGTTGTGCCTCTCCACCCGACAATGTTTTTGCAGATCGGTGTAAAGTCAAATAATCCAATCCCACTTCTAAGATAAATCCAAGTCGCGAGCGAATTTCTTTTAATATTTCTGTGGCAATTACATTTTCATCTGCAGTTAATTTCTCTTCAATAGCATCAAAGAAACCATTTAAAACGGACAAATCCATAGCCGCTAATTCACCAATATTTTTATCTGCTATTTTGAAGAAAAGTGCTTCTTTTTTCAATCGTGCACCTTTACAAGAGTCGCATTCCACTTGATTCATAAAGCTTTGTGCCCAACGTTGAATTGCAGCAGAACTTTCTTCCGAATGGCGACCGATAACATTGACAATTCCATCAAATTTAATTGCGTTTTTCCCAATCACTTCCATATCGGAATTACCATACAAAATAATATTCATTACTTCCTCTGGCAAGTCTTTAAGCGGCGTTTTAATCGTAAAACCTTGCGATTCTAGATAACTTTCAATTTTTTCAAAAATCCATGATTTTTTGTAATCTCCCAGCGGAGCTAATCCACCTTGGCGAACAGACTTATTGGGATCTGGAATTACTTTATCCATTGATGCTTCGGAAACCATTCCTAAACCATTACATTTCGGACAAGCACCATAAGGCGTATTGAACGAAAACAAACTTGGCTCGGGCTCGGGGTAACTTAATCCAGAAGTTGGGCACATCAACAAACGTGAAAAATGGCGCACTTCTTCCGTTTCGAAATCCATCACCATCATTTCTTTATTTCCGTGTTTCATCGCTAGTAAAACAGCATCGTAAATACGTTTTCTATCTTTTTTATCGATAGCCAAACGATCAATTACAATATCAATGTCGTGAATTTTATAGCGATCAAGCTTCATTCCAGCAGTGATATCCTTCACCTCTCCATCAACACGAACTTTAGTAAAGCCCATTTTCAGGATTTGCTCAAACAATTCGCGGTAATGTCCTTTTCTACCTTTTACTGTTGGCGCAAGCAAAACAATCTTCTTTCCGTGGTATTGATTCAAAATCAAATCAACAATTTGTTCATCTGAATATTTTACCATTTTCTCACCAGAAATATAAGAATACGCTGTTCCGACACGTGCATAAAGCAAGCGTAAAAAATCGTACAATTCGGTAATTGTTCCAACCGTCGAACGTGGAGATCGAGAAACCGTTTTTTGTTCAATTGCAATTACTGGACTTAAACCATCAATTTTATCAACATCTGGTCGCTCCAAACCGCCTAAAAATTGACGTGCATAAGCAGAAAATGTTTCCAAATAGCGACGTTGACCTTCAGCAAAGATCGTATCAAAAGCCAAAGATGATTTTCCACTACCACTCAAACCAGTAAATACCACCAGTTTATTCCTAGGAATTTTAAGGTCTATATTTTTTAGATTGTGCTCTCTTGCTCCGTAAACTTCAATTTCTTCCATAGCTACATCACGACCGATAATAATTGATTTAAATCGCGGTGCAAATTTACAAAATACCTGTTGATTTAACCATTTAATCTACCATCAAGTTGTTAAGATTTGGTAAGATAAGAAACCCTAACTGACGTATTTATTTGTTTGATTTCGTTTATAAATCCAACCGCATCTTTAGGAGAAATAATAATGGAATCGAATTTATTGTAAATGATTTCCCAGCGATGCATTGACGAAGCAGGAGAAGATAAAATGGAACGAGATTCATCAATTTTCACGATAGTTTTAATTTCAATGGTTTTCATCGTAATGAATCCCAATTTAATAATCAACATATCATTTACAATCAAATACTTTGTATTAAAGAAAGTGTAAAATACAAAACTATACAAGACTGAAATTAGCACAAAAGCCCACCAATCTGCTACTTCGCCAAATAGAATTATACAAAGAATTAACAGATAACTTGCACTAAGAACCGCAGCTAAGCCAAAGCCTATTTTTGATGGATAAACTTTCATAATGCAATAATTTACATCGAAATATAACAACTTAACTGATAAAGTGATTTATTTGTAGTCAAATAAAGTATCTATGCAAAACTTTGACCCGATTGATCAGGAAGCTCCTAAGAAAAAGAAAAAATTCTACCAAGAACTATACGTTCAAGTAATTTTCGCCATTGTTGCCGGTGTATCACTTGGACACTTCTATCCCGATTTTGGCAAACAAATGCAACCATTAGGTGATGGATTTATCAAGTTGGTAAAAATGATCATCGCGCCAGTAATTTTCTTAACGGTTACTACTGGAATTGCAGGGATGAGTGATTTAAAAAAGGTTGGACGCGTTGCTGGAAAAGCTTTCACTTACTTTATTTTCTTCTCAACATTGGCATTGATATTAGGTTTGGTTGTCAGTTACATCGTAAAACCAGGGGCAGGATTAAACATCGACCCATCTACCTTGGATGCTTCAAAAATTTCAAAGTACATTGATGCAGCTGAGGATAATTCGATGATTAACTTTGTCTTCAATATCATTCCTGACACCTTATTCAGCCCTATGACAGGTGATATCATACTACAAGTTTTACTCGTTGCTATACTATTTGGCGTGGCACTTGCTACCACTGCAGATAAAAGTCAGCCGGTTATTTCTTTCTTAGAAACGTTGACCATCCCAGTTTTCAAAATCGTTTCCATGTTAATGAAGTTAGCGCCAATTGGAGCTTTCGGTGCTATGGCCTTTACGATTGGTGCGTATGGTTTAGATTCCCTCATTTATTTAGGGAAATTGGTGGGAACTTTTTATTTAACCTCATTTGCTTTTGTTACTGTCATCTTAGGATTTGTAGCCTACATGAATGGATTCAACATCTTCAAACTATTAAAATATTTGAAAGAAGAATTGCTTTTAGTTTTAGGTACGAGTTCATCCGAACCAGCAATGCCTGGCTTGATGGACAAATTAACAAAAGCTGGTTGCGATAAAGGCGTAGTAGGATTGGTAGTTCCAACGGGATATTCTTTCAATTTAGATGGAACAAATATCTACATGACCTTGGCAGCACTTTTCATTGCACAAGCATGTAATATCGATCTGTCATTTGATCAGTTAGCAGTATTATTACTCGTTGCAATTCTCTCTTCGAAAGGGGCTGCAGGTGTTACTGGAGCTGGATTTATTACCCTAGCAGCAACATTAGCAGTTGTTCCAGACATTCCGATTGCTGGTATGACTTTGATTTTAGGAATTGATAAATTTATGTCAGAATGTAGAGCCTTAACAAATGTAATTGGCAATGCCGTAGCATGTGTGGTTATATCTAATTGGGAAAACCATTTAGATAAAGTGCAATTAAAGAAAACTTTGGGTTAATTACTTAACAAATGGTATAGTTAAAACCATTATAGTTGCAACATTCTTTTTATCAACCGTGGAAAAAGCAGGCTTCCAATTCGGCATATTTTCAATCAAAGAAATAGCTGCCTGCTCGCACTTTTCACAATTTTCGATGGTGTTACGCGTTGAAATTTCTTTGCAATTTCCGAATTCGTCAATAGTGAAACGAACTCTGACTGCTGAATTTCCTTGATAATCGTCAGGAATAACCAAATGTTCCTTAATGTATTTGGTTAATACTGCGGACCCTCCCGGAAATTCAGCATCTTTTATTGCTACCTTATGCAAAGCATTTGATTGACTGTAAACGACTGTTGTCATCAAGAGCGTGATAATTCCAAAAAATAGCGATCTTACGTTCATTTCAAACTGATTGTAAAAGATTAAACAATACTACCAATAAACAACAGATGAATTTTAAAAAAAATCTCAACTGCATTGAATATTGAGTAAACGGTAGATTTTCTTGATATATTCAATTGAAATATGGAAGGAAATACATCAAAATCTAATGAAAAATAGGCCGTTTGTGAAAAGTACACAAGTTCTTTTACATTTTTTATATTTCATTAACATTATTCAATCACTGAAACATTTTGTTTTAATTGAAGAATTGAATTCAATAACAATTAAAGAATAAAATATTTGATGTATTTTTGCATTCCATTGCCATAGCGCAATCCTTTAAAAAAATCTATGAAACACATTCGTAATTTCTGTATTATCGCTCACATTGACCACGGTAAAAGTACCTTGGCAGACCGATTATTACAAACTACTGGTACCATTGCTGATAGAGACATGCAAGCTCAAGCATTGGATAATATGGATTTAGAACGTGAACGTGGTATCACCATTAAGTCGCACGCCATTCAAATGAATTATAAGCATGAAGGGCAAGACTACGTTTTGAATTTAATTGACACACCGGGACACGTAGACTTTTCGTACGAAGTATCACGTTCAATCGCTGCTTGTGAAGGAGCATTATTGATTGTTGACGCTTCTCAAGGAATTGAAGCACAAACTATTTCAAATTTATACCTTGCGTTAGAAAATGACTTGGAAATTATTCCAATTCTAAATAAAATGGACCTTCCTGGTGCAATGCCGGAGGAAGTTTCAGATCAAATTGTAGAGTTAATTGGATGTCGTTTAGAAGACATTATTCCTGCATCCGGAAAAACTGGTTTAGGGGTAGATAAAATCTTAGAAGCAGTTGTTACGCGTATCCAACCTCCTGTGGGTGATGAAAATGCGCCATTGCAAGCTATGATTTTTGACTCGGTATTTAATCCATTTCGTGGAATCATCGCATATTACCGCGTATTGAATGGTGTGATGAAAAAAGGGCAACGTGTAAAATTTATCAATACTGGTAAAGATTACAATGCGGATGAGATCGGAGTTTTGAAAATGGATCTATTACCTAAAACGGAAGTTAGAGCTGGTGATGTTGGATATATAATCTCTGGAATCAAGCAAGCGAATGAAGTTAAGGTTGGGGATACAATCACTACGAAAGACAATCCTAGTTTGGAAGCGGTAAAAGGATTTGAGGATGTGAAGCCAATGGTATTTGCTGGAATTTACCCTGTTGATACAGATGATTACGAAGAATTGCGTTATTCAATGGAAAAACTGCAATTAAACGATTCATCGTTGGTTTTTGAACCAGAATCTTCTCAAGCTTTGGGATTTGGTTTCCGTTGTGGATTCTTAGGAATGTTACACATGGAAATTATCCAAGAACGTTTGGAGCGAGAGTTTAACATGACGGTAATTACAACTGTACCGAACGTTTCGTACCACGCGTACATGAAGAAAGATCCAGACGAAATACTAATAGTAAACAATCCTTCAGAATTGCCAGACCCTTCGGGAATGGACAGAATTGAAGAACCATATATCAAAGCGCAAGTAATTACCAAATCTGAGTATGTTGGTGGAATTATGACCTTGTGTATTGAAAAAAGAGGTGAATTGAAAAACCAAGTTTATTTAACGCAAGATCGTGTTGAATTAACGTTTGAAATGCCACTAGCGGAGATTGTATTTGATTTCTATGACCGTTTGAAAACAATTTCTCGTGGTTATGCATCTTTTGATTATCATCCGATTGGATACTTGCCTTCAGATTTGATCAAAATGGACTTGTTGTTAAACGCAGAACAAGTGGATGCATTGTCAGCATTGGTTCACCGTTCAAATGCATTTGATTTAGGAAAACGCATTTGTTTGAAATTAAAAGAATTGATCCCAAGACAGCAATTTGAGATTCCAATTCAAGCTGCGATTGGAGCAAAAGTTATTGCTCGTGAAACAATCAAGGCCTTGAGAAAAGACGTAACAGCAAAATGTTATGGTGGAGATATCTCTCGTAAACGTAAATTATTGGAAAAACAAAAAGAAGGTAAGAAACGTATGCGTCAAGTTGGTCGCGTAGAAGTTCCGCAAGAAGCTTTCTTAGCTGTATTGAAACTGAACGATTAAGTTTTAAACTAATATAGAAATCCCTTTAACAACTAGTTGAAGGGATTTTTTTTTGCATAATAATTTCACTTTTATTTTAATTACGTAAAAATCTTACGTAGTACCAGACTTAATTTTGAGAAAAAAAGTAATGGACGATTTAAAGCATATTCAATACCAATTGGCACGTATAGCAATTATAAAGATGGAGGCACTCGAAAACCAAATGTTCGATTACCTAGCGTTTTTACTTACAGAAGAAAAACAATTAAAAGCAACATTATCTTCTCAACAAGTGAAATAGATGTAAACAAATTAGAGATAAATCAATTCAATAAAAAAACTTAATAGTCTCTTAGAATTGGAATACTTTATCCATTGGGTATTGATTGAAAGTGCCATTAGCTAGCGCCACAACAACACCGTCTTGATTTATAAAATCTGCTTCGACGAAAATAATCTTCTTTCCAACTTGTCGAACACGAGGTACACCTGTTATGGTATCACCTAATCGCGCAGGTTTTAAATAGGAAATTTTAAATTCTACTGTTGAAACTAAATTGCCATTATCTTTAGAAATCATTAATGCAGCCATCCCTAAAGTAGAATCAGCTAAAGTTGCCAAAACACCACCATGTGAAGCGATTGGAGTCGCCAAATGTTTTTCTTCGATCGTAATGGTATTGATGAGCGTTCCGTCTTCCTGTACTTGATACTTTAAACCAATAAGTCTTCCAAACTGATTACTTTGATCGTATAATTCTATCAATTCGTTTGATACCATTCTCTATTTTGTTAGGTTAACATCTAGAGATGAACTTGGTGCCGCAATATCATGTTCTTTCAATACATTAAAGAAGCGTTCATTCAAAGCATAAAAAACTTTACTATTGTGCCCATTGATAGTCCAAGCCTGCACTAAAATAAAATTAGGTGAAGCACTTAAATCTCCAAGCGCAACAAGATGACCTTTATCTTTAAGCACATCTTCAGTACTAAGTAAAACCTCCTCAATAAGTTTTTTAGCGTCTTGAAATTGAGATGGATCACCAATAGGTATTCTCCATTCCACTCGTCGATGAGGAGTTGTTGAATAATTAATGATATTTCCATTCGAAACCGGACCGTTTGCTAAAATCACAATCTTATTATCTGAGGTAGTCAACAGTGTATTAAAAATTGTAATTTCTTTAACTGTCCCTTCAATGTTTTGAATAAACACAGTATCTCCAGAGCGAAATGGCTTAAACAATAAGATCATAACTCCACCCGCAAAATTTGAGAGCGTACCTGAAAATGCCATACCTACAGCCAAACCAGCAGATGCTAAGATGGCAACAAAAGAAGTCATCTCAATTCCTAATTTCGTAATTGCAGTTACAGCAACTAATAATTTCAATATACCAGCAACCAACGAAGAAATGAATCCAATAAGATTTGCATCAGCTTCACTCTTAGTCATCACCTTCCTTACTGCTCTTGACAGGAATCCTGCCAACCAGAATCCTACTATCAAAATGATAATGGCTCCTAAAAGTTTAGAACCGTATGTAACCACCAATTGCATTAATTCTTGGTAAGTGATACCAAAATGTTTTTCTAAAAGCATAATTAAATAATTCTTAATTCATGTATTTGAACACAAAAATACCTTAAAAAAACTAATTTTGACATTGAATAAAAGCAATGTTTATTCTTAAAGCAATTTTATGAGCAGGGAGAAAGATTTCATACAGTACACGGGACAAACAAACCAATTTCCTTATTTGATTGATGTGGATTACGCAAAAGGTGTTTACATTTTTGATAAAAGTGGAAAATCCTACATGGACATGATTTCTGGAGTTGGCGTCAATAACATTGGTCACTCTCATCCAAAAGCCATTCAAGCGGTGAAAGATCAAGTAGAGAAACACATGCATGTCATGGTTTATGGTGAATACATTCAAGATGCACCACTTGCGTTTTGTAAGAAATTGGTAGCACTTTTACCGGAACAATTAAACTGTGTTTATGCTGTAAATTCTGGAACTGAAGCCAATGAAGCTGCTCTAAAATTAGCAAAGCGCGTAACAGGAAGAACAGAATTGATTTCCTTTCGTGGTTCTTATCATGGAAGTACACATGGATCGATGAGTGTTTCGGGAAATGAAATCAAAAAAGAAGCATTTCGTCCGCTTTTACCTGATGTACGATTCTTACTTCACAATGAGATTGACATGCTCGATCAAATCACCACAAAAACTGCTGGTGTAATCATTGAGACAGTGCAGGGCGATGCAGGAGTGCGTGTTCCAACACAAGAATTTCTAACTGCTTTGAGAAAACGTTGTACAGAAGTTGGCGCTCAACTGATTTTTGATGAAGTGCAGTGTGGAATGGGACGAACAGGTAAACTATTTGCCTTTGAACACTTCAATGTTATTCCTGATATTTTAACCCTTGGAAAAGCACTTGGTGGAGGAATGCCAATTGGCGCACTCGTTTCATCGCATGAAAAAATGTGGGAATTTACCTACAACCCGATGTTGGGACATATTACAACATTTGGTGGACATCCAGTAATTGCAGCTGCAGGCTTAGCAGCATTAGAAATAATTGACGAAGAAATCGACTTTAAAGAGGTTGAACGACTAGGCGCTTTATTGCAAAGTATCATTTGTCAATCGGATGAAATAAAAGAATCACGCCGCATCGGAATGTTATTTGCTTTCGATATGGAATCGTTTGAACGCGTTGAAAAAGTGGTTAAAAAATGCTTGGAAGACGGTTTAATCAGCTTTTGGTTTTTATCACATCCTTACAGTTTTAGATTATCACCTCCCTTAAATATCACGGAAGAAGAAATTAGAAAAGCAGGTGAAATCATCCTAAATGCGATTAATAGCACGAGAGAGGTTTAAAATTAGAAGGTAGCCCTTCGGCAGGCTCAGGGTATCAAGTGAAGGTAGAAGTTAGAAGTGTGAAGTTAGAGGGTTTTATTTGTTATCATGCTGCCTTTTCCGTTTTCGGGTTTTAGTTGCCTCGTCAGTGCAAACGTATTTTACTACTTGCTGCTGGTAAATTTACACGCAACAAGCAAAAAACATAGTGCACTGTCTACGTCAAGCTACCACCCTTCACCGGGGCAGAAATATTCAATTAATCTAAAGCGAAGAAATCTTAAAGTAGCAAACTTTCATTCATCAATCTAATAGATCAGTGTTATCGTGTACAGTTCCTAATAATTTTTGCAATTCTATTTTTTCTTTCTTCTTAACAACATAGGTTTTCGACCATTTGTCGTGCCAACCTCTTTCACCAAAACAAGAAAATGCTTCGAAGGGAACATAGCGTATAATAGAACGAAGTGCTACACTACCTTGTGATGGTTTACGCGCATACGAATCAATAACAGTATATCCGAATATTGCTTTTCCAATGGTTGTCCCAAAAAACCCTTCTGAAATAACATAATATAAAAAGTACGAAGCAAAGCCATACAAAATCATAGCAATACTGTACAACATTAACATGGACTGATCATTTCGCATAAATATGGAAACACCAATCGTATTAAGAATAACACTTGTAATAATATTGTTAGCAAAATAAAAAATAGTCGCATCAATAAGATGATAAAGAAATCTCGTTCCGGGCGTAACAACGTTAACTGCCCGAGGCATCATTTTTTGATATGGTTGTCTCACCACATTTCCAAATATGTCCTTTTCTCGTTTATAGAATGTCTTGTCGACTTTTAAGTCCTCAATCGTTTTCAATAGTACTAATTTTATTCCTACAAATTCTCCAAAATCTTAAAGAACAATTCTCGCTTTGCAGGTGACAAAGGCACTTCAGAACCATCGCGCATAACGACAGAACCACCATTTCCTTTGTTGTAGCGATCAATAAAATCCAAATTAATCAAGTGTGATTGTTGCACGCGAATAAAATTATAGCCAATCAATAAAGATTCAAATTCTTTAAGGGTTTTTGAAACCAATATTTTGCGACCTTCCGTTAAAAAGAATGAAGTATAATTTCGATCTGATTCGCAACGAATTATTTGCTCCAAATCAACAACGTGTACACTTTCTTGTGTCTTTAATACCAAGCGACGCTTTTGTTGCACCGAAATATTATTTTGCAATGCTTCAAATTGCTTTTCATCTCTTTTTGTACCAAGGCCCTCCAACGCGCGTTCAACTGCAGCCTTCAACTCTTCAGGATCTACAGGTTTTAAGATATAATCAAGCGCACTAAACTTAATTGCTTTGATCGCAAATTCTTCGTGAGCTGTGATAAAAATCACCTCAAAATTCTTGTTTGGAATTGCACGCAACAAATCGAATCCCGTTCCGTCGGGCATTTGAATATCTAGGAAAACAATATCTGGATTGTGCTCTTGGATTGCTTCAATTCCAGATTGAACACTATCAGCAGCAGAAATCGCTTCAATATCCAATCCAAATGAATTAATCATTTTGGTAATTAAATCTCTCGTTCGATTTTCATCATCAATAATTATTGCCTTTCTCATGTTCTAATCAATTATGTTTTTAGTCACTTGGGTTTCTGTTCGATAAGGCAATGAAATTAAAACTTTTGTCCCAGTTTGCTGCACATCATCGTAATCCTTTATCTTTAAGTAACCCTCTGTACGGTATTTTTTATTCAAATTATTTATTCGGTCGGAAGTAATTTTCATTGCCATACTCTTGTGATCGCGACTTTTCTTATTCTTTTCAGCACCTTTTCTACCAATGCCGTTATCTTCGATTGTCACTTCCAACATGTTGCCCTTCTTTTGAAAGTACACATTGATAAATCCTCCCTCCTGTATAGTATGTAGTTGACCGTGTTCGATTGAATTTTCAATAAATGGCTGCGTAATCATCGGTGGAATCATCGCATTCTCAATTATCAATTCATTTGCTATAAATATATTAAATTCAAATCGATCTTCAAATCGTAATTTTTGAGTCTCTAAATATTTTCTCAAAATCTCCTCTTCTAAGGTAATAGAAATTTCTTCTTTGGAAGAGTTTTCAAGGATTAATCGCATCAATCGGGAGAAATTAACTAGAAATTTGGACGAATTCTTCGTGTCGTTATCGTAAATATAACTTTGAATCACTGACATCGCATTAAAAACAAAGTGTGGATTCATCTGAACTCGAAGCAGGGTTTGTGACATTTCAGCTTCACGTCGTTGCTGCTTCATCTTGTTCTGATACCAACGGTTATAAATAATTACACCTGATAAAATCACAATTAAAATAATTACCAAAATCACATATTTCTGGAAATTACTTTTTAACTGAACGTTTTCGAGCTGCGTCGATGTAAGTTCTTTTTCCTGACGCTGACGTTCAAGCGAATCTGCTTGCGATAAGATCAATCGATCGCGTTGTTCTGCACGGTATAATTCATTTAACTCAGCGATTTTTCCAGTTGCTTGTTCAGTAGTACTACTATCCAGATAATTAACATACACATTCATGTACTCCAATGCTTTTCCTGTTTGACCTAAATCACGGTAAACATTCGACATAACGCGATAAGTGTTATAAACTTGGTTGGAAGGGCCATGAACTCTTGATAATTCTAATGAACGATTCAGGTAATGCAATGCATTTTGATACCTTCTTTGTGCATAAAACACCGTAGCGACATTGTGATAAACAGAAGCAATTTGACGTAAATCCCCAATCGATTCATAATAAATTAAAGATTGATTGAAGTAACTTGCTGCTTTCGTAAACTCCTTGTTTTCCTTGTAAATTGTTCCTAAAGTATTTGTAGCTCTTCCTAAACCTTCAGGATTGTTTAGGTGTTCAAAAATGGCGAACGCCAATTGACAATTTTCGATTGCTAAGGTATAATTTTTACGACTAAAATAGATAGTTGCTAGTTCCACGAAGGCCATTCCTCTCAAGCGATCATCATCAACTTTACTTGCATTTTCTAATGCTTGCTTGAAATAATACTCAGCCTGCTGCACATTTTGTATTTGCAATTGCGCCTTTCCAATTTCAATTGAATATAAGGCAATTTGTCGATGACTTCCAACCTCATTCGCAATTTGAAGAGCCAAAATATCCTTCGCAACACCAAGCTCCAACTGTCCAAAAACCTTATAAGTCAGTGATTGCTGGTGAAAACACTCTGCCAAAAGTGATTTATTTGAAGTCCGACGAGCATATTGAATAGCGTAATCAATATGGTTTAATGCCGAATCTTTTTCATTCATCAATGTAAAATTTCGACTTAGTAAAATGTGCGCTCTCGCAAATTCTTGCTTTAAATTATTCGATTTTGACAAACGCATCATTCGCTTGATGTAAAATTCAGCTGTTTCCAACTCATTATTAAGCAAATGATAATTTCCAAGTTGACCGAAAATCTCAATGATTAATCGATCTTCTCCTACTCGATTCAAAAAAGGTTGACACGCAAGAACGGAGGAATAGTACGAATTTCTATCTCCTTTAATTAAATCTATTTTGGCTTTAAACAGTAATGCAGCCACGCGACTAGAATCATCTAAATCTTTACTCGATTCTAATAAAAGTGGTAACAATGAATCTGCTTTTCGAATGCTAAAACTCTGATAGTGCTCACATAGCTTCAAAAAAGCTTGAAATTTTCGTTCCTCGCCCTTCGCAAGCATCGCTTCAGCTTTTAATTCACTTTCTTTCTTAGAAATACTTTGTCCAACAGCCGTATGCGTAAAGAACAGGATAAAAAGTATTAAAAAAGAGATTAATCGAGCCATTGAACTTTTCGTTGTAGATGCTAAAAATACAATTTATACCGATTTATAGGTCCAAGAAAACAAACTAAATCGCTGTCAGACATTATTTGTGCACGATTCCAAGTCAACATAAATACTAAATTGGCTATATTTGTGGAAAATTTGAAAAATGGATACTTCAAAAATCTCAACAAATAAAGCACCTAAACCTGTAGGTTCATATCCACATGCTCGTCGAGTAGGAAACTTACTATTCTTGTCAGGTGTTGGACCAAGAACTGCTGGTTCGGATGCAACAGATTCAGGAGTTCCAGGATTGGAATTGGATAAGAACGGAAATTTTATTGCATTCGACTTTGAGGCGCAGTGCAGAAGCGTTTTCGATAATGTAAAAGTAATTTTAGAAGAATCAGGTTCTTCATGGGGACAATTAGTGGATGTTACAGTGTTTTTAACAAACATGAAACGTGATTTTCACACCTACAATCGTTTGTATGCTGAGTATTTCAAAGAAAATCAGCCATGCAGAACGACAGTTGAAATCAACTCGTTACCTACACCAATTGCCATCGAATTAAAATGTATAGCAACTATAGATTAAGATAAACAAATTATGATTGGATTTATTATTAAATGTGCCATTGCACTTATTTCACTTTTAGGAACAGTAAGTTTATTTGCCAATGGATATTGGGGTTGGGGAATTGTGATGATTTTGGTGACTGCCTTTATCGGAATTTTCTTTTTCCGTCACGAACGCGTAATTATGGCATTTTACCACATGCGTGCTGGTAATCAAGACAAGGCAAAATACCATTTCAACAAAATTACTGCTCCGCAATTTTTACCTAAAAAGCAACATGCGTATGTCATTTACATGCAAGCAGTGTTGAATGCACAAGACAATGGTTTTGGAAAAACAGAACAAAATCTACGTAAAGCGATGGCGATGGGATTGCGTGCAAAACACGATCAAGCAATTTCACGTATGCATTTAGCTGGAATTTGTGCTCAAACTGGTAGAAAACAAGAAGCATTACAATTATTAGCAGAAGCAAAGAAAATTGACGATTCAGGTATGTTGAAAGATCAAATCGTTATGCTTCAGAACCAATTAAAGATGGCTCCAAGTGCTAACCAAATGCGTATGGCGCAAATGGCTGGTGGACGTAAAAAAATGCCACGAAGATAGAATCATGAGTCAGAAAAAAATGTTCACTGAAGGGTGGGCAGATTACGAATTAATAGACGCTGGAGGAGGTAAAAAACTTGAGCGTTGGGGAAAAATCATTACGATTCGTCCCGAAGTACAAGCTTACTTCAAAAGTGGAATTTCATTTGAAAAATGGAATGAAATGGCACATTGGGAGTTTGTTCAAAAAGGAACTTCAGGTAAATGGAAAGCGTTGAAACCAAAAGCTCCAGAATCATGGGAAATCAGCTATCAGCGTTTGAAGTTTAAGTTGAACATTACCAAATTCAAACATTTGGGATTGTTTCCAGAGCAACGTACCAATTGGGATTACATTGCCAAACACATCAAGCAAGAAGATCGCTTCATGAACCTTTTTGCCTATACAGGTGCAGCATCACTAGTTGCCCGTTTTGAGGGAGCAGAAACTGTACACGTTGATTCTGTTCGTCAATTGATTTCTTGGGCAAAAGAGAACATGGAATTGTCGCGCCTTTTGAATGTTAAATGGGTAACAGAAGATGCATTGAAATTTGTGAAACGTGAAGAAAAGCGTGAAAACAAATACAAAGGTGTTATCATGGATCCTCCTGCTTGGGGAATTGGAGCAAAAGGTGAAAAATGGAAATTGGAAGAAAAAATGGACGAATTGCTTTCTGCAGCAGCAGCGGTTGTTCAACCAGGAGGTTTTCTAATTGTCAACACGTATTCACCTCAATTGACTTTAAAGCAATTGAATGAATTAGCCAAATTGTATTTCAATGATCACTCATGGGAATCGCGTGAATTGTGGATGAAAACAACAACCGGAAAGGAAATGTATTTCGGAAACTTGTTGCGCGTTCAATTCGCTGAAAAAGACGAAGACGATGATGACGACGATTTCGACATGGATGATTACAATTTTTAAAAACTAAGAACGCATGCGCATCGATATACTTACCATTTTACCGCAACTGATGGAAAGTCCACTTTCTGGATCTATCATGCAACGTGCGCAAGATAAAGGTCACGTAGAAATTCATTTTCACAACATACGTGATTACTCTACCAACAAGCATAAAAATGTTGATGATTACCAATACGGTGGCGGTGCCGGAATGGTGATGTCGATCGAGCCAATTGCTGCTGTCATTGAAAAATTACAAGCAGAACGTTCGTATGATGAAATCATCTACATGACACCTGATGGTGAGGTTTTAGATCAAGCGATGTGCAATCAACTTTCCTTAAAAGGAAATATCATCATTCTTTGCGGTCACTACAAAGGTGTGGATCAACGCGTTCGCGATATGTTTGTTACAAAAGAAATTTCTGTTGGTTCATTCGTACTTTCAGGAGGTGAAATTGCCGCAAATATTTTGATTGATGCTGTTGTTCGATTAGTACCTGGCGTATTAAATGACGAAACTTCAGCTTTAACAGATAGTTTTCAAGATGGACTTTTAGCTCCACCAGTTTATACACGTCCACCAGAATTTAAAGGTATGAAGGTTCCAGAAATTTTGCTATCCGGCGATTTTCCTAAAATCGAAAAGTGGCGTGAAGAACAAGCGTATGAACGCACAAAATTGAGAAGACCAGATTTGTTGGAGGAAAATTAGAAGGATGAAGGTAGAAGTATGAAGTATGAAATTAGAAATTAGAAATGGATGGAGATTCTAGGAAACAGCATTTTCAATTTTCTACGACAAATAATTCAGTATTCAGTATTCAATAATTCCAACACTCGTTTAAACTCTGTCGACATTTCAGCTTTTAGTTGCAGTTTTTCGTTTGTTTGTGGGTGAATGATTGTCAACTCGCTTGCATGAAGTAGCATCTTATTCATCTGAAAATTTTCCAGCCAAAACTTATTTTGCTTATTGCAGCCATGCGGTCGATCTCCGATAATAGGGTGAAAGATATGCGCAAAATGTTTACGTAATTGATGCATTCGTCCCGTTTCAGGATTCGCTTCAACCAAGCTGTAGCGAGAAGTAGGAAATTTTCCTTGAGCAACTGGAATTTCGAATGTCTCCAATCGTTTGAAATGCGTCACCGCATCTTGCAGCACACCATCATCTCTGTGCAAAGCATAATCGATAGTCATTTCCTCTGGAGCAAAGCCACGCACTAAAGCCAAATAGCGTTTATCAGTTTCTTTGTTTTGAAATTGCATTTGCATGAAACGATCGGTTTCTTTATCCAAGGAAAACACCAAAACACCACTTGTTTTACGATCCAATCGATGTGAAGGATACACCCGTTGACCAATTTGATCACGCAACAATTGAATAGCAAATTCGTCTGCATCTCTTGCTAATGGACTTTGATGCACCAGTAATCCGTGTGGTTTATTAATGGCAATAATATATTCGTCTTGGTAAATGATTTCAAGCATACTGCGAAGGTACATTCAAAAAGCGAATCGTAAAACCGTATATTGATTTTATGGGAATAAAAAAAGGATTCAGAAATAAATTACCAAATCCTAATGAATTCTATGAAATCGAATTAATCTTCAAAACCAATAGGAACAAAACAACGTTTTCCTTTATTTGTAGCACAGATGAAAAATTTATTTTTCAATTTTGAAAATTCAGAATAATAAAAATTCGCTCCTCTTAAATCGTATCCAGGATATTCTACACGTTTATAAACAATTTCTTTTGTCTGCAAGTCTAAGGTACCAACATAAAATATAGATCCTCCATCAGCAATTCGAATTTCCGGTTTTAAAGAACCGTTATCCAATACAGCAGGATGAATATTCTGAAAATAGTAAAGTTTATTCGCTTCTGTTTCAACATGCGTATAATATCTAGCGAAATGGCTGTCAAATCCCAATTTCGCTCCTACTTTCTTATACCAAATAGGCTCCATCTGCTTATCGTATTCCACAACAACTGAATTAAAAGGACTAGACTCTTTCAACTTAGCTATGTTCAACGATAAATTATAACAAATCAATAAATTCCCTGCACTATTGTACCAAATTTTATTATTTGTAGTAGCCATTGAACCATGCTCAAACTCTATGTAAGACATTAAATCCTTACTTTCTACAAGAAACTCTTTAAACTCTTCAGTCTTTGGATGAAATGTAAACAAATTTAATGCAATGTCATTTGTACTTGCATTACTACTTGAAACGATTCCGTAGCAAATTTCCCCATTTGGTCCCAAATTATTAGCCGCAGTGATTGCTTTAACATAAGCATATTTTGGAGATAACGGTAGTACATTCAAATCTTTTCCATTTCCTGGAAAATGTATTATACTAGATGATTCTATAGTATATACAGAAGCATTACTAGAATAAGAATCGCTTCCTTCGTACACAGATAAAATTGCATCACCATTTTCAAAAATCTCTAGAGGACTAATCTTAAAATAATTCATTTTTTTAGATGCATTAATTTGTTGTTCATTTACAACAGTATAATTATCACCCACTAAAATAAATTTCCCGAACGATAGCTCAACTTTTCTGTGTAAATGCAGTATAAATGTGATCAATAATTTATCTGTTAGATCATCATATTTAGCATCTAACTCAAACTTTTCTTTATAAGTAGTTATAAAAGAACCTCCAAAACCAGAATCAGCAGTCTTCATCCCGTAGGGAACATTGCTTAACTCAGAAATTAGGTGTAAATCACCTATAGGCTTCAATTCTCCATTGAATTCTTGGATGTAAATATGTGCATTTTCAGATCCTACTTTCGGACCTAAAAAATAACCCACAAGTTTATCTTCCTTAATATAGAATGAAGAAACGGTAACCTTTTCACTTCCTATAACAACAGTAGGATATTTGAATTGTGTCAATGCACCACTATTATCATAACAACTAATCTTTTGGTAAAATGTAGTGTAAAACTTGTCACCTATCATTCCTATATAAGACCCCAAATATCCACCTTTAATTGGAGCAGGAATTGGTTTTTCAACAACCTGAGAAAAAGAAAAATTTGTGATTAGAAAAAATATAAACACATAGAGTGCTTGAGAGAACTTCATTTTCATAAATAAATTTTTAAAGAGAGGCTAAAGGTAGTTAATTATTTAAAATGAACAGATTGATTCATATCATATCAACAATTATTTCATTCTGCAATCCAATTTATAATAGTTAATTGTACCTACCGCAGGTGAAATTTTATAGTAATTGAATCTTATTAATGGATTCTTCTCCAATTTAAAAATTGCCGAGGAAATGAAAAATTTTATTCCCAATTGCTTTAACTGTGAAACACATCTGCATCTCTAGCTATTGGACTTTGATGCACCAGTAATCCGTGTGGTTTATTAATAGCAACAATAAATTCGTCTTGGTAAATGATTTCAAGCTAACTGCGAAGGTACATTCAAAAAGCGAATCGTAAAACCGTATATTGATTTTAAGGAAATAAAAAAAGGATTCAACCTTTTATGATTGAATCCTTCTCAATTATTTTATTGATCAATTAATCAAATTTTACAGGAACGTAATGTAATTTACTGTTAATAGTTGTATAAAAAAGATATCCTTCATCATTAACAGCAGGTACAATTTTCCATGTTTGTAAACCTCTAAATTTGATTTTTTCATTCCCAAGAATACTATACTCAATCTCTTGTGTCTCTAAATTAAATTTACCTAGTAAAGCAGCTGAACCAGCATCAGCTAACCTATTTTCTAAAGTTAACTTACCTTCTTTTAGTAAAGCAGGATGAAAATTTTGGATAAAATACAACATATTTGTAGTCGCATCAAGATGCAAAAACATCTTACCATAATTTTCATCAAAATTAGTACTTACTCCAATTTTCTGATGCCAAATAACATCCAAGTTCTTATCCAGTTTTAAAACCATCGCTTTACTTTTTTCACCTTTAGGGTCACCAGCAAATTGCAAAGCAACTAACATGTCATCATTTTTAAGGTATTGAATAAATGCCATCTCTCTACTAAGATAAATTTCTTTACCATCATTGAGTTTTGTTAAATCTGCGCTACTTATTGTTTCAGACCATTCTTTTTTCGTTTTAGTATTATAAAAATATATTGTTAATGCACCTTTACTCAAATACTCCTTCGTCTCCTTAGAGATAATCCCATAACTAATAGTCCCATCATCTGAAATATTTGATGCAGGAATAATTTCTCCCACGTAGCCATAAACTGGCATTAAACCCAATTCTACTATATCACTTCCGTCGCCAGGAAGATAAATCATATTAGTTGACTTGATAGAATATACCATTCCATTTGACGTATAAGATTCATTTCCTTCGTAGATAGAAATTAGACAATCACCATTATCATACACTTTTTCTACTTCCATCTTATAAAAATTGCGTTTGTCAGAAGGTTCGATTTGAGCCTCTGTTAAGATAGTGTATTTGTCGTCCATCAAAATAAATGAACCTGAAGACTCTTGACGTTTTTTATGTAAATGAAGAACAAAAGTGATTAATATATTTCCTGAAACATTATCAAAAGTACAATTCAGCTCTTGTCGTTCACGATATGTTGATTTAAATAATCCAGATTGAGCATTTCCATCAACATCTTTATAACTAACGGCTTTTGGCAAATTAGCAACAACAAATGGCTTTGCTAACGGTTCAAACTTCTTGCTAAATTCAACAAAGCAGACATCCATCCCCTGACCATTTGTACTATTACTTAAGAAATATCCCACAATAACATCATCTTTTACAAAGAAATCACTTAATTTATAAGATTCACCATTATGGTTAACTTCAGGATAATTAATTGATGTACTTTTTTCTTTCTCGTAAATAAGTATCGATTTAAATCCAAGTAAAATTTCTGAATTATCAATTATACCTAAGAGTTTTGCATCTCCAATAAGACGTCCAGCTCCTAATATCGGTTCACCAAAAGTTTGAGAAAAAGAAGCATTGAACGTTACGATGATTGAGATGAATCCTAGAATTAATCCCGCAAAGGCAGTTTTCTGGTACAACAAATAAGACAATCCGCACAAAAGACCACCATACAAGAGCACGGCTAGAAAAAAATTGAATCCAGCCTGCTCAAATCGGCGTTTGAAGAATTGAAGTTGAAGTTGGAGATAACATTTCATAAACCTTTTTTAATTGCTTCTACTAATTTTCACTTCCGCTTTAACCCTTCCAAAGGAACTGGATGATAAACTAATGGTACTGACTCTATCGAAACATCTGAGCGATCTAAACCAAAGGCTTTTTCGGCTTTTTGCGCGAATCTCTTTAGAAAGAAATACAATTTCAAAATTATTCCCTCCTTTAATCGAAATTCATTGTCAACAGATAGGTATTTTTCTAATAAAATGAATTTGAAATCGATGGCTGTATTATACTTCGACGAAACATTATTGCGCAAATGCATATTTAACTCTTCATTGGCGATCAAATCTTCAATGATTTGCTGAAAATAAAGTTCCGTTCGAGGTTGAATCCTGAAACCGATATTCAAAACAACTTTGATGACTTTATCATCTACAAGTTCAAACACTTCGTAATTGTGTGTGTATGGTTCATTCGTTCGATTGATGTGCAAAAACCAGTAAACATCTGCACGTTTCGGCTTGCGATCAAAAATGGATTGCATTACCTTCAACTCCACTCCATCACGACGATCAATCTTTGTCAAATAAACCAAGTGTGTTGCTAATTTTGGGATTTCCTTATCGTTGCTCAACTCCACCATTTTGTCAGCATAACTTAACAAATCAACGGATTTTGTAAAACGCATATTTAATTTTCGTCCAAAATAACTTACATACATTACCAGTAACAACAATCCACCAATAATTACAGTCATGTAACCTCCTTCCTGAAATTTGATCACATTGGCGATAAAAAATGCCACTTCGATAATAATAAAAATAGTCAACAAACAAAATACCACCACTTTGTTCCAACGCAATTTGTAACGTAAGAAAAAGGATAACAAATATGTCGTCATTAGCATTGCAAGTGTAATTGCTAAGCCATAGGCTGCCTCCATGTGCGCAGATGTTTGGAAATACAAAATCATGGAAACACAGCCAATCCATAAGATCACGTTGATACTTGGAATGTAAATCTGACCTTTCAATTCACTCGGTTGTTTTACCGCAACTCTCGGCCAAAAATTTAAATTGATTGCTTCATTAATCAATGTATAGGAACCTGTAATTAAGGCTTGAGAAGCAATAATTGCTGCAACAGTTGCGACGATAATTCCTGGCAATAAAAACCAATTTGGCATCAACTCAAAAAATGGATTTCTACCCATCAAATGATCATTTCCTTGCGATAGAAGCCATGCAGCTTGCCCAAGGTAATTGACCATCAAACACAATTTCACAAAGCCCCAAGTCAAACGAATATTCTTTTTTCCACAATGCCCTAGATCTGAATACAATGCTTCGGCACCAGTTGTACAAAGAAATACCGCTCCGAGCAACCAAAATCCATTGGGATAATTACTCAATAAATCATACGCATAATAAGGATTTAGCGCTTTTAACACAAAAGGATTATCCCAAATTTGATTGATTCCTAAAACAAACAATAAGACAAACCAAATCGTCATCAGTGGACCAAACGCATTTCCCATTTTTTGAGAACCGAAACGTTGAAGAAAGAAAACGGTTGAAATAATCGCTAACACGATTGGAATAACTGAAATATTCTCGAATTGTTTGATTTTGGTCAAACCCTCAATTGCTGAAGTTACGGAAACAGCAGGTGTAATCATCCCATCAGCAAGTAACGCAGCAGCACCAATCATTGTTGGAATGACCATCTTTTTACCATAACGCTTCACGAGTGAATACAAAGAAAATATCCCACCTTCACCTTGGTTATCAGCTTTCAATGTCAACCACACATATTTCACCGTAGTTTGAATTAACAGTGTCCAAAAAATACATGAAATACCACCCAAAACAATCGTTTCTTCGATTGGTCTGTTACCAATGATCGCTTTGAAAGTATACAGTGGACTTGTACCTATATCGCCATAGATAATTCCTAATGCTACTACTAAAGATCCAGCTGTAACTTTATCTAAATGCTTCATGGTACGTTAATTAAAAACGCAGTAAATGTAGACTGAATTTTGAATTGCTGTTAGCTTTTGAAAACTTATTTTTTAAAAATTAAAAATCACTATTTCTCGGAATTCTGAAAAACCTTATTCTATCACGACTTTTAACGTTTCAGTACCAATTTCAGAACGAACATTTACAAAGTAAATTCCAGCATTTTCAGCTAAATAAATGGTCAATGATTTACTTGAAGGAATATATTGTTGAATCAATTTACCACTTAAATCGACAACATCTACTTGGGCATTATCTGGTAATTCCAACACATTAATAATGCCCTTCGTTGGATTGGGATATACTTTTACACCAATTGAAGAAGCATTCACCGAAATTACTCTAGAATAAACCAGTTTTCCATTAAAATCAATTACTTTCAAACGATAATAATTGACTCCCAATTGGTAATTAAAATCTTTAAAATCAACGTAGCCAGAAGTAGACTTGGTTGTTGAATGGTCGATTTTTGCAATTGTCTCAAAATATACACCATCAAAAGAGCGTTCCAATTCGAAATGTGAATGATTAAAATCGGATTCAACTTGCCAATTTAAATAATTGTGGCTTGACTTCCATTGTCCAGTAAACAGATAATTATCGTTAAATAAGGGAACAATACAATTATCAATTTGCGCTTGACTGACTGTTACACAAACCGATCGACTACAATCTAAACATTGTGTTGGTGTAGTTGGTGTTTGTCCTGTAATTGTATATTCACCAGGCTCTGTAATGGCACTTGAAATTTCGCCAGATGTTATCGTTTCACTGAAGCCTGCTGGTCCACTTATTTCATATGTCGCTACACCTGCAAACATGCTTGGACTACAATAGTCTACACTTGCTTTAAAAACCAATCCGTCACCAGCACATTCAACAAATGAATTGTCATTAAAGGGATCAACTGGCGATGCAATAGGCGCAAATGTAGGACCGTTAAAATAATTTGAACAGCTAGTTGCACCATAAACAGAACGGGCTTTTCCAGAACTATTGATATCTAAGGTATAAAATGTTCGTCCAAAAGAAGTTGGCAATGATGTGGTGACAAAATGATAACCATTGCATCCAGGATTTAAATTATCAGCACTGGTACTGCTACAATTAACGTACTTTAATGCAGCATATCTCCATCCAATGGAAGGTACCTTTCCTGCTCCTGTAACATTGGTCATGGTTAAAGTAGATGGACTTGTGTTCTTATACGTTTTGAGCTGCACTCCGCCCGAAGCAGGTTTAAAATCAGAAATAACTTCATATACTGCTGTAACACTGTTTCCTCCTGTCGCTTGCCAATTGATACATTGCTTATCTCCTCCTTCTGCATTTCCAAATATGTAATCCGAACCCAAAGAGGATCCTGATGTATTGGTAGGAACAAAAAGTGCATTTTGTGAAGTTAAAATCTCTACACCCCTTTCTGAATTGTTCACTCCACGGCGAGTTGTCCCAAAAACAGTTGTCATAGTAGTTGCGGTAGATGAACCAACACCATCATCATTATCATCCAAACCATAACCACACATATTACTAAAAGAAAGACCGCAAGGTATCATCTCATTTCCTGAAGTTATAATTGGGTAATCAATGGCTAAATAAGTACCAGGATTGGTAGTGCTAATCGTACCACAACTTCCCTCAAGACGAATACGATACTTAAAATTAGCTGTAAAATAAGAGCTGTTTACCATCATACCACTTCCTGCTGAATTTGCATCTGCATTAGGATAATAATTTCCTGAAGAAGTCGAACTTTTAAAAACAGTTAAACAAACACGAGAAAAAGATCCATCCTTAAACCAATAAGCATTATTATTGGTATTACACATATCGGAACTTGTTCCACTAGAGTTCATTTCCATGATTGTTGTCCATGTACTACCGCCATTTGACGAAAAATCTAAATAAGCTCTTGCTGATGAACAAGAATTGAAAGAACTACCACAAGAACTAGTACTTCCGGCAAGCCAAAACTGAATTTTAAAACCTTCAACAGCTGACATATTGTATGCTGGAGAAGCCAAAAACTTTGAGCCAGTACCTCTTAAAATATAAAAAGAAGGATGACTACTGGTATTTGCCTTTCCATCAAAATCGGCTCCTAATGTTGAAGTTATGCTACAAATTTTATTACCCGTTGAGCCGCCACCAGTTGGCGTTATCAAACCTTGCTTTTGTCCGAATGCATCTGTACCGGTTGAGGTCGTCCAGCCAGTTGGCAAACCGGTTGAGGTTAAAGTTGTTGATGCCGTAGTAAAATCTTCTACAATTCGTATTCCTGTTTGTGAACCACTTCCACCTGGTGCAGAAGTTGGTACACTGCATGTTGCATTTCTACTTATATCACTTGGACAATTGTTAATGGTTTCGCCAGCATCAACAATTCCATTCCCGCAGTTAGAACATTGCGAAAAAGAAAAGGAAGCATAGAACAAGAGGGTTCCAAGGAATACCGAAAATTTCATAAGTATAGTTTTAGAGATGTTGAAAATAATACAAAACACCAGAACAATCCTATATTATTTAATAAAATCTTAGCTTCACTTCGCCAACACTTCACTAACAGACAGAAAATGAATTTATTAAATGCTATCGCTAAGAAGACCTAAAATGCTATTAAATTCATCTGGAAGATTATAAGTATGCAAGCAGACACGTAATGCTTCGTCGCCTGGCTTTACGGTTGGACTGACAACTGCTTTTACCATAAAACCATTTGCCTGCAATTTATTGGCAATGGCAACAGTTTGCTTCACATCACCAACTTTTAGCATCTGAATCGGTGAATTAATAGCTGATTGTGTTTGAATTCCGAGGTTTTGACAAAGCTGGTGAAACATTTTGCAATTATGAAACAATTGCGTTCTTCGCTCAAAACTATCTTCTGAAAAAACATTGCCTCTAATTGCGTCAACAGCTGCTGGAGACAGTGCAGTTGTATAAATCAAGGAGCGACAAAAATTAATAAGATATTGTTGCAACAAATCCGAACCAACAACAACAGCTCCATGGGCTCCGAATGCTTTTCCAAAAGTGTACAAACGTGCAAAAATGCGTTGATGTAAATCTAAGCTAACCGCAAATCCTTCCCCGTTCAATCCATATAAACCACCTGAGTGTGCTTCATCTAAAATTAAATGAGCGCCATGTTTTTCACATGTTTCGATTAAATCCAATAGTGGACAGAAATCGCCGCCCATGGAATAAAGCGATTCAACACAGACAAATAATGCTCCGATTTCAGGTTTTGTTGTAGCAATTTTCTTTTCTAAATCTTCAATCGAATTGTGTTTAAAACTGTAGCTCTTGGCTAGTGATAAACGGATACCATCGCGAACGCTAGCGTGAATGTGCTCGTCATACAACACAACATCATTCTTTTGAGGCAAGCACGAAAGCAGTCCAACATTGGCATCGTAGCCAGAATTAAACAACAAAGCAGATTCAGCATCAAAGAAATGCGCTAAATCTGCTTCTAATTTTTCTATTTGAAGGGAATTTCCAGAAATCAATCGAGATCCTGTACTCCCATGAGTTAAATTTGAGTTGGAAATGGACTTTTTAGCACTTCCTAAGTAATCATTTGACCAAAAATCAATTCCATCTAAAGTGGAATTCAACGTTCTAATCGTTCCATCTTCGATACGTTGATCGAGTTTTTGACGCAAACGTTGATTGATGTCCATTTGAACCAATTATCTCAATTCAGCACCCAATTTCTCTTCCAATCCTTGACGAATCTTATTCATCACCGCATCAATTTGTGCATCTTGCAATGTTTTTTCTGCGTCTTGGAAAATGAACTTCACTGCATATGATTTTTTTCCTTCAGGAAGATTTTTACCTTCATAAACGTCAAACAAACCAACTTCTTTTAACAAGTTCTTATCAGCATTGCGTGCAATTTCTTCGATTTGTCCATATTGAACAGCTGAATCAATTAAAAGAGAGAAGTCGCGACGAACAGCAAATGTTTTAGGCAATTCCTTGTAAACAATCTTGTTCATCTTAAATGAATTCAAAATCGCATCCCAATCCAAATCAGCAATGAAAACATCGTTCTTGATTCCAAATTGTTTCTTCAATTTACCAGAAACTAATCCTATTTGACCAACTTTCGTTTTAAGAATGTACAGTTGAATTCCGTCCAACAAATCACCATTGTCATTCGCTTTTTCTTTCAAGAATTTATCCAAACCTAAACGTTTGAAAAATACATTCACAAGACCTTTTAAGCTATAAAAACTGTGATTTTCTGAAGCATCCGCCCAATTTTCACCATTTTTCTTACCCGTAACAGCAATCAACAAACGTTTATTTTCTGTGTAATTGGCGTATTTATGGTAAACTTTTCCGAATTCGAAGATTCTCAAATCAGAATTCTGACGGTTTTGGTTGTGTGCAACTGTTTCAAGCGCATTAAAAATCAATGATTGACGCATCACATCCAAATCATTCGATAAAGGATTTAACATCGTTACATTGTGTTCAGATTTGAATGTTTCCCCACCCAATTTCTCAACATAACTCGATTTCGTCAATGAATTATTCATCATCTCGTTAAAGCCTTTTCCAACCAAAAATTCACTCATTGTAGCTTGAATTTTTTCAATATCTGGTCGCGGGAAAACACCGATAGACATGTTCATTTTTTCAGGAAGTGGAACATTGTTGAATCCAAAAATTCGCAATACTTCCTCCGTAATATCGGCTTCTCTAGTTACATCAACACGGTAAGCTGGTACAACCAAAATTGCATCATCACCATTGATCGATTTCACTTCAATATCCAAATTTTTCAAAATCAAGTTTACTTGATCCTTCGGAATTTCTGTTCCAATCAAACGATTACATTTTTCGTAATTGAAAGCAACTTCACGCGTTGTTTCAGTTGTTCCAACAACACTTTCATTCATTGAAACTTCTCCACCTGCAACTTCTAAAATCAAAGATGCACAACGGCGAAGCGCATATTCTGTCAACGCTGGATCAACTCCACGTTCAAAACGGAAAGATGCATCTGTGTTTAATCCATGTTCTTTAGCCGTTTTACGAACTGAAACAGGATTAAAATAAGCAGATTCTATGAAAACTGTTGTTGTTGAATCTTTCACACCCGATTCCAGACCTCCAAAAACACCAGCGATTGCCAAGTTTTCAGATCCGTTAGTAATCATTAAATTTTGAGCAGACAACGTACGTTCTACTCCATCAAGAGTAACGAACTTTTCTCCAGCTGTTGCAGTTTTCACCACAATTTTCCCGTTTAATGCACTTGCATCGAACGCATGCATTGGCGTACCTAATTCGCGCATTACGAAGTTCGTTACATCAACAACACTATTTATTGGCGATAAACCTACCGCTCTTAATCTCTTTTGCAACCAAGCTGGAGAAGGCTTTACTTCCACTCCAGAAATGGTAATTCCAGCATATTTTGGACACAAATCCGCATCTTGAACTTCAATTGAAACTACTGCATTTTGATTTTTTGCAGTTAAGTCAGAAACTTCAGGTAAGTTCAACTTCAAGCTTTTTCCATTGTGCACGTTTTCATACGCGATGTAATCACGAACCACTCCGATGTGTCCCATTGCGTCAGCACGATTTGGTGTCAAACCAATCTCAATTGTAAAATCATCTTCTAATTCAAATACCGTTGCAGCTGGCGTTCCAACTGGAATTGCAGCATCAAGCACCAAGATTCCAGCGTGACCTTTTCCAAGTCCCAATTCATCTTCTGCACACAACATCCCTGCTGATTCAACACCTCGAATTTTAGACAATTTAATTTTAAAAGCTTCTTCTGGAGTTGGATACAATGTTGTTCCAACGGTAGCAACAATTACCTTTTGACCTTTAGCAACATTTGACGCTCCACAAACGATTTGCAATAATTCGCCTGTACCAACATCCACTTTCGTAACTTTCAATTTATCGGCATCAGGATGTTTTTCACACTCCATCACTTCACCTACTACCACGCCAGCCAATCCACCTTTTATGGCTTCGATTTTCTCTACACCTTCAACTTCTAGCCCAGTATCCGTCAAGATTTTATCCAAATCCTGAGGAGTTGCCGTAATGTCTGTATATTGTTTTAACCAGTTATAAGAAACTTTCATGCTGATTTTATTGTCGCTTAGTAAAAATTATAAGTTGCGAATTTACGATTATTTGCTGTTATCCCAAGGTAAGAAAACTACTTTTTCGGAAGGAATATTGGTCACATTTAAAAGTTGCTTACTAAAAACAGCAGAAGAATTGAAAATAGTGGGGAAATAAGTCCGCAAAGTACTTTGTCATACCATTGAACTTTGATACTATTTAAATAGATCAAATAAAGAATTACTGCAATTAATTCAAGTACCAAATAAATCAGAATCATATAAGCTCCACCTAATGCCGACGCTGATCCACTTGTATCAAAGTGTACTGTAAGGATTTCCCAATTGAAATAAAAAACAAGAACAACTGCCAATATGTTAATCGTGATTTTCATTAACTATAATCATTGAATTTGAGGTGAAGAAATTATAGCAAGAATAATCAAAAAATATTAATCAATAAACGCTAACTTTGTACTCTTCAAAAAAAAGAAAAAGTGACTATCAAACAAATCAACGAGTATTTAGCTTCTTCGGATGATAAGCAAATCAAAAAAGCATTGGCAGGATTAAAAACAGATGGAAATGCATCCGTGATTGTCCCACTGGCTGATTTATTATTAAAAGAAAAAGATGCGCCGAAATTTCAAAAAGAGATTCTTGAAATTTTTTCAAGTTTGAAAGACACTTCAACTGTTGAAACAATGATCGAAGTCATTCGAACTGAGAAATACTTACCAGTTCGACAATTATTACTTTCTACGATTTGGAATACAGGTTTGGATTACACGCAATATGTTCCTGATTTCGTTTTAATCGCTTGTGAGGGAGATTTCATGGAAGCACTTGATTGTTTGACAATTTTGGAGAATGTTCCTTCAGAAATTGAAGAACGACATATCCTAGAATCTCAATGGCATTTAAAAGAATATTTAGAATCTACTGAACCAAAAGAAGAGCGCAAAGCGCAAATCATTTCAGAGATTGCTTTATTCTTAAAAGATGCTGATCAACAAATTGACGGTTATTAAACTGTAACGTTTTCATTTATTATAGGTTATAATTCATAGTTAAATTTAAAAACTATGAAACAGCTCTCTATTTTCTCGATTTTAGCAGCTTCTGCTATGCTATTTTCCGCTCAACAAAAAACACCAAAAGTTGACGTAAAAAAGATGAACAAATTTTTAAATGAAAATTATCCGTTGGTTACATCAGGTAAAGCTATGGTAGGTAAAGACACAGTTTCTGTCCAAAACTTCATCATGTCAAGTGGTGAAATTACTAACTTAAATTACAAAGAATTTCTAGCAGATTTAAAGAAAAATGGCAAGGATGAATTATATCGAAAATGTTTGCCAGATACAACGCAGTGGACAAAAATAAATGACAATCTTCTTCCAATGACCACTCATTATTTCTCTCATGCCGCTTATAGAAGTTTTCCAGTCGTAAATATCACCAAAGAAAACGCTGAAGAGTACTGCAAATGGCTTTCTGAACAATTTACAACGCGGTTACCAGAGGGACAAACCTTAAAATTTAGATTACCAACAAAAGCTGAATGGTTACGTGCTGCATGTGGTAACGAGATCAATTCACCTTATTCATGGAAAGGACCATACTTAAGAAATGCGCAAGGACATTACTTAGCTAATTTCACAAAGGTTAGTGAAACCAGTATTTCAAGAAATGACAAAGGAGAGTTGCAATTCGAAAAAGACTACCCATTTCCAATTTTAAATGGAGAAAGAGCGGATTTAGTTGCGGCAACAAAATCCTACTTTCCCAATGAGTTTGGCATTTACAACATGAACGGAAATGTAGCTGAATTGCTTGCAGATTCGGATGAAGTGATTGGTGGTTCTTGGTACGACACAGGTTATGATATTCGCAATCAAAGTACAAAAAAACACAATGGAGCTTCACCAAAAGTTGGCTTTCGTGTAGTTGCTACAATTACAAGTAGTAATCAGCCGTGGTTTGTTCCACAAAAGAAATAAATTAAAAAATACTTTACTGAATAGCGGATCAATCTTAGAAATTATCCGCTATATTTTTTTTCTTGAGTATTTGCTCCATGCTAAAACTCAAATTTCCGTACAATTCAAATGTTTTAATACTGTCAACCATCACCGTGTATTGTGTTCCTTTGTGCATCCACTTTACAAAAGAATTGGATGAAGGAATCATCTTTGGCGTAGTTGAAGTGGCATAAAAAGTATGTGAAAAATCTTTATTTTCCTTTAAATTTAAAGGTGGAGATAGCAGTAAATGATATTTATCTTCCTGCATTGTTAAGAATCCATTTTTTTGCAGTAATTCAATAAAATCGCTCGACTTTCTCTTAAGCGAATAATATGCTGAAAAACCTGATGCTTTTACGGTGCGGGTCTTCTCTATTTCAGAAACATTAAAATCATCGTCTAGAACCGATTCAATGTATTTTTCTTGTACATTAATCCAACCACCTTGCTGAAACACAATATCTCCATCCCATCGATTTATGAAATCTTTGTACGGAAAAC
>Ga0233377_1000087_pt1 | contig 59558 bp, 56 predicted proteins | sample ElkDunMinimDraft_6_FD_191540 | JGI IMG/M metagenome (GOLD analysis project Ga0233377, IMG submission 191540) | Fecal eukaryotic communites from dung pellets of Tule Elk in California, USA - Elk Dung E36 | ecosystem: Host-associated > Mammals > Digestive system > Large intestine > Fecal | place...
CCGCGGTCCGTTCGGTGGCGCGCGTCATCAGCGGCATCATGTCGTCCATGGCAGCCATCGTGCCCCGCCTGCCCGAGGCGCGGCTTGTAGAAACGCGACAGCGCGGCTGGGTCGACCCACACGCGGGGCTCAAAGCCTTCAATTTCACTCGCCAGGCACCATCACCCGAAATTTCGGCATATGTGGATCACTTCTGGGTCGTCACCTGGACCGACCTCGCCGAGCCGTACGACCAGCGCATCGTCTCGCACCCCACGGTGAACATGACGATCGCCCCGAACTTCCACCGGATCGCGGGAGTGATCAAGGGCGGGTTCTCCTACACGATGCGGGGCAGCGGGCGCGTGCTCGGCACGCGCTTCCGCCCCGGCGGCTTCCGGCCCTTCCTCGGTGGCCCGGTCTCCCAGCTGACCGGGCGCTTCGCAGAGATCGACGAGATGTACGGCGCAGCGGGCGCGAGCCTGGTCGAGCAGGTCCTGACCGAGCCCGACATCCGGGCCGCCATCGCGCTCATCGAGGCGTTCCTGCTGAGCCTGGGGCCGGAGCGGGATCCGCTGACGGAAGAGGTCGCGGCGCTGATGACGATGGTGGAGCGCGACGTGTCGGTGACCAGGGTCGACGAACTGGCCGCCAGATCGGGGCATTCTGTGCGCTCGCTGCAGCGGCTGTTCCGGGACCATGTCGGCATCGGCCCCAAGTGGGTGATCCGCCGCTTCCGGCTCCACGAGGCCACGGAACGGGTCTACCTGGGCCTCGACCTCGCCACGCTGGCCACCGAGCTTGGCTACACCGATCAGGCCCACCTGACCCGCGACTTCACCGCCACGGTCGGCATGCCTCCCGCCGCCTATGCCCGACTCAGAAGCCAGACCTGATTCCTAACGTCCGATGTGAGTTTGTCGCCTCTGGCGAAGCAGCGATAACAGATGATGCCCGCGCTGTTGACGGGGAGGCCGATGTCGCGCCCCGAGGCGAGGAACCACTTGGCGAAACCCTCAACACTCTCCAGGTCGCCAGATTCAGTTTGTCGACCTTCACCCCATCGAGGCCGCCCACCACCCACCGCACGGGGACGACGACCTGGACACCGGGCCCGAGAACCGAAGCGCGGAATTGTTCGAGGTCGTAGTCGGCCGAGAGTTCGCGTTCGGGAGCGAGGAAACCCATGGTCTGGCTCGGCCTCGATGTGGACGGTGCGCATCCGGCCACTAGCCCGGACGACGTGTGAAATCACGTGCAAGATCGCCGGAGTGGGCCGTCCGGCCTGGAAAGGCGCCCTGGCCTGACGAGATGTTCGCCGAGGACGGTCGCCGCTCAGGGCCTGTCTCGAAGTCGTCGCGCAGCAGGACGGACGACTTCGAGACAGGCAAGGCTCCTTGATCTTGTGCCAAGATCGTTGGATGCTGCGACTCACCGATTTCATCATCGACTGCCCGGACACGATGAAGCTGGCAACCTTCTACTCCGAGGTGACGGGCCGCCCGGTCAAGGAAGGCAGCCACGACGACTGGGCCGGTATCCAGTTCGGCGAGATCGAGCTGGCCTTCATCCGAGTAGACGACTACCGCGCTCCGCTGTGGCCCGACAGCGAGCACCCCAAGCAGTTTCACCTCGACTTCGAAGTGGACGACATCGAGTCCGAGCAGCGCCGCGTCCTCGGACTCGGCGCGACCCTGCGGCAGGACTTCAGCGGCCCCGACGGCTATGGCTGGCGGGTCTACACCGACCCGATCGGCCACCCCTTCTGCCTGTGCCGCAACAAGGGCGTCATCTGGACCGACCAGGGCCCGATCTGGCCGAAGCGCGATTAGAAGGCCACTGAAGATCTTGCGCTCCGGTCTCCCTTTTTCTGGATGAGGCCGCAGTGACCATGTGCGGGGTGGGCGGGCCGGCCGGGCCGCGCCGGTCACCGGAGACCGGAGACCGAGGTGACGTGAGCACCGGTCCACCGGTTCGCCCTCGATGTGCATGGAAGTGTGCCGCGGGCAGGTGGTGACCAGTACGCCGATCCGCGGTGCGTCGGCGGCCCCGGGACACCGTCACGTTGATCCGCTCGACGGTTCGCGGTCACCGAAAACTCAGGGCAGGAGTGAGCGAGCCGTCCCGTGCGGCAGCGTGTTCGGGACGACCCGCTCAGCACCCGTCATCTAGCGCTGGGCCTCGATCATCCAGTGGTGCTTCTCCAGATCCCGGGTGATCTCGATGAGGATGTCCTGGGTGACCAGGTCGGGCTTCTCGGTGGCCGTGATGCGCTCGCGCATCCGGCGGATGATGGACCCGAGGATGTCCGTCATCGCCGCCACGACCTTGCCGTCGTTGATGTAGCCCGTCTCCAGCTGCGGCACCTCGCTGGTCCTCGCGAGCGCGGAGGCCCGGCCGTCGGGGTTGCACCCGAGGGCGACCGCGCGCTCGGCGACGGTGTCCGCGTGCTTCCTCGCCGATGAGACGATCTTGTCGAGCTGCAGGTGCAGCGACCGGAAGTTGTGACCGATCACGTTCCAGTGCGCCTGCTTGGTCAGGAGCGACAGGTCGAGCAGGTCGACGAGCGCACCCTGGAGCACGTTGCCGACGACTTTCCTGTCTTCCGCGTTGAGTGGACTGGTGATCGCGGACATAGAGTTTCCCCCTGTTTCGAACCTAGTTTCCTTTTTGCTGCTAAATGTCCGTACCCACCTACTCGCCTCCTACGCCGGTCGAAATATTGACACTGTCATGATTACAGTGTCACCATTGAGGCATGGAATGGACCATCGGTGAACTGGCTGAGCGGGCATCCGCGGCGCTGGCCCCCACCGCCCAGCTCAACGGGCGGGTCAGGGACATGCCCAACGAGCGCCTCATCCGCTGGTATTCGACGATCGGCCTCCTCGACCCCCCGTCCGCCCGCCGAGGCCGCGTCGCCATGTACGGCAGGCGTCACCTGCTCCAGATCGTCGCCGTGAAGCGACGCCAGTCCGACGGCCGCACCATCGCCGAGATCCAGGTCGAGCTGGCCGGGGCCACCGACCAGACCCTGGAGTCGATCGCCCGCCTCCCCGACCACCCCCCGCGACACGCACCGGCCCCCCCGCCTCCGGCGGGGAGCGGCTCCTCCCAACCGGCACGCCCGCGCTTCTGGGCCGGACCGCCCTCCCCGGCAGAGCCGCCGACGTCACCGAAGCCGGCCACACCGGTGAAACCCGAGGTTCCCTCACCGCCGCCCCGGCCGGCCGCCGCACAGCCGCCACCGCCCCCCACCACCGAGACCCGGCCCGCTCCCCGGGCCGTGGCCGTCCACGGCGTACGACTGGCGGACGGCGTGACGCTCCTGCTCGACACGGGCACAGACGCCCCCACCCCCGATGACCTCGCCGAGATCGCCGCCGCCTCCGAAGGACTCCTGTCACTCCTCCGCGCACGCGGCCTCACACCTCCGGAAGGAACTCGCTCATGATGACCTCGATCACAACGCTGCTGCCGGAGGAGTGCCACCCCGTCCCCGACGCCGGACTGGGGGCGCTCGCCACCGAGCTCGGCAACCTGCCGCTGGAGAGCGTGGACGTGACCGCCGCCGTGACCGGCCTGAGCGCCGGGGTCGAGGTGGTCCAGGAGTTCCGCAACCCGCACGACGTGGCACTTGAGGCGACGTACGTCTTCCCGCTGCCCGACCGGGCCGCCGTGACCGCCTTCAGGATGGAGGCCGACGGCCGGGTCATCGAGGGCGTGCTCAAGGAGCGCGGCCAGGCCAGGGCCGACTACGACCAGGCGATCTCCCAGGGCAGGCGGGCCGCGATCGCCGAGGAGGACCGGCCGGACGTCTTCACCATGAGGGTCGGCAACATCGTGCCCGGCGAGCGGGTCACCGTGCACCTCACGCTGAACCAGCCGCTCCCGTACGAGGACGGCGCGGCCACCTTCCGCTTCCCGCTGGTCGTCGCCCCCCGCTACGTCCCGGGCACCCCGCTGGACGGCGAGCGGGCGGGCGACGGGTGGGCACCGGACACCGACGCGGTCCCCGACGCCTCCCGGATCACCCCGCCGGTGCTGCTCCCCGGCTTCCCCAACCCGGTCCGCCTCTCGCTCGCGGTCTCCGTCGCCCCCGCGGGGCTGGAGCTGCGCGAGGTCCGCTCCAGCCTGCACGTGGTCCAGGAGGAGGGCGGGGTGATCCGCCTCCAGCCGGGTGAGCGGCTGGATCGCGACTTCATCCTGCGCCTGGCCACCGGCGCCTCCAGCTCCCTCGCGCTCGCCCCCGACGAGAGCGACGAGGACGGCGAGAGCGGCGAGAGCGGCGAGAGCGGCGAGAGCGGCGAGGGCACGTTCACGCTGACCGTCGTCCCCGAACCGGCCCCCGCAGGGGCCCGAGCCAAGGACGTGGTGCTCGTCCTCGACCGCTCGGGCAGCATGACCGGCTGGAAGATGGTGGCGGCCCGGCGCGCGGCCGCGCGCATCGTCGACACGCTCACCTCGGGTGACCGGTTCGCGGTGCTCTCCTTCGACAGCGTCGTGGAATACCCCGACGGGCTCGGCGAAGGGCTGTCCGAGGCGTCCGACCGCAACCGCTACCGGGCCGTCGAGCACCTGGCCAGGCTGGAGGCGCGCGGCGGCACCGAGATGCTGTCCCCGCTGGAGCAGGCCGCCGCGCTGCTCGCCGACTCCGCCAGGGACCGGGTGCTGGTGCTCGTCACCGACGGGCAGGTCGGCAACGAGGACCAGATCCTGGAGCGGACCGGCGCCGCGCTGGCCGGGGCGCGGGTGCACACGGTCGGCATCGACAGGGCGGTCAACGCCGGTTTCCTGGGCAGGCTGGCCGGGATGGGAGGGGGAAGGTGCGAGCTGGTCGAGTCCGAGGACCGGCTGGACGAGGCGATGGAGCACATCCACCGCCGGATCGCCGCCCCCCTCGTCACCGACCTGTCCCTCAAGGCCGACGGGCTCGACCTGATCCCCGAGACGATCAGCCACCTCGGCTCGATCCACTCGGGCGTCCCGCTCACCGTGCTCGGCCGCTACCGTGGCCCGGCGCAAGGAGGGATCACCGTACGGGGCCTGGGCGCCGGCGGCTCGCCGTGGGAGCGGAGGGTCGCCGCCTCCGTGGTGGACAATTCGGCCGTAAGGGCGATCTGGGCGCGGGCGCGGCTGCGTGCCCTGGAGGACCGCTACGCGGCCGGTGACCGGTCACTGGAGGCCGAGATCGTCGAGACCTCGCTCAGGTACGGGGTGCTCTGCAGGTTCACCGCCTTCGTCGCGGTCGACACGCGGGTGGTCGCCGAGGGCGGTCCCGCGCACCGGGTGATCCAGCCTGTGGAGCCGCCCAGCGGCTGGGAGAACCCGATCGCCGCCGCTCCGATGATGATGACCTCGATGGCCTTCGACAACTCCGCCCCGCCGCCCCCGGCGCCCATGGGGCCGCCCGGGATGGCCCGTCCCGGCTCCGCGCCGAGGTTCGCGGCGAGCCCCGCCGTCGGCGGCATGCCGCACGAGGCGGCGGCCGGAGGCTTCGACGACCGCGCCAGGATGCTGCGCCCCGCGCCGGCGGGGGCTCCCCCGAAGCGCGGCCAGTCTCAGGGCGGCCCCCAGGACCCGCCGAGGGAGCAGCTCGCCGAGGAGCTGAAGCGGCTGCGCGCCGCGGCCTCCCTGCCCGCCGCCGAGCGGCTGCTCCTGCTGGAGGACCTGGGCAGCCGTCTCGCGGCCCTCGTCGTCTATCTCGGCGGCCACGCCGAACTCGCCGCCCTGGCCGAGGAGCTGCAGGCCGGTGGGAACGTGGACGTCCTGTGGCGCAGGGCCGTGGAGGTCCTGGAGTCCCTGACGGGTTCGGCCGGGCGACGCCCGTTCTGGAAGCGGTGATCTCCCCGGTCCCGCCGCCCCGAGAAACGGAGCGGGGGCCCCGGGGTGCCACGGCGGCGACCTGAGGGGCGGCGGGACCGATAGGGGACAGAGTGGGCCGGGGACGGGAAGAGCGGGGTTCCAACCTGGGCCGTGCCACATAAAGTAGCGGGATGGTGATTCTGGACGGCGGCCTGGCCACCCATTTGGAGGAGCTGGGCGCGGACCTGCGAGACGACCTCTGGTCGGCGAAACTCCTGCTGGAGAACCCCTCCGTGATCCGGCAGGCGCATCTCGACTACTTCACCGCCGGCGCCGAGGTGGCGATAACGGCGAGTTATCAGGCGAGTATCCCCGCGTTCGTGAAGCGAGGGCTGAGCGCCACCGAGGCCGAGGACCTCATCCTGCTCTCCGTGCACCTGGCCGCCCAGGCCAGGGACACCTACGGTTCGGGCACCGTGGCCGCGAGCGTCGGCCCGTACGGCGCCTACCTGGCCAACGGCGCCGAGTACACCGGCGCCTACGACCTCGACGAGGACGGCCTGGCCGACTGGCACCGCGACCGCTGGCACATCCTGGCCGACAGCGAGGCCGACCTGATGGCCTGCGAGACCATCCCCTCCTACACCGAGGCGAGGGCGCTGAGGCGGCTGCTCGCGGAGACGCCGGGGATGCGGGCGTGGGTGAGCTTCTCCTGCCGCGACGGCGAGCACATCAACGACGGCACCCCGCTCAGGATGGCGGCCGGCCTGTTCACCGGTAACCCCCAGGTGATCGCGATCGGCGTCAACTGCACGGCACCGCGCCACGTGCGCAGCCTGATCTCGCAGATCAAGGGCAAGCCCACCATGGCCTACCCCAACTCCGGCGAGGTCTGGGACGCCGCGAACCGGCGCTGGCTCGGGCTGGCCGACCCGGTGGAGTTCGGGGAGGCCGCGGCCGGGTGGACCGCCGCCGGCTCCGCCTTCGTCGGCGGCTGCTGCCGCACCACCCCGGAGCACATCCGCCAGATCCGCGCCCATCTCACGGGATCGGTCACCCTCTGAGGTCCTGACCGGCCACGACGCGCGACGCGACCACATGGCCGCACTGCCCCGCCGGTCACCCTTGCGAGGTCCTGACCGGCCACCGCGCTCCCACACCCGCGAGGCCGCCGGGTCCCCTGCCGCAGCCTCGGGGATCCGGCGGCGGGCACCCGTTCCCCCGGCGAGAGCGAGAACAGACCGGACGGCTCTCTCCGCTCGCTCATGCCCTCCTCACCTCCCGCGGACGCCGGACGGATCTTCGCGCACGATCCGAGATCTCCTTGAAAACGTTTCAAAGCGGGTGAAGAAGTCGTGTACCACGTATGGCACTGTCAACGCCGCCACCCCAGGCCGAGGGACGAAACCAGTCAAGCAGGACGAAGGGACCCGAACTCACTAGCAAACCGCAGGTTGTTACGTTTTAATCAGTGCCCATGAGCTCGGTGAGCATAAAGGAAGTCGCGACGCGCGCCGGAGTCTCCCCGGGAACGGTCTCCAACGTGCTCAACTGGCCGGACAAGGTCGCCGAGTCCACCCGCGCCCGGGTCGAGGAGGCCATCCGCGACCTGGGGTTCGTCCGGCACGGCTCCGCCTCCAGCCTGCGGGCCGGGCACAGCCGCACCGTCGGCCTGTCGGTCGTCGACCTCGGCAACCCCTTCTTCACCGATGTGGCGGCGGGGGTCGAGGAGGCGGCCAGCAAGCGCGGGTACGCGATGATCCTGGGCAACTCCTCGGGCGAGTTCCTCAAGGAGGAGCGCAACCTCCTGGTCTTCGCCGAACAGCGGGTCCGCGGGGTGCTCATCACGCCCACCGGGGCGAACCTGGCCAAAATCGACCAGCTCAAGAAGCGGGGCATCAGCGTCGTCCTGGTGGGCCATCCCGCCGAACGCACCGACCAGTGCTCGGTGGCGGTCAACGACGTCGCCGGCGGCTCGCTCGCGGTCTCCCACCTGCTCTCCACCGGAGCCGAGCGGATCGCCTACGTCACCGGCACCCACACCGTCCGCCAGTCCGTCGACCGCCTGATCGGTGCGAAACAGGCGCTGACCGAGGCGGGCCGCGACCTCGGGCAGGCACTGCGGGAGATCGCGATGAGCGCGATGAACGCCAGGTCGGGGCAGCAGGCGGCGGAGAGGCTGATCGTCGAGGGACGGCTGCCCGACGCCGTGTTCTGCGCGAACGACCTGCTCGCCCTGGGCATGTTGCGCGGGCTGCTCCAGGCGGGCGTGCGGGTCCCCGAGGACGTCTCCCTCATCGGCTACGACGACATCGACTTCGCCTCCGCGTCGACGGTCTCGCTCAGCTCCATCCGGCAGCCGACCCACCGGCTGGGCCGGGTCGCCACCGAACTGCTGCTGGACGAGTGCGACAACCCCCACTCACACGCCCATCAGCAGATCATGTTCCAACCCGAGCTGGTCATCCGCGAGTCGACCCGCTGACCCACCTCACCGGTGATCTCGTCTCATCCTGTGAGCCGCCTCGCCGGTCACCCTTTCCCGCCCTTTTGGTCCCGCTTCACCGGTGCCCGCTCCTCACCTCGGTCAGGAGCGCTTGCGCGCCTCCCTCGCGGCCCGCTTGGCGGCCTCCTTCGCCTCCTTGGCGGCGCGGGCGGCCTCGACCTTGGCGCTCGCGGCGTACTTGTCGACGTACTCCTGGCCGGAGAGCTCCATCAGCGCGTACATGATCTCGTCGGTGACGGCGCGCAGGACGAGGCGGTCCTCCTCCATCCCGTAGTAACGGCTGAAGTCGAGCGGCTTGCCGAACTTCACCCCCGGGCGGATGCCCATCTTGGGAAAGAGGCTGCCCGGGGGCATCATCTCGAAGGTGTTGACCATCGCCCACGGGACGACCGGCACACGCGACTCCAGCGCGAGGCGAGCCACACCGGTCTTGCCCTTGTAGAGGCGGCCGTCATGGGAACGCGTCCCCTCGGGGTAGATGGCGAGCACGTTCCCCTCGCCGAGGATGCGCTTGCCGGTGCGCAACGCCGCCTCGCTGGCCTTGCCGCCGGAGCGGTCGATGGGGACGGTGCCAACACCGCTGAAGAAGGCCTTGCTCATCCGCCCCTTGAGACCCCTGCCGGTGAAATAGTCGGACTTGCCGAGAGAGATCACCTTGCGCCGCATGAACAGCGCCCCGAAGAAGTGATCGGCGAACGACAGGTGGTTTCCGGCGAGGATCACCGGCCCTTGCTTCGGCACGTTCTCCACACCCTCCACCCAAGGGCGGAAAAACAGATGAAGCAGGGGGGAGAGGATGGCCTTCACCACCCAGTAGAACACTCGATGCTCCTTCGATTGACAGGCGAGAATCTAGAGTTATCCTCCCACTTCAGATCCCGGCCACCTACCCCACCGAACCACCCAAATCGACCTCTCGCAAAACATGTCCCAGTCGTGCGACGATCAGGCGAACCTTACTAGGAGCCGCGATGCCAGTCATGCCCGGTGCGGAGGCGTACCACCACGCCGGAGGAGAGATCGGCGTCCTGCTCTGCCACGGATTCACCGGATCGCCGCAGTCGTTGCGTCCCTGGGGCGAATACCTGGCGGCGGCGGGCCTGACGGTGGCGCTGCCGAGGCTGCCCGGCCACGGCACCACCTGGCGGGAGATGGCCCGCACCCGCTGGGAGGACTGGTACGCCGAGCTGGACAAGGCCCTGGCGGATCTGCGCGGCAGCTGCACCGAGGTCTTCGTGATGGGCCTGTCACTCGGCGGGTGCATGGCGCTGCGGCTCGCCGAGGTGCACGGCGACGGGATCAAGGGAGTGGTGGTCGTCAACCCCTCGATCGTCAACGACGTGCCGCTGCTCAGACTGGCCCCCCTCCTCAAGTTCGTGGTCGCGTCGGTGCCGGGCGTGGCCGGGGACATCAAGAAGGAGGGGGCGGCCGAGCTCGGCTACACGCGTACGCCGGTCAAGGCCGCGGCCACCCTCCTGCGGCTGTGGTCGCTGACCCGATCGGAGCTGGGTAAGATCACCCAGCCTGTCCTGGTTTTCCATAGTCCGCAGGATCATGTTGTGAAACCAATGAGTGTGCGTATTCTGCGAGAGAGGCTGACCGGGGGGAATCTGAATGTGGTGGAGCTCGCCGACAGCTACCATGTCGCGACGCTTGACAACGACGCTGAACGGATCTTCGCGGGGAGCCTGGAGTTCATCACCTCGAACGCGTCTGTACCCTTGCAGAGAGACTGATCGCGAGCGGGGGATGCGCGGTCTTCGGGAGAAAGTGATCGACCGATGAGCAACGAGCCCAACTAGGTGACACCTCAAAGCGATGAGGACGAGGTCTGGCGTCAGATCGTCGCGTCCTTCAACGACACCGCCGAGCGCGACTCGGCAGATCAGCCGTGGCCGGACAGTGAGAACCTCCCGGCCGAGCCTCCGCGACGGGTGATCAAACAATCGGACGAGGAAGACCTCCTGCGTGAGGACGATCCCGCCGACGAGACCGAAACCGGCACGGAGCAGTCCGGTGGCGAGGACGAGGAGGGGCACTACGTGCCTCCGCCCCCACCGCCACTGCCCAAGACCGACGCCACCACCAAGATCGCATGGCTCGCGCTGTTCGGCGGCCCCGCCTACCTGCTGCTGAGCGCCGCGCTCGGCTGGAGCCTGCAGGGATGGATGCTCTTCACCGCGGTCGCGGCGTTCATCGGCGGTTTCGTGGCGCTGGTGGTCCGCATGGGTGACGGCCCGCCCAACGACTCCGGCTGGGACGACGGCGCGGTCATCTGAGCGGACCGCCGCTTGGTGCGGCCGAGTTCGCTACTGCTTGCGCCCCGAGCCGGCACGCCCCGGGTTGCCGAAGCGCTCGATCACGTCGGTGTACTTGCCGGAGGCGTCGACCACGTGGCCGACGGTCCACACGGTGTCGGTGCCCGGCAGGTAGGCCACCGACTGGAGCCGCACCGTCCGGGGGGCGGCGGCCTCCGGACCGCGCAGCGCCTTGACCTTGCGTCCGTCGTATCTGAGCAGGAAGGCCTCACCCGGCCGCTCCAGATCGACCCCGGAGATCCAGTAGCGGCCCTTGCGGTCGCCCGTCACCCCGTACAGCCGGATGTCACCCTCGGGGAGGGAGACGCGGGACCATTTCTTACCGTCCCATGACAGGGCGAGCGGGACGATCCCGCCGTTCTCCCGGTAGACGCCGCCGACGGCGAGGGCCCGCTTGGGCCCGTCGAGGTAGACGTCACGCAGGTAGCCGCCCGCGATCCGGGGGGTCTTGTAGGTCTTCCAGCGCCCGCCGGAATGCTTCATGATCAACGGATTGCCGCCGCTGTCACCCACCGCCCACCCGTCGCTCTTGCCCGACAGTGCCACCCCGTACAGCGCGCCCTTGTCGGGAAGCTGGGTGAGCTTCCACTTCGAGCCGGTGCCGGTCACGATCATGGGCACCTTGTCGCGCCGCCCGACGGCGACCACCCGGCCGGGAACGGCCGCCACCCCGCCCAGCCAGTCGCCCGCGTGCAGCTTGTCGACGACGACCCTGTCGAAGGACGCCCCGTCTCCCCTCGCCAGGTAGGGGAGGCCGTCGTGCCCCTCACCGACGGCCCACAGCTCGGTCGCCGAGGCCGCCGCGACGGAGCGCAGTGGCCCGGCGCCGGTCGGGTCGTTGCGGATGCCGACCTCGCTCCACGAGGTGCCGTCCCAGTGGGTGATCGCGCCGCGGCTCTGCCAGACGTCCCAGACGCTCTGCTGGCCGACCGCCCACACGCTCGTGGACGAGACCCCCACCACGTCGGACAGCGACCCGTCACTGGTCAGGCCCGCGCTCACCGGAGCCTGCCATGCCTCGACCGGCGGCGGGCTGACAGGATCGGCATGGGCTGGGAACGTTTGCGAGGACAGCAGGAGCAGGCCTCCCGCGCAGAGAACCAGCGCACGCCGCGGAAGGCGGCGGGTCATGTTTCAAATGGTACGGGGCTCATCCACTCCCCGTGCGCCGGTCTCCCCACTTGACGGGCGCGATCTGAAAAGCCGTGTCGTTTTCCGCCGCGGAAACGCCCCTCATCCCGGCTCCCCGGCTCCCCGGTAAGGCGCGGGCCCGGCTCCCTCGGGAAGGTCCGTCTCGGGCTTGCCCCGCGTGGCGCCCGGCAGCTCACCCATATCGGATGATCTCACCGGGACCGTACCGGAGCCGGCGCCCATGATCGGATCGGGGTGCCCGCCGGCCTCGGGGCGCGAGTGGTCAAGCTCGGCGATCACCGGCAGGTGGTCGGTGGCGGCCACCAGGTCGGCGGGGTCGGCGTCGGCCCCTCCGCAGGAGACCACGGAGAGGCCCTCCATCGCGAAGATCGCGTCGATCCGCTGGTGCGGGCCCCTGGCGGGAAAGGTGAAGCCGTCGCCGCGCGGCGAGACCGGGTAGCAGTCGGCGAGCCGCTCGGTGAGGCGCCGCCAGCTCGGCTGGCCGGACTGCTCGTTGATGTCTCCCGCCAGCACCGGCAGCGCGCCGAACCGGTCGGCCACGGCGCTCAGCAACCTCACCGCCTCGTCCGCGTGGCGGCGCCGGGCGGTCTCGTCGAGATCCAGGTGGACCGAGCCGACGGCGACCCGCCGTCCCCCCGACTCCACCACGGCGATCGCGATGGCGCGCCGCTCCAGGGGAAAGAAGGACTCCAGGAGACGCCCCTCCCCGTGCAGCAGCCGCACCCTGGGGCCGGTCAGCACCGCGACCCCGCCCCGGCGGCGGCCCGCGGCCACGGTGAGCCCTCCGAAGGAGGCGAGCCGTCTTCTCCTGCGGCGCCAGCACAGGAACCGGGGCGCCTCCTGCACGCAGAGCACGTCGGCGCGGAGTGCGGCGACCACCCGCCCCAGCGCCGGGACGTCGTCCTTCATGGAGCGCACGTTGTAGCTGGCGATCCTGAGCACACGGCCACCTCTGTTCGCGACGCGTGCCGTGAGGATAACCGCGCACCGCCGTGCGTACCAGCCGCCCGCCCCGATCGGCATGCGGGCGGCCGGTACGCCCGGGGCGCGGGCGAAGGGAAAGCGGTCAGCGCCTGCGGGCGAGGTCCGCGGCGCCCACCAGGCCCGCCGAGGCGCCGAGTTCGGCGCGGCGGATGTCGGCCAGCGGGCGGTGCCCCCGTCCGCTCAGATGGGTGTTGTAGAACTCGCGGGTCTCGTCGATCCACAGGTCCGCGGCGCGCGAGACGCCGCCGCCGAGGATGAAGCAGCCCGGGTCGAGGACGGCGGCGAGGTCGGCGAGGCCCTGGCCGATCCAGCGGGCCATCGAGGAGAACGCGGCCAGCGCGGCCGGGTCGCCCTGCCTGGCCGCCTCGGTGACCTCCTGACCCTCGATCCGGTCGGGCGTTCCTCCGGCGATCTCCAGGAGCCTGACGGCCCGGTCCGGCTCGGCCTCGGCGATCAGCTTGGCCTCCATCACGAGGGCGCTGCCGCTCGCGTACCGCTCCCAGCAGCCGAGGTTGCCGCACCCGCACAGACGCCCGTCGGGGACCACCTGCATGTGGCCGAGTTCGGCGCCCATGCCCCAGCGCCCCCGGTACAGGGAGCCGTCGAAGACGATGCCGCCGCCGATGCCGGTGCCGACGGTCACGCACACCAGGTGGGTCTCGCCGCGCCCCGCGCCGAACCTCGCCTCTCCCCATGCCATCGCGTTGGCGTCGTTCTCCACCACGACGGGAAGGCCGACCATGTCGGAGACCTTCTTCTGCAGGGCCTCCTCGCGCCAGGCGAGGTTGGGGGCGAAGCGGACAATGGACCTGGACTCGTCGACGAACCCGGCCGCGCCGAGACCGACGGCTTCGATCTCCCGGTCCTTGCAGAGCTCCAGGATCACGTCACCGATGGTGTGGGCGACCTGCTCCGGACTCTCCGCCGGGGTGGGTCGCAGAGCATGCTCGACGATCTGGCCGTCCTCGTCGACGACTCCCGCCGCGACCTTCGTACCGCCGATGTCCACACCGATGGTCAGCGCCATTGTCCATCCATCCTCTCCCCCTGGGCTCACCCCAGGTCGATGTGCTCCACGGGGGTGTCTCCTCGCTCGCGCTCGCGCTCCCGCGGTGCGGGCGCGGGCTTGCCGAGTCCGTCGACGGCCGACTTGAAGGCGGCGAACAGCTCGGTGCCCGCCTGCATGAGGTGGTCGGTGACGGCCGCGCCGCCGCCCGACTCACGCTGCGCGGCCATCGCGCGGCAGACGGGGCAGGCCCGGCAGATGTACTCCTCATCCTCCGAGACCGCCTCCTCCCACACGTCCCGTTCTCTTCTTCCGCGCCCGCCACCGGAGAACGCGCTGCCGACCCCGGTCATCGTGCCCTTGATCAGATTCTTGCGCAGTTCTTTGGCGGCTTTCTGCTGCAGGGTGTCGAAGAGTTTGAACGCCTCCTCGGCGGCGGTGCCCAGCGGGTCCTTCCCCCCCTGGGACCGCTCCTCCTGCGCCCGCCTCTCCTGTGCCCGCTCCTCACGGGCGCGCTCCTCACCCGCCCGCTCCTCACGGGCGCGCTCCTCGGCGGCGGTGTCCTTCTCACGGCCCGCGGGCTCGGTGCGGGCGGCCGGCCGGACCCAAGGGGTCCATCCGGCCGCCCGCTCCTCACGTCTGATCCGATCGGCGCGCTCGAACCACTCGGCGCGCGCGTCGCGCTCGGCCCGCACGGACTCTCCCGCGGCCTCCTGCCGCTCGACGGCCTCCACCGGCTCGACGAGCGGCTCCACGGGCTCGACGGGCTCGACGGGCTCGGACGACCCTGTGGGCCCTGCCTGCGGGGATGTCTCGACCGGCTCCGCGCGCGGGCTCTTCCGAGCCGTCGTCTTCCCCGCGCGGCGGCCCTTCTGAGCCTTGCCTGCGTCCCCCGCGGCCTCGGCGTTTTCTGTGCTCCCGGTGCTCCCGGCGCCCTCGATGCCTCCGGCCTCGGGCGGCGGCTTCGCCACGGCGGTCTTGCGTGGCTTCCTCGGCGCGCGCGGCTTCGGGGTCTTCTCAGCGTCATTCGTGTTATCGGTCATCAGGCCCTCCCGATTCGAACCGTACCCGGAGAAACCCATCTCGGAGCGCGGCGTCCCGCACCGGCCTGCGGGCCAGGGCGACGGGCAGGGCCAGGACACGGCGGTAGGAACCGGCGTTGACGATCAGCTCGTCACCCTTGCGCGCCAGATCCACCTCGTCCTTGTCCGCCAGTGGCAGGGCGAGGAACAACTCGCCGTCGGCGGTGATCCGCAGCGGCGGGGCGACGGAGGGCGGGGCGAAGGGGTCGCTCTCGCCGTACATGGCCTCGGCGACGGCGATCAGGGCGTCGAGGCCGACAGGCTCGGCCTCCAGGTACGGCACGATGTGCACGGGCAGCGGCGCGAAGGACTCCTCGACCTCGGCCAGGTGGCGGGCCTGGGCTCGCACCCATCTCTCCCGCCACGGGTCGGCGCCCTCGGAGGGGAAGACACGGTTCGCGATCACCGCGTCCACCCGGTAGCCGTACAGGCTGAGGGAGGTCAGCGTACGCCGGGCCTCGGCGAGCACGACGGCCTCGGGGGTGAGCACCAGCCGGACGCTCGCGCCGGGCCCGGTGAGCAACTCGCGCACTTCCAGCAGGCCCCGGTGGAGCCGCTCGCCCGCGTCGATCACGTGGTCTTCCGGCACGCTGACCTGGGCCAGGCGGCGGACCAGCGGGGAGAGGGTGCTCAGCAGCCGCCTGCCGACGGGCAGCAGCCGGTTCACGTGCCAGTCAAGGGCCTCGGGCAGGGCGAGCAGCCGGAGCGTCTCGGCGGTCGGGGCGCAGTCGATGACGACGACGTCCCACAGCCCGGTGCGCGCCTGCTCGCGCAGTTCGAGGAGCGCGATGATCTCCTCGGCGCCGGGCAGCACCGTGATCTCCTCGGCGGTCACCTCGTCGAGGCCGAGCTCGGCGAAGACACCCCTGGCGTAGTCGCGCAGCTCGCCCCACTGGCGTTCCAGCACCTTCTGGGTGTCGACCTGGTAGAGGGAGAGACCGGACGCGATCTCCGTGGGCTCCCCGCCCGCACGCACGCCGAGGGCGTCGGCGAGCGAATGGGCGGTGTCGGTGGAGACCACCAGCGTCTTGAGCCCGGACCGGGCGGCGAGCGTGGCCGTGGCGGCGGCGGCGGTCGTCTTGCCGACGCCTCCCTTGCCGGTGAAGAGCAGGATCCTGCTCACGTCGTCTCCCACCGGCGAAGCGGCGTAGGGCTTCGCTCCGCACCCGCGCCGGGCCGCACGTCCCCCACCCTCATGGGGTCTCGACGCGCTTCTTCAGCCCTTTCAGGGCGGTGTCGATGATGACCTTCTCCGCCTTCCGCTTGATCATGCCGATCATCGGGACCTTGAGATCCACGGCGAGCTCGTACGTCACCTCGGTGCCGTCGCCCGCGTCGGCAAGACGATAGCTCCCGGTGAGCCCGGAGACCATCTTTCCCGCCTCGGCGATGCTCCAGTCGACGGACTCGTCGTCGTGCCAGGTGTAGCGGAGGGTGTACTCGTCGCTGATCACACCCGCGTCGAGGACGAACCGGACCGTGGCGGGCCTGCCGTCCTCCCCCGTGGACAGGACGCGCGCGGCCTTCACCTGACCGGCCCACTCCGGGTACGAGGGGAAGTCGGCGATGACCGTCATGACGGTCGACCGGTCCGCGCCGATCTTGATGCTGGAGGTGGTGCGATCAGCCATGGGGCAACCGTACTGCCTCACGATCGCCGCTGTACGCCCGGCGGGGCCGGGCGTGGCCGCCGCGATGACGGCGGCCGGTGACGGGAACCCGGCGACGACGGGCCGGCGGAAAGCCGCGCCGGCCGGCGGCCGTCCGGCGCGCCCGCCGCGCCGGTGCGACTACAACTCCAGAACGTAGGGGACGCCTCTGTTTCGGAAGTGCCCCACGTTGAGGCACTCGGTCCTGCCGACCCGGGTGCGGGCGGCCAGGGGCTGGTGGACGTGGCCGAACAGGGCGTAGCGCGGCTGGGTCCGCCTGATCATCTCCAGGGTGGCCTCGCTGCCCCGCTCGAAGCGCCGGGCGACCACGTCGTAGAGCAGTTCGGGGATCGCGGGAGGGATGTGGCAGCAGAGCACGTCGACCTCGCCCACGGCCTCGACCTTGCGGGCGAACTCCTCCTCGTCGATCTCGTTCGGGGTCCGGTACTGGGTGCGCAGCCCGCCCCCCACGAAGCCGAACCGCAGCCCCCCGATCTCCACGGTCTCGCCGTCGAGCACCCGGTGCCCCTCCCTGACGTACTCCGGCCAGTAGACCGGCAGGTCCACGTTGCCGTAGGTGATGTACGCGGGGGTCGGCATCGCGGCGAAGATCTCGCCGTACTGCCGCCGGACGGAGCGCTCGATGTGGTCGCGCGGGTCGCCCTCCAGCGAGGCCCACAGCGCGGAGGACATCACCCGCGCCTCGTCGAACCGCTTCGCCGTCCGCAGCGCGATGAACTCCCCCGCCCGCTCGGCCCCGAAGAGCTCGGCGAAGATGCCCTGGGAGTGATCCTCGTAGTCGACGAACAGGATCAGGTCGCCCAGGCAGATGAGCGCGTCGGCGCCCTCTCCCGCGCGGGCCAGCGCGTCGGCTCTTCCGTGTACGTCACTGACGACGTGAACCCGCATGTCAGGCATCCTCACCACCAACGAGTAGGGCCATATGGGACGAACTTCGCAGGGCGCGAGCCCAGCGTGAAGGCGAACGGCGCGGTCGACGGTCCGATGTGAAGGTACTTGCTACGGTGAAATCAGTCTTCATAACGCCTGGGTGACGAATTTACCCATACGTAACTTATCGCGATAGCTTCCAGACAGCCCATCGATCGTGCGTCTCCAGGAGTGACCCGTGCGCGAGTACAGCGTCCCCGTACTGGTGGATGTCCCCGCCTCCGCCAACCTCACCGACACCGTGTTCCGGCGCGCGGAGGAGGAGCCTGACGTCGTCGCCCTGCGGCGCAAGGTCGGCGATGAGTGGATCGCCGTCACCGCCCGTGAGTTCCGCGACCAGGTCGCCGCGGTCGCCAAGGGCCTCATCGCGGCCGGGGTGGGGCCCGGCGACCGGGTGGCCCTGATGTCGCGCACCCGCTACGAGTGGACCGTGATCGACTACGCGATCTGGACCGCGGGGGCGGTCGGCGTGCCGATCTACGAGTCCTCCTCGGCCGACCAGGTCGCCTGGATCATCTCCGACAGCGGCGCGAAGGCCGTGTTCGCCGAGTTGGAGTCGCACGAGAAGACCATCCGCGAGGAGGCGTCCGGCCTGCCCTGCCTCAAGGACATCTGGCGTATCGAGGGCGGCGCCCTGGAGGAGCTCACCGCGCTGGGCGCCGAGATCTCCGAAGAGGAGCTCACCGAGCGCAGGTCGAGTCGCGGCATCGCCGACCTGGCGACCATCGTCTACACCTCGGGCACCACCGGAAGGCCCAAGGGCTGCAGCCTCACCCACGACAACCTGCTGTTCACCGCGAGAAACGTCGCGAACGGCCCGCTGGAGCGCATGTTCGTCGTGGAGGAGAGGGCGGCGCTGCTCTTCCTGCCGCTCGCGCACGTCTTCGCCCGCATCATCGAGATCGTGCTGATCGAGACGGCCACCGTCCTCGCGCACACCCCCAACATGAAGAACGTCGCCCCCGACCTGCAGTCCTTCAAGCCCACGTTCCTGCTGGGCGTGCCCCGCGTGTTCGAGAAGGTCTACAACGGCGCCGAGCAGAAGGCGGCCGCCGCGGGCAAGGGGAAGATCTTCCACGCCGCGGCCGACACCGCCGTGGCCTGGAGCAGGGCCGAGTCGGCCGGTGGCGCGGGGCTGGGCCTTCGGCTCAAGCACACCCTGTTCGACAAACTGGTCTACGGCAAGATCCGCGCCGCGACCGGAGGCAGACTCACGACGGCGGTGTCCGGCGGTTCCGCCCTCGGCGAGCGGCTCGGCCACTTCTTCCGCGGCGTGGGCATCGAGACCCTGGAGGGCTGGGGCCTCACCGAGACCTCCGCTCCCTCCTCGGTCAACATGCCGGGAGCCAACAAGATCGGCACCGTCGGCAAGCCGTTCCCCGGCGTCACCATCGGCATCGGCGAGGACGGCGAGGTGCTCGTCAAGGGCCGCCACGTCTTCCAGGGCTACTGGAACAACAAGGAGGCCACCGCGGAGGCGATCGACGCGGACGGCTGGTTCCACACCGGCGACATCGGCGAACTCGACAAGGACGGCTATCTCCGCATCACCGGCAGGAAGAAGGAGATCATCGTCACCGCCGCGGGCAAGAACGTCGCCCCGGCCCCGATGGAGGACCACATCCGCGCCCACCCGCTGATCAGCCAGGCGATGGTGGTCGGCGACGACAAGCCCTTCATCGCGGCGCTCATCACGCTCGACGTCGAGGCGCTGGAGCAGTGGAAGGCCGCCAACGACAAGACCGGCGCCGACCTCGCCGACCTCAGCTCCGATCCGGCGATCGTCGCCGAGGTGCAGAAGGCGGTGGACGGCGCCAACAGGGCCGTGTCCAAGGCCGAGCAGATCAAGAAGTTCGTCATCCTCGACATCGACATCAACGAGGAGAGCGGGCACCTCACCCCGACCTTGAAGATCAAGCGCAATGTCGTGATGCGCGACTTCGCCCAGCAGGTCGAATCCCTCTACGGCTGAGAGATCTCCCCGCCCCCCATGCGGCCGGGTGCTCGCTGGGGCCTCTGTCACCGGAGGTCTCAGCGGACCCCTCCACGGCCGAGAGGTCCGCGCAGGCCCTTTACCTCCGCAGCCAGGGGTCTCGGCGGGTCCTTCCTGGACGGCGGAGGCGGGTCCCCGCGGAACCCTCCGCCGTCAGGAGGTCTCCGCGGGTTCCAGGAGGCGGGCGAAGCGGGAGGCCACCAGGTCCCAGCCCCACTCGCGCGCCACCCACTCGCGCCCGCGTTCCCCCATGGCACGCGCCCCGGCCTCGTCCTTGAGCAGGTCGATCAGGGCCGCCTCGACCTCCTCCGGGCGGGTGCCGTCGACGACCAGGCCCGTCTCCCCGCGCAGTACGGCGTCGGGGGCACCGCCCGAGGAGCCGGCCACCACGGGCAGGCCGCTGGCGGAGGCCTCCAGGTAGACGATGCCGAGCCCCTCCACGTCGACGCCGCCCAGGCGGGTGCGGCACGGCATCGCGAACACGTCGCCCGCGGCGAGGTAGCCGGGCAGCTCGGCCTCGGACACGGGACCGGTCATCCTGACCGAGTCGCCCATCGGCCGGGCCAGCCGCTCCAGGGTCCTGCGGTACGGGCCCCCGCCGACGATGAGGAGCACCGCGCCCGGCACGTCCCTGACCACGCCGGGCCAGGCTCGCAGGAGCGTGTCCTGCCCCTTGCGCGGCACCAGCCTGGACAGGCAGACCACCACCGGCCGTTCTCCCAGGCCGAGTCTCGCGCGCACCCCTTCTCCCCCGGCCCCCGGGTGGAAGACCTCGGTGTCGACGCCGGGAGCGAGCCGTACCAGCTTGTCCTCGGCTATCACCCCGGCCAGCCGTCGCCGGGTGTACTCCCCCAGGTAGGTGACCACGTCCGCGCTCTCCCCGATCCTGGCGAGCACCTGGCGGCCGATCGGGATCCCGGTCCAGCCCGCCTCGTGGCCGTGGGTGACCATGACGACGCGGCGGGCCCCGGCCTCGCGCACCCTGGGCGCGATCAGCCCGAGCGGCGCCGCCGCCCCGAAGACCACGGTGTCGCACTCGAACTCGGCGACCAGCTCGGCGGCCCGGCGGGCGACGGCGGGCGTGGGCAGCATCAGCGAGGTGGGGTGCCGCACGACCGGATACGGCTGGCGCAGGTCGAAGGCCGCGCTGCCGGTCCACCGGGGCGCGTAGACGACGGCCGAGCCGGGCGGGCGGCGGGCGATGAGACCGTACACGAACGACTGGATCCCTCCCGCGCGGGGCGGGAAGTCGTTCGTGACCACCAGTGTGCGGCTCACGGCTCGGGGAGCCCGTTCAGCCGGGCCCAGGAACGCGCCATGGCGATGCGCTGCGGGGCCGTGGGATGCGATACATAAAGGACATACTCGAGGAAATCAGGCGACAAATCCGAAATATTGGTCACTGCCAGCCGTTTCTGCATGGCCACGAACGTCGCCGGATCTCTGGTCAGCTCCAGCGCGTGCACGTCGGCGCGGGCCTCGACATACCTGCTCACCAGGTTCTGGGCCGGCCCCGACAGGACCGTGACCAGGCTCAGCACCCCCATCACCAGTCCCACCGCCCTCGGGTCGCCGAGTGAGGTGACCCCCGCCCTGCGCCGTACGCCTCCCGCCGAGGTCACCACGTACAGCAGGCACGCCCCGAACGCCGCGCCCAAGCCGCCGACGAGCGTACCCCACAGCACGTCGTCCGCCTTGGCGTGGCCCAGCTCGTGCGCGACCACCAGCTCGACCTCGTCGGCGGGCGCGCGCAGCAGCGTGTCGTAGACCACGATCCTGCGGGTCGCGCCGAATCCGGAGACGTAGGCGTTGAGCGCGGTGGTCCGCCGGGAGGCGTCGGCGACGAGCACGTTCTCGACCGGCACGCCGTCCCTGCCGGCCATCGCGAGCAGGTCGTCGCGAAGTGGCCCGGCCTCCAGCGTCCTGAAGTCGTTGAAGACCGGTTCGACGAGCACCGGGTAGGCGAAGGAGACCGCGACGGTCAGGGCGAACGCCCCGGCCGCGGCGGGAATCCACCAGCGCCGGTAGCGCCGCGCCAGGCCGATCACCGCCATCACCATGATCGCGGTCAGTCCGGTGCCGATAGCCGTGTTCTTGGCACGGTCGGCCGCCCACGCGGGCCAGGTCTGGGTCGACAGCCCGAAGTCGCGCAGGTAGCCCTCCGACCACATCCCCAGGGGCCAGCGCAGCATCGCCACGGCCACCGAGAGCGCGAACACGCCGAGCAACGTCCGCAGCCACCACGGTCCCGGCAACCGGCCGACGAGCCGCGCGCCCAGCGGAGTGGCGATCAGCACCCCCGCCACGACCAGCGTCAGGCCGAGCGACAGGTAGCCGGGAAGGCTGACCAGCGCGTCGAACAGCTCGGCCCTGGCGATCTGCTCGGCGGTGAAGTCGCGGGCCGGATCGGGCGTGAGGGCCGGAGCCGGGTCGGGCAGCGCGCTCCAGGGCGTGGTGAACGCCACGACCGCCAGCGTGACCACTCCCAGGCCGACCGTCGCCCATCCCGCCGACCGCACGCCCGAGGGCGCGTCCATCGTGCTCAGCGTCACGTGAGTTCCTCCCTGAGATAGTCACGCCAGGACGTGGTGAACTCGGCCGGCGGCAGGCCGAGCGCGCTCCCGACATCGCTACCGTAGAGCCTCACCAGGGCCTTCTCCCCAAAGCGCTCCGCGACGAATGCGCAGGCGAGCCATGCCTCCTGGTACGCCTGCGCGAGCCTCGGCGCCCCGGGGGCGAAGTCGGCCGGTCCCGGCAGGCGCTCGGGCAGGACACCCGCGCGCACCTCGGCGGCCAGCTCGGCGGCGGCCGTGCGCACCGCGATCCCGGCGTCGCGGTAGCCCGCGTAGTCGGCGAAGCCCTCCGACAACCACATCGGCACCCGGCCGCCCCGGGTCGCGCCGGTGGCCACGTGGGCGAGCTCGTGGGTGATCACCACGTCCCTGCCGGTCGCGGTGAGCCTGGCGTATCCCGAGGGCAGGACGATCACCCGGTCCGCGGTCGCCATCGCGGCCAGGCCGTGGGTGCTCCCGGCTCCGGCGAGCGCCGCGGCCTCGGCGTCGGTGGCGGGGAAGAGGATCACGGCGGGGACCGGCCCCCAGATCTCCGCGATCGTCGCGCGGGCGCGGTCGGCCGTGGCCGCCAGATCCCGCAGGACGGCGGCGGGGACGCCGTGGCCGATCACGAGGGAGTGCTCGCCCCGGACGGTGACGGCGGCACCCGGCCACAGGTCGCGCAGGTCACCCGGGTCCCGGGCGTCGTAGGGCAGGAGCGGGGCGGCTCCGGCCAGGAGGGGGCCCGTCCCGGCGAACGGACCGGCGCTCATCAGCGCCAGCATCCCGGCGAGCACGGCGCGGCGTCCTTGCGGGACGGACATAGGAGCCGATGCTACTCGACCGGCATGGAGCGGCCCCGGCCCTCCTGGTGGAGGGCCGGGGCCGCTTTTCCGTGCTCGGGCTTGTGCTTTCGGCACGTGCTTTCGACACGCGCCCGCGGCGTCGTGCCCGGACGCGGGCTCGGGCCTCCGTGGTCGGGTCCGGCGCCCGGGCTCCCGTGGTCGGGCTCGGGTCTCGGGAGCCGCGCTCGACACACTCCCGGGTTCCCTCCCCGGACTCAGGCTCCGGGCCGTGCCGCTCCGGCGAAGGAGGACTTGTAGTAGCCCGCCAGCTTCACGACGCGGACCGTCTTGCCGCTGCTCGGCGAGTGGACCATCTTGCCCTTGCCGACGTACATGCCGACGTGGCCCTTCCCCCTGAAGAACATCAGGTCACCGGGGCGCAGCTTGCTCCACGAGACCTTCTTCTTGATCGCCCTGTACTGGCTGTGCGTGACCCTGGGGAGGGACACACCCGCCTTCTTCCAGGCGTACCGGACGAGCCCCGAGCAGTCGAACGCTCCGGGACCCGAGGCTCCCCACCGGTAGGGGACGCCGATCTGCTTCTTGGCCGTCGAGACCGCCTTACCGGCCCGGATCTTCTGTCGTGCCGCCTTGCTCATCTTGGCCTTGGCCTTCACCGTGGCCTTCGCCGTGGCCGAGGCCGGAGTGACGGTCGTGGTGGTGCTTTCGGTCTTCTCCTCAGAGACGCCGGCCGCGCTGTTGACCAGGATCTCGGGGGGACCGTCCGCCGCCCGCGCCGCCGTGGGCCCGAGGGTGACCGCTCCGGCTGAGGCGGTCAACGTGAGGGCGATACCGCCAAGAGAAAGGCGGAAAAAGCGCGACAAGCGAGGATTGTGCAGGGTGCTGGACAGGATTTCTCCTTGAGGCTTCCACTGATGCCTACCGGGTTAGCTGACGGATTCGGGCTTGGAAGATGCCCTACGGCATACAAATGCCGATTCACCCCTGGCCGCAGCGTGCTGGGCCTTTTGGGTCCCCGGTTCCATGCCTCCTGGCTGCATGGATTCGGCGGGCCGCCGTAATGATCTCCACCCCGACTGGGGCACGGCGGCCGACTGGGTTTCTTATAGGGGACGCGGTCCGAAGACCCGCATTCACCGCGACGGCGTGGCTCGCACGTCGCGACGCCAGAAGTTACCCCGATCCCCAACGTTCGGCAAAGCATTCGTCAAGTTTGAGGGAGTCTGCACCTCTCTTGATCTTCCTGTTACCCCTGCTTAATAGCTATTTATGCTAATGAGATATGACTCTCGTCACACCCTTCGCGCGAGTCGCGACAAATCACGATTTTGTAATGTTCGTCACACTCGCCGTGATCCAGTGAGGATGGACCGTTCCCGGGCGATCGGCCGGACGCTCTCAGCGCCTGACGCGGGTGTAGGCGCCATAGATCGACTCCCGGAGGTCCGCCTCGACGATCTCGAATCCGGCGGCCCCAAGCATGGGTGCGAGCAGCCGCCCGAAGGTGCTGTACTCGGTGCGCGGATGCTCGGCGTAGTCCTCGCGCCCGGCGCATCCGGTTTTCCCTGCGCCTCATCCGGCACGGGAGCCGCGCCGTCCCCTCGGGGAGGCCGCGGGTCAGGGGCGGATGGCTCCGACGATGCGGCGGCCGTAGGACGCCAGCGAGACGGTCTTGACGACGTCGCCCGTCTGCGGGGCGTGCACGATCTGGCCGTTGCCCGCGTACATGGTGACGTGGCCAAGGCCCTCGCTGAAGATGAGGTCGCCCGGCTGGAGGTCGTTCAGGGAGACCTTGCGGCTCGCGCCCCAGCTCCACTGCTCCCAGGTCGTCCGGGGAAGGGAGACTCCCCCGTTGCGCCAGGCGCCCTGGACCAGGCCGGAGCAGTCCCAGCCGCTGGGACCCGTGCCGCCGTACCGGTAGGGCTTGCCGATCTGGGCGAAGGCGAACTGCAGGGCGGCGCGGGCGTTGCCCGAGGCGGAGCCGGTGTACTGGATCCCGGTGCTCCGAGGGTTGCCCACCTTGAAGGCGTTGAGCTCCCGCAGGAGCTTCGTCTGGGCCTGGACCATCTTGTCGGCCTTGGCCTTCTCCTCGGCCAGTTCCTCACGCGTCTCGTCGGCCTCGGCCAGGGCCTTCTTCGCCTCGTCCCTGCTGATCCGCAGCGCCTTGGTGGCCTCGTCGAAGGCGTTCAACGACTGGGCGCGGGAGGTGGACATCTGGTCGGCGGCCGCCAGGCCACTCAGCAGGGCGCCGGGGTCGGACTGGTAGATCATGCCTTCCCAGCCGGTGATCGACCCGACCTGGTAACTGCTGACGGCCATCGTGACGAGTTCCTTGCGCAACCCGACGACCTGCTTGTTCTGACGGGTCAGATCGGCGTTCAGATCGCCGTACTTCTTCCTGGCCCGCTTCCACTTCTCCGAGGCCTGGTTGTACTTCTCGACGATCTGGTCGGCCTGCTCGTTCAGCTTGTCCAGCTTCTTCTTCGCCTCGGCGGGGGTCGGCCTCAGCTGGGCGGACGCTTCGCTCACCGGCATCGTCAACAGCGCGAGAGCGAGCCCGGCCGCCACCGGTATCCGAATCAGTCCAACCGGCAAACCCGCCACGGCCACGTCAACGCCTCCCGAACTGCATCAGACCTGCGGCGAATAGTACAGAACAAGCAATGGTTACCTCACCTTTTCGCTGGGTTTGCTCCGTGTTCATCGGTGATCGCTTTACCCGCGGCCGGCGGCTCCCTCCCGGAGCGCCGTCGGCCGTGGGGAGCGGCCCTGTCAGGGGCGGCACCTCGGCGGCGAGGGCGCCCTCGGGGAGCCTCCGGCACCCCCGGCAGCGGAAAGCGCCCCCTGCGGGGAGTGGGGGGCGCCTCGGCCGCGGGAGGCGGCCCTGCCGGAACTCCGGTCGCGCTATCGGCAGGCGGCGATGGCGCAGATCTTGGCGGTCATCTTCCTGGCGTCGCGCAGCTGGACGCTCCAGTCAGCCTTCGCAGGCTTGTCGTACTCCCCCGCCCAGAGATAGATCAGGACGGCGTTGCCCCTCCTGACCAGCACGCTCCGGTCACCGCCCACCCCGGCCCTCCTCCCGTAGTAGACCTGGCCGGAGATCCTCAGCGCCTCGTCACCGAGCCCGGCCAGGCGAGAGGAGGCGTAGCGGTAACTCGCGCCGGAGTCGGTCCTGGCCGCGCACTTGACCAGGGCGGCGCGTACCCGGGCGACGGCCGAGGCGGCCGAGGCCCGTGAGCCGTACAGGATCACCTGCTCGACCCTCATGAAGTCCGGAACGCCGATGAAGGTCACCGTCCGGGCGGCCACCCGGCCGGTCGCGGCCAGTGTGCCCCTGTCGCACGGGTTGACGGCGAGCCTGGCCCTCGCCGAGTTGCCGACCGTCCAGTTGGTCTCGGGATCGTTGTCCTTCTTGGCGGCGTCCTTCTCGTACAGCAGGAAACCCCTGGGAATGGCGGCCGTCGTGGCCGCCGCGGGGGTGGTCACGGTCGCCCCCGCGGCCAGGACCGCGACGGCGAGGGCGAGCGTTGTGATCTTCTTCATCGAATCGAACCTCCTGGGTGATCCGATGCCCTGCCCTCCCAAAAGGTTTACGCGCGGCCCAGACGTCTGAGAAGAAGCACCGAGGGCACCGGCCTCGCGCCCATCCTGCGCACCGACTCGGCCACCTCGCGATCCGAGGAGACCACCGCGACCGCGCGCCCGGCGGGCTCGGCGCGGACCAGCTGGCGGATCAGGTCGTCGGCGGTCTGGTTCGGGGCGCTGAACAGCACGCGCACCCCCCTGGGGGCCGACACCGGGACCGGCCCGTTCAGCTCGGCGCCGTCGAACACACAGGTCAGCTCGGTGCGGGTCTGCGCGTAGAGCGCACCGAGACCGGTGAGCAGGCGGCTTCGCTGGTCGGCCAGGGTGAACGTGCCGTAACCGGTCTTGGTCACGTTGTAGCCGTCGACGATCAGATGGATCTGCGGCAGCGCGAGCAACTGGTCGAGCAGAGCGGGGTCGTCGTCGGCGAGCGCCCGCGCGGGAACCGCCTGGACCCCCTGCTTGCCCGGCGCCACCGAGGCGACCGAGTCGGCGGGACGGTGGATGCCCGAGGGCAGGGCGAGCTCCCTGCGCAGCCCCGCGGCGGCGTCCTGCAGGGCGTCGAGCAGCATCCGGACCTTGGTGTCCTCCACGCTGCGGCCCTCGCGGGCGGCCCTGCGCGTCGCCTCCAGTTGCCGCTCGGCGTCGGCGAGCCGCTCGCGCAGGCGGCGCAGCTCGCTTTCCACCGTGCTCCCCGCCGAGAGCGCGGCGGCCTTGGCCTCGTCGGCCACCTCCTGGGCCTCGGCGGCGCGCGCCTCGGCCGCCTTGGTCCGCTCGCGCGCCTCGTGCAGCCTGCGGCGCAGGTCGGAGACCTCCGAACGCGACGTCTTGAGCTGCTCGCGCAGCCGCTCGGACTCCTCCTTGGCCGTGGCCTTCTGGGTGGCCAGCTGCTCACGTAGCCGGGAGACCGTCTGTTCCTGGGCGGAGCCCTCGGCCGCGGCGGCCGACCTCTCCAGGTCGGCGCGGGCCGCCTCCACCATGTCGACCCAGCCCGGCGGCCGGGTCAGGTATGCGGCGGCGGCCACCATGACGGGCTCGGCCGCCGGCGGGACCGTGCCCTCGGCGAGGCTCGCGATCAGCTCGGGCCAGCCCTCGGTCAGCGTCTCCGCGACCAGCTCGCGGAACTTCTTGTCGATCTCCAGCTGCGCGGCGATCGGGGCGCCGCCCAGCCTCGCCCGCTTGCGGGGGTCGAATTTGGCGATCCCCTTCAACGGCAGCGGCACCGAGGCCGCGGGCATCGCACCGAGAATCTGGGAGGCCAGCTCCACGACATGTAACCGAACCTGCTCGGGTAGCGGACGAGACAGGCCCTCTCCGGCTGAACTCATCACGGCCCCTACTCGGATCGGTCTTCACGTCAAGGGTACGGGTACCTCATCGTGACCCCGACCTGACCGTACGTGGACCGGTGATCGACGGGGCCGTGAACGCTTCATGGACAAGCGCTTGCTGCCAGGTCGCGGCCGCGCGGACGGGAGACCCGGGAAAAGGCGGTCGCGAGGCCCGCCGGAGACCCTCGCGGATCCGTGGAGTCCGCGGGCTTCCCCGCGCCGGTGCGCACCGGCGCGAAAGGGCTCCGGTGCGGTAAATGTCGGTCGAGGCTTCTATGGTCGTGAATCGTGAACTACGCCGTGCAGGGAACACTCGACGAGCTGGGCACCCCGCTCAGCGAGGTCACCTTCGTCGTGTTCGACCTGGAGACCACCGGCGTCTCCGCGGGCGAGCACGCGATCACCGAGATCGGGGCCGTCAAGGTCAGGGGCGGCGAGGTGCTCGGCGAGTTCGCCACCCTGATCGACCCCGGCTCGCCGATCCCGCCGTTCATCTCGGTGCTGACGGGCATCACCGACAGCATGGTGGTGGCCGCGCCGAGGATCGAGTCGGTGCTGCCGTCCTTCCTGGAGTTCGCCGCGGGCTCCGTCCTCGTGGCGCACAACGCGGGCTTCGACCTCGGGTTCCTCAGGGCGGCCTGCGCCGCGCACGGGTATCCCCCTCCGGCCCACCAGGTCGTCGACACCGTCGACCTCGCCCGCAAGCTGCTCACCCGCGACGAGGCTCCCAACTGCAAGCTGTCCACCCTGGCCAGGATCTTCAGCGACACCGAGCCCTGCCACCGGGCGCTCGCCGACGCGCAGGCCACCGTCGACGTGCTGCACGCCCTGCTGGAGCGGGCGGGCTCCTTCGGGGTGCGGACGCTGGAGGAGCTCAAGGGCTTCGTCCGCGCGCCCACCCCCGAGCAGCGTCGCAAGCGGCACCTGGCCGACTCGGTGCCCGCGGGCCCCGGCGTCTACGTGTTCGAGGACGAGGGCGGCGATCCGCTCTACGTCGGTAAGAGCACCAACCTGCGCAACCGCGTGCGCGGTTACTTCACCGCGAGCGAGACCAGGCCCCGCGTCCGCGAGATGATCGGCATCGCCGCGAGGGTGAGGACCATCGGCTGCGCGACCTCGCTGGAGGCCGAGGTGAGGGAGCTGCGGCTGATCGGCTCCGCCAAGCCCCGCTACAACCGCAGGTCGCGCTTCCCCGAGAAGATGTTCTGGCTCAAGCTGACCGACGAGCCGTTCCCCCGCCTGTCGGTCGTCCGCGAGGTCAAGGACGACGATGCCTCCTACCTCGGCCCGTTCAACAGCGTCCGCGCCGCGGAGGACGCCCGCACGGCCCTGCACGAGACGGTCCCGCTGCGGCAGTGCACCGAGCGGATCACCCCGCGCACCAGGCGTTCCGCCTGTGCCCTCGCCGAGATCGGGAAGTGCGGGGCGCCGTGCGAGGGCCGCCAGGGCCCCGGCGAGTACGCCGTGCACGTCGTGGCGGCCCGCCGGGCGATGGAGCTGGACGCGGCCCCGGTCTTCTCCGCGATCGAGGCCAGGATGGAGCGCCTCGCCCTGGACCAACGCTACGAGGAGGCCGCGGCCGACCGTGACCGGCTCGCCTCCTACATCCGCACCTCGGCCCGCATGCAACGGCTGCGGTCACTGACCACGATCTCCCAGATGGTCGCCGCCGCCCCCCTGCCCGACGGCGCCTGGGAGATCCACGTCGTCCGCTACGGGCGGCTCGCCTCGGCCGGGGTGATGCCGAGGGGCGCCCACCCCACCCCGTTCGTCGAGGCGCTGACCGCCACCGCGGAGACGGTGGCGCGGGGGCCTGGACCGGTCCACGCCGCCAGCGCCGAGGAGACGGAGTGCGTCCTGCGCTGGCTGGAGTCACCGGGGGTGCGGCTGGTGCAGGTGGAGGGCACCTGGAGCCTGCCCGTCTCCGGCGCGGGACGGCTCAAGGCCCGCATCGACCGCGCCTACCAGACGGCCGAGCCGCGCAGGGCCCGTGAGGGCCGCCCGTTGCGCTGATAGCTTCTGAGGCGGCAAGCCGCACTCAACGAGGAGGAAGCTCGTGGTCACCGCGATCGTTCACATCAACGCCGAGGTGGACCGGATCCCCGAGGTCGCCCAGACGGTCGCAGAGATCGACGGGGTGAGCGAGGTCTACTCCATAACCGGGGAGTACGACCTGATGGCCATGGTCCGCGTCACCTCCTACGAGGAGATCGCCGAGGTCGTCCCCGGCCGGATCAACAAGGTCGACGGGGTGTTGCACACCGAGACCCACGTCGCCTTCCGCGCCTACTCGCGGCACGACCTGGACGCCGCCTTCTCGATCGGTCTCGGCGAGTCCGACTGACCCGGCCCACACGGACCGGGCCGGAACCGGGCCGGAGCACGGGAGAGGCCGGAGCACGAAGCGGGCCCGGCGCATCCTCACCCCGTGTCGGGGCGAAAGACGGCATCCTCCCCCGTACGGGCCGAGGCGGAGCGTGAGACGGGGATCGTGTCGTCCTCATCCGCCTCGCCCGCGCCGGCGAATCCCCCGAGCGGCCCGGCGACGGTGGCCTCCCCCCCGGCCGTCCCCGCACCCGCACGGCCTCCCACCTCGCCCGCGGTGGGCAGCCTCGCCCGCACCTCGAAGCCCCCGCCGGGCAGGGTCCCCGCCGCGAGCGTCCCGCCGAACAGGGTGGCCCGCTCGCGCATGCCGAGCAGGCCGTGCCCCGCGGTGGCCGAGGGGACGGTCCTGCCGTCGTCCCGGACGAGGAGGTCGAGGACACCCGGCCGCCAGCGCAGCGTGACACGGGCCGAACGGGCACCGGCGTGCCGCAGGGTGTTGGCGAGCGCCTCCTGGACGATGCGGTAGGCCACCAGTTCGAGGGCGAGCCCGACCTCGGCGGGCCTGCCGTCCTCGACCAGGTCCACCCGCAGGCCCTTCTCCCCGACCTCGGCGAGCAGGTCGCGAAGGTCGGACAGTCTGGGCTGGGGCATCCTGCCGGTCGAGGGATCGTCGAGGTCGAGCAGCGAGAGGGTGCGCTGGAGCTCGACGAGTGCCTGGCGCCCCGTCTCCTCGGCCACCCGCAGGGTCTGCCTGGCCCGCTCGGGATCCTTGTCCATGATCATCCGTCCGGCGCCCACCCCGAGCGTCATCATGCTGATCCCGTGCGCGACGACGTCGTGCAGCTCGCGGGCGATGCGCACCCGTCTCTGCGCGAGCTGGGCACCGGCCAGCGCCTCCCCCTGGTCGGCGAACCTCGCCTCCCAGGAGGCGAGCCTCAGCAGCAGGAGCCTGCGCTCCCACGCCAGGCTCGCCACGGCCACGCCCAGTGCGAACGCCGCGCACGACAGCAGGATGGGGAACACCTGCTCGTCCAGGGGGTCAACACGCCACATGGCCGCAATCTAGAACGGCTCCCCTCAGCGCCACATCCCCTCTTGGGTGGATCTTCCATCCGCCCAAGAGGGGATGAACCTATCGATCGAGGGTCAGGACGGCATGAACGTCCGGCTGACCTCGATCCAGCGGTCGAGGGTCTCGGCGGCGGCACCGGAGTCGACGGCCCGCGTCGCGCGCTCGTAGCCGGCGGCCATCGCGGCGTTCAGGTCGTCACCGGCGCCCACCCCGTCGAGGGCGCCGTCGAGGGCGACGAGCGCGGCGGCGGCGTTCAGCAGCACCGCGTCACGGACCGGTCCCGCCTTGCCTCCGACCAGCTCGCGGACGGCCTGGGCGTTGAACTCCACGTCCCCCCCGCGCAGCGCGTCGGGCGCCGCCCTGGGGATGTCGATGGCGGCGGGGTCGAAGACGACCTTCTCCATGGCGCCCTGGCGCACCACCCAGACCGTGGAGGTCGTCGCGATGGTGAGCTCGTCCAGCCCGTCGTCGCCTCTGAAGACCAGGGCGGAGACCCCGCGCTCGGCGAAGACGCCCGCGACGACGGGAAGCATGCCCTCGTCGAAGATGCCGATCGCCTGGGCGGCGGGCCTGGCCGGGTTGGTCAGCGGGCCCAGGAAGTTGAAGACCGTGGGGATGCCGAGCTCCTTGCGCGGCGGGCCCGCGAAGCGCAGCGCCGGGTGGTAGACGGGCGCGAAGCAGAAGGTGATCCCGGCCTCCACGGCGACCCTCGCGGTGTCGGCCGGGGCGAGGTCGAGCACGATCCCGAGGTGCTCCAGGACGTCGGCGGCCCCGCAGGAGGAGGAGGCCGCCCGGTTGCCGTGCTTGACGACCCTCGCTCCCGCCGCGGCGGCGACGATCGCAGCCATGGTCGAGACGTTGACGGTGTGTGCCCGGTCGCCGCCGGTGCCGACCACGTCGACGACGGGACCCGCGACCGAGAGCGGGGTGGCCCGCTCCAGCATCGTGCGCGCCAGGCCGGTCACCTCCGCGACGGTCTCGCCCTTCGCCCTCAGCGCCACCGCGAAACCCGCGATCTGGGCGGGTGTGGCGGAGCCCGACATGATCTGGTTCATCGCCCAGGCGGTCTCGTCGGCCGTCAGGTGCTCGCCCGCGAGCACGGCGGACAACAGCGCGGGCCAGGTGGTGCGCGCGTCCATCAGAGGTCTCTCCAGGGGGGTTCCGGGGGTCTACCGGGCGGACAGGCGGGTGGAGGAGCGGCGGCGCATCAGGTCGGCGACGGTCTCGGCGAGGACGACCGGGTCGATCGGCTGCGGCACGACGGCCTCGGCGCGCGACCACTCGGCGAGCCAGCGGTCGTCGCGGCGGGCGATCAGCAGGCAGATCGGCGGGCAGTCGTGGACCTCGTCCTTGGCCTGGCGCGCCACGCCCATGCCGCCGGCCGGCTTGGCCTCGGCGTCGAGCACGGCGACGTCGATCTCCCCGGAGTCGAAGTACTGGACGACCTTGGCGTGGGTGGCGCACTCCACGATCTCCACGAGGGGCACGTCTGCGGCGGGGCGGCGGCCGATCGCCTGCCGCACCTTCTCGCGGGTGCTCGCGTCGTCGCTGTAGACGAGAACCCTCATCTTGTCGTCGGTGCTCACGGTCGCACTCACTATCCCTCGTCGATGTATGGTCACCTGGGATGCTACCGGTCGACCGCTCCGGAGACCCAGGTCGGAGCCAGCGCCGGGAGAATTGCCCTATACGTCCTCTTTGAGAGGGCGTATGCACCCCCTAACGGGGGGTCGTGCGGCGACCCGAGCAGGAGAGCCGCAATAATGCTGCCCGTGGCGACAGCATCCGCAATTTCAACGACGACGACAGCACACTCGTCCCGCAGACCCGATCTGGTCAGCGTCGGGACGATCGTCTGGCTGTCCTCCGAGCTCATGTTCTTCGCGGCGCTGTTCGCGATGTACTTCACCATCCGGTCGGTGAGCATCGGCCAGGGACTGCCCTGGCCCGAGGCCCATTTGAACGTCCCGTTCGCCCTGGGCAACACGATCATCCTGGTCCTGTCGAGTGTGACCTGCCAGCTGGGCGTGTGGGCGGCCGAGAAGGGCCAGGTCGCCAAGCTGCGCTTCTGGTACATCGTCAGCTTCGTGATGGGCTCCGTGTTCGTGGCCGGTCAGCTGTACGAGTACAGCGAGCTGGTCAACGAGGGACACACGCTGTCGCACTCCGCGTACGACTCCGTGTTCTACCTCACCACCGGCTTTCACGGCCTGCACGTGATGGGTGGACTGATCGCGTTCCTGTTCATGCTGGGACGCACGTACGCCGCGAAGCGCTTCACCCGTGAGCAGGCGACCAGCGCGATCGTCGTGTCCTACTACTGGCACTTCGTCGATGTGGTCTGGATCGGGCTTTTCGTAACTATCTATGGCATTCACTAAGGAATCGGGGATCTCTGTGAATAGGATCACCGCTGGGCGGCGGCATCCCCTCGCGAGATACGCCGTCCTGCTCCTGGCCCTAGGCCTGATCGGCGGTGTCTACACCGTCGTGCTCGCGATCTCCCCCAGCCGGCAGGCCGACGCCGCCATCGCGTCCGGCAGGGCCGACGACGTGGCGGAGGGCAAAAAACTCTTCGAGCAGAGCTGCTCCAGCTGCCACGGGCTCAACGCCGAGGGCACCGCTCAGGGTCCGACCCTGATCGGCGTCGGCGCCGCCTCGGTGGACTTCCAGGTCAGCAGCGGCCGTATGCCCATGGCCAACCCCGGACCGCAGGCGCCGCGCAAACCTCCGGCACCCTGGGTCAACGAGGACACCATCCGGCAGCTCTCGGCCTATGTGCAGTCACTCGGCGGTGGCCCGACCATCCCGACCGACGAGCAGGTCGACGCCTCCAAGGGCAACAAGGCCAAGGGCGGCGAGCTGTTTCGCGCCAACTGCATCCAGTGCCACAACTTCGTCGGCTCCGGCGGCGCCCTGACCCAGGGCAAGTACGCACCGCCGCTCCACGAGTCCACCGAGAGGCAGATCTACGAGGCGATGATCACCGGTCCGCAGGCGATGCCGGTGTTCAACGACAGCGTCATCACCCCCGAGCAGAAGCGGGACATGATCGCCTACATCGTGGGCGTGCGTGAGGAGCCCAACCCGGGTGGCGCCGGTCTCGGCCGCATCGGCCCGGTCACGGAGGGTCTGGTGGCCTGGATCGTCGGCCTCAGCCTCCTCTCCCTGGCCGCCATCTGGATCACCGCGAAGAGGCGACAGGCCAAATGACTGACAACAATCACGACATCGAACAGCCGGAGGAGCGCGCTCCCAAGCGCGTGATCGGCACCCCCTCCCCCGCGGCGAGCACCTCCCTTCTCGGTCAGGAAGAGCCGAGAAGGGCCGAGGTCGTCCAGGTTCCCGGTGTGATCCCGCAGGAGGAGGCGACCGCGAGGAAGGGCGAGCGATACGCCGCCCTGTGCTTCCTCGCCGCCTTCCTGGGCGGTATCGGCTTCGTGGTGTCGTACGTGGTCTTCCAGGTCGGCGACCTCGAGACCACGCGAGTCTCCAACTTCGCGCTGGGCGCCTCGCTCACGCTGGCGCTGCTCGGCCTGGCCGCGGGCATGACGACCTGGGCACGCATGGTCATGCCCAAGTACAACCTGGTCCAGGAGCGCCACTCGATGGCCTCCGGCTCCGAGACCAGGTCCTACGTGGGCACGACCTTCGTGCAGGGCGCGAACGAGAGCGGCCTCCTCAAGCGCCCGCTGCTGCGCCGCACCCTGCTGCTCGCCGCCGCGCCTCTCGGCCTCGCCCCGCTGGTCCTGCTGCGCGACCTCGGCCCGAGCTACTCCGACTTCCCCGCCAAGCTCCGGCACACCGTCTGGGGACAGAAGACCAAGGACGGCAAGCAGCGCAAGCTCATCGTCGAGGGAAGCGGCTCCCCCATCAGGGCCGCCGACTTCAACTCCCCCGGCGGCATCCTCTCCGTGGTGCCCGAGGGGTACGAGCACGACCTGAACGAGCTGGCCAAGGCGACACTGATCCTGATCAAGTTCCGCCCCGAGGAGCTCAAGTCGGGGACCAATCTGAACTGGACCCACGACGGGATCGTGGCGTACTCCAAGATCTGTACGCACGTCGGCTGCCCCGCGGCCCTGTACGAGCAGACCACCCACCACATCCTGTGCCCGTGTCACCAGTCGACCTTCGACGCCGCCGACGGCGCCAAGGTCATCTTCGGCCCGGCCGCCCGGCCCCTGCCTCAGCTTCCGATCGCCGTCGACGAAGAGGGGTATCTCGTCGCGACGGCGGACTTCCCGGTCCCCGTCGGTCCCAGCTTCTGGGAGCGTGGCGACGCCGAGGCCGAGGTCCGTGAGAACGGAGCCCAACAGTAATGAGCCTCGAGACCGTTCCCAAGCCCATCGAGGGCGCGAGCACCTACGTCGACGACCGTCTCGGCGCGGGAAACTTCCTCCGGCGCAACCTACGGAAGATCTTCCCCGACCACTGGTCGTTCCTGCTGGGTGAGATCGCTCTCTACTCGTTCATCGTCGTGCTGCTGACCGGCACGTTCCTGACGTTCTTCTTCAAGCCCGGCATGGCCCACGTCGAGTACACCGGGTCCTACGGTCCGCTGCAGGGCGTCATCATGTCCGAGGCGTACGCCTCGGCGCTGAGCATCAGCTTCGACGTGCGCGGCGGCCTGCTGATGCGGCAGATGCACCACTGGGCGGCTCTGCTGTTCATCGGCGGCATGATGATCCACATGCTGCGGGTGTTCTTCACCGGCGCCTACCGCAAGCCCCGCGAGTTCAACTGGCTGATCGGCGTGCTGCTGCTGACGCTGGCGCTGCTCGCGGGCCTGACCGGTTACTCCCTCCCCGACGACCTGCTGTCGGGCGCCGGTCTGCGGATCACCGAGGGCGTGGCGATCTCGCTGCCGCTGATCGGCACCTGGCTCACGTTCTTCCTCTTCGGCGGCGAGTATCCGGGCGAGGACATCGTCGCCCGCTTCTACTCGCTGCACATCCTGCTCATCCCGGCCATCCTGCTGGCGCTCATCTCGGCCCACCTGATCCTGATGTGGGTCCAGAAGCACACGCAGATGCCGGGCAAGGGCCGCACCAACGAGAACGTGGTGGGCGCGCCGTTCTACCCGGCCTTCATGATCAAGGCCGGCGCCTACTTCATGTTCACCTTCGGGGTCATCGCGCTGCTGGGCACCTTCGCCCAGATCAACCCGATCTGGCTGTACGGTCCCTACAGCCCCGCCGACATCTCGGCGGGCTCGCAGCCCGACTTCTACATGGGCTTCCTCGAAGGCGCGCTGCGCCTGATGCCCGCCTGGGAGCTCAACCTCTTCGGCGGCTCCGGGGGCACCCTCGCGTTGAGCGTGCTCATCCCGGCCCTGGTGCCGATGGGCATCGTGATGACGGGCCTGGCGCTGTATCCGTTCATCGAGCAGTGGGTCACCGGGGACCGCCGCGAGCACCACATCGCCGACCGTCCCCGCAACAACCCGCACCGCACCGCGATCGGCATGTCGGCGGTCACGTTCTACGGCGTCCTGTGGCTGCTGGGCGCCAACGACGAGATCTCCGCGTTCTTCCACATCTCGCTGAACTGGACGACCTACGCCGGCCGGTTCCTGGTCATCGCGGGTCCCGTGATCACCTACATCGTCACCTACCGGATCTGCCTCGGTCTGCAGCGCAGCGACGCGGCGATCCTCAGCCACGGTGTGGAGTCCGGTGTGATCAAGCGGCTGCCCCACGGTGAGTACATCGAGGTCCACGTCCCGCCGCACGAGGCGATCGAGGCCCACATGCGGGGCAAGGAGGCGATCCCGATCGTCTCCGGAGGCGGCTCGGGCCCCGATGGTCGCGACGACATCCCCTCCCGGGGGATGCGCGGCCCGCTCGGCCGGCTCCGTGCCAAGATGAGCGCGGCGTACGGCGGCGAGAAGATCCCGCTGGACGACGGCCACGGCCACGGCGGTGGTCACGACGCCATCGGCGACGGGAGCCACGAGGAGCACGCGACGGTCGGCCAGGACGGCGAGGACAAGTCCCTGACCCGCTGACCCGTCACGGCCGGCGCCACCCGGCCACCTGAGGGGCCCGGACACCACACGGTGTCCGGGCCCCTCGTCGGCCCTCAGCGGACCTCAGGGCCCCGCGGCCGGGCCCGCCCAGAGGCGCTCACCCGCGCCCCCGTGCCCGGACCGTCAGACGTCGTCGGTGGTGAAGTGCTTGAGGCTGCTCCACTTGAGCCATTCCTTCCAGCTCTCCTGCCAGTGGCCCCACCCGTTGGTGGGCTCCAGGACGCGGGGCGAGCCGGTGATGATGATCGGGTCCCCGATCAGGGTGTTGTCGAGGAACCACTTGGCGTTGCTCGGGCTGACGTTGACGCATCCGTGGCTGACGTTGGAGTTGCCCTGGGAGCCGACCGACCACGGGGCGCTGTGGATGTACTCGCCGCTGTTGGAGATGCGGACGGTGTCGTAGACGGTCAGCCGGTAGTAGCCGGGGGAACCGGGACCGATGCCCGGAGAGGTCATCACGGTGACGTTCTCCCTGGACATGGCGAGGTGCACACCGCTGGTCGTGTGGTACTTCCAGGTGCCGCCCTGCCCCGCGCTCATCGGCATCTCGCGGACGACCTTGCCGTTGCGCCTCACCGTGAGGTTGTGCGACTGGATGGTGCCCCGGGTGATCTGCGAGCGGCCGATCTTGAAGTTGACGACCTTGTTGGCGGCCCCGTAGAGGCCGTCACCGCCGCGCACTCCCGCGAGGCGGGCCTCGACCCGGACTTTGGTGCCTGAGGGCCAGAAGCTCTTCGGGCGGAAGTGCACGTTCCGGTTGTCGAACCAGTGCCACGCGCCCAGGACCGGCCTGGAGGTGCGGACGAGAAGGTTGCGTTCGATGGAGACGCGGTCGGTGACCTCGCGGTCGAAGGTGATCATCACCGGCATGCCGACGCCGACGGTCAGGCCGGTCGAGTCCTTGCCGGGCATGAAGCTCTCGATCGTGAAGGTCTCGTCACCCTTCACCGTGGAGAAGGAGGAGGTCTTGGTGGTGAGGGCGCCTTCCGAGTTGACGGCCGTCACGGAGACCTCGTAGGAGGCCCCAGGAGCCGCCGTACCGCTGCTGCGCCACTGTGTGCCGTCGGCGCTGAGAACGCCCGGCAGGGAGCCCTTGGCGCCCTTCACGACGACCTGCTTGAGGGTGCCGCCCCGCGCCGCGACCAGGACGGGGGTGTCCGTGGCGACCCCGGCCGCCCTGTCGAGGGGTGCCACGGTCACGACGGCCGCGGCGGCAACCGGGTTCTGCGACGCCTGCGGCGTTCTCTCGTCCTGTACGGCGGTGTTCGCCGAGCAGGAGGCCGTCATCAGCGCGAGGGCAAGGAGTCCCGCTCCCCGGCTCCGACCACGGATCGCGTGCCCCACATGAACTCCCCTGTCCCGGACTGAACCACTGAGTCAGTTATTACCCGGAGTAAGCGGTTCGCCACATAAGACATCCACCTTGACCGCCTAATAAACGCCAAAAAGCGGGCCACGGAAGTTTTTCCGTGGCCCGCCCTGTTTGCGGTGAGAAGCGCGGGGTCAGTGCGAGAAGTTGCCCCGGTAGTACTCGAAGACGAAACCGATCGTGCTCATCAGGATCGCGAAAACACCGATCAGGAACAGCCACCAGCCGATGACCAGGCCGACCCCGGTGAGCGCGACGGAGAGGCAGACGAAGAGCGGCCACCAGCTGTGCGGGCTGAAGAAGCCGAGTTCCCCCGCGCCCTCGCTGATCTCGCCCTGCTTGTCGTCCTCCGGCTGCTCACCGATGCGGCGGGCCGTGTACATGAGGTAGTAACCGATCATGAGCGCGAAGCCCACCGAGATGGCGAGCGCGGTCGTGCCGACCGGCTCCTTCGACCAGTACCAGTAGACGACGTCCACGGCGGCGAAGAAAATGCCGCAGAGGATGAACAGCCAGCCCTGGACCTTCATCGGCTCTCCTCCAGCTCACGGGCCGGGATGTGCGGGTGCTTGAGGTCGAACGCCGGGCGCTCGGACCGGATGCGGGGCAACGAGGTGAAGTTGTGCCTCGGCGGCGGGCAGGACGTCGCCCATTCGAGGGAGTTGCCGTACCCCCACGGGTCGTCCACGGTGACCTTCGGCGCGGTCTTGTGGGTCTTCCACACGTTGTACAGGAACGGCAGCGTGGAGGCCCCCAGCAGGAACGAACCCACCGACGAGATCATGTTGAGGTCGGTGAACCCGTCGATCGGGCTGTAGTCGGCGTAGCGGCGCGGGAAGCCCTGCGCGCCGAGCCAGTGCTGGACCAGGAAGGTGGCGTGGAAGCCGATGAACAGCGTCCAGAAATGGATCTTTCCGATCGTGTCGTTCAGCATCTTGCCGGTGAACTTGGGCCACCAGAAGTAGAAGCCGGCGAACATCGCGAACACCACCGTGCCGAAGACCACGTAGTGGAAGTGCGCGACCACGAAGTAGGAGTCGGTGACCTGGAAGTCCAGCGGCGGGGAGGCGAGGATGACGCCGGTCAGGCCGCCGAACAGGAACGTCACCAGGAAGCCGATCGAGAACAGCATCGGTGACTCGAACGACAGATGGCCGCGCCACATGGTGCCGATCCAGTTGAAGAACTTCACCCCGGTGGGCACCGCGATGAGGAACGTCATGAAGGAGAAGAACGGCAGCAGCACCTGGCCCGTGGGGAACATGTGGTGCGCCCACACGGTGATCGACAGACCCGCGATCGCGATCGTCGCGCCGACCAGGCCGATGTAGCCGAACAGCGGCTTGCGGCTGAAGACCGGCAGGATCTCGGTCACGATGCCGAAGAACGGCAACGCGATGATGTAGACCTCCGGATGCCCGAAGAACCAGAACAGATGCTGCCAGAGCAGCGCACCGCCGGTCTCGGGGGCGAAGATGTGCGTGCCGAGCTTGCGGTCGGCCTCCAGCGCGAGCAGCGCGGCGGCCAGCACCGGGAAGGCCATCAGCACCAGGATCGAGGTGAGCAGGACGTTCCAGGTGAACATCGGCATGCGGAACATCGTCATGCCGGGCGCGCGCATGCAGATGATCGTGGTGATGAAGTTCACCGAGCCGAGGATCGTGCCCAGACCGCTGATGGTGAGGCCCACGATCCACAGGTCGCCGCCGACCCCGGGAGAGCTGATCGCGTTCGACAGCGGGGTGTAGGCGAACCAGCCGAAGCTCGCCGCGCCGCCCGGGGTGATGAAGCCCGACAGGGCGATGAGGCTGCCGAAGGTGAAGAGCCAGTAGCTGATCATGTTCAGCCGCGGGAACGCGACGTCGGGGGCGCCGATCTGCAGCGGCATGAGCGCGTTGGCGAAGCCCGCGAACAACGGGGTCGCGAACATCAGCAGCATGATGGTGCCGTGCATGGTGAACAGCTGGTTGAACTGCTCGTTGCTGGTGAACTGCAGACCAGGCTGCGCCAGCTCCGCCCTCATGATCAGCGCCATGACGCCGCCGATCAGGAAGAAGATGAACGAGCTGATCAGGTAGAGATGTCCAATGATCTTGTGATCGGTGGACGACGCCCACTTCGTGATGATCGAGCCCTTGCGGGTCGGCACCGGGGAGTGGACGAGGGGTTGGTTAAGCGCGGTCACTGGGCACCCGCCTGGCTAGCGATGTACTGGTCGAACTCGGCCTGGGGCACGAGTTTCACCGAGAAGAGCATCCGGCTGTGGTCGACACCACAGAGCTCGGCGCAGCGGCCGGCGTAGAGGCCGGGCTTGTTCAAGGTGTCGATCTCGAACTTGTTGTTCACCCCGGGGATCACGTCGAGCTTGAAGTGGAACGCCGGGACCCAGAAGGAGTGGATGACATCGGGCGAGTGGAGATCAAACTTGATCTTGCTGTCGACCGGCAGCACCAGCTCGGGACCCTTGGTGTAGTCGAGGGCGGGCCGACCGACCACCTGGGCGGTCTTGCCGTTGTACTCCGTGGTGAAGCGCCAGCTCCACTGGAAGCCCTCGACCTTGACCGTCACGTCAGGCTTCTCGGACATGCTGGTGATGTAGTTCTGGTCACGCGCGGTGAAGAAGAAGAAGACGCCGACCATGATGATCGGCACCACCGTGTAGAGGATCTCGATCGGGAGGTTGTACCGCACCTGAGGCGGCAGCTCCTCGGAGGAGTTCTTCTTCTTGCGGTGGAAGGTGACGGACCACAGGATCAGGCCCCACACGACCACACCGGTGGCGAGAGCGGCGATCCACGATCCGTTCCACAGACTCTGGACGGCTTCGGACTGCTTGGTGATGCCCATGGGCAAGCCGGCTCGGGACCAGTCTTCGGCACTGCACGCCGTCAGGGAAACCAGCAGCAGCGCCAGAGCGGCAGCGCGCGGCACCCGGCGGCGGGCCAACGGACGCCGTGCGGAACGGCGGGTCGGACTCACGGATCGCCTACCCCACAGATGAAGCCCAGGAGTCGCTCCTGGGCGGTCGTTTGTTCACGTTCAAGATTTCGTAGTTCACAGCTTCACGCTGGGGGACACATTAGCGCGGACCACCCTCGCCCTCCCCCGCAGCCCCCGCACCCACCTCACGTGGTGCGACGATTGAGAGGTGGCGTACTTCGACGCGGCCTCCACGGAGCCGCTGCACCCCCAGGCTCGCGAGGCTCTGATCGCTGCCCTCGACGTCGGCTGGGCCGACCCCGCGAGACTGTACGGTGCCGCCCGCCGGGCAAGGATGTTACTGGAACAGGCCCGCATCGAGGTGGCCGAGGCACTGGGCGCCAGGCCCGACGAGGTCTCCTTCACCACCTCGGGGACCCAGGCGGTGCACCTGGGCGTCCTCGGCACCCTGCACGGGCGCCGCAGGACGGGCCGCCGCCTGGTCACCTCGGTGGTGGAACACTCCAGCGTGCTGCACGCGGCGGGCATCCACGAGCGCGACGGGGGCTCGGTCGAGACGGTCGGCGTCGGCATCACCGGCGCGGTCGACCCCGACGCCTTCGGCGAGGCGGTCCGCGCCGAAGGCACGGCCCTCGCCTGCCTGCAGAGCGCCAACCACGAGGTCGGCACGCTCCAGCCGGTCGCCGAGGCGGCGGCGGCGTGCGCGGAGGCGGGGGTGCCCCTGCTGGTGGACGCCTCTCAGACGGTGGGCAGGATGCCGCTGCCCCCCGGCTGGTCGGTGCTCGCCGCCGGCGCGCACAAGTGGGGCGGTCCCGCCGGGGTCGGGGTGCTGGTGGTCCGCAAGGGCACCCGGTGGCGCACCCCGCTGCCCGAGGACGACCGCGAGCGCCGCCGGGTCCCCGGGTTCGAGAACGTCCCCGCGATCGTCGCGGCGGCCGCCGCGCTGCGCGCCATGGTGACCGAGTCGGCCGTGGAGTCGGCCAGGCTCTCGGCGCTCGTGGACCGGGTCAGGACCGAGGTGCCCCGGCTCGTCCCTGACGTCGAGGTCATCGGCGATCCGGTCACACGGGCGCCGCACATTGTCACCTTTTCGTGTCTTTATGTGGAAGGCGAGGCATTGCTGACCGAGCTCGACAGGGCCGGGTTCTCGGTGTCGTCCGGCAGTTCCTGTACGGCGAGTACGCTTCGTCCGTCGCATGTTTTGGAGGCCATGGGCGTGCTCACGCACGGGAACGTCCGCGTTTCGCTACCCCGGGGCACCTTGGCGGCGGATGTCGACCGCTTCCTCTCCGTCCTGCCGGGCACGGTGCGCAGGATCCGCGAGGAGGCGGGGGTCAAGCTTTGATCAACATTCGGGGAGTGAAGACGCGATGACCTCCAGCCAGGCCACTGCGGCGGGATCGGCGCAGCCTCCGGCCCTCACGATCGACGCGCTGGGCAAGAAGTGCCCGATCCCGATCATCATGCTGGCGGCTCAGATCAACGACGTGCCGCGCGAGGGGATCGTCGCGGTCCTCGCCGACGATCCGGCCGCCTTCACCGACATCCCGGCCTGGTGCCGGTTGAAGTCGCATCACCATGTGGGCAGCCACGAACTGCCCGGGGGTGGCTGGGCGATCCACGTGCGCCGCAATTACTGACATGTCCTGAAATTGGGTATGACCCTCCCCGAAAACACGCCAAGCAGTTCGGGGGACGACATGAGCGGCGAGACGGCGAAAGATCTGATGCATCCCGGGGTCAGGTGCGTCGAGGCGCACGAGACGCTCGACCGGGCGGCGCAGATGATGCGGGACATGAACGTGGGCGCCCTGCCCATCTGCGGCAGCGACGACCGGCTGAAGGGGATCATCACCGACCGCGACATCGTGGTCAAGTGCGTGGCGCACGGCCTCGACCCCTCCACGATGACCGCGGGAGACCTCGCGACCGGCCTGGTCTGGGTGTCCTCGGACGCGAGCGTCGAGGAGGCTCTGGACAAGATGGAGAAGAACCAGATCCGGAGGCTGCCGGTGATCGAGAACGGCCGCATCGTCGGCATGATCTCCGAGGCCGATCTGGCGAGGACACTGCCCGACGACAAGATGGCCGAGTTCGTGCACCGCGTCTACGCGAATCGCTGACCCCCGGTCTCCGGCACGGGCACCCGACGGCGCCCGCCGTACGCCACCGGCCGGACGACCCGGCCGGTGGCTCGAACACGGTGCCCGGGAAGGACAAGGGGTCCGAGGAGACCTCGCGGCACAACGGCTCAGAGGAGGCGTCGCGGCCGTGACGGCTCAGGAACGACGGTCACGGCCGGGGCGACTCGCAAAAGGCGTCACAGGCGCGGTGGATCAGGCGTGGCGGCACTTCACGAAGGCGGCCACCTCGGCCGCGGCGTCGGCGCCGTAGGCGTTGACGAAGCGCTCCAGGAAGACCTTCTGGCCGAGCTCGTACTCCTGGCCGCCGACATGCTCCAGGACGTGGGTGGCGGTGAGGTTGCCGACCTGGCCGCAGCGCTCCAGGGACAGGCCCCAGGCCAGGGCGGCGAGGAAGCCCGCGCGGAAGGCGTCGCCCACGCCGGTGGGGTCGACCTTGCCGAACTCGGGCGCCGAGGGGACGTGCAGGGGCGGCTCGCCCTTGCGGTCGATGACGACGCCCTTGGGGCCGAGCGTGGTGACGCGGACCCCGACCCGGTCGAGGATCTCCTCGTCGCTCCAGCCGGTCTTCTGCTCGATCATGCCCTTCTCGTAGTCGTTGCCGAACAGATAGGCGGCGCCGTCGACCAGCTCGCGGATCTGCTCCCCGGGCATGCGGGCGAGCTGCTGGGAGGGGTCGGCCGCGAACGGGATCTCGCGCTGACGCGCCTCCGCGGTGTGCCTGAGCATCGCCTCGGGGTCGTTGGGGCTGATCAGCACCAGGTCCAGGCCACCGATCCGCTGGGCCACCGGGCCGAGCTCGATGAGGCGGGCCTCGGCCATCGCGCCGGTGTAGAACGAGGCGATCTGGTTGTGCTCCTCGTCGGTCGTACACAGGAACCGCGCGGTGTGGTGCGTCTCGGAGACGTGGATGGACTCGCAGTCGACGCCGTGGCGCTCCAGCCAGGAGCGGTAGTCGGCGAAGTCGGAGCCGACCGCGCCGACCAGGGTGGGCCTGAGCCCCAGGCAGCCCATTCCGAACGCGATGTTGGCCGCGCAGCCGCCGCGGCGGACCTGCAGGTCGTCCACGAGGAACGACAGGGAGACCCGGTGGAGCTGATCTGCGATGAGCTGGTCACTGAAGCGGCCGGGAAAGGTCATCAGTTGGTCGGTCGCGATTGAGCCGGTGACGGCGATGCGCACGGGGTTCTTCTCCTCGTTGTCAGCATCTCTGGGAACGCGGGCGGTTGGACCACGCGGGAAGATGAGCCACGCAAGAATACGCGACCTTCCCCGTCTCCCGCTCGTGTCGGCGTGCCATCCCGGCCGCGCACGCGAAAGCCCCGCGGGGGTGACCAATGTCACTTCCGCGGGGCCGGGCGTTCTCGCGCGCCCGACTCGCGAGGGACTCGCCTAGTTGAACGAGTCGCCGCAGGCGCACGAGCCCGTGGCGTTGGGGTTGTCGATCGTGAAGCCCTGCTTCTCGATCGTGTCGACGAAGTCGACGGTGGCGCCCACGAGGTAGGGGGCGCTCATCCGGTCGGTGACCACGCTCACACCGTCGAAGTCGGAGACGACGTCGCCGTCCATCGAACGGTCGTCGAAGAAAAGCTGGTAACGCAGGCCCGAACAGCCGCCGGGCTGCACGGCCACGCGCAGCTGGAGACCTTCCTCGCCCTGCTGCTCCAGCAGGCTCTTGACCTTCGCCGCGGCTGCGGAACTGAGGATCAGGCCCTGCGCCGTGGTCTCGCTGCTCTCAACCGACATGTTGGTGACTCCCGCGTCTGCGTCGGCCGCTCCCGGGAACGGCTGTCTGTTTTTGACGTCCTTCTCAGACGCTACCAACACCCGTCCCTCGGCACACATTCCTCAGCCGCCAGAACCATCCACCTTTGGACAAAGCCCTCTCCCGCGGAATAAAGCCCCAATCTTGTGTGTCATCATTAGTCGTCACTTAGACGATAAGGGGGTGTGGCCATGGCGCCCACCGAGACCGGCCTTCCGCTCTTCGTCCTCGGCAGAGAGGTCGACCCGCACAGCGAACGCGGCGTCGACTGTCCCGGCGAGCTGCCGTCCGCTTCCGACCCGGCGCTCGTCGAGCGCGCCAGGAGGGCGAAGGCGGCGCTCGGCGACAGGGTCTTCGTGCTGGGCCACCACTACCAGCGTGACGAGGTCATCCAGTTCGCCGACGTGACCGGCGACTCGTTCAAACTCGCGAAGGAGGCCGCGGCCCGGCCCGGTGCCGAGTACATCGTCTTCTGCGGCGTGCACTTCATGGCCGAATCCGCCGACATCCTCACCTCCGACGCCCAGAGGGTCGTCCTGCCCGACCTCGCGGCGGGATGCTCGATGGCCGACATGGCCACCTTCGACCAGGTCGAGGAGTGCTGGGAGGCCCTGGAGGACGCGGGAATCGCCGAGGTCACCGTCCCCGTCACCTACATGAACTCCAGCGCCGACATCAAGGCGTTCTGCGGGCGCAACGGCGGTGCCGTGTGCACCTCCTCCAACGCCAGGCGCGCCCTGGAGTGGGCCTTCTCGCGCGGGGAGAAGGTGCTCTTCCTCCCCGACCAGCACCTGGGCCGCAACACCGCGGTGCTGGAGATGGGCCTGTCGCTTGAGGACTGTGTCGTCTACGACCCGCACCGGCCGAACGGCGGCCTCACCGCCGAACAGCTCGGCAAGGCCAAAATGATCCTGTGGAAGGGGCACTGCTCGGTGCACGGCCGCTTCAGCGCCGAGTGCGTGGACGACGTCCGCGCCCGCATCCCCGGCGTCAACGTGCTGGTCCACCCCGAGTGCAGGCACGAGGTCGTCACCAAGGCCGACCACGTCGGTTCGACCGAGTACATCATCAAGAAGATCGAGGAGGCTCCGGCCGGATCCTCCTGGGCGGTGGGCACCGAGCTGAACCTGGTCAAGCGGCTCGGCACCATGTTCCCCGACAAGAACGTGACGTTCCTGGACCGGACGGTCTGCTACTGCTCGACGATGAACCGGATCGACCTTCCGCACCTGGTGTGGGCGCTGGAGTCGCTCGCCTCGGGCCAGGTCGTCAACCAGATCACCGTGGACGCCGACACCGCCCACTGGGCCGGGGTCGCCCTGGACCGGATGCTGGCCCTGCCCTGACCTCGCGGCGAGGCGGGAGAACCCCCGGCCACGTGACGGGCGGCCGAGAAGGGTCCCACGATCCCCGCCCCCGCAGGGCTCGTGGGACCCCCCGCCGCCCCGCTGCGATCTCAAGGACCTCACGATGGACGGGCCCCGGCGGGTGGTGACCCGCCGGGGCCCGTCGCGTGCCGGGGACCTGTCGCGTACCCGGGGTCGGGGGAGCACCGCGTGAGCGGGGCCTATACGAGCTCGTGGACCACCCTGACGCTGACGGACACGTTCTTGGTGCCGGGGCTGATCGACGCCCTGTCGATGGCCGCGGCGAAGCCGACGAACGGCGTCGGCGGGGTGACGTTCTGCTCGATGATCTCCATGACGCGGCCGAGCCCGCGGCCCGCGAGCCTGGCGTACTGCGTGGCGCGGCTCTTCGCGTCCCTGAACGCGGCCTCGCGCGCCAGCCTGAGCGGCACCTGGTTGTCGGACACCTCGAAGGTGACGCCGTTGAACCGGACCGTCTCTCCGACGGCGGCCGCCGCGTCCACCACGTCGTCCGCTTTGTCGATGTCGCGCACCACGGCCTCGACGCCCTGCGTGGCCCGGTATCCGGAGATCGTGGGGTAGTCCTTGTACTCGGGGGCGAGGGTGAGCTCGTCGGTTCGCAGGTCCTTCGCCGCCACCCCGGCCGCGAGCAGTGCCCGCGTCAGGTCGGCCGCCGCGCCACGGGCTGCGGTGAACGCCTCACCGGCGGTGGGACGGCGTGCCTCGACGCCGGTGTCCAGCCGCATGATGTCGGGGGTGGTGGACACGCTGCCCTCTCCCACGACCGTGATGTGGGAGCGGTTACCCTCCACGGTCACCACGGAGGAATCGGAGTCCGCGAGCGCGGTGCCGCCGGACAGGCCGGCGAAGAACAGTCCCGTGGTGACGAGCACCGCCGAGGTGACCGCCTGAGACATCTTGATCATGCGGTCATGACACCACGGGACCGCGATCGCGGCGGTGAGCCCCGCGCGGTCCCTGTCATGTCTTGGCCGAACCCCGGACGGCTGTTTTGCCTGCGGCCGGGCCGCCTCCGGATCGGGGACCCGCTCGGGAAGCCGGGCGCCGCCTAGATCCGGGCGAGTCCTCGCCACCAGCCCAGCAGCTCGCCGTCCCCCTCTATCGCGTAGTCGTCGGGGCTGCGGCGCCCCCACACGACCTGGAGCAGGTCGGCCGACGTGGCGGCGAGCACGGTCACGGTGCCCGGTTGCAGGGACCTGCGGTAGTGGAAGCGGTCGGGGTCGAGGGTGATCACCCATCCGGCTCCGGTGTCGGCCTGCAGCGAGATCGTCTCGCCACCGCCCCTGAGCTCGGCCACGTCCGGGTTCCACTTCACGTGCGGCAGGACGTCGAGAAACTCCTCGACCCCGTCGGCCGCCACGTGCTCGTCGATCACGACCGGGACGCCCAGCGCGAGTTCGGCGTCCACCCGGTGCACCAGGGTCTCGTGCAGTATCCGCCTCGACCAGAACCGCACCAGCCTCTCCCCTCCCCAGGACCACACCGGCGCCTTCGGGTCTCGCGACAGCAGCACCTCGGGCAGGAAGGAGGCGCCCTCACCGAGCCAGGCGGGATAGCCGGCCCGGTCGGCGGGCAGGCCCAAGTCCATGCCGTCGCGGTCGTAGCGCCTCTCGGCCAGGTCCCGCACCATGGCGGCCGCCCACCGATGCACGCCTCCGGTGTGAACGGCGAGCGTCGCCAGATCCCAGCCGGGACAGGTTCGCACGGAACCGGACAGGTCACGCCCGCGCAGGACGTCCGCCATTCGGGTGATCTCCGCGGCGGCGGCCGCGGTGTGCTCGGCGTGGGTCCACTCCCTCATGTCAGCCCTTTCGCGTGAAGCGCATGAACTGCTTCTCGTACTCCTTGGCGTTGGCGCTGGTGGCCAGCACCCGTTGTGCCTTCCCCTTGAAGTCGAACACCACCGCCTCGTAGCCGGTGCCCCTGCGCCGCCAGCCCGCGATGTGCTCGTCGTCGTACCAGCCGATGAGCCGCTCCGTCTCGAACGGGATCCTGACCTTCGCCGGGGCGTCGGAGCCGGTGGACCAGACGCAGATCTCCTTCTTGCTCTCCTTGCAGTACGTCAGCAGGGACGAGCCGGACGGGGAGATGTCGTCGCCCTCGACCGTGATCGGAGTGCCCACGTCCAGCAGGGTCTGCAGCACGGTGCCCTGGGTGTCGTAGAAGCGGATGCGCTGGGTCTTGCCGCTGAGCGCCCAGGTGCCGACGGCCCGGCCGTCGCCCCTCCAGAAGTAACTCCACTTCCCCGCGTCCTTCTCCTTCACCCGGACGATCCTCGCCTTCTTCGTGGCGACGTCGATGATCGCGAAGCCGTACTCCTTGCTGGTGCCGTCGACCGCCTCGTAGAGGGTGACCAGGCCACGCCTGCCGTCCGGCGACCACTGCGGCAGCGTCGGGTAGACCGGCGCCTTGGTGACCCTGATCCTGGTCGCCGCTCCGGAGAGATGATCGATGATCGAGACGATCGAGTAGCTCTCCGAGTCATAGATCCGGTCGGTGCCCAGTGCCTGGGTGCCCTCGGCGTTCACCGTGTACTGGAAGTACTTGTCGTTCTTGACGAACCGGTCGGCGCCCTCGCGAACGTAGAGGGTCTTGTCCCAGTCGAGGCTGTAGGCACTCAGCTTGATCGGATCCTGCGCGCTCTCGTGGAGCACGATCGAGCTGCCCGGCAGCTTGATCGTGCTCGTGACCGGCGGCACCGTGGGAGCGGTCGGGGTGGGGGTGCTCACGCTCTTCGTGCTGCCCGCCTGCACGCCCCCCGGCGTCTCCCCGGTGCCGCGTAACGCCAGCGCGACGCCTCCGGCCACGAGCGCGGCGACCAGCACGCCCCCCACGATCGCCGGCCACACCTTGCGCCCGCGCCGGGCGGGGACCGGCTGCCCCGGGTACGCCGGTGCCCCGGGGTTCCGGTACGGGGGACCCGCGGAGGAGGGGAAGTTCGCGGGAGCGCCGTAGGGCTGGGGCCCGGGATGTCCTGGATATCCGGGCTGTGGATACCCGGGACCCTGCGGGGGGTAGCCGCCCGCGTAGCCGTCGTGGCCGGGATGCCCGCCGGAGAAGGGCCGCGTGGGCGGCTCCTGCCGCGGGTGACCGTGCGGCCCGGACTGCTGGGCGAACGGCTGCGGACCCGAGTGCTGCCGCCGCTCCCCTTCGCCCCGCGGGCCGCGCTGCCCGTACGCGGTGTGCTCAGGAGCGTTCCCTCCCGGATACCCGCCGGGGCCGGTCCGCTGTGCCGCGGCGGCCGAGCCCTCCGCCAGGATGCCGCGCGGCGCGGTGGGCGGTGCGGCCCCGGTCGCGCCGCCCGTGTCGCCGGGGCCACCCGCGTGGCCGAGCAGCCTCAGCAGCGCCTCACCCGCGGTGGGACGCAGGGCGGGGTCCTTGGACAGGCACTGCCCGACCAGCTCGCGCAACGCCGGATCGGCGATCGCTCCCAGCTCCGGCTCCATGTTCATGATCCGGTTGAAGATCGCCGGAAGGCTGTCCGTGCCGAACGGCGGCTGCCCGGTGGCCGCGAAGACCATCGTGCAGCCCCACGCGAACATGTCGGCGGGCGAGCCCGCGTTCTCCCCCGCCAGCTGCTCGGGGGTCATGTACGAAGGGGTTCCGATCGCCATCGCCGTCAGCGTGGAGGTCCGGTCGAGCGCCTTGGCGATGCCGAAGTCGATCACTCGGGGGCCGTCGGAGGCAAGCAGCACGTTGGAAGGCTTGAAGTCGCGGTGCACGATCCCCGCCTGGTGGATCGCGACGAGCGCGGTGACCGTGCCGATCGCCAGGCGGTGCAGGCTCGCGCCCTCGCGCGGCCCCTCGCCGGTCACGACCGCGTCGAGCGTCGGACCGTCGATGTACTCGCTGACGATGTACGGGCGATGCTGGTCGACCCCCGTCTCGATCACCGCGGCGGTGCAGAAGGGCGCGACACGCTGGGTCGTGCTGACCTCGCGGACGAAGCGTTCCATCGCCTCCTCGTCCTGCGTGAGGTCCGCGCGGAGCAACTTGACCGCGACACGCGCCTGCGTCGGGGAAACGCCCAGGTAGACCGTTCCCTGGCCTCCCTCGCCGAGCCGGGCGGTGAGCCGATACTCCCGCACCCGCTCGGGATCCCCGGGCCGCAAGGATGCGAGGTCCGCCATGGTCACCCCCTTCTCCCGTGATGATTTCCGGTCCCATTGTGGGGGCAAAGGGTCACAGGACGTACATCAAACGGCAAGCCGGACAGGACGGTGCGGCGCGTTCCACGAGCCTCACCGGTCACGCGAAAAGGCTTACGGGGAAGGGCTTCGCGGGCAAACCTCTCGGAGGCCGGGCACACCTCGCCACACCACACGGGCACGTGGTGGCGAGCCTCTCAGAGGCCGGGCGCGCCCCACAGGGGGAACCATCGGCCGAGGTCGGGCTCTATCTCCAGCTCGCCACCGATCGCGCCCCGCACCTGAAGCTCCAGGGCGTTGTCCCTGCGCTGCGCCTGCCCCGTCCCACGCTCGGCGGGCAGGGGGGCGAACGGGTAGAAGGTGCCCTGCTTGTAGAGGTAGACCAGGGCGAGCCCGCGACCATCGGGGTCGGTGAAGGAGATGAGCGAGCAGAGCAGGGAGGGGCCGAAACCCGCCGCCTCCAGGGAGGAGTTGACCGCGTGCAGGTCCGTGACCAGATCACCGAGCATGTCGGGACTACGACGCGCCAGCAGCCACGTGTAGCCGAAGGAGTCCTTCGAGATCTCCACCGGGGGGCCGCCTCCGGCGTTCAGCAGCTGGGTGATGTCGCGCTCCAGCTCGGCGAACGCCCCGCCCTCGGCCGAGCGGAAACAGACCGCCCCCACGCCCGTCGGCGCCATGCCGGTGGCGGCCTGCAGGGTCACCGCGGCCGAGGGCAGCGCGAACAGCGCGTCCAGGTCGGCCTTGGCCGGTTCGCTGCGCCCCATCAGCACGTTCCACCAGCGCATCGATCACTCCTCGGTCTCGTTCCTCCGCGGCCGGGCACACCTGTCCGCGCGTCCGGTCATCCACCCTGCCCGAGCTGGGTGGAGATCCTGCTGAGCTGCTCCAGACGCTGGTTCAGCGGCGGGTGGGTCGCGAAGAGGGCGGACAGGCCGGCCTTGCCGGAGAGGGCCGGCGCGAAGAAGAAGGCGTTGAACGGCTCGGCCTCGCGCAGATCCCTCGTCGGGATGCGGGCCATCTCACCGCTGATCTTGACAAGGGCGCTGGCCAGGGCGGAAGGACGCTGGGTGAGCAGTGCTCCCGCGCGGTCGGCGGCCAGTTCGCGGTAGCGCGACAGCGCGCGGGTGAGCAGGAAGCTGACCGCGTACACCAGGACCGAGACGAGCAGGACGATCAGGCCGATCGGCAGGCCGCCCCTGTCGTCGCGCCCGCGCCCGCCCAGGCCGCTGTAGAGCGCGACCCTGGTCATGAGTCCGGCGACGATCCCGAGGAAGGACGCGATCGTCATGACCGCGACGTCGCGGTGGGCCACGTGAGACATCTCGTGGGCCAGCACGCCCTCCAGCTCACCCCTGTCGACGCGCCGCAGCAGTCCCGTGGTCACACAGACCACGGAGTTCTTCTGGTTACGGCCGGTGGCGAACGCGTTCGGGACATCCGAGTCGGCGATCGCCACCCGCGGCTTGGGCATGTCGGCGAGAGCGCACAACCTGTCGATCATGCCGTGTAACTCGGGAGCCTCCTGCGGGGAGACGACACGTCCGTGCATCGCGAACAGCGCGATGCGATCGGACATGAAGTACTGCACGAGCAGGGTGCCACCGGCGATCACGAGTACCACGACGGCCCGGACGCCCAATGCGATCAACACGGCCACGAAGATCACATAGAGCAGTCCGAGCAGGAACATGGTGATCACCATGCGCCTTGTCAGGCCCCGGTCCGGGGCAAACCGGGTTTTTGCCATAACCCCAATCTAACCGGGGATCAATCCTTCGTTGCCGAGCATCTCCCGCACTTCGTCCATGGACGCGTCGGCGGGAGGCAAAATCAGCTCTGAGGATTCCAGGCTGTCGTCGGGCAGGGCCTTGCCGACGTGGCGGACCTTGTCGAGCAGGGCGTGCAGCCGCACCCGGAAGGCCTCCTCCTCGCCGGCCTCGATGGCGGCCTCCAGCTCGGCGTCCAGCGCGTTCAGCACGTCGAGGTCGGCGGGGGCGATGTCGATCTGCCCTTCCCCCATGATGCGGACGATCACAGGCCCTCCCCCGGCTGGCGCAGCTGCTGAGTCTGGTTGGACTGTGGCTGCTGCTGTTGAGGCTGCTGAGGCTGCTGCTGAGGCTGTGCCGGTCCCGGCGTGATCGCACCCTGCGGCGCGGAGCCCTGACCCAGCTCGGCCTTCATCCGGGCGATCTCCAGCTCCACGTCGTTCCCGCCGCCCATGCGGTCGAGCTCGGCCTGGATGTCGTCGCCACGCTGCCCGCTGAAGTCGTCGAGCGCGCCGCTGGCCAGCAGCTCGTCGATGGCACCGGCTCGGGCCTGCATGGAGGCGGTCTTGTCCTCGGCGCGCTGGATCGCCAGGCCCACGTCGCCCATCTCCTCGGAGATGCCGGAGAAGGCCTCGTTGATCCGGGTCTGCGCCTCGGCCGCGGTGTAGGTCGCCTTGATCGTCTCCTTCTTCGTACGGAAGGAGTCGACCTTGGCCTGCAGCCTGTGGGAGGCCGTGGTGAGCTTCTCCTCCTCGGCCTGCAGGTTGTCGTGCTGCACACGGAGGTCGGCGATCTGCGTCTGCAGGCTGCCACGACGGCTCAGCGCCTCACGGGCCAGGTCCTCACGGCCGACCCCGAGCGCCTTACGGCCCTGCTCCTCAAGCTTGCGCGCCTGCGCCTCGATCTGGTTGATCTGGAGCTCCACACGCTTGCGCGAGGTGGCGACGTCCGCCACACCCCGGCGCACCTTCTGCAACAGCTCCAGCTGCCGCTGATATGAGTAGTCCAGGGTTTCGCGAGGATCCTCCATCTTGTCCAACGCGTTGTTCGCCTTGGACCTGAAGATCAGCGAAAGTCTCTTCATCACGCTCATGCGCGTCGGCCGTCCCCTTCTTCAAGTGCGCTTCGGGTCACCCCAAGTGATTCCAGCCCCACCGAAAAAGCACCGGAGCCACCATAGGGTTCACCCTACGCATAACGCGCGGGGGCGTCACTAAGTTGCAGTCCCGGTAGGCTGACGTTGTGTTCCGACGTACCCAGACCACCGCGGACGACTCCCCCGCCTCCGCTAACGATCCTAAGCCTGCGGGCAAGGGGCGTCCCACACCCAAGCGACGGGACGCCGAAGGCCGTCGCCGGCAGCCGGTGAACGCCCCCAAAAACCGCAAAGAGGCATACAAGAACCTCCGTGAACGCCAAGCCAGCGAGCGCGTCAAGGCGCGCGAGGGCATGTTGCGCGGCGACGAGCGCTACTTCCCCGTCCGCGACAAGGGCCCCGTCAGGAAGTTCGCGCGCGACTGGGTCGACTCCCATCGTCTCATCAGCCAGTACTTCCTGCCGTTCTCCCTCCTCATCCTGCTGCTCACCTGGATCCCGTTCCCCCTTGAGGTCCGCGGTTACGTCTACGCCGCGGTGATCACGGTCGGCTGGCCGCTCATGATGGTCTGCGTGCTGCTCACCTCGATCTGGGTGGCCTGGAAGGTGAAGAAACTCACCGCCGAGAAGTTCCCCGACGAGAGCCTCAAGGGCGTCGGTTTCTACGCCGCCATGCGCGCGCTGCAGATCCGCAAGCTGCGCTTCCCGCCGCCCGCCGTGCTGCCCGGCGGCAGGCCCGTCCCGCCGAAGGACTGACGGCGGCGGGCCCGACCCGAGGAGCACCGCGGCCGAGCGCGTCCGTCCCCGAGCCCCGTCCCCTTATAAGGGGACGGGGCTCTTCGCGTCTCCCACCGCCGGGGCGGCCTGCCCTCGGACGACCTCACCTCCGGACCACCCCTCGAACCGGACGGGCATCGCTCCTGGACGACGTCACTCCCGGACCGGGCGGGTACCCCCCCAACGGCGTCAGTTCTCGACGACGTCCCAGCCCAGCCGCCATCGGTGACGACCGGTCTCCGGCCGCCGATGGACCCGCCGGTCTCCAGGGCGCGCGCCGTCGCCCTCGGCAGGCGGTAGTACGAACCGATCCGGACGCCTCCGGAGGTGCGCCTCAGCCGGCCCTCGTGATGGATGGCACCGACATCGCGCGTCACAGAGTCGCGTCCCTGAGTCCTCCGGCGGGGCGCCGCTCGGCTCGCCGCCACAGGCGGGCGACCGCCACGACGGCCGCCGCGAGTGCCGCGACGGCGAGCACGAGCCGTACCTTCGGCGGAGTGATCAACCGCAACACATCCGGCAAGGTATCCCGAATTATTCAGAAGCATGGCGCCTACTAATGTCGAACCATGGAATTCCGCCACCTTGGCCGCAGCGGCCTCATGGTCAGTGAGATCAGCTACGGCAACTGGATCACACACGGTTCCCAGCTAGAGGAGGACGCCGCCAAGCAGTGCGTACAGGCGGCACTCGACGAGGGGATCACCACCTTCGACACCGCCGACGTGTACGCGGGCACCAAGGCGGAGGAGGTGCTCGGCCGCGCCCTCTCCGGAGTCCGCCGCGAATCCCTGGAGATCTTCACCAAGGTCTACTGGCCGACCGGCCCCGGCCCCAACGACCGGGGGCTCTCACGCAAGCACATCACCGAGTCTCTGCACGGCTCGCTGCGCCGCCTGCAGACCGACTACGTCGACCTGTACCAGGCGCACCGCTTCGACTACGAGACACCGCTTGAGGAGACCCTCAAGACCTTTGACGACCTCGTACGCCAGGGCAAGGTCCTCTACGTCGGCGTCAGCGAGTGGACCGCCGAGCAGATCGGCCGGGCACTGAAGATCGCCGACGAGATGGGTCTCGACCGCCTGGTCTCCAACCAGCCCCAGTACTCCATGCTGTGGCGGGTCATCGAGACCGAGATCGTGCCGCTGAGTGAGAAGGAGGGGGTCGGCCAGCTCGTCTTCTCCCCCATCGCCCAGGGCGTGCTCACCGGCAAGTACCGGCCAGGGCAGCCGCCCCCCGCGGGTTCCCGTGCCACCGACCCCACCGGAGGCAACTTCATCGCCCGGATGCTCAACGACGACGTGCTCACCCGCGTCCAGGAACTGGAGCCGATCGCCGCCGACCTCGGCCTGACCATGGCCCAGCTCGCGGTCGCCTGGGTACTGCAGAACCCCAACGTGGCCTCGGCCATCGTGGGAGCCAGCAGGCCGGAGCAGGTCCGCGACAACGTCAAGGCGTCCGGGGTCAAGCTGGAGTCCGAGGTGCTGAAGAAGATCGACGACATCCTCGGCCCGGTCGTCGAGCGCGACCCCTCCAAGAGCGTGAGCCCCGAGCGTCGCCCCTAGTGGAAAAACCCTTCGACCCCTCGTTCTTCACCGAAGGGCCGAAGGGTTTCCGCTCACCCGGGTCATTCGGGGCGCAGCGACATTCCCTCGTACTCGACACGCTCGCCTTCGAGCAGGGTGACTCTCTCGACCCCGGCCTCCAGCAGCTCACGCCAGCTTTCGCCCAGCCACGACTCGGCGTCGGCCTGGCTCGGGAACGTGTCGGAGGGCGAAACCCCTTCGACTACCTCGCCGCCATTCGCGTCTTCGTAACGCCAGCGCCACGTCATGCCACAGCTCCTTCTCGCAGGTCCTGCCGGTGCCCCTCGGCGGCCTCAGCGAACCCTACCTCTCCCTGGCGCTCCCGAGCATGAAGGCGGGATCTTGACTTCCGCCCGCCTCTGAGAGCGGGACTCAAAGTCCAGGACACCGAAGTGCTCGCCTGCCGGCGGCCACCGCCACAATTCCGCCGGACCGCTTACTCCCGGAACCGATGAGGAATATGATGACCGCGCTTCGCCGCCGGGACGTTCCCCACGTCCCCGTACGCCGCGAGCACCGCCCGCCACCTCCTGGAGGCGGAGGCTCGCGGTTTCCCAACCAGCCTTCCGGCACGGCGGGAGGCCGGCCGTGAAGGTTCTGATCTCCGGCACGGCGGGCTCGGGCGGATGGCCGTCCCCGGACTGCGGATGTGCCTCCTGCGCCCGTGTCGCACCGGGTCGTCGCGCCACCTCCGTGATCCTCGACGTCTCGGTGGCGGCCGACGGCCGCCCGCCGCTCGGCGACCTGGCAGCGCCCGGCACCTCGATGGCCTCCGACAGCCCGGCGGCACCCGGCGGTTCGGCAACACCCGACGCCCCGAGGACACCCACCCGTCCGATGCCGCTCAGCGACCCCGTGCGGCTGCCGTTCTCCGGCCCGCTGTCCGGCCCGCTCCCGGCCGGCTACCGCGCCTCGCCCGGTCCGGACGGCCTCACCGTCACCACCCCCGGCGGCCGGCGTGTCCTCTACGCCGCTTCCTCCCCCTCCTCGCCGCCCCCGTACGGGGAGTCTTCGCGTGGCGGGTCCCCATATGGCGAGCGAGGTGAGCCGACGCTGGACCTGGTGCTGCTGGACGTGCTGGACCGGCCGGAACGGCTGGGGGACCTGCGCCGGCGGGGCCTGGTCGGCGAGCGGACGCACGTGGTGGCCGTCGACGTCGACCACCGGGTGCCGACGGAGGCGGAGCTGGCCCGGCGGGCCGCGCTGTGGGGGGTGCGCGTCGTGCCGGACGGCACGGTCGTCGACACCGGCGAGCCCCCTCCCGCTCCGGCTCCCCCGCCCAGGAGAACCCTGCTGCTCGGTGGAAGCCGGTCGGGCAAGTCGGCGGAGGCCGAACTGCGCCTGGCGGCCGAGCCCGAGGTGCTCTACGTCGCGACCGGCCCGTCCGGCGACGGCGATCCCGAGTGGCTGCGCCGGGTCCGGGAGCATCGCGACCGAAGGCCCGCCCACTGGGACACCGCCGAGACCACCGGCCTGTCCGAGGTGCTGCGGTCCGCCGGCACTCCGCTGCTGATCGACGGGCTCGGCACCTGGGTGGCCGCGGTCTTCGACGAATGCGACGCCTGGCCGGGCGAAGCGGGCGGCGGCGCCTCCGCCATGGAGGCTGTCGCCGCCCGGTGCGACGACCTGGTGGCGGCCTGGAGGCAGACCCGCTCCCGGGTCGTGGCGGTCTCCGACGAGGTCGGTCTCGGCCTGGTGCCCGACACCGCCGGCGGTCGGATGTTTCGTGACACCCTCGGCCGCCTGAACCAGCGCCTCGCCCTGGAGTCGGAGGATGTCACCCTCGTCGTCTCCGGTCGTCTCCTCCCCCTCCTTTGACCCCGAGAAGTATGCTCACCGGTCATGGCCGAACCCGCGCCCGAGGACGCCCCGTCCGGCTTCGCCGACGGAGTGCGTCTCGCGATCGGCACTCTGAGCGTGTTCCCCGTCCGTCCCGGGGTGGTCGACCGCCGGGCAGGAGGGGTCGCGATGGCGGTGGCCCCGCTGGTGGGAGCGGTGATCGGGGCCTGCGGCGGAGCAGTGCTGTGGGTCTCCCTGTGGCTGGGGGTGACATCGCTTCCGGCGTCGGTGCTGGCCGTGGCGGCCGTGGCGCTGCTCACCCGAGGGCTGCACCTGGACGGGCTGGCCGACCTCGCCGACGGGCTGGGCAGCGCCAAGCCCGCCGAGCGGGCGCTGGAGATCATGAAGCGGTCGGACATCGGCCCCTTCGGCGTGGTGACGCTGATTCTCGTCCTGCTGGTCCAGGTGACCGCCCTGCGGGAGGCCGCCGACGCGGGAGCGGGGACGGCCGTGATCATCCTGATCGCGGCCTGCGCGACCGGACGGCTCGCCCTCACCTGGGCCTGCCGCGCGGGCATCCCCCCGGCACGCCCCGACGGGCTCGGCGCGGTGGTCGCGGGCACCGTGCGACGAGGCGTCGCGGTGGCCGTGACCGCGCTGGTGCTCGCGGGAACGACGGCGCTGTTCTACCTCTACCCAGCCCTCGCCCCCTGGCAGTACGGCTCGCTGTCCGAGCCTCTCAGCGGGGCCGAGCGGAGCTTTGTGGTCTCCTGGAACGGCGGCATCTCCGGTTACCTGCCCGAGCTCGCGGCGGCCACCACCCCTATGGCTCCCGCGACCGGCCTGGGGCCGTTTCTCACCCCCTGGGGTCTCCCTCTCGCCATGCTCGTGGGGCTGCTGGCCGCCTGGGCCGTACGGCGCAGGGCCGTGCGGCGGCTCGGCGGCGTCACCGGCGACGTGCTCGGCGCCCTCGTCGAGATCGCCACCGCGGCGACCCTGCTGGCCTGCACGATCCTCACGAACTGAACCGCTTCTCCTGCCCGGGCCGAAGCGTGCGACCGCCCTCGCCCCACCCGCCGGAGGCCGACCGGACGAAGAGGGCGAGGGAGCACTGGTCCTCAGGCGGCGACTCCTCAGGCGGCGACGGTGGCCGGGGCCGATCGCCCGACCGGACGGTATTTGAACAGCAGCACCGAGACCACGGCCAGCAACACCGAGCCGACCAGGCCCGTGATCCCCACGACGGCGAGCACCGGCGGATCGGCCGCGTCACCGATGAGCAGCGCCAGGCCCGCGGAGGCGTTCAGTGATCCGTGCCCGACGACCGCGGGCCAGACGCTTCCCGAATAGAGGCGAAGCCAGCTGAGCAGGGCTCCGAAGACCACACAGAAGACGATGAACATCGGTGCGGCCCACGCCCCCAGCTCGGGGTAGTTGTATCCGCGCAGGGTGAGCGGGAAGTGCCAGGCCCCCCAGATCACCCCGGACACCAGCAGTGCCCGCCAGGTGCCGAGCGGCATCAGGCGCGGCAGCAGCCACCCTCGCCACCGTTCCTAAACAGTGTCCAGGAGTGAGGTTTGTACCCACGTCCCGGAACTGCGCGCATCCCGAACGGTTTTGGGTGCGCTGGTCCCCCGCGTTCGCTGAGTGCCTGTCCGGCCACGCGCATCG
>Ga0233377_1000088_pt1 | contig 59523 bp, 51 predicted proteins | sample ElkDunMinimDraft_6_FD_191540 | JGI IMG/M metagenome (GOLD analysis project Ga0233377, IMG submission 191540) | Fecal eukaryotic communites from dung pellets of Tule Elk in California, USA - Elk Dung E36 | ecosystem: Host-associated > Mammals > Digestive system > Large intestine > Fecal | place...
GCCTCGCCCGTGTTCTTCTTCTCGTTGATCGAGTCGCCGAGCATGACCAGGCAGAACGGGCACGCCGTGGAGATGGTGTCCGGCTCGGTGGTCAGCGCCTCGTCCACCCGCTCGGTGTTGATGCGCTTGCCGAGCCGCTCCTCCATCCACATCCGCGCGCCGCCGGCGCCGCAGCAGAAACCGCGGTCCTTGTGGCGGTGCATCTCCTGGGTCTGCACACCCGGCACCTTGGCCATGATGTCGCGGGGCTGGGAGTACACCTTGTTGTGGCGGCCCAGGAAGCACGGGTCGTGGTAGGTGATCTTCTCCTCGATCGGCGTGACCGGGACCAGCTTGCCCTCGTCCACCAGCTTGGCGAGCAGCTGGGTGTGGTGCACCACCTCGTAGGTGCCCCCCAGCTGGGGATACTCGTTGGCGAGGGTGTTGAAGCAGTGCGGGCAGGTCGCGACGATCTTCTTGACCCCGGCCTCGTTGAGCGTCTCGATGTTCTGCTTGGCCAGCATGTCGAAGAGATACTCCATGCCCAGGCGGCGTGCCGGGTCACCGGTGCACGCCTCCATCGGGCCGAGCACCGCGAACTTCACCCCGGCGATGTGCAGGAGCTCCGCGACCGCCTTGGTGGTCTTCTTCGCCCGGTCCTCCAGCGCCCCCGCGCACCCCACCCAGAAGAGGTACTCGGTGTCCTCTGACAATTTCTCGTCGACCAGCTCGACCTCGAAGTCGAGCTCCTCGATCCACTCGGCCCGCTTCATCTCGGACATCCCCCACGGGTTGCCCTTGTTCTCCAGGTTCTTGACCATGACGCCGGCCTCGGAGGGGAAGTTGGACTCCACCATCACCTGGTAGCGGCGCATGTCGAGGATGTGGTCGATGTGCTCGATGTCGACCGGGCACTGCTCGACGCAGGCGCCGCAGTTGGTGCACGACCACAGCACGTCGGGATGGATCACACCGTCCTCGCCCACCAGCGGCTTCTCCAGCAGGGCCAGCACGTCGGTGTCGGCGTGCTGGCCGCCGTCCTGCGCCGCCATCAGGTACGGGGCGACGGCGAAGGCGTGGTCACGCTGGTCGATGATGAGCATCTTCGGCGAGAGCGGCTTGTCGGTGTTCCAGGCCGGGCACTGGTCCTGGCATCGGCCGCACTCGGTGCAGGAGTAGAAGTCGAGGAAGCCCTTCCAGGTGGTGTCGCCGATCTTGCCCCGGCCCAGCCGCTCGGGGTCGAGGTCCTCGTCCTCGAAGTCGACCGGCTTGCCGTCGACACGCATCGCCTGCACCGCGCCCAGGCCGTCGGGGCGGCGCGAGAACAGCACGTTCAGCGGCGCGGTGAAGATGTGCAGGTGCTTGGAGTTCACCACGATGACCAGGAACACCAGCATGAGGCCGATGTGCAGGAGCAGCCCGATCTCCTCCAGCAGCTCACTGGCCGGCAGCACCTCACCCAGCGGGATCGACACGAACGCGCCGGAGGAGTACGGGAGGTTGCCGTTGGCCGCCGCCGCGCCCCGGGCCAGGAAGAGCGTCCAGATGATGTTGAAGATCATGAACAGCACGAGCCACGCGCCGCCCAGGTGGGAACCGGAGAAGCGCGACCTGCGGCCCAGCGTCTTCGGCGAGTTCTTGACCCTGATGATCGCGAAGGCGATGATGCCGAGAAGGCAGGCGGCCGCGATGAAGTCCTGCAGGAACCCGAGCGCCGGCCACTGCCCGATGATCGGGATGTGGAAGTTCGGCTGCCCGGTGATCGCCCCCTGGATGATCGCGCCGTACGCCTCGACGTAGACGGTCAGCAGGATGAGGAACGCCCACATGACGAAGAAGTGAGCCACACCGGACGGGGTCCACTTGAGCAGCTTCTTCTGGCCGAGCACCTCGACGAGTTGCGCCTTGATCTCGGCGCCCGCGTTGTCCTTGGCGTACTGGACGCGCTCAGGGGCCGGTGGGCCCACCGTGGCGAGCCTGAACAGGAACAGGATCCTGCGGCCCGCGACGGCCAGAGTCACGACGGTCATCACGAGCCCGATGACGGCTACCCAGAGCACGAGTTTCTCCATTTGTTCAGGTGCCAGGCGGTTGGCGACGATGGGGCACGACACCCCCGGTGGCCGTCAACCGGCCATCCATCTCAACTGTCAGTGGTGCGACGGCAACCCGCCGGTCTTGTTCACCGTGCCGACGAGACTGCTCGCCGGAATGCGTACATCTTCCAGAAGGACCTCGATGGCCGCGCTCCTGCCTGTCGCCGGCCACCGCGAGGTGACGCTGACGCCCGGTGAGCGCATGTCCACGACGAACATCGTGACCCCCCGGCGCTGGGGCGCGTCCCCATCGACGTGGGCGAAGAGCAGTCCGTAGTCGGAGTGATGAGCCCCCGCCGTCCAGATCTTCTGCCCGTTGATCACCCACTCGTCGCCGTCCCGGACCGCGCGGGTCCGCAGGCTGGCGACGTCGAACGGCGCGCCCGGCTCGGAGAAGAGCTGGCACCACACCTCGTCACCGCGCAGCATCCTCGGCAGGTGCCGCAGTCGCTGCTCCTCGGTGCCGTACTCGAGCAGGGTCGGCGCGCACATGCCCAGACCGATGATGAACGGCCCGGTGGGGATGACGTAGTCGGCCGCCTCCTCGTTGAACACCCGCTCGTGCTCGGCCGTGAGGCCCTGGCCGCCGTAGACGGTCGGCCAGCTGAGCCCGGCCAGTTTCGCGTCGAAGAGCTTCGCCTGGAAGTCCTTCGCCACCTCCACCGCCCGCAGGCTCTCACCCTCATGGTCGTCGGCCGCATGGCCGGAGTCGGAAACGGCGTCGCGGCGTTCGGCGTTCTCGGTCAGCCAGCCGCGGACCCTGCCGCGGAACCCGGCCAACTCCGCGCTCTCCTGCTCGTGCGACTCCGAAGCGATCGCGTCGTTCACTGCGCTCCCTTCGCACTCGACGTGGATCGTGCCGACAATCACGCCGACAGCACGGGCGTGACACCGCTGTCCCGGATTGCCCCTGGACTGCCGTCCACCGTAAGCCATATAGAGATGAATGAGATAGTATATTTAACTCTTTACTGAGACACTCCGACAGCGAGGCGTCTCATCCTTCGATCTCGCCCCACGCCAGGCGGGCGACGCTGCCGACAGTCTCCCACCTAAGAGCTAACAGGACAATCAGATATATCATTGCACGCTCATGTCGATAGATATAGGCTCCGATCCCCGGAGTCTCGTCGACCGCGGGCACCGGGCGGATCGCCTGCCCAGGAACAGAGGGTGAAGACATGAGCTCGATCAGTGACCAGGAGCTGCTCGAACGGCTGCCGGACTTTCTCATCGTCCACGACAACAAGGAGTTCTACAGGGGCTGGCTTCTCCGGCAGCTCCTGCTGAACCGCTGTCAGGACTGCGGAGTCTGGCACCACCCGCCCGGCCCGATCTGCCCGGAGTGCTGGTCGTCCGACCTGCGGGCGACGCCGGTGAGCGGCAGGGGAACGATCCACACGCTGATCTGGCTTCGCCAGGGGCCACCGACTCCGGGCGTCGACTACTCCACGCCCTATCCGGTGGCCACGGTGGAACTCGCCGAGCAGCCGGGGCTGCGCTTCACCAGCACCGTGACGGGTGTCGCCCCAGGCGACATCGCCATCGGCGCATCGGTGGAGCTGGCCTGGATCGAGCGCCACGGCGAGCCGTTCCCGGTTTTCCGCCCGGCGGGATCATGACCGCGGAGCGGGTCGGCACAGCCAGGACGGTCATTTCTGAGAAGGGTAGGACTTGATGGCACGCAATCCGATCAAGGACCAGGTCGCGATCGTCGGTGTCGGATCGACCGGGTTCAGCCGGGACGCCGGCGGCCGCTCCCGCGACTCGCTCGTGGTGGAGGCCTGCGTCAACGCCATCAAGGACGCGGGTGTCGACAAGGCCGACATCGACGGCGTCTGCGGCACCGCTCCCGCCGCCCACCAGGTGGTCTCGATGCTCGGGCTGCCCGAGGCGACCTACTACCTCAACCAGCCCGTGCCGTTCGGCTTCTCCATCATGGACGCGATGAACGCCGTCCACTCGGGATCCTGCGACGTGGCGCTGGTCTACCACGGCGTCTATCGCTCCCCCGCCATCTCCAGGTCCGCGGCGGCCGACCCCTTCCGGCGCAAACTGGGTTTCGGCGGCCAGCCGCTCGGCGCCTCCCAGCGGGTCGATCCGGAGTCGGTCGAGGGATCGGTCGGTTACACGGCCTGGGCGAGTCGTTACATGAGCGAGTACGGCGTCAAGCGCGAGCACCTCGGATACGTGGCGGTGAACGGCCGGACCAATGCCGGGCGCAACCCTCTGGCGGCGATGCGCGACCCGATGACGATGGAGGAATACCTCGGCGCCAGGATGATCCGCGACCCTCTCTGCCTGTACGACATGGACGTCCCGGTGGACGGCGCCGACGCGTTCATCCTGACGACGGCCGAGCGTGCCCGGGACATGACGGATCACCCCGTGCTCATCCACGCCTCCAGCACGGGCGTCATCGCCAAGAACAAGGAGGACCAGGCGCCGGGACTGCATCACCACGGCCAGCACGTGGTGGTCAAGAACCTGCGGGCGAAAAGCGACCTCTGGCTGCCCGACGTCGACGTCTACTTCCCCTATGACGGCTTCAGCTTCATCACCCTGGCCTGGATCGAGAACTCCGGCTGGTGCGGCCCCGGGGAAGGCGGGGCGTTCCTGGAGAGCAACTGGGACAAGGACGCCGGTCGAATCATGATCGACGGCCGCATTCCGGTGAACCCGCACGGTGGCGCCCTGTCCGAGGGTGGCACCCAGGGCTCCGGCCACGTTCGCGAGGCCGTGACGCAGCTCCGCGGTGACGCCGGGGAGCGCCAGGTGCCCGGCGCGCGCACGGCCCTCCTCACTCCCGGTGGATTCTTCTTCAACGCCCAGGGACTCATCCTGCGCCGGGACTGACCTCCTCAGTCCGAAACCCCTGATCGCGGCGGGCTCACCTCGGGTCCGGCCGGTCCGGGGCGAGCAGGCCGTCACGGTCGAAGACCGCCCTCCCCTCCCGGAGCACCAGCCGTACGTGCTCCGCGGAGGGGGCGGCGAGCGCCCGGCTCAGCGGGCGGTCCAGCAGCACCAGGTCGGCGACCACGCCCGGCCGCAGGATCAGCGGCCGCCCGCCCGGATCCTCGGGCGGAGTCAGGTAGCCCGCCAGGGCCCGCCGGGCGGTCACCGTCTCGGACGGGGAGAGGACGCGGCCCGCCGCGGTGCGCCGGTCCCTGGCGGCGACGATGACCTGCCAGGGGTCGGCTGGACCGTACGGCGCGTCGCTGGAGGGCGCCACGGCAATCCCCGCGGAGAGCAGACCCGCGTACCGGTAGAGGTCCGGCCGGTCCTCGGCGGGGACGTCCGCGAGGTAGTCGTCGCCGCGGTCCGCCAGGAAGCCGGGCTGCGTGATCACTCGTACTCCCAGCCGACGCATCTCTCCCAGCAGCTCGCGGGGCACGAGCGCACCGTGCTCGACCCGATCCCCCGGCAGCGGTCCCGCGTCCGACAGGGCGGCGACCACCATCACCAGGGCCTCCCTGGTGACACAGTGCACCGCGACGGCGCGTCCGCGGGCGTGCGCGGAGGCGATGCGGCCGACGAGGTCCTCCAGGGACGGCAGGCCGCTGTCCGCCAGGACGATCTTCACGGGACCTCTCGTCATCCCCTTCGGCAGATCCGTGCCGGAGGGAACGCCGAGCAGATGGAGCCGCTGTGGGATCGTCCCGTCCGCCACGTTCCGCGCCAGCAGTTCGACCGTCGAGTCGTCGAGGTCGGGCGTCGCGTCCGTCACCGCCGTGATCCCGTAGCCGGCCAGGCGCGCGGCGACCGCGGTGAGGTCCGGCGGATCAACGGGGAGCCGCTCCCTGAGCAGGGTGTCGGCGCGCCAGAGGCGGCCGGTGGGATGACCGGCGGCGTCCCGCTCGACTCCGGGATGTTCGGCGGAGTGAAGGCCGAGCCGGGCCATGCCGAGCGAGTTCAGTATCCACAGTGCCCCGCTGCGGTGCTGCAGCCGGACGGGACGCCCCGGGTGGAGCAGGTCCAGAGCCTTCGCGTCCAGGAGCCCCGCCACGCTCTCGGCGTACCCGACGCCCCGAACCCACCCTCCCCGACCGGGCTCCGCCTTCCCCAGCGCGGCCGCCAGGGCGCGCCCGTCCCGCACGGCCGGGGGTCCCGCGCGGACCGACGCCTCGGAGGCCGCCAGCGCCAGCAGGTGGATGTGGTGATCGACCAGTCCTGGCAGCAGCGCCCCGCCCCGGGCGTCGATCATCTCCTCTCCGGGCCGCCGAAGGGCCCTGGGCTCCAGGCCGGCCACCCGGCCTTCCCGGATCCGAACGTCGCACCGCCGTGAGCCGATCTCGGCGTCGCGCAGGATGATCACTTGGCCGGGCCGCCGATCCCCAGGGACGCGAGGACCGCCGCCGTGTCGGCTCCGCTCGGCGGAGCGGGCGGCGGCAGCGGACGGGAGAGCGGTCCTCGGACCGGCGTCCGGGCCCCGCGAGAGGTCTCCGCGAACCACTCGTCCCCGAAGAGGGCGTCACCGCGCCGGGCCGGCCGCCCCGATGTGCCGTCCAGTGTCGCCGCGACCACTCGCGACATGGCCACGTCCAGCAGGCGTCCCCTGCCCTGCGCCACGGCGTCGAGCACGGCGGCGGCGGCGGTGATCCCGGTCAGCGGGTCGGCGACGGCGTCACCGCAGAAGAGAGGACTCCCGTCTCGGGGATCGGCCGCGACGAGACCGGCGCCGGCCGCGACGTCGTCGCCGAATCCGACCCGGTCCCGGTCCCTGCCGTAGGCGGTGATGGACACCCAGATCGTGCCCGCCGCGACCCGCGCCGCGGCGTCCAGCCCGAAACCCGCCAGGGCCCGGGGCCGCGACGACTCGATCACGACGTCGGCGGCCCGCACCAGCTGCGCCATGGCCCGTCGGTCCTCCGGCAGCCGCGGGTCGAGCACGACCGAGGCGTGGCCCGAGTGCAGGAGATCGTAGAAACCTCGATGTCCCCGCCGGGCGCCGTCGGGGCGGTCCGGGGTCTCCACCTTCACCACTCGCGCACCGGCCGAGCCCAGCAGGTGAGCACAGAGCGGGCCGGCCCACAGCGCACTGAAGTCCACCACCAGGAGCGGCCGGTCCTCCCGCCGTCGCATGCCACCGCCGGGCGCCGACGGGATCACCGCGGGCCCGGACGGCTCGGCCGACTCTCCGACGCGGGCCAGGGCCACCCCCAGCGGTGCCGCGGCCTCGACCAGCGCGCCGGCCGGTCGCTCTCGGACCCACCTGGCGATCAGCGGCCACCACTCCTCCGGCAGTTCCCTGCCGATCGCGGCGCCGAGAAGCCACCTGTCGTCCTCCCGCGGAGCCGACAGGGCGAGCCAGCCGTCCCGGGCGGGGAGCAGCCGGCAGGAGCCGCCCGCGGACACGCGCCCACCGCGGCGGAGCCCCATGAGCGCGGCACGCTCTGCCAGCAGCCGCCCGCCGTCCAGCCCTCGCAGGGCGTCCGCGTGCGGGACGTGCCGGCGTAACCGGACGATCAGGTCGCGGGCGACCGACGCCGCCCGGCCGGGTGGGACCACCAAAGGCCCCTCGGGAGCACCCGTGAGCACGACGACGCCCGACTCGGCCCAGTCCACGATCACGTCGTCCGGGCTCCGCCGCGAGGACTCCGCCGGGGATGCCACGCCGCCGGGTTTCATGACACGGAGGCTACAGCCCTCACTCGGGCGGCAGGCAAACCGGAGCCACCACAGTGAGCACCGGCGGCCAGGCCGCCCTCAGACCTCGCCCACCAGCGGCGACGGTCATCGAACTCTCGCCGGCGCGCCCTCGGCCACACGCTTCGTCGCAATCAGTAATATGAATAGACTTTGCACCTCATCTAACCTAATCGATCAGTAGAATCGCAGGGTTCCGCCGACCAGGGAAGTGGACGTCCTCATGGAGCAGGTCAGGGTCTGGTCACCCAGCCAGGTCGTGGAGGTCTTCACCGGCTGGGGGGCCGAGGAGGCCGCCGCGACAGCGGGGGGCGCCTTGATCGTGGTGTCCCTGGACGAGCCCGGGCCCGGCGACGAGGCGGCCCGCCTGCTGCGTGCCCTACCACTCGTCTCGGTCTGCCTGTCTTCGCGCGGCTCCGGCACCTCGGCCGCGGGCGGCTTCGACGTGGCACTGACCGGGGCGCAGTCGCCGCCCGCCCCCTGGGTCGGCGTCCGAGATCCGGAGGTGGAGCTGGGCCGCCTCGCCGCCGCCGTCACCGCCCGGCCGAACACCTCCGTCGCGCTGGCGCAACTCCTGCGCATGGGCGAGTCGCTGGAGGTGGCCGACGCCCTGGTCGCGGAATCCGTGACGTACGCGATGCTGCAGGGCGGCCGGGAGCACCGCGCATGGCTGAGCTCCCACACCCCGGCCGCGGCCGGACCGCAGGAGGAGCCGGCCGTACTCGTCGAGCGCGACGGCGATCGCCTCCTGGTGACCCTCAACAGGCCGCACGTCCACAACGCTTTCAACATCGAGATCCGCGACGCCCTCGCCGAGGCCCTGCGCCTCCTCGCCGCCGACGACACCATCGCCGCGATGCACCTGCGCGGGCGGGGCCGGACCTTCTGCAGCGGCGGCGACCTCACCGAGTTCGGCTCCGTCGCCGATCCCGTCACCGGGCACCTGGTGCGCTCGACCCGCGGTGTGGGCGCCCTGATGCACCAGGTGGCCGACCGGGTGAGCGTCCACCTGCACGGAAGGTGTTACGGCGCCGGCATCGAGGTGCCGTCCTTCGCGCGCCGGGTGATCGCCGCCCCGGGAACCCGGCTCGTGCTGCCCGAGCTGCGCATGGGGCTCATTCCCGGGGCAGGGGGGACGGCCGGCATCTCGCGCAGGATCGGCCGCCAGAGAACCGCCTGGCTGGCGCTCACCGGACATGCGCTGGACGCCGCGACGGCCCTGGAGTGGGGACTTGTGGACGAGATCGAGGGAATAACCCCTCCGTCACAAAGATGAGTGTATTAATATATTTTATTCTACTAACCAGCGCAGCGCTCGACGCTAGCGGGTGATGCGGGCAGGAGAAGGCTCGAACGAGAAGCCGTGATGCCGTCCCGCACGCCGGGGAAGGGCGGCCGCAGAGCCGCCGGCCTCCACCGTTGTCCGGACGATGCAAGACGCTGATTCCTTGATAAGGGATGATTCGTGACAGATATGACCATCTCCCCCGAAACGCATGTGCGAGTGCCGAAGACGGCGGAGGTCGTGGCCGACGCCCTTCGCCGCCAGATCGTGCGAGGAGAGATTCTGGAAGGGGGCGCCCTGCCCGGCGAATCCATCCTGATGGAACACTTCGGCGTCTCCCGGCCCTCACTCCGCGAGGCACTGCGGATATTGGAAAGCGAGCGGCTCATCACCGTACGCCGCGGCGCGCACGGCGGCGCCCGTGCCCGCCGGCCGACCGTCTCCGTGGCGGCCAACTATCTCGGCCTGTTGATGCAGATGGACGCGGTGACGCTCGCGGACGTCTACATCGCCAGGGTGGCGATCGAGCCGGCCGCCCTCAGGATACTGGCCGCCTCCCCCGATCGGGCGCCGGCGGTCGACGAACTGCGCCATCTCCTGAAGCAGGAGGCGCTGGCTGCCGACGATCCGGCCGCCTACCGCGTGCAGACGGTCCGCTTCCACCAGAAGCTGGTCACCTTGTCCGGCAACAAAACGCTGACCCTGCTCTGGGGCACGCTCCAAGAGGTGCTGGAGAGAGAGATGCTCGACTCCAGCACGGCTCCTCCCTCCAAGGAGCGGCTTCGCAAAAGGCAGCAGGCGGTGACCAGGGCACTGGATCTGATACAGGCCGGTGACGCCGACGAGGCAGGCCGCTTCTGGCGCGAGGAGATGCTCCGGGCGGGCCAGCTGGTCCTGCGCAAGCACGGCGGCAAGACCCTGGTGGACGTCCTGGGCTGATCACCTGAACGGAGGACGCCGAACGGGTGGTAGACACATATAGATTAATTAGTTAACTTAATAATATGATTCCCTCAACATGGACGGAGCCTGGCGCCTTCGAGGTGGCTTCGGACGTTTATCGGATCCCACTGCCCATGCCCGGCGAGGGCCTGCGCGCGGTGAACGTCTACGTCCTGCGCACCGACGACGGCCTCGTGCTCATCGACGGCGGGTGGGCCGCCCCCGCGGGGCGAGACGCCCTCGTCAAGGCTCTCGCGTACATCGGCACCTCACCCCAGGAGATCGAACGCTTCCTGGTGACCCACGTGCACCGCGACCACTACACCCTGGCCGTGATGATGCGGCGGGAGTTCGGCGCCAAGGTGTCCCTCGGGCGCGGCGAGCGGGCGACCCTGGAGCTGATGCGACAGCCGCAGCGGAGCCCGCTCGCCGATCAGATCGTCAGGCTGCCGGGACTCGGCGCCCCGGAACTCGCTCGCCGGCTCGCCGCCTCCTCCGACACTCCACGTGACGTCACCGACTGGGAGCCGCCGGACGAGTGGCTGGACGAGGGCGCCGTTCATCTTGCCGGAGGCCGCACACTGCACGCGGTGCACACCCCGGGCCACACCGCGGGACACCTGGTCTTCCACGACGTGGCGAACGGGCTGCTGTTCGCGGGTGATCACGTTCTTCCCACCATCACGCCCTCCATCGGCTTGGAGGCGTCCCTGCCGGACGGCCCGCTCAGCGACTTCCTCCGCTCGCTCGCGGCCATCCGGGCCCGGCCCGACGCGGTGCTCCTGGGCGCGCACGGCCCGGTCGCGCCGAGCGTGCACGCCCGGGTGGACGAACTCGTCGCCCACCACGACGCGCGTCTGGACGAGATCCACCGCCTGGCCGCCGCCGGCGCCGGCACTCCCGCCGAGGTCGCCGAGGCGATGCGCTGGACCCGGCATGAGCTGCGCTGGAGCGAGCTCGACCCGTTCGGCGGGATGATGGCGATCTTCGAGACGGCTGCCCACCTGGAACTGCTCGTCGCGCAGGGCCGCCTGTCGGCGTCGACGCGGGACGGCGTCCGGCACTACCACTGACCACGCGCCTGCGACCTGGTCGCCGCCGCGGGTCGCGTCGCGGGGCGAGCCGGCCCGCGCGCCCCGAGGCTGCGTCCCCGCGGCCCGCATGACAGAGCCCTCCCCGGACGACCGTCCGGGGAGGGCTCTGCTGCCTGATCGGCCACGCTCCGCCGGACCACCGGCACCTGCCCGGCCGGTCAGCCCTCGACGGGCGGCGGGGGAAGGTGCGGGAAGAGCTCGGCGAAGGCGCCCACCGTGATGCGGTGGCGCACCGCCGGGTCGACCCCGTCGAAGAGCTCGTGCAGCGTCTTCTGCGTGTGGCCGTACGTGCCTTCGAGGTGCGGGTAGTCGCTGCCGAACATGACGTTCTGGTAGCCCATGCCGGTCACCGTCTGGACGGCGGTCTCGTCGTGCTGGAAGGAGACGTAGACCTGACGGTAGATGAACTCCTTCGGCGACATGGACAGCTTCGGACGGACGAACATGGAGTGCTGGCGGTAGCCCTCGTTCATCCGGTCACCGAGGAAGGGGGCCCAGGCGGCGCCGCCCTCGGAGACCAGGACCTTCAGGTTGGGGTGACGGTCGAGCGCCCCGCCGGAGATGAGCTGGGTCACCGCCCGCTGCCCGCCGTAGGTGGTCTCGACGTAGTTGAGGACGGCGCCACCGGCGCCGCGGTAGAGCGTGGTCTCCCCGTCGGTGCCGATGTGGATGGTCAGGATGAGGCCCGTCTCCTCGATCGCCTGCCAGAGGGGCTCCCACTCGTCGAAGTTGTAGCTGGGACGGCCCTGCGGAGGCACGGTGGGGATGAAGACCGCGTGGTAGCCGGCGGCGGCCACGCGATGCACCTCCGCGACGGCGTCCTCGACCCGCAGCAGCGGAAGAGAGGCGGTGGCGATGAGGCGGCCTCCCGCGGCGACCTGGATCTCCGAAAGCGCCCAGTCGTTGAGCGCCTTGGCGCCCTCGCTGACCAGGACCGGGTCCTTGATCATGTTGGCCCACATGCCCAGCGAGGGGAAGGTCAGCTCGCCCCAGATGCCCTCCTGGTCGAGGTCCTTGATCCGCTCCTTGGTGTTACCGGCACCCGGCGGACGCGAGGAGAGGGTCGCGATGGTCTCGCCGGCGAACTCGCCGTCCCTGATCGGCTTCGGCAGCGGTCGCCGGATGGTGTCGCCGTCGATGTAGACGGTCTCCCAGCCGTCCTCCTTCACGGAACGAGGCATTCGCTCCGCGAGGGCGGGCGGAAGGATCTCCTGGAACAGGTTCTCCGGCTCGAGGAAGTGCGAGTCCCCGGAGTTCGCCCAGATCTTCTTCTCCATGGAGGTTCCCTTCTCTGTGCTGCGGATTCGTCGCCAGCACCCTTTAGATGATCTTAATATACGGTGTATAAAGGTTCGTAGTCAAGACCCTTGTGGGGCAATTATTTAGACTATTATGCTGTTTGTCCACGGCTGTGACAACAGCCGACGGCCCCCAACCTTCTGCTACGAGAGGAGTCCCCGTGCACGAGGACGACGAGGAGATCTTCGGCGAGCCCAGCTTCGAGCTGAGGATCCGGGACGGCGAACCGCTCGTGAGCGGCTGCTACTTCATGCATCCGATCATCCACGCGCAGACGGCCGAGTGGGACGACGTCCGGCCGGATCGGCTCCTGGTCACGGCCGACGACGGCAGCAAGTGGTACGCCGACAACGTCCCCCGCGTCGGCGTCGCCAACATCGTGCTCACCTCGATGTAGGTCCGCGTTCCGGCGAGGTCTCGCGCCTCGCCGGTCGCCTACCCCGAGCAGTCTCCAGAAAGGACGAACGACATGACCGCCCGCGGGCACGACACCGAGATCAAGGTGCTGGTCACCGGGGCGACGGGAATGCAGGGCGGCGCGGTCGCCCGAGCTCTGCGACACGCGGGAATGGACGTCGCGGCCCTGGTCCGCACCCCCGCGGCGGAATCGGCCCGGGCCCTCGCCGAGGACGGCATCGCGCTCGTGACCGGGGACATGGAGGATCCCGCCTCGCTGAAGGCGGCGTGCGCCGGCCGCAGCACCGTCTTCTCCGTGCAACCCGCTCCGTTCGCGGACCCGGACTCCGAGAGGAGGCAGGCGCGCCACCTGGTCGAGGCCGCTCGGGAGACCGGTGTGGACCACCTGGTGCACAGTTCCGTGTCCGGCACCGGCTGGCGCACATCTCACCCGGAGGTCGACGCGGGTGTGCTGAGCAACTACTGGGACAGCAAGGAGGACGTGGAGGCGATGGTCCGCGACGCGGGTTTTCCCGCGTACACGATCCTCAAGCCGGCCTTCTACATGGACAACTTCGTGGCACCCAAGGTCGGCCGCATGTTCCCCCACCTGGCGGAAGGGGAACTGGTGGTCGCGACCGGCCCGGAGACCGAACTGGCACTGATCTGCGCCACGGACTTCGGCACGGTCGCCACCGCGGTGATCGCCGACCGGCGGCGCTTCGCGGGCGCCGAGATCGAACTGGGCGGAGACGTGCTCACCTTCCCCGAGATCGCGGCGGTCATCGCCGAGGTGACAGGACGGCCGGTGTCCGCGTCGTCCCCCTCGCCGGAGGAGGTGGACGCTCGCATGGGCCGTAGGTCGTGGTCGGCATCCCAGGCGTGGCTCGGCCAGGTCGGTTATCCCGCGCGCCCCGAACACGCGGCCGGGCACGGTTTCGCCCTGACCGCCTTCCGGCAGTGGGCGGACCGGCATCGCGAGGAGTTGCGGGCTGCGGTGGCTCCTCGCGTCTGACGCACGGATCGACCGGGCTCGGTCCCTTCGGTTACCGCCGGCCGGCCGGGCCCGGTCCCTTCAGTTCCCGCGCCCGAGCTCGGCTTCGAGGCGGGCCACGAGTTCGGTGTTCCGCGAGCGGCGCACGTCCAGATATTCCCGGATGTGCGGCCCCGCCGCGTGCACGATACGGCCGTTGACGTCCCTCGCCCGTTCCGACGCCAGGTAGGCCACGACCTCGGCGACGTGGGACGGGTCGAGATCGAGTTCCGGGGCCGAGTATCCGGCGTCGATGGTGGCGGCCGACATCCTCGTGCGCGCGCCGGGCGAGATGGCGTTGACCGTCACTCCCGTTCCCTCGCAGTCACGGGCGAGGCTCAGCGTGGCCGACCAGATCGCGGCCTTGGCCGCCCCGTAGGTGGCGCCGCCGCCCGGCGGCGGCGTCAGGGCGACCTCGGAGACCGTGTTGACGATGCGGCCCCAGCCTTGGTCCAGCATGTGAGGCAGGGCGGCCCTGATCGTCCCCAGCGTCCCGGTCACGTGCACGGCGAAGACCTGCTCGATGAGCCGCACATCCGTCTCGTGGAGCCGCCCTCCGCCGACGATCCCGGCGTTGTTCACCAGGATGTCGATCCGGCCGAAGGCCTCCAGCGCGGCGGACACCGCGGCCGCCGCGCCGTCGAAGGTGGAGATGTCCGAGGGGTCGGCGACCGCGGTCCCCCCTTCTGCGAGGAGTTCCTTCACGGTGGACACGCTGACGTCCCCGGCCGCTCCCGAGCCGTCCGCCGCGCACCCCACGTCGTTGACGACCACCGCCGCGCCCGCCCGGCTCAACGCCAGGGCGTGCGCGCGACCCAGCCCGCGCCCCGCGCCGGTGACCAGGGCGACCCTGCCACTGAGGGATCTCATCGGGCCGACCTCCCGGTGGAGACGACGCGGTCGCGGGCCAGCCTGGCGATCTCGGGTTCGCCGTAACCGAGCTCGGCCAGGATCGTCTCGGTGTGCTGCCCGACCAGGCATCCGGGCGCGACACGCGCCGGTGTGCGGCTGAAGTGGGCCGGAGGGCCGTGGCGCAGCATCTTCCCGAACAGCGGATGGACGACCTCTGCGACCGCCCCCACCGCCCGGAGCGAGGGGTCGAGGAGGGTGAACTCCGAGGCGCTCCCCTCGTACACGGCGGCGCACCCGACGTCGTGGGAGCTCAGCCGCTCCTCCCACACCTCGGCGGAGGCGTGGGAGAACACCTCGGTGAGAACGGTGACCAGCTCGGCGTCGTGCTCGCGTCGCGCGCTCTCGGTGGCGAAGCGCGGATCGTCCAGCGGACGCGGTCGTTCGAGGGCTCTCTTCAAGGAGTCCCACTCCTTTCGCAGCGGCGCGGCGAGGAACAGCCAGCCGGTCGACGCCGGGTAGACGCGGTACAGGGCATGCAGGCCGTACTGGTCCAGATCGGGCCGCGCCACGGGCGGTTTCCCCTCGTAGGCGACAAAGTCATCCGAGTACGCGTAGGCGTTGCCGCCGATCATGGATGTGAACGCGTACTGTCCCTCGCCGGTCCGCCCTTGATGACGCAACGCGAGGAGGAGCGCGGAGCAGAGGGCGAGGGCGGCGTTGGCGTCACCGTCGGCGATCCCGTTGACCCTGGCTTCCAGCTCGCGGATCGCGGGCAGACCTCGCCGCACCGCGCCGGCGGCCCGCTCCGGGTCGACGGCCGCGCCGGCCTGCCGGGGGAACGACCCCGCGACGGCCGCCGCGATCGAGGCGTAGATCGGCCGGCTCGCGCGGGGGCCGGAGGGTCCGTATCCGGCGCCGTGCAGGTGAACGAGCCGGGGATTGAGCTCCTGGAGCCTCTCCCTGCCCAGCCCGAGCCGCTCCGCGGCACCGGGGCGGAAACCGATGACCAGCGCGTCGGCCCGCTGGACGAGCCGATGGACGATTTCCTGCCCGGCCTCCGTCTTCAGGTCGACCGACAGGCTCTCCTTGCCCTCCGTGGTCTTGGCTCCGCCGACCTCGGCCGCGCCGAAGCTGTGCCGCATCGGGTCGCCGTCACGGCTCTCGACCTTGATCACCCGGGCGCCGAGGGCCGCGGCCAGGGTGCACGCGAACGGCATCGCGTAGAACTGGCCGAGTTCCAGGATCGTCACGCCTTCGAGGGGATGCGCGGGCATGACGGCCGCGGCGTCCACCCGTGCGCGGTCCACGACCCGCTCCAGGTCGTCGAGCGCGGCATCGTCGAGAGCCGGGGCGCTGCCCCGCACGACCGAGGGCGTCCGCTCGAACGCCGCGATCGGTCCCACCTGCCGGACCGGGCCGACGACCGGGTCCCGTACGTCGATCACGTGACCGTTGTGCAGAGCCTGCGGGTGGCTCAGCCCTTCCTCGCTCGTGGCGGCGAGTTCGAAACCGACATCGGGCTCGGCGGAGAGCAGCGGTTCCCACTCGGCCCAGGTGCGTTCCCGGAATCTGTCCCGGAGGAGGTCGACGAACGCGGACGCCTCGTCCTGGCCCGTGAAGTCCGGTGCGCGCAGGAAGCGCTCGTCGTCCCAGGTCCACCGCAGGCCCAGCGCCCGGGTGAGACCTTCGGCCTCCTTGCGAAGCATGGTCGTCCAGAGCATCCAGCGGCCGTCCTTGCTGCACAGGGCTCCCGCCGTCGCGCGGACTCCTCCGTCGGCGGCCGGCCGGGCGGGATGCGCCGATTCGTACTGCCGGGTCATGAGCCCGAAGTAGTCCATCGGCGAGAGTCCCTGCAGCAGTGAGGTCTCGACGTGCTGTCCCACGCCCGTGCGGTCACGGACGACGAGCGCCGCCATGATCGCCTGCAGTGCCAGTTGCCCCGCCCCGTGGCTGGCCAGAGGAGGGGCCAGCAGGTGGGGGCCCGGCCGGGCCGCTCGTCTCCGGGCGAACCATCCCGTCTTCGCCGCCACCACGCCGTCGTAGGCCCGCAGCCGCGAGTAGGGGCTGCCGGAGGGGAAACCTCTGATGGAGCAGTGGACGAGGCCGGGGTTGTCCCTTGACAGCTCCTCGTATCCGAGGCCGAACCCGGCCGCGACCGTTTCGGCGAACCCCTCGATGAGCACGTCGGCCCGACCGGCGAGGGCGCGTGCCTCCGTACGGCCGTGCTCCGTGCGGAGGTCGAGAGCCCTGCTCTCCTTCCCCCGGTTCCAGACCAGGAAGCCGGACGGCGACAGGGTTCGCAACCGGTCGCCCGCAGGAGGTTCCACCTTGATGACGCGAGCTCCGTTGTCGGCGAGCAGCATGCCCGCCAGCGACGCGGCGACACTGCCGTCGCCCAGCTCGACGACCACGAGATCGTCACAGATCCCAGAGACCATGAAATTTCCTTCGTCGGCCGTCGCGACGGTGCCGCACGGCGGGGTCCGTAGCCCTCGATCGTCTTGTTCAGGGCTTCCGGGAGGCTGTCGGCCGCTCGCCCACCGCCTTAGTTGATCTTATTGTACGGGATATAGCACCATACCTGAAGGCATTGTGTTTAATTATCTATCCTATTAGCCTTTTATTAGTGCGACGGGACACCGGTCACGGTTCGGCCACCCCGTCCCCCCGCGAACGAGAGGACTGCCCATGCATGACGACGACGAGGAAGTCTTCGGTGAACCGAGCTTCGAGCTGAGGGTCCGCGACGGTACGCCGCTCGTGAGCGGCTGCTACTTCATGCATCCGACCGTCCAGGCACGGACCGCCGAGTGGGACCACGCCAAGATCGACCGGATCGTGGTCACCGCGACGGACGGCAGCACGTGGTACGCCGACGGCGTGTCCCGCGTCGGCGTCGTCAACGTCGCGCTCACCCCGCTGAGGTCCGGGCCCGAGGCCGGAGGGCGGTGACGGCATGACCGACGAACCCTCCCCCCGGCCGGTGGCGCGCGGTCCTTCCGGTGCCGCACCCCCGCGCCGCCCCGGGTCGGTACGGCGCACCTCGTCCATCGACATGCTCTGGTCCGGCGGGGCGTCCGGCGGGCTGCGCGTGACGGGGCGCTGCCGGGACCTGCTCAGCCCCGCGGACGGCGGCCCGCCGAGGGTGCTGGCCGAGGACGAGATGCGTGTCGAGGTCGCGCACGACCGGACGATCGAGGCCATCGAGGCGGTGCCGGCGCGGCCGTCGATCGGCGGCCTGGTCGGCGCCCGGGGCGGCGGCGGACTCCGGAAGCTGGTCGCCCAGACACTGCCGGGGGAACAGGAGGCGGGCACCCCGCTCCACCTGCTCCTCGACGACCTCGCCCCGGCCACGCTCATCGCCGGCTTCGCGTTCTCGCAGTGGCCCGCGGAGCAGGCGACGTTCATGTCGCGGCGGGTGGCGACGCCCAGCATGGTGGGCGTCTGCATCGGCTTGCGGCCCGGATCCGCCGCGCTGAACGGCGGATTGCCGAACCCCCGTCAGCAGCACGTCACGGTCCCGTCCCTGGTTCATCCGGACGACCCGCTGGGCTGGCATCGCCTCGACGACGTCACGGGGATCTCCGCACGCCGGGCCCGGCGCATCGACGTACAGGTCGGGGACGTGATCGAGATCGACGCGATGTTCCAGGACAGCGCGACCGCCCCTGACGGCTCCCGGATCGCCGTCCACGAGTATCTCGTGGCGGCCACGGCCGACCCGGCGACCGGCGAACTGCTCACCGTGCGCGCCGACCCCCGGGTGCTCCCCTATCCCGAGGAGTGCCCCTTGGCCGCGGTCGGCGTGGACCGGCTGGCGGGAACCCCCCTGGCCGAGTTGCGCCGGGCCGTCGTGGACCGGTTCAGGGGGACGGCGGGGTGCACCCATCTCAACGACGCCCTGCGAGCCCTCGCCGAGGTCCCGGTCCTGACCCGCCACCTCCTGGCGGGCCGAACCTCGCGGTAACAGCGGATGCGGCGCCTCCCCGGCAGGGGAGGCGCCGCATCGCTTTCCGGTCGCGGAAACACGGACCGGCGCTCCGGCCTTTCAGGCCGGGAGCGCGTCAAAGACCGGACTTCTCCAGAATGTGCACGCCGCAGGCCGAGCCCAGGCCGATGACGTGCGCGAGTCCCACCTTGGCGTCCTTGATCTGACGCTCGCCCGCCTCGCCCCTCAGGTGGGTGGCGACCTCCCAGATGTTCGCGATGCCGGTGGCGGAGACCGGGTGCCCCTTCGACTGCAGTCCCCCGGAGACGTTCACCGGGGTGCGCCCGTCACGCCAGGTGGCGCCGGAGTTGAAGAAGTCGACGGCACCGCCCGGCTCGCAGAGCTGGAGGTTGTCGTAGTGCACCAGCTCGGCGGTCGCGAAGCAGTCGTGCAGCTCCACCAGGTCCAGATCCTCCGGGCCGACACCCGCCTGCTCGTAGGCCAGGGTCGACGCCTTACGGGTCAGCGTGTTGATGTCGGGAAGCACCTGGCAGGAGTCCTGCCACGGGTCACTGGTCAGCACCGACGCGCTGATCTTGACGGCACGTCGCCGCTGTTCCGGGGAGAGCGTGCGCAGCTTGCTCTCGCTGACCACCACGGCCGCCGCCGCCCCGTCACAGTTGGCCGAGCACATCGGCCGGGTGTTGGGGTAGGCGATCATGACGTCGTTCATGATCTCTTCGAGCGTGAACCGCTTCTGGTAGGCGGCCTTCGGGTTCAGCGTCGAGTGCGCGTGGTTCTTCTCCGAGATCCTGGCGAAGAGCTCGAAGTCCGCGCCGCCGTACTTGTAGCCGTACTCCATGCCGATCTGGGCGAACACGCCCGGCATCGTCTCGGTGCCCACGTGACCGTCGAGCGGCGCGACCGCGCCGTATCGGCCCTGGGGCTCCCAGGTGTCGCCCCCCTCCTTGCGGGCATTGCCCGTGAGCAGGCCGGCACCGGACAGCTTCTCGACACCGACCGCCAGGCCCATGTCCGTCTCACCGGCCTTGATGGCCATGATCGCCACGCGCAGCGCCGTCGCGCCGGTCGCGCAGGCGTTGGAGACGTTGTAGACCGGGACACCCGTCTGGCCGATCTGCTTCTGCAGGTTCTGGCCGAAGTTCCCGCCGCCGGGCGACATGATGTTGCCCGTGGTCAGGACACCCGCGTCCTTGATCTCCACGCCGGCGTCCGCCAGCGCGCCGAGCGCCGCCTCCGAGCCGAGGTCAAGGGTGTCCTTGTCCTTGTGCTTGCCGAACTTGGTCATGTGGATGCCGAGGATCCATACGTTTTCCGACACTGTCGATCTCCTCAGCTAACCGGCTCGAAGCCGTATCCGACCGCTTCAACACCTGACGCGTCGGTCCCGACCGGGACCGTCGTCAACCGCACCTTCATCCCGAGGGAGACGTGCTCCGGGTCCGGCGGGACGTTGACGATGTTGCCGCGCACACTGGTGCCCTCGCAGTCGACGATGCCGGCGACGAAGGGGACCTTCACACCCTCGGCGGCGAAGTGGACGATCGAGAACGACCTCAGCGTGCCGGTGTCCGCGATCCGCACCGGCTTGAAACCCTGCAGTCCGCAGCCGGCGCAGGCGTTGCGGCGGTCGAAGTATCGCGCCCCGCAGTTGGTGCACTCGTTCGCCACGAGATGCGGGCTCTCATCGAGGACCAGGTAGTCCACGAGCGGTAGGCGTTTCACTGAGCTGCCTCCGAAAATTGATTTAGATAATTAAACTTTATAGTCGACCGGCTCGTACAGGAAGAGCCGATGGGGAAGCGCCCGTACCGAACCGGGCCGCGCTCTTTTCAGGCTCAGCTGCGCGCGAGCTTCTGGGCGGCCTGCGGCAGCACGGTGAACAGGTCGCCCACCACGCCGAAGTCGGCGAGCTCGAAGATCGGGGCGTCCGGGTCCTTGTTCACGGCGACCACTGTCTTGGAGGTCTGCATGCCCGCCCGGTGCTGGATCGCGCCGGAGATCCCCGCCGCCACGTAGAGCTGCGGCGACACCGTCTTGCCCGTCTGGCCGATCTGAAACTGGTGCGGGTACCAGCCGGCGTCCACCGCGGCCCGGGAAGCGCCCACGGCCGCCCCGAGCAGGTCCGCGAGCTCCTCGACCGGGCCGAAGTCGCCGTTGGTGCCGCGTCCGCCGGCGACGACGATCGCGGCCTCGGTCAGCTCCGGCCGTCCGGTCTTCTCCCGGGGCTTGGAGTCGACGATGCGCGCCGCCTTCGCCGCCTCGGACACCTCGACCCGGACCTCGACGAGCTCGGCCGCGCCGGTCACCGGCTGCGGGGCGGTGGAGTTGGGCTTCACCGCGATGATCGGCGTGCCGTGGGTCACCGCGGCCCTGACCGTGTAGGAGCCGGCGAACACCGCCTGGGTGGTGATGATCCGGCCCTCCTCGACAGCCACGTCCACGGCGTCGGTCACCAGGCCGCTGCCGGTCTTGACGGCCAGCCGGGCGGCGATCTCCTTGCCCTCGAACGAGGAGGGCAGCAGGACCGCGGCCGGGCCGGTCCGCTCGATGATCTGCGCCAGCGCCTCCGCCTTGGGCGCGACCAGGTAGTCGGTGACGTCCCCCGAGGGGATCGCGTAGATCTTCTCGGCGCCGTGCTCGGCCAGCGTCCCGGTGGCCTGCTCCAGCCCTTCGCCGATGAACACCGCCGACGGCGCGCCGATACGGCGAGCGATCGTCAGCAACTCGTGGGTGGTCTTGCGGACGGCACCGTCGAGGTGGTCGACGAGTACGAGGACCTCGGTCATGTGAGCTCTTCCTCTTTCAAGATCAGGGGTGGGCCGGACGGATCAGGCGAACTTGCGGGCGGTCAGGAAGTCGGCGAACCGCAGGCCGCCGTCGCCCTCGTCGGTCACGACCTCGCCCTTCTCGCGCGGCGGGCGCGCGGTGACCGACTCCACCCGGGTCCAGGACCCCGCAGATCCGGCCTGTCCGGCGTCCAGCCCCAGGTCGCCGAGTCCCCAGGTCCGCACCGGCTTCTTCTTCGCCGCCATGATCCCCTTGAACGACGGGTATCGCGGCTCGTTGATCTGGTCGGTCACGCTCACCACCGCCGGCAGCCGGGCCTCGATCGTCTCCGTCGCCAGGTCACCGTCGCGGCGGATCCGCGCCACGCCGCCGTCCACGCTCAGCTCGGAGGCGAAGGTCACCTGCGGCAGGTTCAGACGTTCGGCGAGCATCGCGGGCACCACGCTCATGCCTCCGTCGGTGGAGGCCATCCCCGCCAGGACGAGATCGACCTCGCCGTCCTCCGCGATCTTGCGGATCGCCTCGGCGAGCACCAGCGACGTCGCCGGCGCGTCCGACCCGCGCAGCGTCCCGTCCTGGACGTGCACGCCGGAGTCGGCGCCGATCTGCAGGGCCTTGCGCACCGCCTCGACCGCGCCTTCCGGCCCCATCGTCAGCACGATCACCTCGCCTCCGCCCGACTCCTTGAGCTTCAGCGCCGCCTCCACCGCGTACTCGTCCAGTTCCGACAGCAGCCCCGGCACATCCGCCCGGTCGGTCGTACTGTCACCCGGCGTGAATCGGCGCTCCTCCTGGGAGTCGGGAACATGCTTCACACACACGACGATCTTCATAAGTGCTCCTGTTCGTGGGATGGGACGAACTCAGCCGTCCCCGGCCGAGCGCCGTCGCGCGGTCCTGCGCAGGTTCGCGTTGACGATCAACGCGTCCCTCGGCTCGACGTCCTCGCCGGGTCGGCAGAGTTCGTCCACGCGATCGAGGACCTCCCGCGGCAGCCGGACCTCGGCCGCGCCCAGCGCGTCCTCCAGGTGGTGGAGCAGCCGAGGTCCGACGATCGCGCTCGTCACGGCGGGATGTTCGAGAACGAAGGCGTAGGCGAGGTGGGACGGGCTGACGCCCGCCTCCGAGGCGAGCTCGGCCAGCCGCCCCACCAGGTCGTGCTTGCGGGCGACGCTGGAGGCCTCCTCGGCGGACCAGGGGAGCCTGGCGAACTTGCGCGCCGCGCGCGTTCCCTCCTCGGGCGGCCGGCCCTGTGCGTACTTGCCGGCCAGCCAGCCCATGTTGAGCGGGCCCCAGACGAGGACGCCCAGGCCGTACCGCCGGCAGGTCGGCAGCACCGAGCGCTCGGCCTGCCGCACGAAGACGTTGTACGGCAGCTGCTCGGTCATCATGCGGTTCGTACCGAGCCGCTCGGCGGCCCACCGATACTCGACGACGGCCTCCGCGGAGAAGTTGGACGAGCCGACCGTTCTGACCTTGCCGGCCCGGACGAGGTCGTCCAGGGCGAGCAGGGTCTCCTCGGCGGCCGTGTTCCCGTCGGGCACATGCTGCTGGTAGAGATCCAGGTAGTCCGTGCCGAGGCGCCGCAGGCTGCCCTCGACCGCCCGCGTGATCCACCGCCGGGAGGCTCCGCGCCCGTTGAGCGGCTCCATCGGCTGGCCGAACTTCGTGGCGAGCAGCACCTCGTCACGCCGCCCGGCGATCGCCCTGCCGATGATCTCCTCCGACTCGCCTTTGGAGTAGACATCGGCGGTGTCGATGAGGTTGATCCCGGCGTCGAGGGCGCGGTGCACGATGCGGACGCACTCGTCGTGATCGGGGTTCCCGAACTCGCCGAACATCATCCCGCCGAGCGACAGGACACTCGCCTGAAGGCCGGTCTCGCCAAGAGGTCGATATTTCACATAATTATCTTACTGTATGCACCCTTTAGGCGATAGGGGTGTCCTCGTTCAGGCCAGTTCCTCGACGAACCGCTCCAGCTGCCTCAGGTTGCGGCACTCGACGACCCGGTCGCAGTGGCGGCCGTACTCGCCGACGATGGAGTCGCCCGTGTCCCAGTACTGCTTCGGCTCCGGGTTCAGCCAGAACAGGTGCCCGGCGCGGCGGCGGATGCCGTCCAGGACCCAGCTCTCGGAGACGTGGTAGTTGTTCCGGGCGTCGCCGAGGACGATCACCGAACTGCGCGCGGTCAGCTGCTGCCCCCAACGGTCCCAGAACACCGCCAGCGCGTTGCCGTAGTCCGAATGGCCGTCGACCCAGACCACATCCGCGTCGCGGTTGAGCCGGTGCACCGCGCCCATCAGATCGTCGGAGTCGTTCAGGAGGCCGGTCACCTCATCGACGCCGTCCACGAAGGCGAAGGTCCGCACTTTCGACAGCTGAGCGCTGATCGCGTACATGAACTGCAGGGTGAAGGCCGCGAACGACGACACCGAGCCGGAGACGTCCGCGATGACCACGATCTCCGGCTTGGAAGGGCGGGGGCGCCGGTATCGGGGGTCCAGCGGGACCCCGCCCGCGGCCAGCGAGCGGCGGACCGTGGCGCGGAAGTCGAGCGGCCCCGAGTTCTGACGCAGGCGCCTGCGTGCCAGACGCAGCGCGAGCTTCCTGGTCAGCGGGACCATGGCGCGCCGCATCGACTGCAGCTGGGCCGCCGAGGCGTGGATGAAGTCGACGTCTTCGGGGAGCGGCGCGCGCAGGGTCTTGGCCACCGCCTCCGCGCCCCGGTCGGCGACGAGCCGCCGGCGGATCTCGGCCTCCGCCTCCTGACGCAGCAGGGTCACCCGGTGCTCGTACTCCTCACGCATCAGATGGGCCTCCAGCGCGTTCGCGGGCACGGCGTCCCCCGTGCCCACCTCGGCGTGCAGGCGTTGGAGCACGGCGTCGAGATCGAACGGCTTGAGCGCGCGGAACTGGTAGTACCCGACCCCGGCGGGCCGGCCCGGTCGCATCCCCGCGTGACGCACGACGGCCTCGCGGGCGACCAGCCTGATCGTCGCGGCGCCACCGGACAACAGCGCGCGATAGAGCAGTTCCGCGAGTTCCTCATCCGTCAGTGCCCCCATCCCGCCGCCCGGGCCACCGGTCCGCTCGCCGTCCCGGTCCACCGGCTCGCCGGGCTGTCCCGGCGCGGATCGCTGGAGCGAGAAGTACACCTCGAACACGGTGTCGAACGCTTCGGCGTGGGCGGGGTTCTTCACCAGGGTGCTCGCCAGCGCACCGCGCAGGGCCCGGCGGTCCCCCAGCGGCACGTGCCGCACCGCCTCGGCGGCGTCGACCGTCTCGGTGAGCGCGACGGGCAGGCCCGCGGCCCGCAACTCGCCGAAGAAGCCGAGGAGCGAATCAAACAGACCCGCGTTCATCTCTCATCTCCCACCGGGTTAGGGTCGGCGGCATGAAACAGCCTCCGGTGCTTCTGGTACACGGTTTCGCCTCCTCTGCCGAGCACGGCTGGCGCCGTACCGGGTGGGTGGACATCCTGGAGGACGAGGGCCGGCAGGTGCTGGCCGTGGACCTGCCGGGCCACGGCGCCGCCCCCGGGGCGCATGATCCGGCGGGGTACGCGGACGTCGACGACACGGTCCTCGGCGCCGTCGCGGGGCATGACGCCGTCGACGCCGTCGGGTTCTCGGCAGGCGCCCAGATTCTGCTCGGTCTCGCCGCGCGGCACCCGGGCCGGTTCCGCCGGCTGGTGCTGATCGGCATCGGCGGCGGCGTGCTCGGCCCGCCCGCGGACGTCGAGCGGCTCGCCCGGGCGCTGACCGGCGCTCCCGACCCGGAAGACGTCGTCGCGACCCTGTTCCGCCGCCTTGCCGACACCGCCGGCAACGACCCGGCCGCGCTCGCCGCGTTCCTGCGCCGGCCCACCTGGCGTCCGACGGCGGAAGATCTCGCCAAGGTGACCTGTCCCGTGCTGGTCGTGATCGGTGACCGCGACCCCGCCTGGCCGGCCGAGCCGCTGGCGGAGGCGCTGCCCGACGCCCGGGTGCGCGTCCTGCCCCGGGCCGACCACTTCGCCACGCCGTCCGACATGCGCTGCGTCCAGGCCGCGGTGGAGTTCGTCAACGCCTGAACGTCCGTCTCCGCCGGGGACGGAGACGGACGGTCTAGCCCCGCAGGGCTTCGGCGAGCCGTTCACTGGCCCGGTCGATGTCGCTCTTGTACTTCAGCAGCACGTGCAGGCTCTGCTGGACGTCGTCCTCCCCGATCGTCCCCACCCCGTACAGCAGCAGCGTCCGCGCCCAGTCCAGGGTCTCCGAAACGGACGGGTGCTTCTTCAGGTCCAGGGTGCGCAGCGACCTCACGACCTGGGCCACCTGGTCGGCCAGGTGCGTGTCGATGCCGGGGACGCGGCGAAGGACGATCTCGCGTTCCCGTTCCACCGTCGGGTAGTCGATGTGCAGGTAGAGGCACCGCCGCTTGAGTGCCTCGGACAGGTCGCGGGTGTTGTTGGAGGTGAGAAAGACCATCGGCACCTGGGAGGCGGTGATGGTGCCCAGTTCCGGGATCGAGAGCTGGTAGTCCGACAGCACTTCGAGCAGGAGCGCCTCGGTTTCGACCTCGATCCGGTCGACCTCGTCGATGAGGAGCACGACGGGGTCCGGCGCGGAAATGGCCTCCAGCAGGGGCCTGGTCAGGAGGAAGTCCTCCTGGAAGATGTCGTCCTCCATCCGCTGCCAGCTCGTGGTGGTGCCCTCCACGGCCGACTGCGCCTGGATCCGCAGGAGTTGCTTCTTGTAGTTCCACTCGTACAGTGCCTTGGACTCGTCCAGCCCTTCGTAGCACTGCAGCCGGATGAGCCTGGACGAGGTCATCCGGGCGACGGACTTCGCCAGCTCCGTCTTGCCCGTGCCCGCGGGCCCCTCCACCAGAATGGGCTTGCGAAGCCGGTCGGCCAGATAGACGACGTTGGCGATCATGTCGTCGGCCAGATAGTCCGTGTCCGACAACCGGGTGCGCACCTCGTCCATCGACGCGAAACGGGGTGCCGTCCCGGTCTCGGGCGCGGAGGCCGACTGCGTCATGTTCATGTCCTCATCTCGGCTTCTCAGGCCGTCAGCTTCTCGAGCAGGGCTTCCCGGTGGTGGCTCGGCGTGCCGAGCATCAGCTGGGAGCTCTTGGCCCGACGGAAGTACAGGTGCGCGGGGTGCTCCCAGGTGTAGCCGATTCCACCGTGCACCTGGATGTTGGAGGCCGCGGCGTCGAAGTACGCCTCGGAGCAGAACGCCTTGGCGAGGCCGGCCGCGGCGGGAACCTCCGCCGGCTCGTGGTCGACCGCCCACAGCGCCTGGTACACCGCCGCCTTCGCCCTCTCGACGTCGATCAGCATGTCCGCGCAGCGATGCTTGATCGCCTGGAAGGAGCCGATCTGCCGGCCGAACTGCACCCGGGTGCGCGCGTAGCCGACCGCCATCTCGAGAACCTTCTGGGCGCCCCCGACCTGCTCGGCGGCGAGGGCGACGAGGGCCCGGTCGAACACTTCGCCGGCCACGCGCCAGCCGTCTCCCGCGTCTCCCACAAGGGTCGCGGGCGCGGACTCGAAGGCGAGCCGCGCCTGCCTGCGGGTGAGGTCCAGGGTCTCCAGCGGCGTCCGGGACAGTCCGGCCGCGCCGGAGTCCACGGCGAACAGCCCGATGCCGCCGGCCTCGGTGCGAGCGGCGACGAGGACCAGCTCCGCGGTCGCGCCGTCCAGCACGAAGTCCTTCGCGCCGTCCAGAACCCAGCCGTCCCCGGACCGCGTCGCCGTCGTCCTGATCGCCTGCTCCGACCACGCGTCGTCGCCCTCGGCCACCGCGAGGGTGGCCCGCAGCCGGCCGTCGGCGATCGCGGGAAGGTACTTCTTCTGCGCGTCGCCGTCACCCGACAGCAGCAGCGCGTTGACGCCCAGCACCACCGTGGAGAAGAACGGGGCGGGCAGGAGCGAGCGGCCCATCTCCTCCAGGACGATGCCGAGCTCCGCGTATCCGGCGCCCGCTCCCCCCAGCTCCTCGGGCACGATGAGCCCCGGCAGGCCAAGCATCTCGGACATCCGCTCCCACATCTCGGGGTCGTATCCCTCGGCGGTGTCCGCGAGCCTGCGTACCTCCGCCTCCGGCGACTTGTCCTCAAGGAAGGCTCGCACCGAGCTGCGCAGCGCTTCGTGCTCCTCCGTGAACACCAAGGTCATGGGATCGTCCTCTCGTGCGAATCGGCCGTCTCGGCTCAGATCGGCGCCGCGGGTCAGCCAGTCATACCTATAGGTATATTATCTTACTGATAAGCCTATAACTAGACGCAGCGGCGGCGTCATCGCCGCCGGAACGCCCTGATCTCGGCGGCGTGGCCCGGCCCCTGGCCATACGCCTCTCCCCTTCGGCCGGAAGTCGTTCCCTCGCGGGGTCGGACGGCGCCCTCAGTTCAGCCGTCGCGGGCCGCAGTCCAGCTCCGCGGGCGGCGCGAGGGCGGCCCGGGCCTCCAGCACCTCGACGCGATCGCCACCCGCGCAGACCGCGGTGAGCCGGAGCTCGGAGACCTGCGGCAGGTCGGTGCCGAGCCGCGCCAGCCGCATGAGGAGATCCTCCACGGCCGCCACATCCGTCGGCGGGTGCCCGCCGTAGCCGAACAGGAGGGGGGAGGCGCGCACCTCGCGGACCATCCGCGCCGCGTCCGCGTCCGTCATCGGCAGCGCCCGCCACGATCGGTCCTCCAGCAGGTCCGTCGCGATCCCGCCCATCCCGAACGACAGCGCCCGGCCGAAGACCGGATCGTCCGACAGCCTGACGGTGACGGTGACCTCCCCCGGCGTGGACTCCGGCGCGGCCGTCCGGATGCCGTAGGCCTCCAGCAGGCGCAGGAGCGGGTCACCGGCCAGCTCCGCGCCGTCGGCGGACTCCAGGTCGGCCAGCACGGACACGGCCCGCTGCATGTCGATCCCGTCGAGCACGGGAACCCCGCCCGCCGGCAGATCGCGCCAGCGCGCGTACCGCACCACGTGGGCGAGCGCGCGCACCGCCTCCTCGGGGGAGGAGTACGCCGGGACACTCTCCCCGAGGTATCCGGGCGCCGTCACCAGGACGGGTTTCGAGCCTTTGGCGGCGACGCGTTCGACCACCCGGATGACGGCCTCGCTGTCGCCCAGCGGGGGCACGAACGCGGTCACCACGGCGTCGACGCCCGGATCGGCCAGCGCGCCGGCCAGCGCCCGCGCGAGGTCGTCGACGCTCGCGGAGGGGCCCAGGTGGACGGGGTGCCCGCCGGCGACCTGAAGGTCGTACACCGCGCAGGCCCCGGCGGCGATGCCGCCCAGCGGCGTCATGTTGTCGATGATGGCGACCCGGTCGCCCGCGGGCAGCGGGGTACCGCTCAGCAGCGTGGCCACGTCGAGCAGTTCCCCCAGCGTGTCGACACGGATCACCCCGGCCTGCCGGAACATGGCCTCGGCGCGAGCGCGCTCCCTCGGCGCCACCGCCTGGACCGCGACCACCGGCTTGCGCCTGGACACCGCCCGGGCCAGCCGGGCGAACTTGCGGGGGTTTCCGAAGGTCTCCAGATACAGCAGGACGACGTCGGTCGCGGAGTCGTCGAGCCAGTACTGGAGCAGGTCGTTTCCTGAGATGTCCGCCCTGTTCCCCGCGGACACCAGCACCGAGACGCCGATCCCCCGCGCCATCGCCCGGGTGAGCACGTCGGCGCTCAGCGCCCCGCTCTGCGCGAAGAAGCCCACCCTCCCGCGTCGCGGCAACCGCGGCACCAGCGTGCCGTTGAGCGACACCGCCGCGTCGGTGTTCATGATTCCCATGCAGGCCGGGCCCACGAGCCGCATCCCGTACGACCTCGCCAGCGCCACGACGGCGTCCTGACGTGCCCGGCCCTCGGCCCCCGCGTCCGCGAATCCGCTCGACAGCACGACGAGCGCGTGCACGCCCTTCCTGGCGCACTGCCGGATGATGCCGGGGACGGTGTCGGCGGGCGTCGCGACGAAGACGACGTCGACGTCGCCGGGCACGTCCATGATGCTCGGATAGGCGAGGACGCCGGCGATGTGTCCCGCCGCCGGGTTGACGGGATAGACCGGGCCCGCGAAGGGCGTGTCGATGATCCGCCGGAAGATCTCGTAGCCGACCGTTCCCGGCCGGCGGCCGGCGCCGATGACCGCGACCGACCTCGGGGTGAGCATTCTGGTGACGGACCGCGCCTCGGCATGGTGCTCCCGCGCCCTCATGACCTCGTGGGACCTCGGTGTCGGCGTCAGGTCGACGCTGAGGCGGATGGACCCGGAGTCGAAGGCGGCCTTCACGTCGAAACCGACCTCGCGGAAGACGGCGACCATCGCCTGGTTGTCCGGCAGGACGTCGGCGGTGAACCGCGACAGCCCGGCCTCCCTGCCGATCACGGCGAGATGCTCAAGCACGACGGACCCCAGACCTCGCCCCTGATGCGCGTCCTCGATCAGGAAGGCGACCTCCGCCTCGCGCCGGTCACGCGCACGGCTGTAGTACGCGAGCCCCACGACGTCCTCGCCGAGCGTCGCCAGCAACGCGACCCGGTCGCGCCGGTCCGCCGTGATCACCCGGTCGACGTCGTGGTCGAGGAGCCGGGGAAAGGCCTCGAAGAAGCGGAACCTGATCGTCTCGGGAGACAGCCGCCGGTGCATCGCACGGATCGCCGCCTCGTCGTCGAGCCTGGCCGGCCGCAGGTGGACGACACCGCCGTCGGCCAGGAGGACGTCGGCCTCCCAGGCCGCCACGGGATATCCCGCCATGGGGACCACCTGCCTTCTCAGCACCCGGCTCCGGTCGCCCCACGTGGCGCCTCGGCGGATCGCATCGTGCCCGCGGCACCACGTGAAGGCGTTCCCGGGGTCGTGCCGGGCACTTCCTAGTCGTCGAGCCGGGCCGTCGCCGTGCCGGTCAGCACGACATCGCCCTTCTGGTTCCTCGTCGTGATCTTCATGTCGGCGACCTGCTCGCCGTCCTCGGTGCGCAGCGCGTCGACGACGGTCGTCACGGTCAGCGTGTCGCCGGGCCACACCTGGCCGCGGAACTGGACGCCGAACGTCTTCAGGCGGCCGTTGCCCACCCAGTCCGTCACGGCTTTCCCGGTCATCGCCATGGTGAGCATCCCGTGTGCGAAGACGCCGGGGAAACCGGCCGCGCGGGTCGCGAAGACCTCGTCGGAGTGCAGGGGGTTGTAGTCGCCGGAGGCCCCGGCGTACATGACGATCTGGGTGCGCGTGAGATCGTCGGCCACCACCGACTCGCGCGTCTGTCCCACCGTCAGTTCCTTGGCTCGCAGCGCCATCACGACTCTCCTTCGCTCGGGGTCCGCTCGGTCACCACTCCGACCATCCGCGCCGTGACGACCAGCTCGCCCGCGGCGTCCCGGTAGTCGACGATGCTCTCCGAGAACTTCAGCGTGCCTCCGCGCTTGCCCTGCTTCTCCCATCGGCGGCCTTCGCGGCTCTCGGCGGTCAGCACGTCACCGGGCCGGATCGGCCGGTGATAGGTGAAGTGCTGCTCCGCGTGCAGTCCCGTCCCACCGCCGCCGCCCTCCTGACCGGCCGTTCCACTGGGCTCGCGCCCGGATCCCATCCACGGCCGGCCGGGCTGGGGCCGCAGCGCGTTCTCGGGATCGAACTGGGCCGCCGCCATCGTGAAGGTCGGAGGCGCGATGACCCCGCCCATGTCGGTGTCGGCGGCCGTCTCCTCGTAGTAGACGGGATTCTCGTCACCGATCGCCCGCGCGAACATCATGATGTGCCCGGCCTCAACCGGGAAACGCTTCGCTACCACGATCCTCCGCTCAGATAACAGGTAGTTCATTACGACGACAGGCAGGTTCGCGGGGAGGGTGAGGGCTCCACCGCGGGAGGCGTCAGGAGCGTCTCAGGACTCGGAGGCCCGCTCCTCCTGGCCGGCCAGCCAGGTCTCGTGGCGGCCGTAGTGGCCCGGCCGGACCTCGACGAAGATCCCCTCGGCGCTGGCGAGCAGCGCGTCGCCGTTCGCCAGCCGGATCTCTCCGCGGACCCGCCGGCGACGCCCCTCCTGCCCCTCCACCTGCGCCGTGCACACCAGCTCGCGCTCGATGGGCACCGGCTTGACGTACTTGATCGTCAAGGTTCCGGTGACGGACAGACCGCCCACGGTGTGGGAGCACGTGCCCAGGAGTTCGTCCATCATCGCGGCCGTCCAGCCGCCGTGCGCGACCCGCGGGCCACCCTCGTAGATCGCCGGGCACACCCCCCGCATCGTCATCACACGACCGTCGTACGTCGTGGTGAAAACCCCGGGGGTCCACCGGTCACTCACCGGCCTGAGCCGCTCGACCTCATCAATCTCCACGTCAGGCACTCTGGCACAGACGGCCGACCGAAGGAAGACTGTTATTCGGATGATTCGTTAGATTATTGTACTGACTTATAGGTTCAGCCTAGGATGTTGACGCTATCGAGTGCCGTGCGGTGCCGACGTGGCCGCACGGCGGAAGCCGCCGCGTCGTTCGGCGAGCTGAGGGGACGAGTATGGAGCTTGAACTTTCCGCGGACCAAAGGTCCTTCCAGCAGACGGTCCGCAAATATCTGGAAGCCGAGGCGCCGATCAGCCTCACCCGCGCACTGACGGACGGCCACGGCAGCGTCCCCGACGACCACTGGGTCAAGGGCGCCGAGCTGGGCTGGACCTCCATGCTCGTGGCGGAGGAGGACGGCGGCGGGAGCCTGGCCGGCCAGCCGTTGCTTGACCTGGTCATCGTGGCCGAAGAGATGGGCAGGCTGCTCTCCCCCGGCCCGCTCATCCCCTGCAACGTCGTCGCGGCCGCCCTGGCCAGGTCGGGCTCTCCCGAGCAGCGGGAGACCATCCTGCAGGAGATCATGTCCGGCCAGGCGGTGGCGACCTGGACGAAGGCCGACCCCGTGACCGGCGTGTCCCTGCGCGCCGACGCCGACGGTGACGACTTCCTCCTCAACGGGACCACGCACTACGTGGAGGCCGGCGACAGCGCGGACTACGTCCTGGCGACGGTCCAGTCGGAGGCGGGGCTCACCCAGTTCGTCCTCAAGACCGGCACCCCCGGCGTCACCGTCGAACCGGTCGACAGTCTCGACTTCTCCCGCCGCTTCGCGACCCTGCGCTTCGACGACGTGCGCGTGCCGTCGTCGGCCGTCGTCGGCGTCGCCGGCCAGGCCGCGGACGACGTGGAGCACCAGCTGCAGGTCGCGATCGCGCTGCAGGCGGCCGAGACGATGGGCATGCTCGACCAGGTCTTCGAGATGACCCTGGAATACGCGCAGGAACGGGTGGCCTTCGGCCGGCAGATCGGCTCCTACCAGGCGCTCAAGCACCGGCTCGCCGACCACAAACTGTGGCTGGAGGCCGGACACGGGCTCGCCACGACGCTGGCCAGGTCGATCCAGGCCGGTGACCCCAAGGCGGCCGAGCTCGCCAGCGTGACCAAAGCCCACCTCGGCGACCAGGCCCTGATCATCCTGCAGGACTGCGTCCAGATCCACGGCGGGATCGGAGTCACCTGGGAGCACGACCTGCACCTTTACCTGCGACGCGCCACGGTGAACCGCGTGCTTTTCGGCACGCCCGCCACCCACCGCGAGCGCCTCTGCGCGCTCGCCGGAATCTGAGCCGACGAGATCACGAGGAACGAGACGTGACCGACATGGAACTTGAGAGCGTCGAGGCATTCCGTGCCAGGGCCAGGGCGTGGCTCGCCGAGAACATGCCGCGCCTGGACGCGGACGGCGCGAGCGACAAAGGGACCTCCGGCGACGACGACGAGTCGGAAGAGCAGCGGGCCCGAGCGCGAGAGCTGCAGCGGCGGCTCTTCGACGGCGGCTTCGCCGGCATCCGCTACCCCAAGGAGTACGGTGGCCAGGGCCTGACGGTCGAGCACCAGCGCGCCTTCCTCAAGGAGGCCGCCGGATACGCGTTGCCGAGGCTCTTCTCCGTGACCCACGGAATCCTCGGTCCCACCCTGCTCGACTACGGCACCGAGGAGCAGAAGCGGCGGCACATCCCGGCGATGCTCCGCGGCGAGGAACTGTGGGTCCAGTTCCTCTCCGAGCCCAGCGGCGGCTCGGACATGGCCGGCGTCCTCACCCGGGCCACCCGCGACGGCGACACCTTCATCGTCACCGGCGCGAAGACCTGGAGCACCGGAGCGCACTTCTCCGACTACGCCATGGTCCTGTGCCGCACCGACTGGGACGCTCCCAAGCACCGCGGCCTGTCGATGCTCCTGATGCCCATCCGCAGCGAGGGAGTGACCGTTCGCCCCATCAAGCTGGCCAACGGCAGCTCGCACTTCTGCGAGGAGTTCATCGACGAGGTCGTGCTTCCCGCGGAGAGCATCATCGGCCATCAGAACGACGGCTGGACGGTGGCCTCGCGCCTGCTCTTCCACGAGCGCAACATGGTGGGGGGCAACAGCTACAACGACCATCTGCCGGTGGGGAAGGCCGCGGAGGGAGAGGATCCCCTCGTCTCCCTCGCACGCAAGGTGGAGCGCACCACGGATCCCACGGTACGCCAGCTCCTCGGCGAGGCGATCGTCCTGTCCCACCTGTCGAGCCCCACCGCCGAGCGTGTCAACGCCGGGATGCGGACGGGCCGGATCCCCGGTCCCGGTGCCTCGCTGCTGAAGCTGCTCTCCTCCCTGGCCGAGTACCGCCGGCGCGAGATCGCCGTGGAGATCGCCGGTGAGCGGGCGGCGATCGGGAGTCCGGGCGACGGCGTCGCGCACATCGGCGTGGAGTGGCTCACCGCCCGCTCCTCGACCGTCGCCGGCGGCACCAACGAGATGCAGCGCAACCAGATCAGCGAGCGGGTGCTCGGGCTGCCTCGGGAGACGGCTCCGGACAAGGGGATCCCCTTCAGAGAGGTGCAGCAGAACGCGCAGGCACTTCGCCGCAGGTGATCCCATGTCCGCCCTACGGCGGACGACCATCGATCCTCGAAACCCTCGACCGTCCCCGGTATTCGTCGCAGGCGACAACGGAGTAACACATGACACATCCCATCCTCGAAGGTCTGACCGTCCTGGAGTTCGGTGCGGGCAGCCACCCGGCGTCCCTCGCCGGCGTTCTGCTCGCGGACAACGGCGCCCGCGTCGTGAAGGTCGAGCCCCCGGAGGGTGACCGGCTCAGGAGCATGTCGCCCTCCGCCTTCCTCGTCTTCAACCGGGGCAAGGAAAGCGTCGTGGCCGACCTGCGCACGAGCGAGGGACGGGCGAAGGCCTGTGCGCTCGCCGCCTCCGCCGACGTGCTCATCGAGGGGTTCGCCCCCGGCGTCGCGGAGGAGTTCGGGATCGGCTACGACGACCTCCGCGCGCTCAATCCCGGACTCGTCTACTGCTCGGTCAACGGTTTCGGCTCCACCGGCCCGTACGCCAGGCTGAAGGCCTACGAGCATGTCGTGCAGGCCAAGGCCGGTGTCTTCACCCTCGGCGCGGGCGGGATGTTCGGCTACCGGCCCGGCCCGATCTTCGTCAACGCTCCGATCGCGGGCACGGGCGCGGGCCATCTGGCGGCGTCCGGGATCGTGGCGGCCCTGGTCGCCCGTGAGCGGACAGGCCGCGGGCAGCGGGTCGAGGCGACCCTGGTGCAGGGCATCACGCCGTCGGACTACTTCGGGACGATGGAGTGGCAGTGCGCGCAGGGGCTTGTCGGCCCGCCCAAGCAGGCCGGCGGTGGCGGCAAGGCGGCCGGGACGGTCGCCGCCAGCCGCTACTCCTTCATGCCCTGCACGAAGGACGGCAGATGGGTGTTCTTCACCGCCCTGCTGCCCCACCAGACGCACGCCATCCTGCGCGCTCTCGACCTGAGCCACATCCTGGAGGAGCCCCGCTTCCGCGACGCCCCGCGCTTCCCCACCGCGGACGACGCGCAGGCGTTCGAGGACGCGATCTGGGTGGCGTTCCGCCGGCGCACCTTCGCCGAGTGGGACGAGCTGCTGCGGGCCGAGCCCGACATCGCCTACGAGCTGGCCCGTACCAGTGAGGAAGGGCTCGACCACCCGCAGGTGCGGCACAACGGCGAGGTCATCGAGGTGACCGACCCGCGCCTCGGCACCGTCGAGCAGGTCGGCCCGCTGGTGACCTTCCAGGCGACTCCGGCCAGGGTCACCGGCTCCGCGCCGGCCCTGGGCGAGAATCGCCCGGCCCCGGCGCGTGTCGCCTCGGCTCCGAAGACCGGTGCCGCCCCGGAGCACCCGCTCTCCGGCTTCACCATCGTGGAGTTCGGCTACTTCTACGCGATGCCGTTCGGCACGGCGATGGCCGCGTCGCTCGGGGCCCGCGTCATCAAGATCGAGGACCGGCGGGGCGACCCGATGCGTCACGCCTTCGGGGTCCCCGAGTCCGGCGCGACGAAGACCATGGAGGGCAAGGAGAGCATCTCCGTGGATCTCCGGACGCCGGAGGGCCGCAAGCTGGTGCATGACCTCATCGCCAAGGCCGACGCCTTCGTCAACGGTTTCCGCCCCGGCGTCGCCGAGCGTCAGGGCCTCGACCACGAGACCCTGAGCAAGATCAACCCCTCGCTGGTCTACCTGCACTCCTCGGGCTACGGCGTCGACGGCGAGTTCGCCGACCGGCCGATCTTCGCGCAGTGCGCTTCGTCGGTCGCCGGGGCGGTGCACCGTCAGTCGGGCTTCTGGCTGGACTCGGCGCTGACCGAGGGCATGGACGTCACCGAGCTCCAAGCGGTGATCCTCCCCCGCCTCCGGGGGTACACGGACGGTGACTCGAACGCGGCGCTCGCCACGTGCACCGCACTCGTCCTCGCCCTGTATCACCGGCGACGCACCGGAGAGGGCCAGTTCCTGTCCACCAGCATGCTCGGCGGCAACCTGTGGGCCTACGCCGACGACGCCGTGCGCTACGAGGGCAAGCCCGCCATACCGATGACCGACCCTGACCTGCACGGCCTTCACGCCCTGTACCGGCTGTACCAGGCCGGCACCGGCTGGGTCTTCCTCGCCGCGCCCACGCAGAAGGAGTGGGAGGCCCTCGCACCCGCTCTGGAACGTTCCGACCTGCTGTCCGACCCCAGGTTCGCCACCGCCGAGGATCGCCTGGCGCACGACGAGGCGCTCATCGCCGAGCTGGAGACCGTCTTCCGCGGAAGGTCCGCACAGGAGTGGGAAGACGCCCTGGTCCCGCTGGACATCGCGTGCGTGGCCGCCTTCGAGGGCACCAACTCCGCGTTCACCAACACCGACCCCGTGCTCAAGCAGACGGAGCTGGTCGCCGAGGTCGACCACCCCTTCTTCGGCCGCATCCTGCGCCACGGCCTGCCCGTCCGGTTCTCCGAGACGCCCGGCCGGCTCGCCGCGGGGTGCCTGGTCGGCCAGCACACCAGGACCGTCATGACCGAGCTCGGTTACAGCCCGGAACTCATCGCGGAGCTTGAGGCGAAGGAGGTCGTCTTCAGCGCTCCCGAATCGGTCTGATCAAATTCGTCCCGAACAGCCGGTCAGCAGGCCTCCACGGCCCGCCGACCGGCTGTTCCGTGCCATGCCAGCTCCCGCAACGGTTCGCCGCCGCCTCTATGGCCGACGGAATGGAGGAAGAGTGACAAATCCTGTGGAGTCCTCAGGTGTGATCGGCGGTGACGGCCCCTCTTCCCCGCAGACCCGGATCAGCATGTTCGCCCCCCTGCGCATCGGGCCCTTCTCACGGTTGTGGCTGGGCACCATGACCGTGTTCCTCGGGGTGATGGCGCAGGGCATCGCGCGCAGCTGGCTCGCCTTCGACCTCACCGGCAGCAACGCGGCCCTCGGCGGAGTCCTCATGGTGTTCGGGGTCGCCATGATCATCGCGACCCCCTGGGGCGGGGTGGCGGCGGACCGCCTGCCCAAGCGCACGGTGCTGCTCGTGTCCATCGGGCTGCTCGCGCTGTCCAGCGCGTGGATCGGGATCGTCGTGGCGTTGGACGTGGTCGCGTACTGGATGCTGCTGGCCGCCAGCGTGATCCAGGCCGTCGCCTTCGCCCTCTACAACCCCGCGCGCATGGCGTTCATCACCCAGTTGATGCCCCCCTCGCACGTGCCGGGCGCCGTGGCCCTGATGCTCGTCAACTCGGAGGTGAGCCGGGTGGCCGGGCCGGCCCTGGCCGGCGTGGTCATCGCCTCGCTGTCGTACGGCATCGAGGCCGTCTTCCTCTCCTGCGCCGTACTGTCGATACTCGGGCTCATCGCCGGCCTCGGCCTGCCTCGTGGCACGCGCATCGGCTCCGCGCCGCCGCGTTCCCCCCTGGGCGAGATGGCGGACGGCCTGCGCTACGTGTGGCGGCGGAGAGAGCTGACCGGGCTGCTGGTCTGCACGGGGTTCGTGGTGATGATCGGGCTGCCCTACCTCGCCTTCCTGCCCGGCATCTCCAGCACCCTGTTCGACCAGGGCTCCGCGGGCTACGGCGTCCTGTCGGCCGTCTCCGCGCTCGGCGCCGTCATCGCGGGCCTGCTCCTGGGGCACCTGCAGCGCCTGATGAACCCCTGGCACCTGCTGATCGCGTCCGGGTTCCTGTTCGGCATCGGGATCCTGGTGCTGGGGATCGCCCCGTCCTTCGCGGTGGCGGTGGCGGTCCTCGTGCCGCTGGGCGCGGGCCTCCTGATGTTCCAGACGCTCGGCCAGGCGCTGCTCATGTCCTTGAGCGACGCCGGTTTCCACGGCCGCATCCAGAGCCTGGTGAATCTGAGCTTCGGCGCGTTCGGCATCGCCGCCCTGCCTTTGGGCTGGCTCGCCGACGTGGCCGGCCTGCGCGTTACCATCGCCGCGATGGGCGCCGGGGTGGTGCTCAGCACGGGCGTCTTCATGCTGGCCAGCCGTGGGCACTGGCGCCGCACGGTGCTGTCCGCACCGGCCGCCGACAGCTCATCGGTCCCCCCCGCGGAATCGAACTGAAACCTCAGCGAGTATCGGATCTCTCTTGGAAAGGACAGTCATGGAAGGCATCGACATCGCCGCGTTGATCCTCCGGGTCGCCGTCGGCGGCACCATGATCGCGCACGGCTGGAACCACGCGTTCGGAGGCGGGAAGCTCCCGGGCACCGCCCGCTGGTTCGAATCGATCGGCATCCGGCCCGGCCGCGTGCACGCGCTGCTCGGGACCGTCGCGGAGCTGGGCGCCGGCCTTCTGCTGATCCTGGGACTCGCGACACCGCTCGCCGCGGCGGGGGTCGTGGGCACGATGGTCGTCGCGCTGGTCGCCAACCACCTGCGCAACGGATTCTTCATCTTCCGGCCGGGCGAGGGCTACGAGTACGTGCTCAACCTGATCCTGGCCGGGTGCGCGATCGCGGCCCTGGGCGGCGGCGCCGTCTCCCTCGACCACGTGCTGGGGCTCGACCTCGGCGGCTGGACCGGCCTGCTCGTGGCCGTCGTGGCCGGCGGTGGCGGAGCGGCGCTGCTGCTCGCGCTCTTCTGGCGTCCGAGCTCGGTCTCCGGGAAGTAGCCGGCCGCCGAACCTTCGGACGCCCTGTGACATGGATCGGGCACCGCTCGTCAGCCGAGCGGTGCCCGATCCGTCGGCACGCCGGGACTCGGCGCGCGGCGGAGGTTCAGCCGTGACCACGGGCCGAGGCGACCCGCGACCGGACCATCACCTGCTCTCCCATCGCGAGATCACCGCGGGAACGTCTCCGGAATCCCGGTAAAGGGACTCTTCGGAGCCGATCCGGATCCGTGACTCCCCGATCCGGCAGGCCCGCTTCGCGCTCTGGCGGCGAAGCGGGCCCTTCACGTCCCGGTCCGTGCACGCACATCAGGACGCGTGACCTTCGGACGCATGACCTTCGAAGGGGGAACCGGAGGGGAAGGAATCGGCGGCCGAACTTCCGAGGCCCCTGACCGTAACCGCTCGAAGCCCCTCGGACACGGTGTGGATCGTGTCCGAGGGGCTTCTTCTCCGGCGGTGTGGTTCACCGCCCGAAGTCTCCTGCTTCCTGATGAAGATCTTGGTGACGTCCTCGCTCGAAGCCCCTCGGACACGGTGTGGATCGCGTCCGAGGGGCTTCTTCTCCGGCGGTGTGGTTCACCGCCCGAAGTCTCCTACTTCTTGATGAAGATCTTGGTGACGTCGGGCTGCCACTGCGTCAGCGGGTCCGTCTGGTACGTCATGTTCCCGATCGAGTCGCTGTCGTAGGCGATGTCCTGGAGCGGGAAGACCGTCATCACGCCCAGGGCCAGATCCTTCACCACGACCGCCTGGCACTCCTTGGCCTTGGCCTTGTACTCGTCGCTGGTCACGTCCATCGCCGTCATCTGGGCGGAGCACTCGTCCACGGGCGGCACCTCGGGGTGACACACGTTGGCGAACGCGTTGGTGGTGAGGGCCCGCGGGAAGATGTCGGGCATGGGGCGGATCACCGTGTAGCCGCTGATCTGGCCCTTCTCCCCCTTGGCCAGGAACCAGTCCTCGACCTGGTTCGTCGTGGGAACAATGTTGATCTTGACTCCCACCTTCTGCCACTGGCTCTGCATGATCTCCTGGTGTCGCTGCCCCTCCCCGGCGACGGTGATCGCGTTAATGGAGAACCCGTCGGGGTATCCCGCCTCGGTCAGCAGTTGCTTGGCCTTCTCCACGTCGTACGGGTAGACGTTGGCCAGGTCCTCGGCGTACACGGGGCTGTCCTTGGGGACCAGCCCCCAGGCCGGCTCGCTGTCGCCCCCGTAGAGCCGCCTGTTCACCTCGTCGCGATCGGTGGCGTAGCTGAGGGCCTGACGCACCTTCAGGTCGCCCAGCGGGTTCTTGTCGCTGACGCACATGGTCTGGATCCACGGCGCGTGCAGCGGCCTGGACTCGCCCTTGAGGTTGGGGGGCAGGCCGTCCAGGTCCGAGTGGGACAGGAGCGCGCTGGCCGACAGGAAGTCCACGGTCCCCGCCCGGAGCGCGTTGACGGCCGCCGCCCGGTTTCCCGTGTGCCGATACTCGATCTTGTTCAGCTTGACGTTGGCCGCGTCCCAGTAGAGGTCGTTCTTCACCAGGGTCACCTTGACGCTCGGCTCATAGGACTCGATCTTGAACGGCCCGGCGGTGACCACGTCCCTGTCGCGGTTCCCGCCGGCGCTGATCGACTTCGGAGAGACGGGCGTCGTCTCCGCGTCCGCGAGGAGCTTGTAGAAGATGCCGGCCTTCGGCTCGCTCAGCTTGATGGTGAACTCGGTCGGCGAGGTGACCTCCATCGACTTGATGATGGCGAGCCCGTCCTGCATCCGCAGACCGGCCGGCTTGCCCTCCTGGGTGCGCTTGATGCTGTTCACCGCCGCCTGCGCGTCCAGGACCTCGCCGTCGCTGAACTTCAGGTCCGGGCGCAGCACGACGCGGATCGTGCTGGAGTCGACCATCTCCACCTCCTGCGCGAGGTCCGGCTGGAAGTCGCCGTTCGCGTCCTGCTTGAGGAAGGAGTTCGTCACGGGGTAGGTGTAGGTGTACTCCCCCGTCGCCAGGCTCGCCGGGTCGAAGCCGAGACCGCCGTTCACCGCCAGGTCCACCGCCCTGACCAGGGCAGCGTTGGGGTCGGGTGCCGCCTCGCCGCCGCTTCCGGCTGTGCCCTCGGCATCGCTTCCGCCGCCGCAGGCGGTCAGCGTCAGCGCGACGGCCAGCAGGCCGGCGCTCAGGAATCTCGTACGACGTCGTACGCTCATTCGCTTTTCTCCTTGCAGGTCGTGTGACCCCGATGGAAAGAGGGAGAATCACCTCGTCACAGCCGTGCGAGGCGACCGATCGACCGGTCGACTCGCCCGTGAAGGCTGGAGGTGTGATTACGGGTTCGCGCCGGTTCTCGCGTCGGCCGGATCACGGCGTCGGGGAAGAGGCAGATCGATCACCGACCGGCCCGCGAGGGCGGGCCCACTCTGGTGGAGGTGGCAGTACACGGTCGTCCCGTCGGCGCCCAGGTAGGGTTCCGGTTCGACGGTCTTGCACATGTCCATGACGTAGGGACAGCGAGTGTGGAATCGGCACCCGGCGGGCGGCCGGGCCGGCGACGGGATCTCACCGTGCAGCGAGATCCGTTCCCGGGCCCGCTGGGCGACCGGGTCGGCCAGGGGGATCGCCGACAGCAGGCCCTGCGTGTAGGGATGCTTGGGCCGGGTGTACACCTCCTCCGCCGGGCCGTACTCGACGACCCGTCCCAGATACATGACGGCGATGTCGTGGCTGACGTGCCGGACCACCGCCAGGTCGTGGGCGATGAAGAGGTAGGCCACCTGCTGATCGGCCTGAAGGTCGGTGAGCAGGTTGATGACGTCCGCCTGGGTGGAGACGTCCAGCGCGCTCACGGGTTCGTCCAGGACGAGCAGCTTCGGATGGAAGGCGAGCGCCCGGGCGATCGCGACCCGCTGGAGTTGGCCGCCCGACATCTCCTGCGGGTAGCGCAGCCGGTGTGACGGCTGGAGCCCCACCATCTCCAGGAGCTCGACGACCCGTTCCTGCCTGCGCGATCCGTTCCCGTAAGCGTGCGTCGCCAGGGGCTCGGCGACGCTGGATCCGACCGTCGCCATGGGGTCGAGCGACGAGTACGGGTCCTGGAAGACCATCTGCATCTCACGCCGCAGCCTGCGCAGGGGCGAGCCCTTCAGGTGCGTGATGTCCTCGCCGTCGAAGCGCACCCGTCCCGAGGTGGAGTCGATGAGCCGCAGCGCGAGCCGTCCCAGGGTGGACTTCCCCGATCCCGACTCGCCGACGAGGCCGAGGGTCCGGCTGGGCGCCAGACGAAGGTCGACTCCGTCGACGGCCCGCACGTGGTTCACCGTACGGCCCAGCAGCCCCTTCCTGATCGGATAGGCCTTGCGCAGTTCGTGGAGTTCGAGAATGTTGGCGCTCATCCGGTCTGAGCCCCCTTCAGTTCCTCGGCGCGGATACAGCGGACCTCGTTGAGCAGGGGGATACCGCCCAGCCGGATGGGCTGCTCTCCGCACTCCGCCTGGTAGGAGGCGCACCGCGGCCCGAAGCGGCAGCCCGCGGGCAGTTCGGCGGGCAGGGGGACGACACCGGGGATCGCGAACAGGCGCTCACCCGCGCCGGTGACCTGCGGCATCGCCTTGAGCAGCGCCCTGGTGTACGGATGCTGCGGCGAGCGGAAGAGCTCCTCGACCGGAGCCTGCTCGACGATCTGGCCCGCGTAGAGCACGATCACGCGGTCACAGATGTCGGCGACCACTCCCAGGTCGTGGGTCACGAAGATCATCGACATGTCGAGTTCCCGTTGCAGGGAGCGCAGCAGGTCGAGGATCTCCGCCTGGATCGTGACGTCGAGAGCGGTGGTGGGCTCGTCGGCGATGAGCAGCTTGGGCTCGCAGGCCAGCGCCTGAGCGATCACCACACGCTGCCGCATCCCGCCCGAGAGCTCGTGCGGGTACTGCTTCAGCCGTACCCGGGGATCGGCGATGCCGACCATGTCGAGCAGCTCGGCGGCTCTGTCCCAGGCACGCCTCCCGCGCAGGTCGGTGTGCAGGCCCAGCGTCTCGACGAGCTGGTTGCCGATGGTGAAGGCCGGGTTCAGGCTCGACATGGGGTCCTGATAGATCATCGACATGTCTTTGCCGCGTACCCGCCTGAGTTCGGCGGGGGACATGGCGAGCAGGTCCTTGCCCATCAGCCTGACCGTCCCGCCCTCGATCCAGCCCGGCGGCGTCGGGATCAGCCGCATGACGCCGAGCGAGGTCATCGACTTGCCGGAGCCGCTCTCCCCGACGAGACCGACCACCTCGCCGGGGGCGACGTCGAAGCTCACCCCGTCGACGACGGTGACGGGCCCGCTCTCCGTGGCGAAGTTGATCCGCAGATCACGCACCGACAGCAGGGACGCGGGGTTCGGGTCCTCCGTCGCGGGCCGGTCCCGCCGCACCGAGGTCACCCCGAGCCTGGCGCCTTTCCTGACCGCCTTGGGAGCCCGCACCATACGGTGTCCCATGGAGTCCCGAAGGCCGTCACCGACGAGGTTCCAGCTGAGCACGGCGAGCACGATGGCGATGCCGGGAGCCAGCATGTGCCAGGGGTGGCTGAAGATGAAGTCGTAGGAGCGCCGGAGCATCTGCCCCCAGCTCGCGTCGGGCGGCTGGACCCCCAGCCCGATGAAGCTCAGGGACGCCTCGGCGAGCAGCGCCGCGCCGAGCAGGATCGAGACCTGCACGATCAGCGGTGAGGCGAGGTTCGGCAGGACACGCCGCCACAGGATGGCGGGTGTCCTGGTCCCGATCGCGCGGGACGCCTCGATGAAGGTCTCTTCCTTGACCGCGAGAGTCTGGCCGCGGATGAGGCGCGTGAGGCCCGGAACGAAGATCACGGAGATCGCGAGCATGGTGTTGCCGAGGCCGGGACCGAGCACCGCCGCGATCGCGATGGCGAACACCAGCGGAGGGAAGCTGGACATGCCGTCGATGACTCGCATCGTGACGTAGTCGACGCTTCTGCCCGCGTATCCGGACACGAGGCCGAGCACCAGCGCGACCACGAGCGCCATGCCCACGATCTGGAAGGACGCGCGCAACGCGACCTGCGAGGCGAACACCAGCCGGCTGAACACGTCGCGGCCGAGGTCGTCGGTGCCCAGGAAGTGGGCGAAGGACGGGCCCAGGAAGGGGTCGGCGATCTGGGCTGCCGGGTCGTGGGTGGCGATGAAGGGGGCGAAGAGCCCCAGCACCACGATCACCACGATCCAGGAGAAGCCGATCATCGCCGCCCTGTGGCCGACGAATCTGCGCAGCGCCCGCCGGAGAGGGCTTGAGGACCTGCCCGTCTGGGATCGCGAGCCGGCGGTCCGCTTTGCGCCCTTGAGCGCGGACGGCGGGCCGGATTCGTTTATGGAACGTTCCTGCGCTTCGGCCGGGAGCACCTCCGCCCCCACGGCTCCGGCCTTCGTCTGGCGCCGGTCGGCGGCGCGGACGTCGTCGTGCGGCCTGTCGGTCATGATGCGCGCACCTTCGGGTTCAGCAGCCCGTAGCTGATGTCGAGCAAGAGCATGAGGATCACCTGGATGAGGGCGAAGAAGACCACGATTCCCTGGATCACCGGGAGGTCGAGTGCGAGAACGGAGTCCAGCAGGTAGGTCCCCAGCCCGGGCACGCTGAAGATCTGTTCGATGATCACGGCGCCCCCGATCAGAGATCCCAGCTGGAGGCCGAGGATCGTGACCGCCGGCATCGCGGCGTTCTTCAGCGCGTGCTTACCGATGACACGGGCGGGAGCGCCTCCCTTCCCCCACGCGGTGCGCACGTACGCCGAGTTCATGACATCGATGAGCGAGGCCCTGAGCTGGCGGGCCTGGGTGGCCGCGGCGAGCGCGCCCAGTGACAGGGCCGGCAGGACGAGGGAGCGCAGCCACTCCACGGGATCCTCACTGAACGGGGTGAACCCGCCAGGGGGGAACCAGCGCAGCTCGATCGAGAACAGGGCGATGAGCACCATCGCCAGCCAGAAGCCCGGCACGGCCATGCCGAGGCTCGCCCCCAGGACCGCGAGGCCGTCGCTCAGGCTGCCGGGCCGCATCCCCGACAGGATGCCGGCCACCGAACCGACCAGCACGCCCATGGCCAGGGCGACGCATGCGATGGTCATGGTGATCGGGAACCGCGCCCCGATGGACTCCATGACCGGCCGTCCGTCGATGAGGGAGTCGCCGAAGTCGAGCACGAGGGCGCCGCGCAGCCACTCCCAGTACTGGACGGGGAGGGGTTCGTTGAAACCGTACTCCTCCCGGATCTCCGCGATACGCTCCTCGGTGGCGTTCGCCCCCCCGGCCAAGGTCGTCGCCGCATCCCCTGGAATGAGCGTGACCAGCATGAAGACGGCGAACGAGACGAGGAGCATCACGGGCACGATGGCGACGAGACGACGCAGAATGAGGGTTGCCATCAGACGACCCCTTCAGCGAGACGCCGCCGATGACATCTGCCGGTCAACACAAGTGATCTCCAGAGGAAGGTGGACTACGAAGCCGTCTACGAGGTGGACCAACGCCGGATCACAGCGTCTCCCTCGGGGGCGTTGCCTCAGAATAGGACTATCAGCTATCTAATTCAATGATTTGGGTCATTTCGTGATGCCAGCCGGAATAACTGTTCCGCTGTCGCGGAGCCGACCCAAAAGCCCAGGTGGAAAGCCCGGAACGCGAACGACGCGACGTCCCGGCCGAGTCGCCGGAGCGCCGCGTCGAGCGTTTACGCCGAGCCCACAGGTTCTACAGAGCGATGCCGAGCACCTTGCTGTTGAGATATTCGGCGATCCCCTCCCGGGCGCCTTCCCGCCCCAGGCCGCTCTCCTTCACACCGCCGAACGGCACCGCCGCCGAGGTCGGGTTGATGTCGTTGATCCCGACCATGCCGAAGTCCAGCGCCTCGGCCACGCGGTAGGCCGTGCTCAGGTTGTTGGTGTAGATGTAGGAGGCCAGACCGTAGGTGGTGTCGTTCGCCATCTCGACGACCTGCTTCTCGTCGTCGTAGAGGATGACCGCGACGATCGGGCCGAAGGTCTCCTCCCGGTAGATGAGCATGTCGGGCGTGACACCGGTGAGGACCGTGGGCGCCCAGAAGCAGCCGGAGTCGTAGTCGGCACCCTTCAGCCGCTCACCGCCGACGAGCACCTCCGCCCCGCGGCTGACGGCGTCGTCGACCTGCCGCTGCATCTTGTCCAGGGCCTGCTCGTCGATGAGGGGCCCGACCGTGACCCCGTCGGTCGACCCGTGGCCGGCCTTGAGCTTGGCGACCCGCTCGCGCAACGTGGCGAGGAAGGGCTCGGCGATCGACCGGTGGACGAAGACGCGGTTGGGGCAGATGCACGCCTGGCCGGTGTTGAGGAACTTGACTGCGGCGACGCCCTTCGCGGCCCGCACCGGGTCCGCGTCGGGGAAGACGATGAACGGGGCATGCCCGCCCAACTCCAGCGAGACCCGCTTGACCTGCTCCGCCGCACGGGCGGCGACGAACTTGCCGACCTCCGTCGAGCCGGTGAACGTGATCTTGCGGACCGCCGGGTTGGTGAGCAGTTCCTCGCCGATCGGCGCGGGGTCGGAGGACGGCACCAGGTTGAGCACGCCGGCCGGGACACCGGCGTCGGCGAACACCCTGACGGTCTCAACGGCACACAGCGGCGTCTGCTCGGCCGGCTTCACCACGATCGTGCAGCCGGCGGCGAGGGCCGGCGCGACCTTCCTGGTGATCATTGAAACGGGATAGTTCCACGGGGTGATCGCGGCCGCGACGCCGATCGGCTGACGCAATACCTGGAACCGGTGGTCCGCCCTGGCGGAGGGGATCGTCTCCCCGTACACCCGCTTCGCCTCCTCGGCGAACCAGAGCACGAAGTCCGCCGCGTAGGAGACCTCCGTGCGCGCCATCCGGATGGGCTTGCCCTGCTCGCGGGTCATGAGCTGGGCCAGCTCCTCCCGCCGTTCCAGCATCAGCTCCCACGCGCGATACAGAATCGCGGAGCGTTCGTACGCCGTGCGCCCGGCCCAGGCGGGAAAGGCGCGTTCGGCCGCCGCGACGGCCGCCGCCGCGTCCTCCCTCTCCGCGTCCGCCACGTGCCCGAGCACGGCACCGGAGGCCGGATCCCTCGACTCGAACTCCCGCCCGCTCTGGCCGGGCACCCATTCACCGTTGATGTAAAGCATGCAACTATCTTACTCATTAAACTCATAAGCGCCAGGGGTCTAGCTACACTTCCCAGAGGCTTGTAAGGTTAATAATATACCTAATGGGCTGCGCGTGAAGATCGCATGACGACTGCCCCACGACGGTCGCCGACCAGGTCGTGCGGCCGCCGTCGCAACGAAGTGAGGAGTACGCCGAGTGGCCACCTTCAGTCAAGCGGCGGTCGCGGGCGTCTATATGACGCCGCAGGGAGACCTGAGCGACCGTACATCGGAGAGCGTGTACATGGAGTGCGTCAAGGGCGCGCTCGCTGACGCCGGCCTGACCCTGGCCGACGTCGACGGTTTGATCGGCCCGGCACCCGAGGGGGTGGGCATCCGCGGCTCGCTTCCCGGAGGCGCCTTCGCCGACCTGATCGGCCACCCGCTCAAGTTCCACGCCTCAAGCAGCATCGGCGCGTCCGCCCAGTCGGCAGGCATCGGCCTCGCGGCCATGGCCATCGCGCAGGGGGTGTGCGAGGTCGTGGTCATCCCGACCGTGGCGGCGGGTAAGGCGCAGGGATACGCCAGTGCCGACAGGAACGCCGCCGTCGCGGCGATGGCGAAGCTGGGCAGCCCGTACGAGTACATCTGGGGCACCACCCGCGTGGCCGACTACGCGGTCGTCGCCCAGCGTCACATGCACGAGTTCGGCACGACCCCCGAACAGCTCGCCGAGGTGGCCGTCGCCGCCCGTCACGGGGCGACGCTCAACCCGCTGTCCTACATGGGCCATCGGGGCGAGATCACGATCGACGACGTGCTCTCCTCCCGCGTGATCGCCGACCCGCTCCACCTGCTCGACTGCTGCGTGGTCAACCAGGGCGGCGGCTGCATCGTCGTCGCCAGGACCGAGCGCGTGCGCTCGCTCGGCCGCCACGCTCCCGTGAAGCTGCTCGGCTGGGGAGAGGGACACGGTTACCTCGACCCCAACCACCTGACCGACCTGACCGACCTCGTCGGAGGCCGGGTGGCCGCGGACACGGCCTTCGGCCTGGCCGGCGTGACCCGGGACGACATCGACGTCGCCGGCATCTCCGACCACTTCACCATCAACGTGATCGTGGAGCTGGAGAACGCCGGGTTCTGCGAGCGCGGCGAAGGCGGGTCCTTCGTCGAGGGCGGCGCGCTCAAGATCGGCGGCCGCCTCCCCACCAACACCGGCGGCGGCTTCCTGTCCTGCAGCCACGCCGCGAGCTGCGGCCTGTTCACCATGATCGAGGTCGTACAGCAGCTCCGGCACGAGGCCGGGCCGCGCCAGGTCGAGAACGCTCGCCTGGGTTACGTGCACGGAGTCGGCGGTGTGTCCCATGTCCAGTACGGCGCCATCCTCGCGAGGGACTGAGATGACCGAGTATCGAAAGCTCCTGCCCGAAGTCACCCCCCTGCACGACCCCTTCTGGGAGGCGCTGCGGCAGCACGAGCTCAAGCTGCAGAAATGCGTCGACTGCGGGAAGTTCCGCTACATCCCCACGGAGATCTGCCAGTACTGCCACTCCCAGGACGCCGAATGGACGGCGGTGAGCGGACGGGGTGAGGTGTACACCTTCACCATCGTGCGGCGGGCGCCGACCCCCGCCTACCAGGAGGAGACCCCCTACGCCATTGTGCACGTGACGCTGCCCGAGGGTCCGAGGATGATCAGCACGATCGTCGACTGCCCGGTGGAGGACGTGCGGATCGGGATGCCGGTCGAGGTCGTCTACGAGGACGCCACCCCGCATCAGACGCTCTTCCGCTTCCGTCCGGTCTGATCCCAGGCGGCTCTCGGTAGTTCAGGCCCCGTCCGCCGGCAACGGCGGACGGGGCCTCGGCACGTACGGGATCACGGACAACCCGAACAGACCGGACATCGCGAAGCCCCGCTCACCACCCTCCAGGGGTGAGCGGGGCTTCGACGCTCTCCTTCAGCGGCCCGTCCAGCGGGGAGCCCGCTTCTCCGCGAAGGCCAGCGGCCCTTCCTTCGCGTCATCCGACTCGAAGACGGTCTTCCAGACGTACTCTTCCAGCCGTCGCGCCTCTTCGACGCCGAAGTGCCGCCAGAACTGCACCATCGCCTTCGAACCCTGCACCGGAAGCGGGGCGTTCGCGCCGATCCTCTCCGCCATCTCCACGGCGCGGTCGAGCAGCACACCCGGCTCGACCACCTCCTGCACGAAGCCGACCTGGTACGCCCGCTCCGCCGACATGCGGTCGCAGGTCACCAGCAGCCTCATCGCCTCGCCCACGGGCATCACGCGCGCCAGATGCTGGACGGCGATCCCGGCCATGATGCCGCGCTTGGCCTCGAAGACCCCGAAGTACGCCTCGGTCGAGGCGATCCGGATGTCACAGTCGATCGCCATCTCCATGCCACCGGCCACACAGATGCCGTTGACCGCGGCGATGACCGGCTTGGGGCAGGCGGCGAAGGGGAACTTCGGGAGGGCGTCCACCCCGTACGCGGAGTTGACGCCGAGGTCACGCAGACGCCGGTGCCGCTCCTCGGTCGTGATCTCGCCGCCGGCCAGCTTGGCGTCAAGATCCGCGGCCTGCGCGTTGCGCTCGGCCATGGCCTTCAGGTCGGCGCCCGCCGAGAACGCCCGGCCCGTGCCCGTCAGGATGCCGACCCGCATCTCCGGGTCGGCGGCCAGCTCGGCCACCCCCTCCTGGAGGTCGCGCTGCATCGTCGTTGTCAGCGCGTTGAGCTGATCGGGGCGGTTGAACCGGAAAAGCATGTAGTGCTTGTCCGGGTGTTTCTCGATGACGAGGTCCGGCATGGTCACGTCCTTTCCTTCTCCTGGAACCGGATCGCTGTCAGTACGGCTTGCGGAGGTCGAACTCGACGTCGGCGAAGTGCGCGGCCTGCTTCTCCAGCTCGGCCACCGTCCACTTGCCGTTCTTGTCGATGCTGTCGACGATCGCCCACGGCTGGAACAGGTGGACCGCGCCGCCGTACACGAAGAACACCCGGCCCTTGATCGGGCAGTCCTTCGTCGCCAGGTAGGCGACGAACGGTGCGATGTTCGCGGGGTCGCTCTGGTCGAACTCCCCCTCGGAGACGCTGCCGAGGCCCTGGGTCAGGCGCGTCCGCGCCGCGGGCGCGATGGCGTTGACCCGCACGCCGTACCGCTCCAGCTCCTGCTGAAGGATGATCGTGAAGCTCGCCATCCCGCTCTTCGCCGCGCCGTAGTTCGTCTGGCCGACGTTGCCGAAGAGGCCGGAGGTGGAGGCGGTGTTGACGACCGACGCGTCCGTGGCCGCGCCCGACTTGGCCTTCTCGCGCCAGTACCGCGCGGCCGCCCGGGTGGGCATGAAGTGGCCGCGCATGTGCACGCGGATGACCACGTCCCACTCCTCGTCGCTCATGTTGACCAGCATCCGGTCGCGCAGGATACCGGCGTTGTTCACGAGTATGTGGAGGTCACCGAAGGTGTCGATCGCGGTCCTGACCAACCGCTCGGCTCCCGCGGCGTCGGCCACGTCGTCACCGTTGACGACGGCCTCGCCGCCCGCGGCCCGGATCTCCTCGACGACCTCCTGCGCCGGGGTCAGGTCGCTGCCACTGCCGTCGGCCTCACCACCGAGGTCGTTGACCACGACCTTGGCGCCCTCCGCCGCGAAGAGGAGCGCGTGCTCCCGCCCCACTCCACGACCCGCGCCGGTGACGATGGCCACCCGTCCGTCCAATGCACCCATCTACGTCTCCGCTTCATCTCGACGACCGGGCGTCTCACGGTCGTACGCTCATGCCATGTACGAGGCGGCGGTTTCCCTGCCACGGTGTCCCACCACCTCAGATCCGTCCGTGGTGAGGAGCGGCTAGCCGCTGACCTTCACGTCCCGGAACGGGATGTCCCGATCCACCTGGGGCTCCTTGGGCAGGCCCAGGACACGCTCCCCCAGGATGTTCTTCATGATCTCCGGGGTGCCGCCCGCGATGCTCTTTCCCGGTGCCGACAGCAGCGTCGTGCTCCAGCGCCGGCCGGCCTGGTCACCCGGCAGCCATGCCTGTCCGCGGGCGCCCAGGATCTCCTCGGCGACGTCGGCGACGTGCCGGGCCAGTTGCGTGCCGGCCAGCTTGGCGATGGAGCCCTCCGGGCCGGGTGCCTTGCCCGCCCGGACATCCGCCCTGATCCGCTGGGACAGCAGGTCCAGGAGGCGCTCCTCGATGTACACCGAGGCGAGCGACTGCCGGAGCACGGGGTCGGCCAGCGCCCCGCACTCCCTGGCGAGGTCGAGCAGCGCGTCGAACTCGCCGCCCCCCACCCGCTGTCCCAGACCGCCGCCGCCGGCGCCGATGGAGACGCGCTCGTTCATCAGCGTCCCGATCGCCGCCCGCCAGCCCTCGTCCACGACGCCGACCAGGTTGGCCGCCGGGACGCGGACGTCGTCGAAGAAGACCTCGTTGAAGCCGCTCGTGCCGGTCATCTGCCGCAGCGGGCGGATCGTGACGCCCGGCGCGCGCATGTCCACGACGAACATCGTGATGCCCCGGTGCTTGGGCACGTCCACATTGGTGCGCGCGACCAGCAGGCCGAAGTCGGAGTAGTGCCCTCCCGAGGTCCAGACCTTCTGCCCGTTGATCACCCACTCGTCGCCGTCCCTGACCGCGCGGGTCTGCAGGCCGGCGACGTCGGATCCCGCGCCCGGCTCGGAGAAGAGCTGGCACCACACCTCGTCACCGCGCAGCATCCTCGGGACGTGCCGCAGTCGCTGCTCCTCGGTGCCGTACTCGAGCAGGGTCGGCGCGCACATGCCCAGACCGATGATGAACGGCCCGGTGGGGATGACGTAGTCGGCCGCCTCCTCGTTGAACACCCGCTGGTGCTCCATCGTCAGGCCCTGGCCGCCGTAGACGGTCGGCCAGCTGAGCCCGGCCAGTTTCGCGTCGAAGAGCTTCGCCTGGAAGTCCTTCGCCACCTCCACCGCCTGCAGGCTCTCACCGTCGTTCTCGTCGGCCGCGTGGCCGGAGTCGGAAACGGCGTCGCGGCGCTCGGCGTTCTCGGTCAGCCAGCCGCGGACCCTGCTGCGGAACCCGGCCAACTCCGCGCTCTCCTGCTCGTGCGACTCCGGGGGGATCGTGTCGTTCACTGCGCTCCTTCCGCGCTCGACGTGGATGGGCCGACGATTCCGCGCCCGATGGCGGAGCCGCGACACCGTCACCCCACGGCCTTCACCGGGGTTGTCGTCCACCGTAGCTCATAGAGAGCTGAATTAGGTATCCTATTGAACTGATTAAGCGATCCAGGCACCATGGACCCGAGCCGACCACCGTGGCCCCGCCGGCCCTCGACAAGATCGTGTCGCGTCTCGTCCGAACATCCCTCGCCATCCCCCTAGTCATCAAATAATTAATCTGTTTAAATCCCCTGGAAGCTTGCGATCGAGGAGGTAGGACCATGCGACTGCGGGTTGGGGCTCGTTGGAAGAGCTCGGTGGACGCCACGGAAGTCATGGTGATCCGTGCCCCGTCAACCGAAGTGGACCTGCGTTGCGGCGGCCATCCGATGACGCCTGACGGCAAGACCGACGGTGCGGAGCTGAACCCGCTCTACTCCGACGGCACGCAGATCGGCAAGCGGTACGCGGACGAGGAGCTCGGCATCGAACTGCTGTGCTCCAAGGCCGGCAAGGGCTCTCTCACCGTCGGCGAGCGACCGCTTCCGCTGAAGGCCGCCAAGGCTCTGCCCACCTCGGACTGATCGCCAGGAGCGCCCGGCGGGGCCACGGCTTGAAGAGGCACTTCGTGATTGAAAGGAAGTTTGGGTGAATATCGCGCTGTTGCTGGAGATGGCCGCCGAGGGTATGCCGGACCGGGTCGCGGTCGGGTCGCGGACCGCTGGCCTGACCTATGCGGGTCTCCTGGAGAACGCCCGCCGTGCGGCCGCCGTCATCCGGCGGTCCCGTGTCGGCGACTCCCCCGTGGAGCGGGTGGGCATGCTCGATCTCAACTCCGAGACCCTGCCCGCCCTCCTGTTCGGCGCCGCCTTGGCCGACCTTCCCTTCGTGCCGATGAACTACCGGCTGGCCGACGTGAAGCTGCGCGACCTCGTGGCCCGCAACGCCCCGGCCCTGCTGGTGGTCGACCCACCGGTCGTCGACCGGATCGGCGAGGCCGACGGGCTGCTGGTGCGGACGCGGGAGGAATTCCACGAGCTGGTGAAGACCGCGTCCCAGACCGCCCCACCGGACTCGGACGCCCAGGACTCACAGGACGATCAGGACGCTCAGGACATCGCGATCCTGCTGTTCACCTCGGGCACGACCGGGGCTCCGAAGGCCGCGGTGCTGAGGCACCGGCACATCACCTCGTACGTCCTGTCGGCGAACGAGTACGCGTCGGCCGGGGAGGAGGAGGCGGCCCTGGTGAGTGTCCCGCCGTACCACATCGCGGGGGTCTCGGCGATTCTCTCCGCCGTGTACAGCGGACGCCGACTGGTCTACCTGCCGACGTTCTCCGCGGAGGAGTGGGTCGCGACCGCCCGCGACGAGGAGATCACGCACGCCATGGTGGTGCCGACGATGCTCGGCCGGATCCTGGACGTGCTCGAAGCGGAGGGCGGGGGATTGCCCGCGCTGCGCCATCTGTCCTACGGTGGCGGCCCCATGCCCGTCCCCGTCTTGGAACGAGCCATGCGCCTGCTGCCGAGCGTGGGCTTCGTGAACGCGTACGGCCTCACCGAGACCTCCTCCACGATCTCCATCCTGACGCCGGAGGAGCATCGCGTCGCGATGGCCTCCGACGATCCGGTCGTCCGCGCGCGCCTCGGCTCCGTCGGCCGTCCGCTGCCGACGATCGAGCTTGAGATCAGGGATCCCCTCGGGCAGCCGCTGCCCGTGGGGCTGCCCGGCGAGGTGTGGGTGCGCGGAGAGCAGGTGGCCGGTGAGTATCTGGGCAGCGGAAGCCGTGTGACGGGCGGCTGGTTCCCCACCCGGGACCAGGGTTACCTCGACGAGGACGGTTACCTGTTCTTGGCGGGCCGTCTCGACGACGTGATCGTCCGTGGCGGGGAGAACATCTCACCCGGCGAGATCGAGGAGGTTCTCATCGAGCATCCGGAGATCGCGGAGGTCGCCGTCGTCGGCCTGCCGGACATCCAGTGGGGCGAGCGGATCGTGGCCTACGTCGTCACCCAGCCGGGCGCCACCGTCACCGAGGCCGATCTGCAAAGCCGGGTGCGCGCCCGTCTCCGGTCCACCTGCACGCCGGAGAAGGTGTACTTCGCCGAGACCCTGCCCTACAGCGAGACGGGCAAGCTGCTCAGACGCGTCCTGCGCGGTCAAGCCCTGGACGCGGCGGAAAGCCACGCCTGACGGATCAGACGGACAAGGCACCACCTGGGGAAAGGGGCCGCACGGCAGCGCGGGGCGACGTCTCCGCGCTGCGCTGCCCCGCCGGCCTGATGTCCCAACGCGCCTCGGGCCGGAATCAGCTCAGGATGTCGACCACGGTCTTGCGGCCGTGTTTGCGGAGCACCCGATCGCTCACCTTGACCATCTCGTCGTGCCAGAGGTCTCCGGCGGCCTCGGCGTCGCCCGCTTCGATCAGGTCCAACGCCTTGGTCACCACCAGCTCCCGTTTGCGCAGCCGATCCTTGCTCGAAGGGGTCGCGGAGGAGTCGAGCACCTCCCCCGCGATCACCTCCTGGAGCGTGCCCCAAAGCAGAGCCAGCGTCTTGTTTCCCGCCAGCTCGACCAGCCGCTGGTGGAAGCGGAACGCGGCCATGCCTTGTTCCTTCGGGTCGTCGGCCGCCAGCTGCTCCTGCTTGAACAACTGGCGCAGCTCACGGATCGGCTCCGCGCGATGGGGAGACTGGGCCAGCATTCTGATCGCGATCGGTTCGATCGCGACCCGGGCCATGAAGACGTCCGCCAGGGTCACGCCGTCCATCTGCATCAACAGGCCGAGGTATCTCGCCGCCACCGATATGGTCGGCCGGCAGGCGCGGGCACCGCCATGGGCGCCGCGGCGCACGGTGATGAGCTTCTCGGACTCCAGAATGCGCAGCGCCTCGCGAAGCGAAGGCCGGGAGATCCCGAACCGCTCCATCAGCGCCGTCTCGCCGGGCAGCACTCCGCCCTCCGGGACTTCTCCCCGGACGATCTGCTGGCGGAGAGCGTTGGCCACGACCTCTGCGGTCTTGGGGACCCGCACCTGGGAAGCGGTGGCGGCGGCTCCACTCGTCTGTGTCATTCACCCATCTTAAACCAGTCAATCAATCAGTTCATATAACGCTTCACAGCTATAAACATTAATTTTCGATCATCGCAGCAGACACCGGCCGCCGTCGAGCATCAGCGTCGCGCCTGTCAGATATCGGAGATCGGTGGCGAGGGCCACCACCGCCGGCGCGATGTCGTCGTCGGGATCCCCCATGTATCCCAGGGGAATCTGCTTGATGATCGCCTCCCACCGCCGAGGAGCCTCCTTCTCGAAGCGCCTGGCCCCCTCCGAGGCGGCGGCGGGGCACAGGACGTTCACCGTGATCCCGAATCGGCCCCACTCGCGGGCCGCGTGCTTGGTGAGGCCACGGATGGCCTCCTTCGCCATCCCGTACGGAGAGAAACCGGGATCCCCCATCACGCCGGTCGAGGAGCCCATGTTCACCATCGTCCCGCCCCGTTCTCTCATGTAGGGGAGACATGCCTGCATCCCGTACAGCGTGGCCACCGGACCGCCCTGGAATGCCGTGTAAAGCTGCTCATCCGTGACGGAGTCGAGCGGGCATCCTCCCCCGCCTCCCCCGCCCTGGGCGTTGTTCACCAGGATATCCGGCGGGCCGAACCTGCCCACCCCGTTTGCCACCATCTCGTCCACCTGAGCCCGCACATTCACATCACACTCGACAGCGAGCGCGGATCCGCCGGCCTCCTCGATCTCCCGGGCCACGGTCGAGACCTTTTCCAAGGTGCGGCCCGCCAGCACGACCGCCGCCCCCTCGTCCGCCAGCCGCCGGGCGATCCCGCGGCCGATGCCCTGGCCCGCTCCGGTGATGATCGCGACCTTGCCCGCCAGTCTTCCCACGCCTGCCACCTCTGATCCGGCTCTCTTTGAATGAGAGATATTTAACAGATGAATGCTCTGAATGCACTAATTGCAGTTCAGACCCGGCCTCGCCGACCTTCGAGGCGATCTCGCCCCACCAGGGACTACACCGCCTGGGCCCCGCCCCTTCCGTCCGGTCGGCATCGTTTGGTTATATAAGTTATATACATATACTCTATCCGAGCCTGAGTCACGAGGCGAGTGCTGTGACGTAGTCGATAAGGAGCCGAGTGAACATGGCGTCTGACGGCTGGACGAGTCCCCTGATCGCCGAGTGGGACACAGAGCTCCGCAGTGGCGACCCGCTGCGTTTCCCCGGGTACGGGGCCACCCTGCGAGACGCGACAGGCGAGTCCGTCCGCACCGGGCTGATCGAGATGGCCGGCGTGCGATGCGCGGTGATCGAGGTCAGGTTCGAGCACTTCGGCGGTTCCATGGGGACGGTGGCCGGAGAGAAGGTGGTGCGAGCCTTCACCCGGGCGACCGACCAGAGACTGCCCGTGCTGGGCGTCATCGCGTCGGGCGGCGCACGCATGCAGGAGGGGATGCTGTCGCTCGTGCAGATGGCCCGCACCACCTCCGCGCTCAGCCGCCACGCCGCCGCGGGACTGCTGTCACTGGGCGTGTTCCGATCCCCCACCACCGGTGGCGTCTTCGCGTCCTGGGGCTCGCTCCTCGACATCCGCGTCGCGGAGCCCGGGGCGACCATCGGATTCGGCGGGCCGAGAGTCGTCGCCCAGGTGACGGGATCCCTGCCTCCCGCCACCTCGCACCGCGCGGAGAGCGCCTACCGGGCCGGCCTCGTCGACGCGATCCTTCCGCCGGAGCAGCAACCCCTCTGGGTGGCCGCGGCCCTCGGTGGCGCGTGCCGGCCTCTGGAACTGCCGGCCGGCAGGCCGGGGATACCCACGCTCAGGCGTTCCGTCCCCTCGTCCGCGTGGGAGGTCGTCTCACAGGTGCGTGACCCCGGGCGGCCCTCCGGCCTCGAATGGGCCGCAGCGCTCTGCTCGTCCTGGGTGGAACTGCACGGCAGCGATCCGGTGATCCGCGCGGGCCTCGCCGTCATCGGCGGACGACGCGTCGTCGTGGTGCTGACGGACAGGCACGCGGAGGGGCGCCTCGGACGTCCGACACCCGCGGGCTTCCGCCTCGCGCAGCGGGCCTTCCGGCTCGCCGACCGCCTCGGGCTCCCCGTGGTCACCCTGGTGGACACACCCGGCGCCGAGCCGGGGCCCGAGGCCGAGGCCGACGGCGTGGCCGGCGAGATCGCCCGCACCCTGCAGGCGATGGCACAGCTGCGTACTCCCAGTGTCTGCCTCTGCGTCGGCGAAGGCGGCAGCGGCGGCGCCATGGCGCTCGCGCACACCGATCGGCTGCTGCAACTCGAAGGCGCGATCTTCTCGGTGATCACCCCCGAAGGAGCCTCCGTCATCCTCTGGCGAGACGCCTCCAGGGCTCCGGAGGCCGCGTACCTGCTCCGGCTGACCGCCACCGACCTACGAGAACTGGATCTGGTGGACGACGTCCTGCCCGATGGCGGCCCCACCGCGGTGGACCGGGCCCGCTCCGCCATCGTCCACGCGCTGGACACCGCCGTACCGGGAGATCGACTCGACCGCGTCGACCGTGCCACGCGCAGCCGGCTGCGTTCCGGTCAGCACATCTCCCCTGTTCTGTCCCCCGATATCGCTCTCGCCTCCGCAGAAGGGAAAATCTGATGCCCGAGGCCCTCATGCTCACGTTCACCGACGTCTCCTCGCCCGGCGACAAGGCCGAGTTCGAAACGTGGTACGAAGACGTCCACATTCCCCAGGTCCTGGAGCACGTCCCGGGCATCACCGGCGCGAACCGATACCTCCTGGCACCGGAATCGGCAGCCGAGGCGCCAGGAGGACGCCGATACCTGGCCGTCTACCGCATCGAGGCCGACGACCCTCAGGCTGTGGTGGCCGCATTGCAGGAACGAATCGCCGATGGAACCATTGGCCTCACCGGGACCCTGCAGACGGATCCGCCACCGCTGGCGCTGCTGTATCTCCCGGCGTCGGCGGAGAAGTAGCCACGCGACACACCTACGGGGCTCAGCCGGGCGGGTAATCTTCATCTCGGGCGTCCCGTTCGCGATGTCTCCGCGGTGGAACGATCATAGGTCTGGGACCGATCGCGGCGTAGGAGGGATCGATGGTTACGAAGCAGCCCCATGAAGACACCGCCGTCCAGCCGCCGCACAGCGCCGCCCCGGTCGGCCCGCTCAGTGAGCGGGAGATCATCGGCGCTGCGCTCCGCCTCGCCGGGTGCCTCGGTTTCAACGGGGTCACCATGCGCGGGGTCGCGCAGGAGCTCAACGTCACACCGATGGCGATCTACTACCACGTGCAGAACAAGCAGGCGCTGCTCCAACTGGTCACCGACGCGATCCTCGACGACATTCAGATCCCTCCGCCGGAGGCCGGCACCTGGATGCAGCGGCTCCGGCTGCTGCACCAGGAAACCACCCGGGTGCTGAGCCCTTACCCGGGGATCGACGCCATGATGATCGATATCGGCCTCACCGAGCAGGGCCGCCGCCTGATGGACGCGAACATTCAGATCCTGCTGGACGCCGGCTTCGACGAGCGGACGGCACTACTCGCCTACAACGTGCTCCACTCGTACGGGATTGGGCGGATCAGCATCGAGAGCCGGCTGCGCGGAAAGCGGCGCACCCCCTCCGGCGCCCCGCGGGCGGAGTTTCCCGCGCTGCGCCGGATCCACAGCGAGGTTCCCCACCTGCGAGCCGCGGACTACCGCGGCTTCGGCTACGAGGCCATCCTGCTCGGGATCAACGAGTTGCTGGAGCAGACGCGCCCGGAAGAAGGCCCTTCCACGACCACGCCATGAGGTGCCTGCCCTCAACCTCGATGCCCGGCAGGCGGGCGGCCACCGTCGCGTCACAGGTGATCGACTGAAATGCGCCGGCTCGGCTTCGACCCCCGCCGCATCACCTTGATCCGCTCAGCCTCCCGTAACACAAGGTCGTCCGCGGGGCGCAACGCCGGGGAGGTCACGCCGATATACCACCAGGAGCGGCGAGGTGGTGGAGGGCGTTTCATGGCGAAAAAGCGTCGCGGCAAGAGTGCGAAACCCATGACGGCGCCCGCGCGGCCGCCGGAGGATCAGGAGGCCGGGCAGGCGGGAACCGGACGGGGAAAGGCCGCTTGGGCGTGGCTGGGAGGGATCCTGGGCGCGGTCGTCGTGACCGCGTTCGGGGTCGTGTTCACCACCTGGTTCAACGCCCGTGGCCCCGAGGTCCTCGACGAGTTGGGCAGCGGACCGGTTATCGGCATCGGTCACGTGGCCGTGGACCAGACCGCGCGTGACGTCGCCCTGCGGGAACCGGTGACCGACCCGGCGTCGAACGCCGGCTGATTCCTTACGGCGTCCCCTTCGCGCCGGTGGTGGCCGGCGGGAGCGTCTACGTCGGCGGCGACCACGGCACGGTCTACGCCCTGAACGCGAGGTCGGGCGCGCGGCGGTGG
>Ga0233377_1000089_pt1 | contig 58818 bp, 49 predicted proteins | sample ElkDunMinimDraft_6_FD_191540 | JGI IMG/M metagenome (GOLD analysis project Ga0233377, IMG submission 191540) | Fecal eukaryotic communites from dung pellets of Tule Elk in California, USA - Elk Dung E36 | ecosystem: Host-associated > Mammals > Digestive system > Large intestine > Fecal | place...
AACCAGCGCAACGCCTAACCAGACGCCCATCCGCCTTGGCGGCGGATGGGCTACCCCTGACCTGCTCCGCAGGGGTTCCGTTTCCTCCCCACGGCTAAAGCCGGGGGTTTCCACGGAAGGGTTTAGAGGAACCCTGCCCACAGTTCCTACTGTCATGAAATGTAATGAAAGCCAGAAATGCTCCGCGCCCTCTCCTCCCGCCGCCTCGCCGTCGCCGCGGCGGGAGTCGCTCTCCTGTCGATGTCCGCCACCCGCGGGGGGCAGTGCGGCGCGGCGGCCGTGACGAACGCTCAGGTCCGGCCGGCGCGAGCCTGCTCGTAGCAGCGTTCGAAGCCTTCGAGCACCGCGGGCCAGGAACTGCGGACGGGCTCGGTCTCCCGGTTGTTCGCCGCGATCGACTCGCGCAGCTCACGGTCACGGACCAGCCTGGCCACCGACGCGACCAGGTCGTCGAAAGTCCTCCCGAGGAGTCCCTCCTTGCCCGGCCGTACGAAGTCGGCCACCCCGCTCTGCGCACGCGCCACCACGGGCACCCCCGCGGCCCTGGCCTCCAGCGCGGCCAGCCCGAAGGACTCACGGGGCGCGGGGGCGACGAACACGTCCGTCGAGGCGAGCAGCTCACGTATCTGGTCGCGGCTGTAGCGGCCGGGGAGCGAGACCCAGCCGGTCATGCCCTTGGCCCTCAGGTAGCGCTCCATCTGCGACCTGGCCGGGCCGTCCCCGACGATGGTCGCCCGCATCGGCGTCTCACCGGGCACCTGGGCGCGGGCCTGTCGCAGGAGCCGCAGCAACCGGACCGGCTGCTTGCGGGGCGCGAGCCGCCCCACCGCGACGACGTGCACCGGCTCGGGCCGTACCGGACCACCTTCAGGATCGGACGGCACGTGATCGGTGGGGGCCGCGGTCCGTACAGCGGGGTGCGCCGAGCGCCAGCCGGAGACGTCCAAGCCGTTGGAGACCACGTGCACCGGCACACCGGACCCGGCCACCGCGCGGATCGGCAGGGCCGCGGCCTCGCTCACAGCGGTGCCCACCAGCCCCCAGCGGTGCCAGCCCGACAGGAGCCGCAACCCCCGGTAGAGCGCCCGCGTGACCGGGTCCCACATGCTGTGCACGGTGACGACCACGGGCAGGCCCGCGCGGGTCGCCGCCCGCACCCCCATCCAGGCGAACGGCGAGACCGCCCCCGTGTGCACGTGCACCACATCGGGCCGCCGCGCTCTCAGCAGGCGGAGCAGGTGTCCCGTACCGAACGGGTGGACCGGCAGGTCGAAGGGGAGTCTCGCGACGATCCTGTGCACCCCGGGAAGGCTCTCCCCCGGGGTGGCGGTCGCCACCTCGACGTCGTGGCCCGCCTCCCGCTGCGTCCGGATCAGATCGGCGACCTGCACCTCGATCCCACCGAGGCGCGGCAGGTAACAGTCACTGATGTGGAGGATCCTCACCGTGCCAGCGTAGACCCGCGTGAGATCATGCCTGCGTGCCCCCTGAGGGCGCATCCGAGTCGCGCGAACGGAGTGAGCCTGATCAGCAGCGTCAAGACAGCAGTGTTCTTTCATGCCCATCCCGACGACGAGGCCCTGCTGACCGCGGGCACCATGGCGATGCTCGCCGCCGAGGGCCACCGGGTGGTCCTCGTCGTGGCGACCTCGGGTGAGCGCGGCCAGGCCGACCTCGAACCCGGTGAGGCGCTGGGCGCCGCCCGCATGGCCGAGCTGTACAAATCGGCCGCGGCACTCGGTTGCGCCCGCGTGGTGAACCTCGGCTACGGCGACTCCGGGCTCGCGCCAGGCGGCGGGGTCGCCGACGACCGGCCGGACGACGCCTTCATCGACGCCGACGCCGAGGAGGCCGCCCAGCGGCTGGCCGCCGTTCTCACCGAGGAGAAGGCCGACCTGCTGACGACCTACGACCCCGCGGGCGGGTACGGCCACCCCGACCACGTCCAGGTGCACCGGGTCGGCGGCAGGGCGGCCGAGATCGCGAAGACTCCGATCGTGCTGGAGGCGACCGTGAACCGCGACCCCCTGCTGCGAGGGCTGCGGCTCGCGAGGAGGTTCTATCCGCAACTCGACATCCGGGCCTTCGAACGGGCGTACTCCCCCGGCGAGGTGATCACTCACCGGGTCTCCGTGCGGCGCTTCGCCCGCCAGAAGCGGGCGAGCATGGCCGCCCACGCCTCCCAGGCCACGGGTGCCGACACCCGCACCCTCGGGGTGATGCTCAAGATCCCCCAGCCTCTCTACCGCCTCGTCTTCGGCACCGAGTGGTATGTCCGCAGGGACGCCCCCCTGGGCTCCCGGCTGAGGCACCCTTTCGAAGTCCCTCGGAAAGGATGAGTCCGGTAGCGGCAGACTTGGTCAGAGATGCCGGATGAAGAGCGGTCGTGTCGTATGAAGAGCAGGTTGTTCCAGGTCGGGCTGTCGCTCGTGTCGCTGACACTCGCCGCCACGCTCGTGTTCTTCATGCCTCAGGTCGTGGCGGCACTGACCGGCAAGCACGTCTCCTGGGCTCAGATCGGCGCGCAGTTCGCCGCGCTGGGGCCGGGGGAGGTCTCGCTGATGGCCCTCGTCTGGCTGCTCAGCCTCCTCGCCTACACGTTCGTGCTGACCGCCTCCCTTCCCGGACTGACCCACCTGCAGGCCCTCACGCTGAACGCGGGCGGCAGCGCGGTGAGCAACCTGCTCCCCTTCGGCGGCGCGGCCGGGGTGGCGATGACGTTCGCGATGACCAGGGGGTGGGGGTTTCCCGCGCGGGCGGTCGTGGTCTCCACGTTGACCAGCGGCATCTGGAACACCCTGTTCCGCTTCCTGCTGCCCGCGGCGGGCATCGTTGCCCTGCTGTTCAGCGGGCAGGCGCTCAGCCCTGCGGTGACGAGGGCGGGCTGGGCGGGTGCGCTCTCCATCCTGGGCCTGGTCGCCGTGGTGACCGTCGCCCTGTACTGGGACCGCGCCGCGACCGTCCTGGGACGCGGCCTCGACGCCCTGACCCACCTGCTCCCCCGCCGGATCCGTCCCGGCGAGCACGCGGCCTCCGAGGCGCTGTCCAAGCTGCGGGCCGACACCTCCGAGATCGTGAGGAGGCGCTGGGCCGGGCTGACACTGGGAATGATCTTTTTTCTGGGCTTCCAGTGGCTGATTCTCGTCGTCTGCCTGCAGGCGACCGGCGCCTATCCCGGACTGGCGCAGTCGATCGCCGCCTTCGCCCTGTCCAGGGTGCTGACCACGGCCTTGGTGACTCCCAGCGGTACGGGGATAATGGAGGCCGGAACCATCGGCGCGCTCGTCTTCTTCGGCGCCCCCCTCGACTCCGCCACCGCCGCCGCCCTGCTTTTCGGGTTCTGGACCTACACTGTCGAAATCCCCTTCGGCGGGCTGGCGCTGGGAGTCTGGACCTTCCTGCGCAGGCGTGAGAACGCCACGACGGCCGCCGAAAAGGAGTCGGTCAGCCGCTAGATTGGGAAATACCTTGTATGCGATTGGAAGGCCCGCATAGCGTGGCGGCTGACATGGTGGCGTTCCGAGTTCTCGGCCCCGTCGAGGCGCATTCAGGCGAAGACGAGCTCGACTTGGGCGGGCTTCGTCAACGTGCGGTCCTGGCACGCCTGCTCGTCGCGCGCGGGCAGGTCGTTCCCGTCGACTCCCTGCTGTACGACCTGTGGGACGACGACGCGGCCAAGGGCGCCCAGTCGGGGCTTCAGGTTTACATCTCCCGGCTGCGCAGGGTGCTGGAGCCGGGGCGTCCACGCGGAGGGCCCAACCGGCTGCTGGTGACCGTGGCCTCGGGATACGCGCTGCGCGCCGCTCCCGACCAGGTCGACGCGCTGCGTTTCGAGACGCTGGTCCGCACCGCGGGAGAGCACCTGGAAGGCGACGACCCCGCCTCCGCGCGGGCCCGCCTGGAGAAGGCCCTGGGCCTGTGGCGAGGCACTCCTTACGCCGACTTCGCCGACCAGCCGTGGGCCGAGGCCGAGGTCAACCGGCTCACCGAGCTGCGCCTGGTGGCTCGCGAGCGGCACGCCGACAGCGGCCTGCGGATGGGCCTGCCCGCCGAGTCCGTGCCCGACCTGGAGGCGCTCACCACCGAGCACCCGCTCCGCGAGGAGGGCTGGCGGCTGCTCGCCCTGGGCCTGTACCGCTGCGGACGACAGGGCGACGCGCTGGCAGCGCTGCGCCGGGCGCGCACGATCCTCTCCGAGGAGCTGGGCATCGACCCCGGTCCGGCGCTGCGCAAGCTGGAGTCCGACATCCTGTCCCAGGACCCCGGCCTGCAGCTCGCCCCCCCGGCGCCGTCCAGGCAGCGCCAGCAGGTGGTCGCGGAGAGCTGGCCGCCCAGGCCGACGGTGACCCAGGTGGAGCTTCCCCCGCTGGAGCCCGAGCCTTTCGTCGGCCGCGACGCCGAGCTGGGCAGACTGACCACCGCCGCGGCCAGGACCGGCCGCTTCACCGTCGCGGTGATCAGCGGCGACGCCGGCGCGGGCAAGACCACCCTGGTCCGCCAGCTCATAAGGCGGTTGTCCGACGACGGGTGGGGCATCTCCTCCGGCGCCTGCCCCGACAGCAGCGCCACACCTCCCGGCTGGGCCTGGGTGGAGATCCTGCGCACCCTGGTGAACGCGGCCGGGCCCGGCGAGTACGCCTCGCTGCTGGCGCCGCTCCTCGACGACGCGGCCCCCGAGCCCGACGACGACCAGGCCTCCGGCGGGTTCCGGCTGCACCGGGCGGTGGGCGGTTATCTGGCCGCCGTCGCCAAGGAGACCCCGATCCTGCTCACCCTGGAGGACCTGCACTGGGCCGACGACCAGACGCTGGCGCTGCTCCGCGCGCTGCCGAGCCTGCTCGCCACCAGCCGGGTGCTGCTCGTGGTGACCTGCCGTGACAGCGAGCTGAGCGACCAGCAGGCCGACGTGCTGGCCGCGCTCGCCAGGCTCGGTCCGGTGCGGGTCGGCCTCACGGGACTCGACACCAAGGCGGTGGCCGAGCTGGTCAGGGCGACCTGCGTGCGCGAGGTCGACGAGGACGCGGTCAGCAGCATCGTCGAGCGCACCGGCGGCAACCCCTTCTTCGTCCGCGAGACGGTGCGCCTGCTCGACGCCGAGGCGGTGAGCGATCGCGCGACGGCCGCCGAGGTGATCTCCAGTGTGCCCTCCGGCGTCCGCGACGTGCTGCGCAGGCGCATCTCCCGGCTGCCCGCGACCGCCCAGCAGATCCTGTTGCAGGCCGCGGTGATCGGCCGTGACGTCGACGTGGACGTGCTCGTCGACGTCGCGGGCGACGAGGACGCCGTGGTCGACGCGGTGGAGGCGGCGCTGCTCGCCGGCCTGGTCACCGAGCCCGGCCCCGGCATGCTCCGCTTCGACCACGACCTGGTCCGCGACACCCTGTACTCCGACGCCTCCCGGCTGCGCCGCTCCCGCCTGCACGCCGCGGTGGCCTCGGTGATCGAACGCAGGAACCCCGGAGACGTCGCCGCGCTCGCCCACCACTACGACTCGGCGGGCGCCGGCGAGACCGCCGGCAAGACGGTGCACTACGCGGGGCTCGCCGCCGAGCAGGCCGAGCGGCGTTTCGCCCACCGTGAGGCGGCCACCCTGTGGGAGCAGGCCATCGCCGCCTTCGACAGGTCGGGCGTCGCCCACACTCCCGACAGCACCAGGGATCGGCTGCTGCTCACCCTGCGGCTGATCAAGGCCCTCGCGCTCTGCGGCGACATGGCCGCGGCCCGCAGGCGGCGGCGCGAGGCGATGGACGCGGCGCTGCCCCTGGGCAACCTGGAGCTCACCGCCCGGGTGGCCGCCTCGCTCGCGGTGCCGCACAAGGGCATGGCCCGCGACTTCACCCGTACGGCCTGGGAGATCGTCGACGTCGCCGAGCAGGCGCTCGTCGAGCTGCCCCCCGGCGAGCAGTCGCTGCGGGCGAGCCTGCTCGCCACCCTCGCCCTGGAGCTGGAGGGTTCGGCGACCCCCCGGGGCGAGCAGGCCTCGCTGGAGGCCGAGGAGCTGGCCCGCCGCTCCGGTGACCCCGCCCTGCTCGCGACCGCGCTGAGCGGGCGGCTGCGCCAGTCGTACGGCATCACCCCTGTCGGCGAGCGCGAGGTCATCGGCAGGGAGCTGCTGGAGGTCGGCAAGGCGACCGGGCAGATCTCGGTGCAGGCCCTCGCCCACCTGGTGCTGATGGAGTGCGCCGCCGCCTCGGGCGCGTTCGCCGAGGCCGACGCGCACGTGACCGCCGCCGAGAAACTGGCCAGGCGGTACGGCCTGTCCGCGCCCGCCTCCGTGGTCGCCTGGTACGCCGGGCAGCGCCTGATGATCGCCGGTGACTTCGCCGGGGCGGAGCGCGCCTACCGCGACGCCGCCCGGCTGACCGCGAAGGCCGGGATGCTGGAGGGCCGCCAGGACCTGCCGCTGATCACCACGTTCTGCCTGCGCCTGGTGAACGGGCAGGCCGCCGAGATGGTCGAGCCGCTGGCCGAGGCGCATCAGCGGGGGGCCAAGTGGACCCTCGACGCCTACGCGGTGGCTCTCGCCTCCGCGGGCCACCATCGCGACGCCAGGGCGGTCATCGCGGTGAAGACGCCCGTGCGCCCCGATTTCCTCTACGAGCTGGCGATGATCTGGCGGGCTCTGGCGGGCATGCTGCTGGACGACCGGGAGCGGATGATCGAGGCGTACGACACGCTGAAGCCGTTCGCCGACCGGATCGCGGGCGCGGGAACCGGGGTGGTCGCGCTCTGGCCGGTCGCCCTGACGCTGGGTGACCTGGCGCTGCGGCTGGGCTTCACCGACGCGGTGAGGCCCCACTACGAGAACGCCCTCGCGGTGGCCGAGCGGGTCGGCGTGGAGCGATGGGTGGGGGCCGCACGGCGCTCACTCGGCGGCTGACGGCGTCACGAGGGCGGGAGTCCCTCCGGGATCCGGTCCCTCTCCGTGCCCGGGTCCCGCACCTCGAGAAGGAGTCCTTCGAAGACTCTGCCCCTCCTGGGGAGCGGCTCTTTTCCGGAGAAGGCCGGACGGCGGGCGGATCAGCAGCGGACGAGGAACCTCTCGCTGCGCAGCGGGGCGTCGCCGGAGACCGACAGCACGACGCGATACCAGCCGGGGTTGTTGACGATCCTGGGCTGCCACTCGACGACCTGGCTCTCGCCGGTGAAGCCGGACCCGGTGCCCAGGTATGCCTGCCAGCGGCGGGTGCCGGGGCTCCAGCGCTCCAGGCGCCAGCCGTAGGAGACGGTGGCGCGGGGATCGTCGTTCTCGACGAGGCTTTGGGCCTGGTAGGGCCTGTCGCAGGGGCCGAGCGCGCCGAGCGCGCCGACGGCGACCGTACCGGGGGCCGTGGCCGGGGCGGAGGTCCGCTCGACGGTGGCCGGGACCCGCTCCGTGGCGGGCATCGATCGCGACGACAGCTCCACCGTCCGCACCGGCGCCTGCGCGCCGGCCGTCACATGGTCCGGAGTGCCGTACGCGGCCTCCACCCCCAGGTAGGCTCCAGTGAAGGCGAGGGTTGCGACGAGCAGCTTGACGGCGCTCGCGACTCCACTCGCCACCACCGGTGCCACACTGTTGCGCGGACTCATGTCAGACACCTTCCTTCGTTACCCCAAGGTGTACGCCACGGTTCTTGCCTTGGAGTTGACGTCCGCTTGCAGCCGGTGCGCGCAAAGACCGGCGGACGTGCCCGAAGAGGGATCCGCCGCGTCCAGCCAGGTAAGCCTGCCCTAATATCAAGCAAAGGCAGTTGGAACGACCACGGCGGTGATGTTCGGAATGCGACCTGTTGTGGCGGTCATCCCCGACCCGACCTCCGCGTCCTTCCTGGGCATGCCCCTGTGGCTCTGGGTGATCATCGGTGGTGTGGCCCTGTTCGGCGCGTTCCAGGCCTACTACTGGATCGGCCACGCCCTGGGCTCCAGGCTCTACGTCTCGCGCCTGGGCGCCAAGATCGGCCAGGAGAACATCACCCGGGTCGAGAACGTCGTCAGGAAGTGGGGCGCCCTCGCCGTCTACGGCTGTTTCTGGGTCCCCGGGCTGCGCCACACGCTGCCCTGGGTGGCCGGGGTGCTGCGGATCTCCTACCCCTGGTACGTCGTGGCCAGCGCGCTCGGCTGCCTGACCTGGGTGCCGGTGACCTCCTTCGGCCTGTACTCGGTGATCTGGGGATGGCTGGGGCTGGCCGCTCACTCGCCGCTCCTCGCGGGCCTGGCCGCGCTGGTGGCGGTCGCGCTCGTCGCCGGGTTCGTCCGTTGGCGTCGCCGCCGGGCCTTCCGCCGCGAGAAAGAGAAAGATCCGCCACAGATGTCAACTTTTCAATAGCCAAACCGGCAACTTCCGTATAACGACGGCGGCCTCTGCCACCATGGCTCGCATGCATCACGGGGGAACACGCCTCACGGCCGGCACCGCGCTGGTCACCGCGCTCGTCCTGGGCACCGCGTCTTCGGTGTCCGCCCCCGCGTGGGGGATCTCGGCACCCGCAGCGCCCGGCGGGTCTCCGGCGCACGTCCTGACCGCCGGATCCACGGCGTCCGCCTGGCTCGCCACACTTCGCGCGCCCGCCCACACCGCCGCGCCCACCTCCACCCTCACCGCCGCGCCCGCTTCCGTCTTCACCGCCGCGCCCGCAGGAGATCGGCGCGCCTCGGCGCCCTCGGTGCCGGGACGGGCCGCGTACCTGTACGACGCGGGCACGGGAACGGTTCATCTGAGCAAGCAGGCGGGCAAACGGATGCCGGTGGCGAGCCTGACCAAGGTCATGACGGCGTACGTCGTCCTCAGGGAGGCGAGGCTGGCCGACACCGTCACGGTCCGGGCGGAGGACGTACGGCACGCGGCGGCGAACGGCGCGACCCACGCCTCCCTGCGCGCGGGGGAGCGGCTCACCGTGAGGGACCTGCTTTACGCGGTCATGCTTCCCTCGGGGGCGGACGCCTCCCACGCCCTGGCCCGCGTCTACGGACCCGGCACCACGAGGTTCGTGGCGAAGATGAACGCCACGGCCCGTTCCATGGGCCTCGCCGACACCCGTTACGCCACCCCCGACGGCCTGCCGAAGCCGGGCCCCGGTTACTCCACCGCCCTGGACCAGGCGAAGTTCGCCGACCTCGCGCTGCGCGACCCGGTGCTGCGGATCATCGCGTCCACCAGGCGCCACCTCGTGGCAAAGTCCAAGGTGCACCGGGCGCACGTCTGGACCAACTCCAACAAACTGCTCGGCAAGGCGCCCGGGGTGATGGGCCTGAAGACCGGCTACACCGGCGCCGCCGGATACTGCCTGGCCTTCGCCGCCGACCGCGAGGGCCACCGGCTCGTCGGCGTCCTCCTCGGTGAGTCCAACGCCGACCGGCGTTTCCAGACCGCGGCGCGGCTGCTGGACTGGGCGGGCGAGCAGACCCCGGCCGTTCTCTGAGAGAGTTTGTTCCACACGTCGAGAGGAGTTGGACGGGTGGAACCCGATGGGGAGCTGAAACACCCCAGCCTGGTCGAGCTTTCGACGCGACGGCTCCGTCACGAGATCCTCTCCGGCGCCCTCGCACCGGGCGAGCGGCTGATCGAGGAGCAGCTCACCCAGCGGTTCGGCATCAGCCGGGCGCCGCTGCGCGAGGCACTGCGCTCGCTCGGGCAGCAAGGGCTGGTGGAGCACCTGCCCCGGCGGGGAGCCCGCGTCACCGAGCTGACGGGGAGCGACGTGGACGAGCTGTTCGGACTGCGCGACGTGCTCGAACGCTACGCGGTCGAGACCGCGCTGCCCCCCTCGGGCGCGCACGACATGAGCGCGCTCGCCAAGGCCCTTGAGGGCATGGCGTCGGCGGTGCGCCTGGACGACCCGCTCAGCGAGAACGAGGCGCACCGGCGCTTCCACCTCGCGCTGGTCGCGCTCGCGGGCCACCGCCAGCTGCTGATGGCGTACGAGCCCGTCATCCTGAAACTGCAGCTCTACATGGCCGCGAACCTGCGCAGGGAGGCCGAGCAGCGCACCCCCGCCGAGGGGGTGGAGCGGCACAGGCGGCTCTTCGAGGCCATCGCCTCCGGTGATCCCGCCACCGCGCTCGACGCCCTCTCCCGGCACGGGGCGCGCACCTACATCGGCTGAACGGCAGGGTGCGGGCGCCGGCCGACCGCCGCGCCCGCCCTCCGGCGGCTGAACGCTCGACCGCGCGGCCCGCCTCGCATCGGCATCGGCATCGGCATCGGCTGAACGTTCGGCCGCCGGAGAGGGACGCGCGCCGGACGGCGCGATCACGCTCTGGTCCGGCCCGCTAACAGAAGCGTAACCGGACGGGAAAGCCACCGACACAATTCTGTCGACAATCGACAAAAGGAGGATCCGAGGAACGGAGTCAACGTGTCCGATCCGCTTCTCGTCGAGGCCGAGCCGTACCCATACGGGTTCGATCCCCGACACACAGCGCTGCTGCTCATCGACATGCAACGGGACTTCGTCGAGCCCGGGGGTTTCGGGGAGACCCTGGGCAACGACGTGTCCATGCTGCGGCGGGTCATCCCACCGCTCCAGGAGGTGCTCGCCGCCACCCGCGCGGCGGGAATCACCGTCATCCACACCCGCGAGGGACACCTGCCCGACCTGTCCGACTGCCCACCCGCCAAGCTCAACCGCGGCACGCCGTCACTGCGCATCGGGGATCCGGGCCCCAAGGGACGGATCCTGATCCGCGGCGAGTACGGCCACGACATCATCGACGAACTCGCCCCCGCCGAGGGCGAACTCGTCGTCGACAAGCCGGGCAAGGGCTCCTTCCACGCCACCGGCCTGGACCGGACCCTGCGGGCGGCGGACATCCGCAGCCTGATCGTCACCGGCGTCACGACCGAGGTGTGCGTGCACACCACCGTTCGCGAGGCGAACGACCGGGGCTACGAGTGCCTGGTCCTGTCCGACTGCGTGGGCTCGTACTTCGCCGAGTTCCAGCGGTACGGACTCGAAATGATCGCCGCCCAGGGCGGCATCTTCGGCTGGGTCGCCCTCTCCGGCGGCTATCTCAAGGCACTCGAAACACGGAGCTGACCGATGACCACGACAACCGACCCCGTCAAGCTCAAACTCCCCTGGTGGGTCAGCGGGGACACCAACGCCTTCTTCGGCCTCGGCTTCAACGTCATGGTCAACGTGCTGGTGCTGAGCGGCCTCTGCCTCGGGGTCGTCCACCTGCCGGGCTCCGACGTCTTCGGCGTCATCCTCCCGGCGATGGGCATCCAGCTCCTCATCGGCAACCTGTACTACACCTACCTCGCCCGGCGGCTCGCCCGCCGCGAGAACCGCACCGACGTGTGCGCGATGCCGTACGGTCCCAGCGTCCCGCACATGTTCATCGTCGTGTTCGTGATCATGCTGCCGACCTACCTGGCCACCAACGACCCCCTTCGGGCCTGGGTGGCGGGGCTCGCCTGGTGCTTCATCATCGGCGTCATCGTGCTGATCGGCGCCTTCGTGGGCCCGTACATCCGCCGCTTCACCCCCAGGGCGGCGATGCTCGGCACCCTGGCGGGCATCTCGATCGCCTTCATCTCGATGCGGCCCGCCGCGCAGATGTGGGAGGCGGCCTGGATCGCGCTGCCGGTGCTGGTGATCATCATGGTCGGCTTCTTCACCGACCTGAAGCTGCCGGGCAACATCCCCGTCGGGCTCGCCGCGCTCCTCGCCGGCACCGCGATCGCCTGGATCGGCGGTTACATGAACCCCGCCGACGTGGGCGCCGCCGCCGAGAACATCGCGGTGAGCCTGCCGTCGCTGCACATCGACCTCCTCCTCGAAGGGCTCGGCCAGGTCTCACCGCTGCTCGCCACCGCCATCCCCCTGGGCATCTACAACTTCACCGAGGGCATGAGCAACGTGGAGAGCGCCGCCGCCGCGGGTGACTCGTACAACCTGCGCTCGGTGCTCCTGGCGGACGGCGCGGGCGCGGTGGTCGGCTCGATGCTGGGCTCGCCGTTCCCGCCCGCCGTCTACATCGGCCACCCGGGGTGGAAGTCCGCGGGCGGCCGTACGAGCTACTCGATGGCGAGCGGCGTCGTCATCGCGCTGTTCTGCTTCCTCGGCATGTTCGCGCTGCTCGGCGCGGCGCTGCCGACGCCCGCGATCGTGCCGATCCTGCTCTACATCGGCCTGCTCATCGGCGCCCAGGCCTTCCAGTCGGTGCCGAAGGCGCACGCGGTGGCCGTGGTGATCGCGATCATTCCCAACATCGCCTCCTGGGCGCAGGGCTACATGGACAACGCGCTCGCCGCCGCGGGCACCAGCGCGCGAGAGGTCGGGTACGACACGATCGCGCAGAGCGGGACGGTCTACGAGGGAACGGCCCTGCTCGGCGGCGGCGCCGTGCTCGCCGGCCTGGTGCTCGGCTCGATCACGGCCTTCATCATCGACCGGTCGTTCCTGTGGGCCGCCGGGTACGCCTTCGTCGGCGCGGCCCTGGCCTTCATCGGCCTCATCCACGGTGAACGGGTCGAGTGGAACGCCAACGGCCAGGTCTCCCTGGGCTACCTCTTCGCGGGACTGATCCTGCTCGCCTTCACCCTCCTCAAGCCCAAGCCCTCCGAGGAGACGCCGGAGGTCGCCGGCGAGCCCGAACAGACCCCCGCGAGGCCCGTCTCCGCCGAGGCACCCGCCACCTCCTGAACGCCGTTCCGCGAACCACGTACCCAGGAAAGGCATATGCGCACTCCGCCTGATCCGGAAAGCATGCCCCACCTCACCGCGAACAGCACGAACAGCACGAACAGCACTGGCAGCACTGGCAGCACTGGCAGCACGCTCCGACTGGACCTGGAGAGCCTCTCCGGTCTCTACCGTTCCGGTGCGGCCCTCCCCGCCGACGTCGCCGAGGAGGTGCTCGCGCGGATCGCGGCGCGAGGTGACGACCACGTATGGATCACCCTGCGCCCGGCGGCGGACCTGCTCGGCGACGCGGCCGAGCTGGTCCGCCGCTGGCCGGACCCCGACACCCGCCCACCGCTCTACGGGGTCCCGTTCGCGGTCAAGGACAACGTGGACGTGGCCGGGCTGCCCACCACCGCGGCCTGCCCGGCCTACTCCTACGTCCCCGAGCGTGGTGCGCCACTGGTGGAACGGCTGCTCGCGGCGGGCGCCCTCCTCGTCGGCAAGACCAACCTGGACCAGTTCGCAACCGGCCTGTCGGGCACCCGCAGCCCGTACGGCGCGTGCGAGTCTCCGCTGGTACCCGGTCTCATCTCCGGCGGGTCCAGCTCGGGCTCGGCGGTGGCGGTGGCCGCGGACCTGGTCTCGTTCACCGTCGGCACCGACACGGCCGGTTCCGGCCGGGTACCCGCCGCGCTCACCGGAACCGTCGGGGTCAAGCCGAGCCGAGGTCTCGTCAGCACGCTCGGCATGGTGCCCGCGTGCGCGTCGCTGGACTGCCCGAGCGTCTTCGCCCGCTCGGCCGCCGACGGCCTGGCCGTCCTGTCGGTCATCGCCGCCTTCGAACCCGCCGACCCCTGGTCACGCGTGCTCCCCGTCCCCGGCCCCGTACCGGCCCGCGTGTCCCCCCTGCGGATCGGAGTGCCGCGCGAGCCGGAGTTCTTCGGCGACACCGCCGCCGAGACGGCCTTCGCGCGGGCGATGGAACGGCTCACCGGTCTCGGCCACCGGCTCGTCCCCGTCGACCTCGACCCCTTCCTGGCCGCCGGGCGGCTGTTGTACGAGGGGCCGTGGCTCGCCGAACGACTCGCCGCGATCGGCGACTTCGTCACCCGCAACCCCGCCGAGATCCACCCCGTCACCCTGAAGGTGCTGTCCGGCGGCGGCGCGCTCAGTGCCGTGGACGCCTTCGAAGGGCTCTACCGCCTGCACGCGCTGGACGCGGAGACCCGGCAGGCATGGGCGTCGATGGACGTGCTCGCCGTCCCGACCGTACCCACGACCTTCACCGTCGCGGAAATGCTCGAAAGCCCGATCGAACGCAACACGATCCTCGGCCACTACACGACCTTCACCAACCTTCTCGACCTCGCCGGAATCTCCGTACCCGCGGGGAGGACGGCCACCGGCCGGCCGCACGGCGTCACCTTCCTGGGACCGGCGGGCTCCGACGGGCTCCTCGCCGGTCTCGGCGCCGCCTTCCACGCCCTGACCGGCGGTCCCGCGCTCCCCGTCCAGAACCCACGGCCGACGGCCGCCCCGGCCACGGCGAGCACCGTCCACGCTCCGGAGGCGCGACCGTCGACGGCCCGCGCCTCCGAGGTCAAGGCGGAGGTCGAGGTCGAGGCGCGGGCGGTGCTCGCCGTGGCCGGCGCGCACCGTTCCGGCCAGCCGCTGCACGGCCGTCTCACCTCCCTCGGGGCCACCGGCCTGGGAACCGCCCTCACGGCCCCCCTCTACCGCCTCTACGCCCTGGAGGGCGACATGCCACGCCCGGGGCTGGTCCGCTCGGCCTCCGGCGGGGTCGCGGTGGAGGTCGAACTGTACGAACTGCCCCCCTCGGCACTCGGCGTCCTCCTGACACAGACCGCTCCGCCCCTCGGCCTCGGCACGATCGAACTCGCCGACGGCCGCGCGGTGCACGGCTTCCTCTGTGAGCCGTACGCCACCGAGAAGGCCCCCGACATCAGCCACCACGGCAACTGGCCGGACTATCTCCTCTCCCGGTCACGATGCTGACGATCCGCCCCCCGTCACGATCCGGCTCCCCGTCACGATCCTGACGATCCGGCGACGGCCGCTCCGCGGTCGTCCGGGGCCCGCGCCCTGGTGATCGCGGGTTTCGGACGACCGCGGGCGAACCGATCCGGGGGAACCAGCCAGGATTGTTACGGTTCTCCCCATGACTGAACGGTTCGCGATCCTGAGCGGGTCCACCTTCGAGGAGCAGATCGGATACGCGCGGGCGGTGGTCGACGGCGACCGGGTGCACGTGTCGGGGACGACCGGCTACGACTACGCGACCATGACGATCTCCGACGACGTCGTCGAGCAGGCCGAGCAGTGCCTGCGCAACATCGCGGAGGCACTGGCCAAGGCGGGCTGCTCGTTCGCCGACGTCGTCCGGGTGCGGTACATGCTGCCCGACCGCGAGGACTTCGAGCCCTGCTGGCCGGCCCTGCGCCGCCACTTCGGTGAGGTCCGCCCCGCCGCGACGATGATCGTGTGCGGCCTCGCCGACCCTCGCATGAAGATCGAGATCGAGGTGGACGCGCGGCGGGGAGATCCGATCAGCCGGCGCGCATGAGGCCGTGGCAGGCGATGGCGGCGGCGGCCACCACGTTGAGGGAGTCGACGCCCATGTCCATCGCGGCCGGGCTCATCGGGATGCAGACCGCCTCGTCGGCCTCGCGCAGCCAGCGGGAGGAGAGCCCGTCCCCCTCCGAGCCGAGGAGCAGGGCCACCCGGTCGGCCATGGTGACCTTGTCAACGGGGGTGGCGGACTGGTCGGGGGTGAGGGCGAGCGTCTGGAAGCCCTCCCCGCGCAGTTCGGCCAGGCCGGCGTACCAGTCGGTCATCCGCGCGTACGGGATCGCGAAGACCGCGCCCATGGAGACCTTCACCGAGCGCCGGTAGAGGGGGTCGGCGCAGCGCGGCGAGAGGATCACCGCTTCCACGCCCAGGGCGGCGGCGCAGCGGAAGATCGCGCCGACGTTGCCGTGGTCGACGAGGTCCTCGAGGACCAGGATGCGCCGGGGCGGCGAGCCGGTCCGTGCCACGGGCTCGCTGTCCTCGCGGGCGGAACCCGTCGCGGAACCGCGCGGGGAGCGTGTCGTGAGTTCGGCGGCCTCGGGATCGGGCCCCGCCTGGGCGAGGTGGCTTCCGTCGCCGGGAGCGGCCCGGCCGGACAGGAGATCCTTCACCTCGGGAAGCGGGAGGCGTTCCATCGCGGCGAGGGCGCCTCGGTGGACCTGGAATCCGGTGACCTCCTCCATGACGGCGTCGTCCACGACGTGGACCCGGTCGCCGAGCGGGTCGAGGAGGTCGGCGAGAGGGCCGGCCCAGCGGGAGGTGAGGAGGACGGAACGCACGGGGTAGCCCGCCGCGACGGCGCGGCGGATCACCTTCTCCCCCTCGGCGATGAAGAGGCCGTGCTCGGCCTCCATGCTCTTGCGCAGCTCGACGTCGCGCAGGTTGGCGTAGTCGGCCAGGTGGGGGTCGATGGCTTCAGGCACCCTCGAATACTGCCACGACCCGCCTGAGCTGCCATATCAGCGCGTAGACGAGCAGCGTGGCGGAGGAGCCGACGACCACCCCCGCGCCCAGCCTCGTCACCAGCTCGCCCGTGCCGCCCGCGGGAAAGGCCACCGACCAGGCGATCGCGCCCAGCGGGATCGAGACGGCGGTGGCCAGGAGCACGGCCACGCGCCCGCCCGCGGGCAGGAGCAGCCGCTCGGGCACCGGCCTCGGCTCCATCGCGCTCAGCCCGCGCCAGGCCCACCAGAGGACGACCGCCAGGCCGACCACGGTGGAGGTGTACTGCAGCAGGCGGAACACGGAGATCACTCCCACCGCTCGGACGTCCAGCCAGCTCCACCCCCACAGGGCCGAGCTGTACGAGTGGGTGAAGGAGTCCCAGAGCTTGTGGGTGAGGGCACCCACGACACCTCCCGCGACCACGGCGGGCAGCCGCCGCACCCCGTACATCCCCGGGGTCAGCGAGGCGGCGCGCCCGACGAGCGAGGAGGGCAGGAGCGCGGTCAGCGGGTCGCGGAGCACCAGGTGGAAGACGGCGAGCAGCACCACGACGGCGAACGGGGCGATCGTGAGGACGCCCGTGAGGGAGTGCCAGAACATGTAGTCGGGCAGGAAGGGGAAGAAGATCGGCAGGTCGGGCACCATCGCGCCCAGGGCGAGGGCCCAGGGGTCGAGAAACCTGCGCATCCGCTCCGAGGAGATCAGCGGCAGCACGGCTGCGACGTGGCTGGGCGTGAACGGCACGGACTTCCCTTCCGAAGATCTGCTGGACAGGTTCATCTTGCGGCATGCCCGCGCGGGGAGCGCGGGCTTTCACCGGCCCGCGAAACCCGCCGCCCTCCGGCGACCCGCCTACGGGCGGCCGTCGGCCGGCCTGTCTCACCGCGCGATCCGCCACACGGTTCGCCATTCGCGACGTCGCGCAAGCGGCCTAGCGAGAAGCCGCTCCCTTCAGGGAGCGGAGGAGTCACGCGTTTCTCGTGCGGTTCGTCATGGGAGGCACGCGGAGGGCGCAGGGCCTCCGGCGCGGGAGGCACGCCGCCGTCACCGTGAGGAGCTTCTCCACTTCTCCCCGCTCCGACACCGTGTGACGCATAGATTACCCAGCGTCGTCGAACGGGTATCGGAGGCCCCTATGACCGATCAGATCGTGCCGGTGGCACCGCCGAGCGCCGAGTGGCTGCGTGACGCCCGCAGGGCTCGCACCCTCTCCCTGGTGACCCTGGTCTGGCTGGGCGCCGAGAGCCTGCTCGGCATCGCCGCGGGCCTGGAGGCGCACTCGGTCGCCCTCATCGGCTGGGGCACGTCGGCCCTGGTGGAGGCGGCGGCCGGTCTGATCGTGGTCTGGCGGTTCACCGGGGCGAGGACAGGTTCCGCGTACGCCGAGGAGCGGGCCCGCAAGGCCGTGGCGATCAGTTTCTGGATCCTCGCCCCCTACCTGGTGATACACGTGGCGTACGACCTGGACGCCGGCCACCGTGCCGTGCCGAGCCTGCTCGGGATCGCGGTGACGGCGACCAGCATGGTCGGCATGCCGTTCCTGGGACTGGCGAAGCGGCGACTGGGCGTCCGGCTGCACTCGGCGGCGACCGCGGGTGAGGGGACGCAGAACCTCATGTGCGCCCTCCTCGCGGCGGGGGTGCTGACCGGGCTCGCACTGAACTCCGCGGGGTGGTGGTGGCTCGATCCCGCGATGGCGATCCTGCTCGCCGCGGTGGCGGTACGTGAGGGGTTCAGGGCGTGGCACGGGCACTCCTGCTGCCACTGACCGTCCGTTCACCGTCGCGGATCGCCCGTTCCTCCGGCCACCGGCCACCCGTTCGCGGTCGCGGGCCGTCCACTCCTCCCGGTCACAGATCATCCGTTCTCCCGCCGTCGGCCTTTCTTTGCTTCCGCCGTCCGACCAGGCGATCTTCGCTGCCTTGGTCGTCGACGGTGCTCCACGGACCCAGGGTTCAATGATCAACACATGCGGTGACAACCGCACCGAAATGCGTTTTTTGCCCCAGTAATCATCCCAAGTGCAGTTCCGCGAATATCGAGGACGACCTCCCGATAGGGTGACCCGCTAGCTCCATGACATCGACACCGAAGAGGACATCGTGGGCGGACGTCACCGGACAGATGAACTCGAGGACGGCTACACCCCGTACAGGGAACAGCAGACGAGGCGCAGGCGCGGAGGACGCGGCAAGGTGCTGGTCCCGCTCGCCGGATCCGTCGCCCTCGCGGTGCTGCTCGGCGTCGCCGCGTTCGTGGTCATCAACCGCGACCGTGGCGGCGGATGCGTGGGCGAGGCGCTCCCGCTGCGGATCACCGCCTCCCCTGACATCCAGCCCGCCCTGTCCCAGATCGCCCAGCGTTTCACCAAGGCGGCCCACCAGGTCGACGGCAGGTGCGCCGCCGTCACGGTGGCCAAGGGCACCTCTGCGACCGTGGCCTCCTCCTTCACCGGGGGCAAGGCCGTCGCGATGGACATGTGGGTCCCCGACTCGAAACTCTGGGTGACGAACCTGCGGGCGAGGGTGGAGGAGATGCCCGAGGCGGGCGCGTCCATCGCCCAGTCCCCCATCGTCATGGTGGCCTCGGGCTCGGTGGTGCCGAACCTGAAGAAGAGCTTCGGCGAGGCCAGCTGGGGCGGCATGATCAACGCCGCCAACGTGGCCAACGTGGACGGCCCCGGCCGCAAGGTGCGCGTGCTCGTGCTGGACCCCGCGCTCAACTCCGCCGGGCTCGGCGCGCTCCTGGCGGCGGCGGGGGTGGCCACGGCCTCGGGCGCGGGCGAGGAGCAACTGGTCGGCGCGCTCAAGAGCCTGTCGGGATCGACGTCGACGGTCCGCGACCAGGACGCGCTGCTGTCCAGCCTCGGCGTCCAGGGCAGCAAGGCCCCGCTCGGCATCTCCTCCGAGCAGGGGGTCTGGGCGTTCAACAAGGCCAAGAAGTCCGATGTCCCGGCCGTGCCGCTCTATCCGGCCGAGGGGACCATCAACCTCGACTACCCGGTGGTGATCACCGCCAAGGACGCCATCGTCCGCAAGGCCGCCGAGGCGTTCCAGAAGGAGCTCGGCAGCGCGGCGTCGAGGAAGACACTGCAGGACCAGGGGTTCCGCACCCCGGACGGCAAGGTCGCCAAGGCCATCTCCGACTCCGACGGCTTCCAGGCCAAGGCCCCGCGGGCGATCGAGCCGCCCGACCCCAAGGCCGTCGCGAGGATGTCCCAGACCTGGTCCCGGATCAAGCTGGGCACCAGGCTCCTCACCCTGCTGGACGTCTCGGGCACCATGGCACTCCCGGTGCCCGGTACGGGCCTGACCCGGATGCAGGCGATCAGCAGGATCGCCGTCGAGGGCATGAAGCTCTTCCCCGCCAACAGCGAGATAGGACTGTGGGAGTTCTCCACCCACCTCAACGGCCAGGGCGTCGACTACCGCAAGACGGTCCCCGTCGGCCCGCTCACCGAGGACATGAACGGCGCCCTGCGCAGGGACGCGATCAACCAGAGACTGATCACGGCCCAGGCCAAGGCGACCGGCGACACCGGGCTCAACGACACCCTCGCGGCCGCGTACAAGCAGATGACCGACGAGTACCAGAGTGACAAGATCAACACGGTGCTCATCCTCACCGACGGGGCCGGCAACGACGATCCCGACGGCGGGATCGGCGACCAGCAGATCCTGAAGCGGCTCAGGGACCAGTTCAACCCGGAGAAACCGGTCAATGTCCTGATCATCGCCTTCGGTCCCGACGCCCCCAAGGGCAAGCGTCAGATGGACGCCCTCGCCAAGGCGACCTCCGGTGACGCCTACATCGCCAAGGACGTCCTGGAGGTCAGGAAGTTCTTCCTGGAGGGCATGAAGCGCCGGCTCTGCGCTCCCAACTGCTGACCCTCCCGCATCGCTTTCATCACGTACGGCCGGTGCCACATCGGCACCAGCCGTATCAGTTTTCCCAGGTCATACCGTATCGGCATGATATTGACCCCTTTGGTCAACCAGTCGCGGGGAGGTGACGTCCTACGGGTGTGGGCTGGAACGGGCGAGTGGTGAGACCCGTGAACGAGCCCGTCTCGCGGGGGAGGAATATCCGTGCCCGGATGGCCGACCGTCGGCCGGACCGACGACCAACGACTCGTTGAGGCGCTGCGGCGTGCCGACACAACGGCGCCCGCGAGCCTCTACGACTCCTATGCGGAACGTCTCAACGACTACGCCCACTCGCTGCTGGGCGACCGTGAGACCGCCGCCGGCGCCGTCCACGACGCCCTGGTCACGGCACAGGGCAGCGTGGACCGCCTGCGCGAGCCCGGCCGCCTGCGCGCGTGGCTGTACGCGCTCGTACGGATCCGGTGCGCGGACGCCGGACGCGGCGGCACCCGGGGGTCGGCGCCGCAGCCCGACATCCACGACGATCCCCGCGAGCGGGAACTGGCGATCCTGGTCCACGAGGCGATGGCGGAGCTGAGCGGCCAGGAGCGCGAGGTGCTCGAACTGTCGCTCCGCCACGACCTCGGCAGCGGTGAGGTCGGCGCGGTGCTGGGGCTCACCTCCCGCCAGGCCACCGCGAAGCTCGGCCGGGCCCGCGACCACCTGGAGAACGCGGCCGCCGCCGTGGTGCTCGCCAAGGTCGGCCGGGCGCACTGTCCCGACCTGTCGGCGATGGTGGACTCGTGGGAGGGCCCCCTCACCACGATGCTGCGCAGGCGGCTGTCGGCCCACATCGGCCGCTGCGAGGTCTGCGTCGAGCGCAGGGACCGGCACGTCTCGGCCGGGCGGCTGCTGGACCTCGTCCCCCTGGCCTACCCGCCGCTCTCCCTGCGCCGCCGGGTGATCGAGACCTGTGTGAACCCGGAGTCGCGCGAGGAGCGCGCCGCCATCGCCGCCGAGAACGGCTTCGACAAGGCCGGTTTCCCCACGGCGGCCGAACGGCGTTCGGGAGGGCGCCGGTGGGGCGTGAGGAGAGGCGCGGGCGGCAGGCGGGCGCGCGACGAGAGAGCCTCCGAGAGCGGGGCCACGCCGTCCGCGGGCACCCGCGCCCGGCACGCGGCGTCTCCCGCGGGCCCGGAAACGCCTCCCACGGGCGCGGGGGCCTCGCAGGCGGGGGCAGAGGCACGGTACAGGTACGAGGAGCGGCGAGCGGGACACACAGAGGCCGCGACACGCTCTTCCGAGGGCGGTCCACAGCGCGCGGGGGACGGGCCGGGCACGACCTGGCGGGGGCCGGAGAACCGGGGCGAGCCGCACCGCGCGGAGGGCGGACCGGCACCCCGATACGTTCTGGCGTCGCCCTCGGACGGCGAGCCCGGCCGCGCGGCGCCGCGGACGGACGCGGAGACGCGGCACGCCTCACAGCGGGTGGACGGCGAGGTGCGCCGCACACCGCCCCCCGTGAACGCCGAGGCCTGGCCGGAGGCTTTGGCGAGCGCCAAGGCGTGGCCGGCGCCGGCCGTGAACGCCGAGGCGTGGCCCGCGCCCCCCGCGGACGACCGGGCCTGGCCACCCCCGGCGGACGACCGGGCATGGCAGACACCCCACGCGGACGACCGGGCATGGCAGACACCCCACGCGGACGACCGGGCATGGCGGACGACACCGTCCACGGGCGACCGGACGTGGCGGACGACGTCCGCGAACGACCAGGCACAGGATGGGGAACCGCCTGCGAACGCCCAGGCGTGGCACGCGTCATGGCCGGGGGACGACGAGTCCTGGCGCACCCCACCGAGCGGCGGCGAGGCCCGGCACACGCCACCGGCGGAGGCTCCCGAGGCTCCGCGCCCGGCGTCGCAGGAAGAGTCCACCACGGCCCGTCGTACGTCATCGGTGGAGGAGGGCGAGGCCCGGCGCGCCCTCCTCCCCGGCGACGGGAGGCGGGGCACGGAGGCGCTGCCCGCGCAGCGGCGCAGGCGGCGTGGACGCAGGGGGCCGGTGCTGCTGGCGGCGGTGTGCGTGCTGGCCGCCACCGGGGCGGTGGTCGTGGTGGGCGGGCAGGATCTGGCCGGCGGGGAGTTGAGGGACTCCCCGGCCGTACCGGGGCCGGCACCCGCGCTGATCACGCTGGAGCCCGATCCCGGGCCGGAGCCCGACCCCGTGCTGGAGGACCCGGAGACGGCACCGACACCCACGCCGGCGAGAAGCCGAAGGAGCGAGGCCCCCGTCACCGCCGCCCCCACCGCCACCCTGGCGCGACCGGCGCCGAGCCGCGCGACCACGGCGGGACGGCCCCGCCCCACCCGCACCGCCACCACGCCGCCCGCGACCGGGCGGCTGAGCGTCTCGTGCCCGCGCGACATCGGGGAGGGCGCCGGGCAGATCCGGCTCGCGGCCCGCGACGCCACGGTCTCGTGGTCGGCGACCACTTCCGGCGGACTCGCCGTGCACCCCGCCCGCGGGCAGTTGAAGGCGGGCGCGAGTAACGTGATTTGGGTCACTGCCAAGGACCCCTCCGAGAGTGGCGCGGGACGGGTCGCGTTCAAGTCCGCCGGGGGCAACGCCGCCTGCGCGATTTCGTGGGAGAGCCCTGTCCCAGACGCTTCCGCACCTCCTGACGACCCGGCCCCCGACCCGACTCCGACCCCCTCCGACGGGGCGAGTTCCGAGGGGGCTGCGGACTGATTCCCACATCTCGTTTTACCTAACGCCGAGACTTCCCTCAGGGATCCGGTAAACCATGGACTGGTGCCGAGCGTCGGCATTGACGTCCATGTTGAGTGATTGGTCACATGAAGAGCGCGATCAGTCACTCGTTACCAACCGGGAGCTCGGAGATGTCGGTCAACCGCAGGGTGCTCAGATGGGCACTCACCCTCGCGTGCGCGGCGGGGGCCGTGATCGCTCTGGCCGACCTGGACACTCCGTTACGATTGATCTTGACGCCCCTGTTCCTGTTGGTCGTTCCCGGCGCCGCAGTGATAGGACTGTTGCGTGATCGTGACCCTCTTGCGGCACTATCGGTGGGTGCAGCGGCGAGCCTGGTCGTCAACGTTCTCTTGGCTGCTGCCATGCTTACCTTTGACGCATGGTCACCCCGCGCCGGAGTCGCGACCATCGCGGTGCTCGGCGGCTTCATATACGTACTGCGTGTGTTGTACAGGGGGAGCGGGAGTTTGCAGACCGAACAGGGGGCCAGGCCAAGGTGAACATCGTCGTCGTTCGCCCGGGAGAGCTCGGGGAGCCTGAGATCTCGCGATGGCGGGAGCTGCAGGTGGCGGACCCGTCGCTGGACAACCCCTTCCTCTCCGTGGAGTTCACCCTCGCCATGGGGCGGCTGCGTGACTACGTTCGTGTCGCGATCATCCAGGACGACGGCAAGATCGTGGGGTTCTTCCCCTACGAGCGCCACAGCTTCGGGATCGGCAAACCTCTCGGCGGCTTCCTGACCACCTGCCACGGACTGATCGCGGTCTCCGGCCTCGAGCTGGACGTCCGGGCACTCCTGCGCGCCTGCAAGCTCTCCGTCTTCGACTTCGACCACCTCGTTCCCGGTCAGCCGACATTCGCGCCGTATGAGTCGGACGTGCGACCGGCTCCGGTGATGGACCTCAGTACGGGGTTCGAGACCTACATCGAGCGGGTGAAGGCCAACTCGCCGAAGAATCTCAAAACGGTCCGCTACAAGGAGCGCAAGCTCGGCCGCGAGCAGGGTGAGATCCGCTTCGAGTGGGCTTCCGCCGACCTGGGAACGCTCCGTACGCTCACCAACTGGAAGTCCGACCAGTACCGCAGGACGGGCCGGGTCGACCGTTTCGCCCAGCCGTGGATCGTGCAGTTGCTCGACGAGATGCACGCGGAGAGGTCCGAGAGTTTCGCGGGCGTCCTGACCATGGTCTACGCCGGAGACAGGCCCGTCGCCGGCCACTTCGGCCTTCGGACGGCGACGACGCTGGTGGGCTGGTTCCCGGCCTACGACACCGAGTTCGCCCGTTACTCCCCCGGCATCATGCACCACCTGCACATGGCCGAGCACGCCGCGAACTCCGGGTTGCTGCAGGTCGACATGGGCAAGGGCGGACGCGAATACAAGAGCTGGTTGAAAAGCGGTGACCTCTTCGTCGCGGAAGGTCGCGTGTCGCGTCCTTCCCCGGCCGCCGCCGTCCACTGGATCGGCCGCACCCCGGTCAACAAGGCACGAACGATCGTCACAGATCGCCCGAATTTATACAGGCTTGCTGACCGTGTGCTGAAAGGTTTCGGCCGTATGCGCTCCCCCGCGCAGAACCAATCAGACACTCCGGTTGTCAAGGAACCATGGGGAGTGGGTTAGTCACACCGCTCCCGTTCACCACTCCACCACTCGCCAGGACCCTCGTATGCATCCCTCATCGCATTCGCCGTTTCCGCCGTTCGTCTCGATCGGCCACGGCCCCGGGTCCGTTCGCCCCAGTCGCCCCTGACGACCGACCGCCCGGAAGGATAGTTCGTCACAATGAGTCCCGAGATCACCAAGCACTACAACAACAAACCACCGTTGAGAGCGGTGCCTCCCATCGAGCGGTTCACGCCCATCACCCCCAACGTGGCGATCTCCCCGACCGTCAGCGTCGTCGTGCCGGCGATGAACGAGGCGGAGAACCTCCCGCACGTCTTCGCGACGCTGCCGCAGTGGATCGACGAGATCGTCCTGGTCGACGGCAACTCCAAGGACGACACCGTCGCCGTGGCCAAGAGGCTGCGTCCCAACGTCCGCGTGGTGCACCAGACGGGCAAGGGCAAGGGCAACGCTCTGACGGACGGATTCGCCGCCTGCACCGGCGACATCATCGTGATGATCGACGCCGACGGTTCCACCGACGGCCGTGAGATCATCCAGTTCGTGGGCGCCCTGGTCACCGGGGCCGACTTCGTCAAGGGTTCGCGCTACGCGTCCGGCGGCGGCAGCGACGACCTGACGTTCATCCGCAAGTTCGGCAACAAGACGCTGACCGCGCTGGTCAACAGGATGTACGGCACCAGCTACACCGACCTGTGCTACGGCTACAACGCCTTCTGGGCCCGCCACCTGGACGTCCTCAACCTCGACTGCGACGGCTTCGAGATCGAGACCTTGATGAACGTCCGCGCCGCCAAGGCCGGCCTCAAGGTTCACGAGGTGCCCAGCCACGAGCGCTGCCGCATCCACGGTGAGAGCAACCTGCACGCCGTGCGCGACGGCATCCGGGTCCTGAAGACCATCATCCGCGAGTGGCGGAGCAACCCGGCCCCCGCCGTTCACGAGCCGGCCCCCGCTGCTCCGGCCGCCGATCAGGGTGCCGCGTAACCATGAGAAGCAGCGTCGTCATCTGCGTCTACACCGAGGACCGCTGGGAGGACATCCGAGCAGCCGTCGAGTCGGTCCAGAACCAGACGCGCAAGCCGCACGAGATCATCCTGGTCGTCGACTACAACCCGGATCTCCACCTGAGGCTCAAAAAGGAGTATCCCGGCGCGATCGTGGTGGAGAACGCTCAGGAGAAGGGGCTGTCCGGTGGCAAGAACACCGGTGCGGCGACCGCCTCCGGCGACATCGTGGCATACCTGGACGACGACGCCGTCGCGGAGCCTGGCTGGCTGGAAGCACTGGAGGAGGGCTTCCAGGACCCGACCATCGTGGGGGTGGGCGGGCTGACCAGGCCGCTGTGGGGTATCGGGCACCGGCCCGGCTGGTATCCCCACGAGTTCGACTGGACCGTGGGGTGCAGCTATCTCGGCATGCCCACGGAACGGGCGCGGATCCGCAACGTCATGGGCGGTAACGCGGCCTTCCGCAGGGAGGTCGTGGACGGTGTCGGCGGGTTCCACACCGGCATCGGGCGCAGCGTGCAGGGGCGCAAGCCCCGCCCGCTGGGCTGTGAGGAGACCGAGTTCTGCATCCGGCTCTCGCAGCGGATGCCGGGGGCGGGGATGCTGTTCGAGCCCGCGGCGGTGATCGGCCACAAGGTGCCGCCCGTACGCTCGACGTTCGCCTACTTCCGCTCACGCTGTTTCGCCGAGGGCCTGTCCAAGGCGCTGGTCGCCCAGAGTGTGGGAGCGGGCGACGGACTGTCGAGCGAGCGGGCCCACGTGCTGAAGGCCCTGCCGCTGGGCGCGCTGCGCGGGGTCGGCGACGCGCTGCGCGGCGATCCGTCCGGCCTCGGCAGGGCCGGGGCGATCGTCGTCGGCCTCGCCTGGACGACCTGGGGTTACATCGTCGGTTCCCTTCGGCTGAAAATGAAGCGGGGGCGTTCGGCATGATCCGCGTACCGATCCTGATGTACCACTCGGTCTCCGACCGGCCCAACGCCGAGACGAAGCCACTCGCGGTGCGCCCCTCGGTCTTCGCCGACCACCTGGCCTACCTGAAGGAGAAGGACTTCACGCCGCTGACGGTGGCCGACCTGGTCGCCTCGCTGCACAACAACAACGGCCGCTCCATTCCCGAGCGGCCGGTCGTGGTGACCTTCGACGACGGGTACGCCGACTTCCACAGCGAGGCGCTGCCCCTGCTCGAACGCCACGACTTCCCCGCGACGGTCTTCCTGACCAGCGGGTGGGTGAGGGACGCGGGCAAGGACGCGGCGGGGAGGCCCCTCGACACGATGCTCTCGTGGAGCCAGGCCCGCGAGGCCGCCTCCTGCGGCATCGAGATCGGTGGCCACAGCCACAGTCACCCTCAGCTCGACCAGCTGCCCGATGACGAGCTCCGCCAGGAACTGCGGCGCAACAAGGCCCTGCTTGAGGACAAGATCGGCTCGCTGGTCTCGACGATGGCCTACCCGTACGGCTACTCCAGCGTGCGCGTTCGGCGTGAGGTCAGGAAGGCCGGATACTGGGCCGCCTGCGCGGTGAACAACGCCATCGCCGCCGACCGGCACGACGTGCTCGCGCTGCCGCGCCTCACCGTCGCCGAGAACACCTCGATGGGGATGTTCATCCGGGCGGTCGAGGGGAACCAGGTCCCGCTGATCTACTTGCGGGAGCGAATGCTGACGAAGGGGTACGCGGTCGTCAGGCGTACGAGATACGGTCTGCGCCGGGTACGCGGCCAGGTGTGAACGGCCTGGTATGCCACGCGAAGAGCGCGATCCGCACGCGGGTCGCGCGCCGGTGGCCGTCCCGGTGAGATCGGCGGCCCCCGCTGTCTTGCTTCCCCGTTCTCATGGGAATCGGGAGAGCGGAGAAGGGGCCGTCTGGCCGGGATACGGCCGCGACAACCGCTTTTAACTGATCTACGCGAAGCGTCCGGACATGGCGGATATCCGTGGTGACCTGTCACAGCCTGGTCCGCGTAGCCGCCATGATGTTAGACGTGAGGCAACGGGCAGGTAATGACGTGACGACGACGGGGGCGGCGGAAACCGCCGAGGTCGGGAAGATCGATCCCACTCGCCCCGTGCCTTCGGATGAGCCCTTGGCCGGGGCCGACGGCGATCCCACCGGTACGGCGCCCATCGAGGCGCCCACCGGCACGGCGCCCTTCGAGGCGCCCGGCGACGAGGCTCCCGACGAGATTCCCGACGGGAAGGCTCCGGGCGATCAGACTCCCGGCGCCGGGAGTCCGCACGGCGAGACTCCCGACGACGAGACCTCCGAGGACGGAACCTCGCACGGCGAAAGCCCGTACGGGGAGACTCCCGACGACCGGGCGTCCGGCGGGGAGAGCCCTGCGGGCGCCCCTCGCGACGAGGTGCCGGACGACGAGGCGGCCGATGACGACACGCCGCCGGTTTCCGCCGACAGCGGAACACCGCTGGACTCCGCCGAGGAAGCCGACCCCGATGCCGACCTGCCGCCGGCCACAAAGAACGACGCCGGTGACGACACGGAAGACGAGGAAGGCTCTCCCGAGGAGGGCCTCCACGATGACGATCCCGAGGTGACCGCCGTCATCCGGCTTCCCCTCGGCCCGGCGTCCCCGTCCTCCACCGGCGTTCCCCGGTCCGAGACAGCAGGGGCCCCGCCCGCGCCCCGCGAGGACGCCGAAGACGCCGAAGACGCCGACGTGGCCGACAGCACGGCGGAGTTCCGCCTGCCCGACCTGGCAGCGCCCCCCGTCCCCCCTGCCGCCCCCGACCTCCCCGAGCCTTCGGGGCTCGACTGGCTTTCGGGGGGGAAGCGGCGGGAGAGGCCCGCCGGAGCCTCCAGGCTTCCCCTGGAGGCTTCGAAGTCCTTCTCCGAGACCACTGAGCCCCCGATGGCCTATCAGGCCTCACAGGACACGCAGAGAGGCCCGCAGGCCGGTTCGGGAGCGGGAAACGGCGCGGGGAAGGCGGCACCGGCGACGAGCGCGATGCCCCCGGCCGCGGTGGACACCCTCGCGCCGCCGGTCGCGCCGCCCACCAGGCCCACGCGTCTGCAGACCGTGATGCGGTCGGCCATGGTGTGGCTGCCGCCGCTGCTCACCGTCGAGGGCCTGATCATGTACGTGCTGGCCCTGCGCGTGTCGCCGGGTCCGCTGCGGGGCGTCGACCTGAACGACATCGACGCCGTCGGCCTGATCTCCGCCATGCCGTCGACCGCGTTCGCCGCGATCCTGCTGATGCTCGTCGCGTTCTTCGTCACGATCGCGCAGAACACCGACCGCAAGTTCCTGCTTCTCTTCCAGATCGCGGCGATCACCTTCGCCCTGCACGGGGCCGCCGCCCTGATCGAGGACGAGGCGAGGTTCCACACGGCCTACGTCCACGCGGGCTTCGTGGAGTACATCAACCGCACCGGCGAGGCCTCCGCCATCCTCGACGCCCGCCTGGCGTGGCCGGGGTTCTTCGCACTGGTGGCGTTCGTCACCAAGGCCGCCGGGATCACCGACCTGTCGATGATCCTGCAGTGGACGCCACTGCTGTCGAACCTGCTGTACCTCCTGCCGTTCGTGCTGATCCTGCGCCAGGTCGTCGCCACGACCAGGGCCCGCTGGTTCGCCGCGCTGCTGTTCGTCATCGTGCAGTGGATCGGCCAGGACTACTTCTCCTCCCAAGGCTTCACGTACGCGATCTACCTGGCCTTCGTCGCGATCGTGCTGCGCTGGTTCGGCAAGGTGGAGCCCCGCGTCAAACCGATGCCCGCCAAGGGACCCATCCGGCGGTTGCTGGCCCGCCTGGACGGGCTGACACCGGGTGAGCTGTCCCACCCCACCGGCGTCTACGACCGGACCATCCTGCTGATCGTGCTGATCGGCCTGTTCGCGACGGCGACCGCCTCGCACCAGATCACGCCGTTCATGATGCTCGGCGCGCTGACGGGCCTGATCCTGCTCCGGCGCTCCTCGCTCAGCTGGGGGCTGCCCTTCTTCCTGGGCCTGATGGTGCTGGCGTGGATCAGCTACCAGACGGTCACCTTCTGGAGCGGGCACATCGACCAGCTCTTCGGCGGTCTGGGCCGGATCCTGGAGAACCTCCAGAGCAACACCGGCGACCGGATCGACGGCAGCGACCCCAAGCACGCGCTCGTCCTCATGGCCCGCCTGGGCATCTGCGGCGTCATCTTGACGCTGGCCGCCGTCGGCCTGCTCCGCCGCCTGCGGCGTGGCGTGGGCGACCGCGCCGCCCTGCTGCTGCTGTGCGTCCCCGTGCTCGCCCTCGGCCTGCAGAACTACGGCGGCGAGATCGGCCTGCGCATCTACCTGTTCGCGCTGCCCGGTGCCTGCATCCTGGCCGCGTACGCCTTCTTCCCGAACCTTCCCGCGGGCACGGAGGACGCGCCGGAGGAGACGGTGCCGATCCGCAAGCGCAACATCCGGTTCAACCCCGAGCTGACGCGGCGGATCTCACTGCTGCTCGCCGCCGGGTGCGCCATGATGCTCGCGATGGTCTTCCTGGTCGCGCGCTACGGCAACGAGCAGTTCGAGCGGGTCTCCCCCAGCGAGGTCGCGGCGATGCACTACGTCTACGACAACGACGAGCCGAGCGCCCGCGTCCTCTACCTGGTCCCGCTGGTGGGCGAGGAGATCACGCCGAGCATCCCGTGGGGCGAACGCGACTTCGACAAGATCTCCTATCAGGAGGTGCTGGTGAACGAGGACCCGAGCCAGCTCTCTTCGATAATCGACAAGCTCCGGGTGTCGCCGCCCAACACCTATCTGGTGGCCACCCGCGGGCAGGCCGCCTACCTGCAGCTCAACCACGGCTACCCGCACGACTGGGCGCAGCGTTTCCGCGCCGCGCTCGACGCCCACAAGGAGCTCAAGCGGGTCTTCAACGGCGAGGACGCGGCCGTCTACACGCTGAGCTCCTACGCCGAGGGCGCCGAGATCCCCGAGCCGGGGGCGCGGTTGAACGGCAGTGACCCGACCTCGCCGTGGACGCCGATCGGCCTGGCCGCGCTGGGCGTGACGTGGATCGCGCTGTTCGCCTACGAGGTGACCCGCCTGCGTGGCCGTGATCAGGCGACCAGGACGAGGAGGCGCATCCTGTTCGTCGCGGTGCCCGCGTTCGTGCTGGCCCTGATGGTGATCGCGGAGCGGTTCATCGTCATCGGCCACCTCTTTCAATAAGGAACAAAGTCTCATTGTGGGCGGCCGGACCGCACCATACTGGGCACCGTTCCCCGGGGCGCGTGTCCCGGCGCTGCTCGAAGGACGGTCGGATGCTCGCAGGGGAGCCCCGTGGCCGGGCGGACGCCTCCGCCGAGGCCGTGGGATCGAGGATCGCGGCGGTCGACGCGCTACGCGGTTTCGCGCTGCTCGGCATCGTGGTGGTCAACATCACCTATCTCGCCTCGGGATACCGGATGGCGGGGCTGGCGACGCCGACGTTCTCCGCGCCGCTCGACTGGGAGGTGCGCTGGTTCGTCTCGATCCTCTTCGAGAACAAGTTCTACATGCTGTTCGCCTTCCTGTTCGGCTACAGCTTCACCCTCCAGATCGACTCGGCCCACAGGTCGGTGGCGAGGTTCGTCCCCCGGTTCCTGCGCCGCCTGGGAGGGTTGTTCCTGCTCGGCCTGGCCCACGCGGTCCTCCTGTTCCCCGGCGACATCCTGACGACGTACGCGGTCGTGGGGCTGATCCTGCTGGCGGCGCGGCGGATCGCACCGCGCACCGCGCTGATCGCCGCGCTCGCGCTGACGGTGGCGCTGGCCGCGGGGATGCTGCTGCTGGCGGTGCTGGCGACGCTGGGCGCGGACGCCTCACAGGCCGTGTCGGAGACCACGGCGCAGGCCGCCCTGTCCGACGAGGCACTGCACGGCTCCGCTTCCATGATCATCAATGAGCACCTGCACAGGCTCGCCAAGATCTTCGTGCTGCGGGTCTTCCTCCAGGGGCCCACGGTGCTCGCCGCCTGCCTGGCCGGGATGGCCGTGGGCAAGATGCGGCTGCTGACCGACCTCTCCCCGCACACCGCCAGGCTGCGGCGGCTGCAGTGGGCGGGGTTCACCGCCGGGCTCGCCGGGGCGCTGGTCTACGCGCACTCGACCTGGTCGGGCGGCGGGCACGCGTACCACATGGTCGGCCAGGCGGTGAACCTGGTCACCGCGCCGCTGCTGGCCGCCGCCTACGCCGCCACCCTGCTGCGCCTGCTCCCGGCGATGCCGCGCCTGGCCGGGGCGCTCGCGGCGCCCGGCAGGCTGGCACTCACGAACTATCTGGGGCAGTCGCTGATCAGCGCGCTCATCTTCACCGGCTACGGGCTGAGCCTGGTCGACCGGCTCAGCCCGTTTCGTGTCGTGTCGATCGGCGTCGGCATCTTCGCGGCGCAGGCCCTGTGGAGCCTGTGGTGGCTGCGTCGCCACCGTTACGGGCCCGTGGAGTGGCTGCTGCGCTGGTTCACCAACTGGCGCAGGCCCTCCCCCTCCGCGGGCGCCGCCTAGGCTCCGGCGCGCTCACTCCACCTGACCTCGTACGGATCGAGCTGGAACTCCTTACCGTCCACGACGGTGGTCAGCGCCGTGTTGGTGGTGTTGACCATCACGAGCTGGCGTTCCTGGGCCAGGACCCGCACCCGCGGGTCGGAGGAGGCGACCGTCTCCAGAGGGACGCCGAGGGGGAACCACTTGGCGAAGCCGCTCATGATGCCCGCCATGGGCAGCTCCGCGCCGCTGGTCGGATGCCACAGACAGCCCGGGCACGCCTGGTTCGCGTTGGCAGCCTTGCGCTGGGGGTTCCAGAAGAGCGAGGTGGTGACGCCGCTGGTGGCGAACTCCATCATCGCGGCCGTGTGCACGGCGATGCGGCGATCTTCGTCCCAGTCGCTGTTGGTCGGTTCGACGTACCATTCGGCCCACCAGACCGGCAGGTTTCCGCTCTTCTGCCGGAGCCACTCGGTGAGGGCGCCGAACTTGCCGAGGGCGGTGAACTCGTCGGGGAAGGCCCCGGCCTCCTTGGTGACCGAGGCTCCGTCGACGACGATGAAGTCGGCGCCGTCCTTGTTCTCGATCCAGTAGCGGACCGCCTCCAGGTCGCGCTGGACGATGCTCCCCCACGGCCCCTGGATCTCCGCGCCCCGCTCGGGGACGCTGGTGCTACCGACCGACACGTAGGGGCCGCCGACCTTGATGTCCTTGTCGACGGCCTTCAACGCGGCGTAGACCTTGTTGTACAGCTCGGTGTAGCCCTCGATGTCCCAGCGGTTCTGGGGGGTGTTCCAGAACCCCTTGAGCTCGTTCCAGACCATGAAGTGCTTGACGGTGGGGTAGCGCTTGGCGACGGTCACGGCGAGCTTGACGTAGTCGTCGAAGTGCTCGCGCCGGGGCGCGGCCTCCAACTGCGTCCAGTCGGTCCTGCCGGAGCTGCCGCCCTTCATCCAGTCGGGCGCGCAGCACAGCGTGATGATCGGGATGGCACCGGAGCCGGCCATGAGCCTGACCCTGCGGTCGAGGTCGCGGAAGTCGTTCCTGCCCGGCGCCGGCTCGGGATTGCCCGCGCCCCAGCCCATGATGTGCTGGTTCTGCAGCATCGGGATCCGGCCCAGCATGTGGGAGGCGGCCTCGGCGACGTCACCGCCCTCGTTGTCGGCGCTGAACTCCGTGTGGGTGATGCCCCAGCGCGGCCACTCCTCAAGTGCGGGGGGCGCCTCCAGCACGGGTGCCGCCTCCGTCGGCGCCATTGTCATGGCCTGTCCACGAGGAACGTCCGGCTTCGCGGCGTAGGCGATGATGCCGACCACGAGCACCACCGTCACGACCATGGCTCCCAGTGCGACCGGCCAGGCCGGGCGCCGTCGCTGGTGCCGTCCGTTAGTCGGTATCACCGATTCCTCAATCCTCGCAGGTCGACGAATGTAGCGTTCCACAGCGGCAGCGGGCCGTGGCGGTGCCTGACCATGGTTCACAGGCAAGTGTTACCGGCCACGCCCCCAGAGTATCCACGGCGGCTTGAACGATGCTTGAAACTTCTACCGTAGTTCCCGCCCGCCCTCCAGCCGCCGACCCCCGCGAGCGGGCCGGGGCCGGTGAGCCTTTCCTGGCTCCGGAAAATCCCTCCGGAGCCGGAGGTGCCGGGCCCGTCGCGGCCCTTCGTCAGTCTCCCAGGGCCCTCAAAGCCCGCTCGACGAGCGTGGGGACGGCGGCGCCGATGGCCTCAAAGCCCTCGCCGACGGTCTTGCCCTGCTTGAACCTGGCGTGGATGCCCGCCACGATGACGGCGAGCTTGTAGTTGCCGAAGGCCACGTAGAAGTCCAGGTCGGAAAGGTCCGCGCCGGAGACCTTCGCGTAGTGGGCGGCGAACCCGCGGGCGGTGAGGAAGCCGGGGGCCACGGTGACGCCCGCCGCGACCGGGATCGCGGCGCGCTCCTCGTCGCCGGGGTCCTGCCAGTAGGTGAGGGTGAGGCCGAGATCGGCGAGGGGATCGCCGAGGGTGGACATCTCCCAGTCGACGACGGCGAGGATGTCGGGATCGGGGGACAGCCGCACGAGCGTGTTGTCGAGCCGGTAGTCGCCGTGGACCAGCGTCGAGGCGGACCGCGCGGGCAGGCGTTCGCGCAGGCGGGTCACCAGGCGGTCGTACGCGGGCAGTTCCGCGGTCTTCGACCGCTCCCACTGCTGCCCCCAGCGCTCCAGCTGGCGGGCCATGTATCCCTCGGGACGCCCGAAGTCCCCCAGCCCCGCCCTCTCGTAGTCGACCGCGTGGATCGCGGCGAGCACCTCGGCCAGGCGTTCCGACAGCCGCCGCGTCTGGCCGGGGGTGAGGGCCCAGGCGTCCTCCTCGGTTCGCACGGCCGCGCCGTCCACGTGTCCCATGAGATAGAAGGGCGCCCCGATCACCTCCGGGTCCGCGCAGAAGGCGACCGGCTCGGGCACGGGGACGGCGGTCGGCGCGAGCGCCGAGATCACCCGCCACTCGCGCCTCATGTCGTGGGCGGTCGGCAGCACGTGCCCCAGCGGCGGGCGGCGCAGCACCAGCCGGCGTCCGGGGGTCTCGACGACGTATGTCAGGTTGGATCTGCCGCCCGCGATCAGGGAGACCCCGGTAGGCTCATCGACTTCTGGGACATTGGCCGCGATCCATCCGACAAGATGGGACCAGTCGATGCCAGGGGTGTTCATAGTCACTTATTAGAACGTCACTCTGGTCAACGGCGCCACCCGGAACCTCCCGATGAGATTCCGAAACGTTGTGAGGGACGCACGCCGCTCTCAGTTCCGTCCTTTATCGTTACATTACGTCCCTACCAGCATCATTGAGCTTTACGGCATCCTTCGGGGTGACGTAGGGGACCCCACACACCCCAGTAGGAGCTCATGCGCGTCTCAGTTGTTCAGCCCCGTGATCTTGGCCCGGCCGACATCGACCGATGGAGAGCCCTCCAGAGCGCCGATCCCGCCTTCGACACGCCGTTCCTGTCGCCGGAGTTCACCGTGACCGTCGGCGCGCTCCAGGAACGCGTCCGGGTCGCGGTGTTGCACGACGGGACGGACACGGTTGGTTTCTTCCCCTTCGAGCGCCACCCGATGGGCATCGGCATGCCCGTCGCCGCGGGCCTGACCGACGCGCAGGGACTGGTGCACGCCAAGGACGTGGAGATCGACGCGCAGCGGCTGATCAGAGCGTGCGGCCTGGCCGTCTACGAGTTCGACCACCTGGTCTCCGGGCAGCCGCTGCTCCAGGCGGGGCACAGCAGACACCCCTCGCCGATCATCGACCTGCGCGACGGCCACGAGTCGTACATCGAGACGATCAAGGCTACCTCCGGCAAGACCTACCGCTCGACGGCGTACAAGAGCCGCAAGCTCCAGCGCGACGTCGGGCCGCTCCAGCACGACTACGCCACCACCGACCTGGCACCGCTGCGCACGCTGCTCGGCTGGAAGACCGAGCAGTACCGCCGCACCGGCCGCACCGACAGGTTCGCCCGGCCGTGGATCGTGGAGTTGGTCGAACGCCTCCTCGCCACCGACACCGAGCACTTCGGCGGGGTCCTCGACATGCTGTACGCCGACGGGCAGCCGGTCGCCGGGCACTTCGGGCTGCGCACCGGCACGACCCTCGCGGGCTGGTTCCCCGCCTACGACACCGCCTTCGCGAAGTACTCCCCCGGCCTGATCCACCACCTGGCCATGGCCGAGAAGGCCGCCGACGCCGGAATCCAGGTCATCGACATGGGCCGCGGCGAGAAGGAGTACAAGGAGAAGCTCAAGAACGGTGAGTACGAGGTCGCCGAGGGCAGGATCGCCCGGCTGAGCCCCGGTGCCGGGATCCACTGGATGCTGCGGGTGCCGGTGCGCAAGGCACGTGGCACGGTCCTGGCCAACCCGCTCCTGCGCACCACCGCCGACCGCGCGCTCAAGACGTACGGCCGCCTGCGGACATCCATACAGGCGTGATCCGTCCCGCCGCGGCTTGGGAACGGTCCCGAGCCCCGGCGGCGCCGGTGAACCGGAGCGTCCTGCGGGTTCGGGCGGCCGATCACGCGATCCGCCCTCCCCGCGGCGCCGGTCAGCCGACCCGTCAGGAAGCCCGGGGGCCGGTCAGCCGATCAGCTCCGCGACCACCGAGACGCCCCGCCTGACGTCGGCCCGCGACGCGGAGCCGTAGCCGATCACCAGGCCGTGCCGCAGCCGAGGCCCGTGGTAGTGGCGGGCCATCGAGTCGAGCAGCACCCCCCTGGCTCGGGCGGCCTCGACCAGGGGCGCGACCGTGTGCTCGGGCAACTCCACCATGACGTGCAGGCCCGCGGTGTCGCCCGTGACCCTGGAGCCGAGGATCTCGACGACCACGGCGCGGCGGCGCGCGTACTCCAGGCGCATCCGGCGCAGGTGCCGGTCCAGATCCCCCTGCTCCAGGAGCACCGCCACCGCCTGTTGCGCCGGGCCGCTCGTACGGTCGGCGAGGGCGTCCCTGGTCACGGCGAGGGCCTCGACGAGGTCCTCGCGGGCGACCAGCCAGCCGACGCCGACGTCCGGCGTCAGGACCTTGCTCAGGCTGCCCAGCAGCACCACCTGAGCGGGATCGAGACCGTGGAGGGCGGGCAGCGGGGCGACGTCGTAACGGAACTCGGCGTCGTAGTCGTCCTCCACGACGATCGCGCCGGTGCGGCGGGCCCAGGCGAGAAGGCGTTCCCTGCGCGGGATGGGCAGACGCCCGCCGAGGGGGTACTGGTGGGCGGGAGTGGTGTACAGGACACGCAGGTCGCCGGGGAGTCCGTCGACGACGACACCGTCCTCGTCGACCGGGCAGGGCACGATCTCGGCGCCCCGCCCCGCGAAGACGTTCCTGGCGACGCGGTAGCCGGGCTCCTCCACGCCCGCCCGGTCGCCGGGCCGCAGGAAAGTGGCGGCGATCAGGTCGAGCCCGTTGCCCGTGCCCCGGGTGACCATCACGTTCTCCGGCCCGACGGGGATCGCCCTGGTCCTGCGGAGGTGCTCGGCGAGGGCCCCGCGCAGCCTCGGCAGGCCGCGCGGGTCGGGGTCGCTCGCCGGCGGCAGGTCGGCCGCCCTTCGCCAGGCCCTGCGCCAGGCCGCCCTGTCGTAGTCGTGGACCCACGGCCGCCCCGGGCGCAGGTCGATCACGCCCCGCCCGCTCCCGCTCCCGTATCCGTTCCACCCCCCGCGGTCGCCCCCTCCGACCGGCACGGGAACGGGGACCGGCCGACCCCTCACCCCCGCGGCGGGAAGCGCCATGTCGGCCACGTAGGTGCCGGAACCCTGGCGTCCTTCGACCCAGCCCTCCGCGTACAGCTGCTGGTATGCCTCGGTGACGACGGTGCGGCTGACCGCGAGCTGACGGGCGAGGGCACGGGTGGAGGGCAGGCGCTCTCCCGAGGTGAGGGCGCCGCCGCGCATGGCGTCCCTGAGGCGGTCGCCGAGCTGGACGGCGAGCGCCGTGCCCGCCTCACGGTCCACCGATACGGGAAGGTCGACGGAAGGGCGCGGCAAAGTGGTCTCCTGTAAGAGCATTAGAGTGGATGTTTTCTCGGTATCCACTTCTTTCTAGGTTAGGGCCATGCTCTCTACGACTCCCCGTACCACCCTCCACCGCGCGAAGGACAAGGCCAGGACCTCCCGTGAGGATCTGTACGCGGTGCTGGACGCCGGACTGGTCTGCCACCTGGGCGTCGTGACCCGAGGCTTCCCCATGGTCGTGCCCACCGGTTACGGCCGGATAGACGACACCCTCTACCTGCACGGTTCCACCGGCGCGACCTCCCTGCGCGACGCGGACGAGGTCTGCGTCACGGTGACCCACCTGGACGGCATCGTGCTGGCCCGCTCGTCCTTCAACCACTCGGTCAACTACCGCTGCGCCATGGTCTACGGCCGCGCCCGCCGGGTGGAGGACCCCGAGGAGCACCTCGCCGCGCTGCGGGCGATCACCGAGCAGCTCGCCCCCGGCCAGTGGGAGGCCGCCCGCAAGCCCACCCGCAAGGAGCTCGCCGCGACCATGGTGCTCGCCCTGTCCCTGGCGGAGGCGTCGGTGAAGGTGCGCCAGGGCCCGCCGGTCGACGAGGAGGAGGACTACGAGCTGCCGATCTGGGCCGGGGTCCTGCCGCTCCACCAGTCCTGGGGAGCCCCCGAGCCCGACCCCGCGCTCACCGCGGACCTGGCCGTGCCCGAGCACATCGCGTCGAGGACCATGCCCGCCCCGCCGGAGATGCCGGGTGTGAACCCCCCGCTCTAGCCGTGGGGAGCGCCTCGAAAACCCTTTCCGCCGTCCCCCGCACCGACACCGGCATCGGCGACCGGCCCCTCCAGCGCGCCTGCGGAGGCGAAGGGCGCCCGCGCCAGGCGGGCCGTCGTGAGGCCGTCGGCGACCACGGTGTAAGACCGGAAACGGGGATTGACCGGGATTTCGGCACCGTCGCCGAGACCGCCGGGATCGGGCCGTTCGCGATGGACAATCGTTGATCGACTCCCTCTCGTGAGATTGATTCACGGTTAATGAGCGGAATGCGTTTATCTATCGCTAGGCTTCGCTCCGTCTGTTATGGGTGGGGGCCCAGACAACTGAGGAGACCGTTATGTACGGCACGCCATCGGCCTGGCGCGTCCCCGGATACACCGAGATCCGCGAGTTGGGCGCCGGTGCGGCCGGGCGTGTGGTGATGGCTCGGCACGACGCCGACGACATCATGGTCGCGATCAAGTACCTGTCCGACGAGCTCAGGAGCGACGTCGGGTTCGTGGCGCGCTTCCGGCACGAGGCGAGGCTGCTCAACGCCCTGAGCAGCCCGCACTCCGTCCGGATGTACGACTACATCGAGACCGGCGACGGCGCGGCCATCGTCATGGAGCTGATCAACGGCGTCCCCCTGCGCGAGCTGCTGCGCTCCGAGGGGCCGACCGGTCCCGAGGCGGCGCTGCTCGTGCTCAAGGGCTCGCTCCTGGGGCTCGCCTCCGCGCACTCGGCGCGCGTGGTGCACCGCGACTTCAAGCCCGAGAACGTGATGGTGGAGGCCGACGGGACCAGCAAGCTCGTCGACTTCGGCATCGCGGTCCGTTCCGGCGACGGCGACATCCCGGCGGGCACACCGCCCTACATGGCCCCCGAGCAGTGGGTGGGCGGGCCCGCCGGGCCCGCCACCGACGTCTACGCCGCCACCATCGTGTTCTTCGAATGCCTGACCGGCACCCGCCCCTTCCGCGCCACGAACGTCGCCGCGCTCGCCCGCCAGCACCAGGTCATGCCGCCGCCGGTCGAGGAGGTGCCCTCCGCCCTGCAGGGGCTGGTCGAGCGGGGCCTGGCCAAGCACCCCGCCGACCGGCCGCCGACCGCGAGCGCGTTCCTCACCGAACTTGAGGCGGTGGCCGCCGACGCCTACGGCCCCGACTGGCAGGACCGCGGCCGGCGCCGCCTGGCCGGAGCCGCCGGGCTGCTCGCCGCGATGTTCCCGATGGACGTGCCCGTGTCCGGGGCCGACACCTCGCTGGCCATGACCGAGCTCGGTGGCGGCGACGTCGACGGGACAAGAACCTCCGCGGTCAGCAGGCTGGGCATCAAGATCCTCGTCGGCGTCGGCTGTATCGCGGTGATCGGCGGGCTGACCGCGGTGCTGGTCGGCTCCGGCGACCCCGCGGATATCCAGTCGCAGGGTGCCGTCACCTCGCACAGCCCCTCCCCCTCCGAACCGCTGGAGACGCTCGCCCCCGAGGACGACCCCGACGAGCTCGACGAGCCGGTGGAGGAGTCTCCGTCGGCGGGTACGCCCACCCCGACGCCGACCCCGAGCACCACATCCACCTCCGGTCTTCCGCCCGTGGCACCCACCGCGACGTCGGCCGCCGCGACGCCCACACCGTCGGCGAGGCCCACCGGGAGACCCACCACCCGGCCGACGAGGACCCCGACGAGGCGGCCGTCCACCGGTCCCACTCCTGAGGAGGAGACCACCCTGGACGGCCCCCGCGACACCGGCCGTCCCACGACCACGCCGCCGTCGACCACCCCGACCCGGCCCACGACCACCCCGACCCGGCCGACGACCGCCCCGACCCGGCCCACGACCCGGCCGACGGCCTCTCCCACACAGACGCCGACGGAGCCGGCCCCCACGGGGGATCCCTCTCCCGACCCCTCCTCGCCGGGCACCGAGACGCCTCCCACCCTTTCCAGCTCGCCTCTGCCGTCCATCGAGACGGCTCCGGCGGCGTTCCTCGCGCTGGGCCTGGTGGCGAGCGGTGTCCTACCGTTCACACCGGCCGCCAGGCGCGGCTTGGCGGGACGGCATCGGAGACACCGGTAGACAGGGGACGATCGCGATCATGAACATCAGCCCATGAGCACCGATCGCGGAGGAATCGCCGGATTCCGACTGGCCGGCCGTACCTGGGCGGACGACCTGGGGGTCTGGTCGTCGGCCGTCGCACCCGACGGGCGGCCGGCCGGCGCGCTCAGATTCGATCCTCGGCTGGCCGCCGATCCCGCGGCGCGCGAGCGGCTGGTCGCGGCCGTGCTCGCCGACCGCGGGCTCGCGCGAGGCGGCGTGACCGGGCTGGTCCCGGTCGCCGACCTCATCACGGCGAGGGACGAGGTCTGGCTGATCACCTCGGAGCCGGTCAGTCCGACGGTGGGCGACCTGCTCGCGGCCTGGCCGGCCTTCCCGCCCGGGTCGTCTCGGCCCGACGCGGGCAGCGCGGCCACCGTTTTGGTGGAGACCGCGCAGACACTGCTGGCCGTGCACGCCTCCGGGCTCGCCCACGGGGAGGTCCATCCGGGCACCGTGGTGATCGCCTCGGACGGGTCGGCGCTGCTCGCGGGGCGAGGGCTGGCCGACGCCCTTCTCGGCCGCCCGCCCGCGCCGGAACGTGATGTGGTGGCCTGGGCGTCGCTCGCCCGAGGGCTCGCCGCGACCTGGGCCTCCGGCGACCGCGGGGCCGCGGCGCTGCTGGAGGGGGCCGCGGCGACGGCCTCCACCAGAGGGCTCGCCCCCGCGCGTGACGCGCTGCTCGCCGGGCGCGAGGTGCTGCCGTCCGGGTTCACCGCCCGCGACAGGCTCGTGGAGACCCTGCACCTGTGGTCGGCGCGCGAGGCGCCCACTCCGGGCGGCCCCGCGGCCCCCGCACGGCCCGTTCCCGCCGAGGGGGAGATCGCCACCCTGTTGCACGTCCCGAGGGCCGGTGATCCGCGTGCTCAGGGGACCGGCGAGCAGCGGGCCTCCGGAGGTGACCGGCGCGGGTCCGAGGAGGTGGTCATGCGGTTCGGTCCCGGGGTGCCCTCCGAGACCACGGCCGCCCATCTCTGGCGGGCCGGAAGGGATCAGCAGCAGACCGAAGCGGCCTCCGGCGTCGACGGCGCGGCCCCCCGCGCGCGTCGCAGACGCGGCCGTACGATCCTCGCCTCGGTGATCCTCGCGCTGATGGTCGTGGGCGCGCTCGCGCTCTGGCTGTCTCGGGGTTCGGCGACACCTCTGGAGGTGACGAAGGTGGATGTCAGCGCCCCGAAGAAGACGCAGGGGTGCGACACGACGGTCAAGATCACTGGCGTGCTGTCCACCAACGGCGCGGGCGGCGAGGTGCGCTACCAGTGGAAGCGGAGCGACCGTAAGAAGCCGATCGCGCAGACCGACCAGATCCCCTCCGGGACGACCTCGCACGAGGTGAACCTGGAGTGGACGGTCAAGGGCGAGGGAAGTTTCAAGGGAACCGCCACCCTGGTGCTGCTCTCTCCGGTCCCCGAGGGGAAGAAGATCCAGGACAAGGCTACCTTCGCCTACAAATGTTCATGATTGATCATCAAGGTCCACAATGCGGCACAAAGCCGTTCTTACTACTCTGGCGGCCATGACCACGCAGACCCCCTCCGGCTGGTATCCCGATCCCTACGGCTCGCCGCTGTTGCGATGGTGGGACGGCAACCAGTGGACCGACGCCACCCACCAGGCGGACGCTCCCGCCGGGCAGGGCACGGCGGCGGCGCCGCGGACCGCCTCCTCCTTCCAGCAGCACCAGACGGGACCCGGCTCCCAGCAGGCGGGCCCGCCTCCCGCGCGGGAAGGGGCGCCCGGGGTGGGTCCCACCGGCCAGTGGACCCAGCAGGCCCCCCCGGGGCCGGCGAACACGCAACAGCCCCTGTGGGGCGGCGGGCCGCCGAACGGCCACACGGCGCAGATGCCCCTCCCGCCGCATGGCGGCTACCCGTCCGGGCCTCCTCCGCGCAAGAGCGGCCCTCTGCCGTGGATCCTGGGCGGCGGTGGCGCGCTGATCCTCGCCGTCGTGATCGTGATCGTCGCGATGTACCTGATGAACCCCGACGGCACGAACACCGCGGGCGAGTCCCCCGCGCCCCGGACACCACCCCCCACGGCGAGCCTGGAGCCCAGGGAGCCGACTCCCGAGGCGACGCCGGCGCCCTCGACAAGCACACCGCCCCAGGTGGTGGACGGGCGCATCACGGACCCGGTGACCGGCCTGTCGTTCGAGATGCCCGAGGGCCCCTGGGAGGTGCCTCCCACCAGCGGCGGCGGGCTCGGGTTCGTCTGGAACAGCGCGGCCATCGCCGTCGCCCAGGAGAACTTCGACGGCAGGGGCGGCGACTGGCTCGGCAACGTGCTGACCGGCGAGCTTCCCGACCAGTACGGCTACCAGGGCGTCGGCAGCATGCGTTCGGTCGCCGCGAGGCTGCTGCAGGTCGTGGAACCCGCCTTCTACAGCCCTGCGCACAAGCGGGACATCATCGAGGACAAGGCCGTCAAGGTGAGCGGCAAGGACGCCTGGCTGCTCGTCTTCGACCTGGACTTCTCCGCGCAGTCCGAGCTCAACGACTGGAAGTGGAAGCGGGAGCGGGCCGCGTTCTTGATCGTCGATCGTGGTGAGAACACCCGTCCGGCGCTGGCCTACGTCTCCGTACCGGACAATCTGGACATATCTGTAGCAGACAAGGTGATCAAGTCATTCAAGCTCCCCTGAAGGGGGTACTACCCTGAGGGCTATGAGTGACCTGCTGGTCTGGATCGACTGTGAGATGACCGGACTCGACCTTGGCCGTGACGCGCTTGTCGAGGTGGCCTGCGTGGTCACCGACGGTGAGCTGAACCAGCTTGACGAGGGGGTGGACGTGGTCATCAAACCCCCGCCCGAGTCCCTTGAGCAGATGTCGGAGGTGGTGCGGGAGATGCACACCGCCTCCGGCCTGCTGGAGGCACTGGAGGGCGGCGTCACGCTGGCCGAGGCCGAGTCCATGGTCCTCGAATACATCAGAAGCCACATCCGGGAGCCGAAGAAGGCCCCGCTGTGCGGCAACTCCATCTCCACGGACCGGTCGTTCCTCGCCCGCGACATGCCCGCCGTGGACGGGTTCCTGCACTACCGGATGATCGACGTCTCCTCGGTGAAGGAGCTGGCCCGCCGCTGGTATCCCCGGGTCTACTTCGCCTCGCCGGAGAAGCAGGGCGGACACCGGGCACTCGCCGACATCGTCGAGAGCATCCGGGAGCTGCGCTACTACCGCGCGGCGGTCTTCGTGCCCCAGCCGGGCCCCGACTCCGCCACCGCGAGGGAACTGGCCGAGAGCGTGTCCACGCGCAGGCCTTGAACGTTTCACGAGAAACCCGGTACGAAACGACTCCCAAAGACCGCTACACTTTTCATGTGCTGCCACGGCGGCGATGGTGGGCGTAGCTCAGTTGGCAGAGCGCTAGGTTGTGGTCCTAGATGCCGGGGGTTCAAGTCCCCTCGCTCACCCCGCTGGAACGGCCGGTCCTTAAGGACCGGCCGTTCCGCATTTCCGGCCCTCATTACCCGCCAAAAGTGGATATTGCAGGTTATGCTCGCTGCTATCGCTACGCCGTTAGGACCGGGGGTTTCGGCGACCTGACCGTGTTCCAGCCACGGAGGCCGGATGAGAGTCGACGACGCCCCGTTCGACGCGGAGCCCAGAGCCGTGACAGGTCTGAGCAGACGTGAGACCGAGGTCATGGAACTGATCGCGACGGGGCGCTCCAACGGGCAGATCGCCCAGCACCTGTTCCTGAGCGAGAAGACCGTGAAGAACCACGTGAACCGGATATACGCCAAGCTCGGCGTCGACTCGCGGGTCACCGCGATCGACCTGTGGCTGGAACGGACCGCGCACCAGGAGCCACGGCTCCACTAACGCCCACCGGCGCGGGAAGCCCGCGATGCCGGCCGGGCCCGTCTCTCACCTGAGCCACGTCGCCGCAGGCCGGCTCCGCCCGCTCCGGCGGCCCCGGGCCGCGCCGAAGCACAGGGGCGAGCCGGAGCACGGGGTCAAGCGGTGAGCCGCAGGCAGCGAGATGCCTCCAGGGCTCGCGCGATGGCGAACGTCCCCTCCTCCAGCTCCTCCGAGGTGATCGAGAGCGCCGGACGCAACCGCACCGACCGCTCGCCGCAGGGCAGGACGAGCACCCCCTCCTCCTCCCGCAGGCGCGCCACGAGGAGATCGCGCTCCACGGCGTCCGGCAGGTCGAAGGCGCACATCAGACCGCGCCCGCGCGCGTTCTCCGCCAGATCGGGGAAGCGCTCCTGGATCTCCAGCAGCCCCGCGAGAAGCTCGGCGCCGAGCCTTCCCGCACGCGGGATCAGACCGTCGCGCTCCACGATCTCCAGCATCCGGCGGGAGCGGACCATGTCGACCAGCCCGCCACCCCAGGTGGAGTTGATCCTGCCGCTGACCTGGAACACGTTGCCCGCCACCGCGTCGACCCTGCGGCCCGCCATGATCCCGCCGACCTGGACCTTCTTGCCGAAGGCCACGACGTCGGGACGCAGGCCCAGCTGCTGGTAGGCCCAGGGGGTCCCCGTGGTCCCCGCGCCGGTCTGCACCTCGTCCAGGACGAGGAGGGCGTCGTACTCGTGGCAGAGCCGTTCCATGGCGAGCAGGAACTCCGCCCGCATGTGGTTGTCGCCGCCCTCTCCCTGGATGGGCTCGGCGATGAAGCAGGCGATGTCGTGGGGGTGGCGTTCGAAGGCCGCCCGCGCCGCTGCCAGGGACCGCTCCTCGGCCGCCTCGACGTCGCCGAGGTGGATCGCGGGCACCTCGATCCTGGGCCAGTCGAACTTCGGGAAGCGGTCGGTCTTGAGCGGGTCGGTGTTCGTCAGCGAGAGGGTGTAGCCGCTGCGTCCGTGGAAGGCCCGGGTGAGGTGGAGGACCTTCGTGCCGAGCTCCGGTGAGTGTCCCCGCGCGGCGTTGAGACCGCTCTTCCAGTCGAAGGCGCACTTGAGCGCGTTCTCCACGGCGAGGGCGCCGCCTTCCACGAAGAACAGGTGTGGCAGCTCGGGATCGCCGAGCACCCGGGCGAACGTCTCGGCGAAGTCGGCGAGATGGGAGGTGTAGAGGTCGGAGTTGGCGGGCTTGTTCGCGGCGACCCTGCCGAGCAGGGCCAGAAACTCCGGATCGTCGTCGAACGGGTTCACCCCGAGCGGGGCCGAGGCGAAGAAGGTGTAGAAATCCAGATAACTTCGGCCGGTGCGGGCGTCGACGAGCCGGGATCCCCGGCTCCGTTCCAGATCCAGCACCAGCCGGTAGCCGTCGACGAGCAGGTGACGGGCGAGACGGCGATGAACGTCCATGTCCCCTCCACGGTGATCCGAAGAGATGATCCCCCGCTATTCACGCATCTACACGGAGAGGTTACGTTCCAGGGACGGCTCTTGTGAAGATTTTTCGGTCTACCGGTGCTCCGGACAGGGACGTCCGGACGCCGGGACCGCATGGCCCCAGCCCGCCTCGACGCCCCCGGGGACCGCCCCTTCCGAGGCCGCGGATCGGTCAGATCGACCTGCCGCGGGGTGGGCCGGGTCAGCCCATCGGGGAGACGCGGATGCCGATGTTGCCGTCGGTCCCCCTGCGGAACCTGCCCGCGATCATGAGCATCCGGGCGAGGAGCCCGTACTTCGCGATGATCATCCCCCGGAGCCTTTCCCTCTCCTCGGCCGGCAACTCCCGCGCGACGCCCTTCACTCCCTCCCCCCGCGTGTTGCCCCGCACGTCACACGCCGTCACGACGACCTCCGGATTGTTGCGGATCCTCTTGACCTTGCCGGAGGACTCGGCGGTCCAGATCAACAGGGAGTCACCGTCGGGGACGACCCACACCGGCGTCGGCACCGCGGCACCGTTTTTCCTGAAGGTGGTCACGGACACATACTTCTCGGTGCCCAGATCCTGGATACGCGTCATGCTTGACAGGTTACGCCCCGTAGATCACCAGAGACACGGCGACGTACTGCGCCAGGTAGGCGGCGACGGTGAAGGCGTGGAAGACCTCGTGGAAGCCGAACCACCGGGGGGAGGGATCGGGCCGCTTCATGGCGTACACGACACCGCCCGCCGTGTAGAGCACCCCGCCGAGAACGAGCAGGGCCACCGCGACCACCCCCGCGCCCTCCACGAGCTGGGGCAGCACGAAGACGGCCGTCCAGCCGAGGCCGATGTAGAGGGCGGTCGAGAGCCACCGGGGAGCGCCGGCCCACAGCACCCGGAAGAGCACCCCGGCGATCGCCCCCGCCCAGATCACGCCGAGCACCACCGCGCCCGCCGTACCCTCCAGCGCGAGCAGCGCGAACGGGGTGTAGGTGCCCGCGATGATCAGGTAGATGTTGGCGTGGTCGAGCCGGTGGAGCACCTCCCTCGTACGCGGGGAGAGCACTCCTCGGTGATAGGTGGCCGAGATGCCGAAGAGCAGGCCGGAGGTGACCGCGTAGACGACGGCGGCGAGCCTCGCCTCCAGGGTGGGGCCCAGCGCGACGAGGACGAAGCCCGCGACGAGCGCCACGGGCAGCGTCCCGGCGTGCAACCAGCCACGCAGGCGCGGCTTGACGGACTCTGCGAGCGTTTCCGTGAGCGACGTGGACATGAACCTACGGTAGCGTAAGTTACGTGTTCGTAGGTTGTGATCTGTCCTACAGGGACGTCAACCGGTCGCCGCTGCGCATAGGGTTTCCGTTCGGGTTCGCATCAGGAACCCACGGGTTCACATCAGGGGAAAGAGGACCGGACCGATGGGCAGGCGGGAAGCGCGGGAGCCGATGCCGGGACGGTATCCGGTGACCTTCGGCGAGGTCGATCTCCTGCGGGACCTCGACCGGCCCTCCGGCTGGGTGATCTCCAAGGACGGGGTGCCGCAGTCGTACGTCGACCTCGACGACGCCACCTACCTCGACTTCGAGTACGTCCAGCTGATGGCCGACGTCGTCGACCTCCTCCGCGAGGGCCCGCTGGACGTCGTGCACGTGGGCGGCTGCGCCTGCACCCTGCCCCGCTACGTCGCGGCGACCCGCCCGGGGTCCCGGCAGATCGTCGCCGAGCCGGACGAGGCGCTCGTCCAGCTCGTCAGGGACCAGCTCCGGCTGAAGTCGGTGCCCCGGCTCAAGGTCAGGATCCTCGACGGCCGCACCGCCACCGCGGGACTCGGCGACGCCTCCGCCGACCTGCTCGTGCTGGACGCCTTCACCGGCGCCACGATGCCGATCGAGCTGGCCACCTCCGAGTATCTGGGGGACGTCGCCCGCGTCCTGCGCACGGACGGCACCGTGCTGATCAACGTCGCGGACGGCAAGGGGCTCGCCTTCACCCGCCGGGTGCTCGCCACCGTCCGCGAGACCTTCCCCCAGGTCGCGCTGCTCGCCGAGCCCGGCGTGATTCGGGGACGGCGCTTCGGCAACCTCATCGTCGCCGCCTCCCGCCTGCCCCTGCCCGTCTCCGGCCTCACCAGGAAGGCCGCGGGCGGCCTCACGCAGGCCCGCTGCGTGTACGGCGAGGACATCGTCGACTTCGTCGCCGGAGCCCGCCCCATGCGCGACGGCGACGCCGTGGTCATCCCCGTTCCCCCGCCCGCGGTCTTCGGCTGACCCGCCCCCCGAGGTCGTGGCGACGACGTGTCACGACCTCGGGGGCGTGAGGCCTCGCCCGGCAAGGAATAGTTGAAAGATAAACTGAGTTGTCACGGGCGAACATCGCAGGAAGGAGCCCAAGATGCCCGCCGTGACCGTTGAGAACCCGTTGACCCTGCCCCGCCTGCCGCAGCCGCTGAACGCGACTCGCGAGCGCCAGGTGCTGGCCGTCACCACCGCGCCGAGTGGATTCGAGGGAGAGGGATTCCCGGTCCGCAAGGCACTCGCGACGATCAAGTCCCAGTATCTCGACCCGTTCATCATGATGGACCAGATGGGTGAGGTCGACTACGCGCCGGGCGAGCCCAAGGGCACCTCCTGGCACCCGCACCGGGGTTTCGAGACCGTCACCTACATGATCGACGGCGTGATGGACCACACCGACTCGCACGGCGGCGGCGGCACGATCTCCGACGGCGACACGCAGTGGATGACCGCCGGCGGTGGGATCCTCCACAGGGAGGCTCCCCCGGAGTGGCTGGTCACCAAGGGCGGCCTGTTCCACGGGATCCAGCTCTGGGTCAACCTGCCGAGCAGGGAGAAGATGGTCGAGCCGAAGTACCAGGACATCGGCAGGACCCACGTCGTCCTTCTCAGCAGCCACGACGGCGGGGCGCTGGTCCGCCTCATCGCGGGCGAGGTCGGCGAGTTCACCGGACCCGGCTCCACCCGGACGCCGATCACCCTGCTGCATGCCTCCCTCAGCCCCGGTTCCCAGCTGACGCTCCCCTGGCGCAAGGATTTCAACGCGCTCGCGTACGTCCTGTCGGGACGCGGCACCGTCGGCGGCGACCGGCAGCCGATCGAGTCGGGCCAGCTGGCCGTCTTCGACGGCTTCGGCCACCTTCCCGGGCTGGGCACCGACGGTGAGACCATCACGCTGTCGGCGGCCGGTACGCAGGAGAGCCGAAGCCCCAACCTGGAGGTCATCGTGCTCGGCGGCCGTCCGATCGGCGAGCCGGTCGCGCACTACGGGCCGTTCGTGATGAACACCCAGGCGGAGCTGACCAAGGCGTTCGAGGACTACCAGGCGGGCCGTCTCGGCACCATCCCCGCGGGCCACGCCTGAGCGTCCCCCCGGCGAGATCCCTGATCTCGCCGGGGGCGAAGGATCTCACGGGGTGAAGCGATATCCCATGCCCGGTTCGGTGATCAGGTGGACCGGGCGGGCGGGGTCGCGTTCCAGCTTCTTGCGCAGCTGAGCCATGTACTGGCGCAGGTAGTGGGTCTCCTTGGCGTAGGCGGCGCCCCAGACCTCGGTGAGCATGTGGCGCTGGCTGATCAGCCGGCCGGGGTGGCGCGCCAGCAGTTCCAGCATGTGCCATTCGGTGGGGGTGAGTCGCACCCCGCCGGAGATGGTCTTGCCGGCCAGGTCGACGAGGTGGTCGCCGATGCGAATCTGCGCCGGTTCGGCCTCGTGTGACGCGGTGCGACGGGTCACGGCCCGGATCCGGGCGAACAGCTCCTCGATGTCGAAGGGCTTGGTGACATAGTCGTCGGCGCCGGCGTCCAGCGCGTCGATCTTGTCTTGGCTGCCGGTCCGGCCGGACAGCACGATGATCGGCACCGAGGTCCAGCCGCGCAGGCCGGCGACCACGTCCACGCCGTCGAGGTCGGGCAGACCGAGGTCCAGCACGATCAGGTCGGGGTGGAAGCGGGCGGCCTCGCGCAGCGCGGTGCCTCCGTCACCGGCCACCGCGACCTCGTAGTGGCGAGCGATCAGGTTTATCCGCAGGGCGCGCAGCAGCTGTGGTTCGTCGTCGACGACGAGCACGCGGGTCATGCCTCCTGCCTTTCCGGTACGGTCCCCGCAGGCGGAGCGATGGGCATGGAGACGACCATGGTGAGCCCCCCGCCGGGAGTCTCGTCGGGAGTCAGGGTGCCGCCCATGGCCTCGGCCAGCCCGCGTGCCAGCGCCAGGCCCAGCCCGACCCCGGAGTGGGTGTCACGGTCGCCGAGGCGCTGAAACGGCAGGAAAGCACGATCGTGTTTCTGGCGGGGGATGCCGGGCCCCCGGTCGACGACACGGATCTCCACGCGGTCACCGTACCGGCTGGCGGTGATCAGGGCGTTTTCCTCCGGCGGGCTGTAGCGCAGCGCGTTGGACATCAGGTTGACCAGGATGCGCTCCAGCAGTGCGGGATCGGCGACGATCTCCGGGAGATCGAGGGGGACCTCGCCCGTGACCCGGTCGCGCAGCGGGCCGAGGGCGTCGATGGAGCGCGGGACGATCTCCTCCAGCGCCACCGGTTGCAGCGCCAGGCCGAGCGCACCGGCCTGCAGGCGGCTCATGTCGAGCAGGTTGGCCACCAGCCGGTCCAGCATGGTCAACGACTCGGCGGCGGTGGCCAGCAACTCGGCGTGATCTTCCTCGCTCCAGGCGATCTCGCGGTTGCGCAGGCTGTCCACGGCCGCCTTGGCCGAGGCCAGGGGGGTGCGCAGGTCGTGACTGACGGCGGCCAGCAGCGCGGTGCGCATCTTGTCGGCCTCGGCCAGGGGCTTGACCTGCTCGGCTTCCTGCTGCAGACGTTCTTGGCGCAGCGCGACGGCGGCCTCGGCGGCGAACGCCTCCAGCACCCGCCTGTCACCGGCCTCCAGCACCCGGCCGTGGGCGGCGAGCACGAGCCGGTCGTTGATCTGGACGTCATTGTCCGCCGTGGCGGGGCTGGTACAGGGTGGGGAACCGGAGGCGGCGATGACCCGCCAGGCATCCGGCTCCACCTGGTCGTTCACAGCGGGTTCGCCGAGGCGTTCAAGCAGGGTGACCGACTCCAGCCCGAACGTCTCGCGCAACCGGCCGAGCAGCGAGGGCAGCGCGGCCTCGCCGCGTAGCACGTGCCCGGCCAGCGTTGACAGGGCGTCGGCGTCGGCGCGGGCGCGGGCGGCCTCTCTGGTACGCCGGGCGGCCAGGTCCACGATCGTGCTGACCGCGGCGGCCACCACCACGAAGACCACGAGGGCCAGAAAATTCTCCGGGCCGGCGATGAGGAGCCGCCCGGTGGGCGGGGTGAAGAACCAGTTGAGCAGCAGTGAGCCGCCCACGGCCGTGACCATGGCGGGCCACATGCCGCCGATCAGGGCGACACCGACGACCAGGCACAGGAACAGCAGGATCTGGCTGGGCAGCGAGACCACGTCACGAAGCGGAACCAGGGCGGCGGTCAGCAGCGGCATACCCGCCGCCGCGACCACCCAGCCGGCCAGCCGGCGCTTGCTGTTCAGCGCCGCTTTGGACAGCTCCGGCCGCCTGCGGCCCTTCTTGGCCTCCTCGTGGGTGACCAGGTGCACGTCGATGGGGCCGGAGCGGGCAGTGGTCTCCACGCCCACACCGCGCGAGAGGACCTGTGCGAACCGGCCCCGTCGGGATGCTCCGAGGACGAGCTGGGTGGCGTTGACGCTGCGGGCGAAATCGAGGAGCGCCCTCGGAATATCGTCGCCGATCACTTGGTGGTAGCTGCCGCCCATGCTTTCCGCCAGCGTGCGCTGGCGTGCCAGGGCGACCGGATCGGCGTCTGCCAGCCCGTCGGAGCCGGTGACGTGCACGGCCAGGAGGTCGGCTCCCTTCGTGCGGGCGGCGATACGGGCGGCGCGGCGCAGCAGGGTGTCGCCTTCCGTGCCGCCGGTGAGCGCCACGACGACACGTTCGCGGGCTTCCCAGGTTTTGGTGATGCCGTGCTCGGTGCGGTAGCGGTCGAGCTGTTCGTCCACCTTGCCGGCCACCCACAGCAGGGCCAGTTCCCGCAGCGCGGTCAGGTTGCCGACACGGAAGTAGTTCGACAGAGCCGCGTCCACCTTCCCCGGCGCGTACACGTTGCCGTGTGCCAGCCGGCGGCGCAACGCCTCCGCGGACATGTCGACCAGCTCGATCTGGTCGGCCCTGCGGACGATCTCGTCGGGCACGGTCTCGCGCTGGGTGATGCCGGTGATCTGCTGGACGACGTCGTTGACCGATTCCAGGTGCTGGATGTTGACCGTGGAGACGACGTCGATACCGGCGTCCAGGATCTCCTCGATGTCCTGCCAGCGCTTGGCGTTCTTCGAGCCGGGCACGTTCGTGTGCGCCAGCTCGTCGATCAGCGCCACCGTCGGGGCACGCTCGATGACCGCCTGAACGTCCAGTTCTGTGAACGTCGCGCCGCGGTAGGCGAGGGTTCCGCGCGGGACGATCTCCATGCCCTCCAGGAGGGCGGCCGTGCGAAGGCGGCCGTGGGTCTCGACGAAGCCGACGACCACATCCCGGCCCCGATCCAGGCCGCGGCGGCCCTCGCTGAGCATCGCGTAGGTCTTGCCGACCCCGGGCGCCGCCCCAAGGTAGACCCGTAACCGTCCGCGCATGTCACCTCCCGTCGAGTGTGAGGTTGAGTTCGAGCACGTTGACGACGGGCTCGCCCATGAAGCCGAGCGCGCGGCCGGTGGTGCGCTCTTCGACCAGCGCCTTCACCCGGTCGAGGGCGAGCCCGCGCTCCTTGGCCACGCGGGGGGCCTGGAGTTCGGCGTAGGCGAGGGAGATGTGCGGATCCAGGCCCGAGCCGCTGGCCGTCACCGCGTCGGCGGGGACCGCGGGAGGTCCGGTGTTCCCTCGGACCGGGATGGTGCGGCCGGTCGCGTAGTCCTCACCCGGCCGGCCGCACTCCACCTTCACCCCCTGGTAGCTCGCCACGAACGGAATCGCCGGGCAGGGCTGGTTGACGCTGACCGCCCGGGTCACCGTGCCGACGGCCGGGAAGACCTTCAGCACCGCACCGACCCCATCCGCCGTGCAGAACGGGCGGGCACCGCTGACGCCCTCCAGTTCACCGGCCGCCTTGGATCTGGCGCAGACCTGGGTGAGCAGCGACCGCCTGCCCGCGTCCGGATTGCCCCGCTCATCGGTGACACCCGGCACCGGCGGGGTGTCGAGGATGTCCTCGGGGCCGAGGTTGCTCGCGGCCGTGGAGGTCGGGTCGTAGCCGTCACCGGCCGCCGAAGGGCGGGACTGGAAGTACTTCTTGACGGGGCGGCCGCCGGAGTCGGTGAAGGACTGGCCGATCAGCGCGCTGCCGACCGCCTTGCCGTCCTTGTCGATGACGGAGCCGTTGGCCTTGTCGTCGAACAGCGTCTGGGCCACCCCGGCGACAACCAGGGGGTAGATGACGCCGGTGACCACCGTGAGCACGAGCAGCGCGCGCAGCGCCGTCACGTACCGGCGGATCCAGGGGGGCATGCGGTTCATTTATGACATCCCAGGAAGGAACTGAACGACCAGATCAATGATCTTGATGCCGATGAAAGGGGCGATGATCCCGCCCAGGCCGTAGACGTACAGGTTGCGGCTGAGCAGTGCCGATGCGCTGGACGGCCGGTACCTGACGCCCCGCAGGGCGAGCGGGATCAGCGCGACGATGACCAGCGCGTTGAAGATGACCGCGGACAGGATCGCCGACTGCGGGCCGGCCAGGCGCATGATGTTGAGCGCCTCCAGGCCCGGGTAGACCGCCGCGAACATCGCCGGGATGATCGCGAAGTACTTGGCGACGTCATTGGCGATGGAGAACGTGGTCAGCGCGCCCCGGGTGATGAGCAACTGCTTACCGATCTCGACGATCTCGATCAGCTTGGTCGGGTTGGAGTCGAGGTCGACCATGTTGCCGGCCTCCTTGGCGGCCGACGTGCCGGTGTTCATGGCCACGCCGACATCGGACTGGGCCAGAGCGGGGGCGTCGTTGGTACCGTCACCGGTCATCGCGACCAGTCGGCCGCCGACTTGCTCGCTCTTGATCAGGGCGAGCTTGTCCTCGGGGGTGGCCTCGGCCAGGAAGTCGTCCACCCCGGCCTCGGCGGCGATGGCCCTGGCGGTCAGCGGGTTGTCGCCAGTGATCATGACGGTGCGGATGCCCATCCGGCGCATCTTGTCGAAGCGCTCCCGCATGCCCTCCTTGACCACGTCCTTGAGATGGATGACACCCAGCACGCGGCCCTTCTCGGCCACCATGAGCGGCGTGCCGCCGGAGGCGGAGATGCCGTCCACGATGTGCCCGACCTGGTCGGTCGGGTGGCCTCCGGCGTCGCGCACCCACTTCATGACGGCCGTCGCGGCGCCCTTGCGCACTTCACGGCCCTCGAAGTTCACGCCGGACATGCGGGTCTGGGCGGTGAACCGCACCCATTCTGCGCCGTGGATCTCCCGCTCACGCAGCCCGTAGGCCTGCTTGGCGAACACCACGATCGAACGGCCCTCCGGGGTTTCGTCGGCCAGACTGGACAGCTGCGCCGCCTCCGCGAGCTCCTGCTCGCTCACTCCGTCGACCGGGACGAACTCGCCGGCCTGCCGGTTGCCCAGCGTGATGGTGCCGGTCTTGTCCAGCAGCAGCGTGGACACGTCCCCGGCCGCCTCGACTGCGCGGCCGGACATGGCCAGGACGTTGCGCTGCACCAGGCGGTCCATGCCGGCGATGCCGATGGCCGACAGCAGCGCGCCGATCGTGGTCGGGATCAAGCAGACGATCAGCGAGACGAGCACGACACCGCTCACGCCGTCGCCGGTCAGCGCGAGCGAGTCCGGTACGCCGGGGTTGACCGACTTGGAGAAGATCGCGAGCGGCTGCATGGTCGCGGTGGCGACCAGGAAGACAACGGTCAGCGCGGCGAGCAGGATGTTGAGTGCGATCTCGTTCGGAGTCTTCTGCCGGTTCGCGCCCTCCACCAAGGCGATCATGCGGTCGACGAAGCTCTCGCCGGGCTTCTGGGTGATCTGCACGATGATCCGGTCGGACAGCACCTTCGTGCCGCCGGTCACCGCCGAGCGGTCGCCGCCGGACTCACGGATCACGGGCGCGGACTCACCCGTGATCGCGGACTCGTCCACGCTCGCGATGCCGTCGATGACGTCACCGTCACCGGGAATGATCTCCCCGGCCTCGACGATCACCAGGTCGCCCTGTTTGAGCGCGGGCGCGTCGATGACGTCCCACCGGCCGTGGTCGTCGCGGCTCTTCAGCCGACGGGCGGTGGCGTCGCGCTTGGCCGCCCGCAGCGTGGCCGCCTGCGCCTTGCCGCGCCCTTCGGCCACGGCCTCCGCCAGGTTCGCGAACACGACGGTCAACCACAGCCATCCTGCGATGGCCCAGGCGAAGAACGACGGCTCGGAGATCGCCAGCACGACGGTGAACACCGCACCGATCTCGACGATGAACATCACCGGGTTGCGCCACATGACGCGCGGATCGAGCTTGCGCAGTGCGTCCGGCAGCGAGCGGATCATCTGCTCGGGGTCGAGCAGGCCGCCGCCGACCCGGCTGTCCCGCTCCTGCACCTGACTCGGCGATTTCAACATGTTTGATGACATGTCTTACAACAGTCCTTCTGCGAGCGGCCCGAGCGCCAGAGCCGGGAGGAACGTCAGGGCGACCAGGATGATCGTCACGCCGACGACCATGCCGACGAACTGCGGCCGGTAGGTGGGCAGCGTGCCGGCCGAGGCGGGCACCGTCACCTGCCTGGCCAGCGAGCCGGCCAGCGCGAGCACCAGCACGATCGGTAGGAACCGGCCGAAAGCCATGCACAGGCCGAGCGTGGAATTGCAGAAGGGGGTGTTCGCGCTCACGCCGGCGAACGCGGAGCCGTTGTTGTTGGAGGCGGAGGTGTAGGCGTACAGGATCTCCGACAGGCCGTGCGGGCCGTAGTTCAGCATCGCCATCCGTCCGGTCTCGGTGGCCATCGCCGCCGCCGTACCGAGCAGCACCAGCGTTGGGGTGGTAAGGAGGTACAGGGAGGCGAGCTTGATCTCACGGGCGCCGATCTTCTTGCCCAGATACTCCGGGGTGCGCCCGACCATCAGGCCCGCCACGAACACCGTGATCACGGCGAGGATCAGCATGCCGTACAGGCCGGAGCCGACACCGCCGGGGGCCACCTCACCGAGCAGCATATTGAAGATCAGCATGCCGCCGCCGATCGCGGTGTAGGAGTCGTGGAAGGAGTTCACCGAGCCCGTGCTGGTCAGCGTGGTGGCCGAGGCGAACAGGCCGGAGTTGGACGTCCCGAAGCGTGTCTCGCGGCCCTCCATCGCCTGGCCGATCGCCTGCGGTACGGTGCCGCCCGCACTCAGTTCGGCCCACTGGGTGACACCGATGCTGATGATCGCGATGATCGCCATCACGCTGATGATCGCGTAGCCCTGCCGTTTGTCGCCGACCATGCGGCCGAACGTGCGCGGCAGGCAGGAGGCGATGACCGTCAACAGGAAGATGGTCAGCCAGTTCGTCCACGCGGTCGGGTTCTCGAACGGGTGGGCCGAGTTCACGTTGAAGATGCCGCCGCCGTTCGTGCCCAAATCCTTGATCGCCTCCTGCGAGGCGGCCGCGGCCGGGGTGAAGGTCTGCTCCCCGCCGGTCAGCGTCGTCCACGTGCTGTGGCCGGCGAACGTCTGGATCACGCCGCCGGCCACCAGCATCGGTGCGGCCACCAGCGCGATCGGCAGCAGGATGCGCAGGGTTCCGCGGACCAGATCCACCCAGAAGTTGCCGAGCGTGTCGGTCACGCTTCTGGCCAGGCCGCGGACCAGTGCGACGGCCACCGCCATACCGACCGCCGCGGAGACGAAGTTCTGCACCGCCAGGCCCGCGGTCTGCACCACGTGCCCCATCGTCGCCTCACCCGAGTAGGCCTGCCAGTCGGTGTTGGTGACGAAGCTGACCGCGGTGTTGAAGGCCAGCGACGGCTCCACGGCCTCCATCCCCAGTGACAGGAACAGGTGGTTTTGCAGGCGCTGCAACCCGTACAGCAACAGGATCGAGACCGCCGAGAACGCCAGCACGCTGCGCGCGTAGACGCCCCACCGCTGCTCGCTGTCCGGCCGGACACCGAGCAGCCGATAGACGGCACGCTCCACGCCCAGGTGCCCGGAGCCGGTGTAGACGCGAAACATGTAGTCGCCCAGCGGCTTGTGACAGACGGCCAGGGCGAGAAGAAGGGACCCGATGAACAAGATCCCCGCCATGGTCGACGACATCAGAAACGCTCCGGGAACAGGAGAGCCGCGACCACGAAGATCACCAGGCCGACGACCACGACGAGACCCACGGCATTGACGGCACTCACAGCCGTTCCACCGCCCTCACGACCAGCCCGAGGATCACGAAGATCGCGATCGTCAGGGCGACGAAGACGACGTCAGCCATCCCTGCTCCTTCAGCTTCCGGAAAAGTGCGTCCGGACCGCCCGGCGTATGGAGCGGGCGATCACAGAACGAGCAAATCGCGATATCTGGAGATTTCTGTGCTCCTTGACGGGCTTCTTACGCCGCCCAGCGGATTACTGACGCGATCCATACGCACTTCGCCGAGACCTTGGCCGACGCTCGTCTTCCCTTGTCCTGCCGTGACTCGGCTCTAGCGCTCGGCGAGGGTGACGCAGGCGACGCGGAGGCCGGCCGCACCGGCCTCCGGGCCTGCGCTACGGGTGGGCTCGGCGTGAATCACGAGCGACCTGGGGAGTCGCCCGGGGACGAGCGCCCAGTCCTGGGTGGCGGTGCCGGTGGCGGCCCCCCAGGAGTCGGTGGTGAAGTCGAGCCAGACCTCGTTCTCGGCGCTCGCGTGGGTGTGGGAGTGCTGGTAGTGCGGCCCGGCGTCCTCCGGTGCGAAGCCGCACGGGTTGACGTGCAGGTGCGCCCCGTACGTGCGCCCGGGGAGCATGCCCTTCACGGTGACCGTGGCGGTGGCGAGCACCGCCCCCGACTCCACGGTGACCCGCGCCCGGGCCCCCGGCGGCACCAGCCCGGTGTCGTAGACGATGGCGGAGACGCGCGGCGCGGGGCCGGTGAACGCGCCGTCTCCGGCGAGGCGGATCTCGCGGGTGCCCGGGACGGCCGAGGCCGCACCCGGGCCGTGCCCGGCGGGATCGGCCTGATCACCGCAGCCCGCGCAGAGCAGGGTCACGGCGGCGAGAACTCCCATGATGCGCATCCACGATCTCCTTGACCGGCCGGAGAGGAGAGCCCACCGTATCGGGTAATCATATGATCACTCTCGGTATTGACCACTCTCGGCCACGCCGCCCAGGAAGGGCGGGAAGGATGACGGGAGCGGTTCAGGCGTTGGCCGAGGCTATCTCGTCGATGCGGGCGGCCAGGGCGAAGTCGAGTTCCGTCAGGCCGCCCGCGCTGTGCGTGCTGAGCGCCAGGTGGAGGGTGCGCCAGCGGATGTCGATGTCGGGGTGGTGGTCGAGCTTCTCGGCCTCCACCGCGATCTCGTCCACGATGCGGATCGCGGTCGGGAAGTCGGTGGCGGTGATCGTGCGGCGGATCTCGTCGCCCTCGCGCCGCCACTCGGGCAGGCCGGTCAGCCGGGCGGCCACCGTGGAGTCGTCAAGCAGGTTCATCCCCCCAGGAGATCATGTCTCCGGCGAGGACACCAAGCCCTGGCAGGCTTCCGGCGCGCCTGGCCATGGCCATGATGCCCTGGGCCATGGAGGTGGCGTGGCTCGCCTGGTCGAGGAGGGGCTCCAGCTCGGGCAGCAGGCCGGGCAGCCTGGTGAGGCTCCACTCGTGCCAGCCCGACAGGCGGGTGCCCCCGCTGTCGGGGTCCTCGGCGCGGTAGGCGGCGAGGATCGGGCACTCGCGGTTGATGCGGAGCAGCCATCGCTCGATGTCGGCGTTGAGTGCGGCGATCCTGGAGGGCGCGGCGTACAGCCAGCCGTCGTCACCGAGGCGGTCGGACTCGCCGTCGGCGACCGGGTAGGTGCGGGTCACCGCGTTGTGCAGGGACAGGCCGCTGGACACCATGAGCTGGCGGCCCTCGCACCAGTCGAGCGCTCCGCGCAGGGGCGCGGGGACGGTGTCGACGATGACCGCGCGCTGGGAGCTGCTGGGCTGGCGGGCGAAGCGTACGTGCACCTCGGCCCACATGTAGTAGCTCGCCTCCCCCGCGCCGAAGAAGGGGAAGGGGAAATCCTGGTCGGAGTGGGCCATGGGTCGGTTCTCCGCGGGAGAAGGGACAGAAGTCGTTCCGAATATGAACGACTCCCGACAA